>RCMY010002568.1_pt1 | contig 16417 bp, 12 predicted proteins | sample 2041341 | NCBI WGS metagenome assembly RCMY01 (sample SAMN09708234, study PRJNA481090) | Marine sediment metagenome, whole genome shotgun sequencing project. | reverse complement strand
ATCGGCTACTGCTTCGGCGGATTGTGTGCACTTGATCTTGCGCGCAGTGGTCGTGACATACGTGCTGCCATCAGTCTGCATGGACTCCTCATAGCCCCCGGCAACAACGCTCCGATAAAGGCAAAGGTGCTGGCATTGCATGGCTGGGATGACCCCATGGCACCGCCTGCGGATGTACAGGAATTTGCCCGTGAAATGAGCGCTGCCGGGGCCGACTGGCAGCTGCATGCCTATGGCAATACCCTGCATGCCTTCACCAACCCAGAGGCCAATGACCCAGCCTTTGGCACCGTCTACGATGCGAATGCTGACCGGCGTTCCTGGATAACAGTGCAGAACATGCTCGCAGAAGCATTGATCAGATAGCCTGCTCGCTCATGAAGATCAGTGGACGGCTGCCAACGGGTAATCCGGCGGCCCGTTCCTGTTGCCAGGCGGCGAAGCCTGCACCACCCGACGGGGTCGTGTGCAGGCCATGACTCGACAAGCCCGTTACCGCCGCCACCGCGTCCTCATCACTGATCGTCAGATAATGCACCGAGGAACGCTCCAGAGTATCGAAGGCCAGCAGCGAGGCCGCCTTGCAATCCAGGCGACCCATGTTTGATACCGGACCGCTCGCCTCTACCAGATAGCCCGCCGCGGCGCTCAGCGCCAGACAATCCGCAACCTCGGGTTCCACGATGACAATGCGAGGCTGCACGGACCAGTACGTGCGAATCATGTGGGTCACGGCCGCTGCCATGCCACCCACTCCCGCTTGCAGATACACATCCGTCGGCCATTGACCGGTGGTATCGAAGTCCTCGCGCAGCTCGGCAGCCATGACGGTATAGCCTTCCATGACCAGTCCCGGAGCGTGCGTATAGCCTGCCCAGGAACCATCTGCCAACAGGCGAGCTTGCGTGCTCCTCGCATCCTCCTCCGCCGCCTTCAGGCTCTCCTCATAGGTTGCCCCGGAGACCCTCCCCTCACAGCCCAGCTCCTGCAGCCGCTGCAAAAAATCTGCAGGCACCTCCGCTGACACATGCACACGGGCATTGGCACCGTAGAGTTGCGCTCCTGCCGCTACCGACATGCCATGATTACCCGCACTGGCACAGACAAAGGTCTGCGTGGCTGCGATCTTGCGCACCGCCTCGGACTGGATGTCTTCGATGGGTGGACGCGTCCCCGTTTGTTCTTCTACCTGTTCCAGCAACAACTGGGCAACGGCATGGACACCGCCCAGAGCCTTGAATGAGCCGAGACCGAATCGAGTGGATTCATCCTTGACCATGAGGGTCACACCGTCGTGATCGATGCGGATCAATTCGGTGGGCTCGTAGTGCGGGCGAGCCCGCGCACATTGCAGAGCACGTGCATCATCGGGATTGAAAAGCGGTGAACTATCCATGAAATCTCAGCCCTGTCTGCGGATTACCAAGCCCATGCCATGACACCGGCCGGTCACTTGAATGATAAAACAACGCTACCATGTCATGTCACCACCAGTCTCGTCCACATCCATGCAGCAATCGACAGCCGACTCACTGTATCGCGTGAGTGTCGCCATAACATCCGTTCTGTCGCACCCGGCCGCCGAGGCTATGTGCACGAGCGAATCCCTGTACGGTGAAACCGTCGAGGTGCTGTCCCGTCATGGTGACTGGGTGATGGTACGTCAGCAACGAGACGGTTACGAAGGTTACTTGCGTGCGTGTGAACTGCAGGCGATTGATCCAGCAACCAGCCTCACCAGTACGCATCGGGTGATGCTGCGAAGCACCCTGCTTTTTCAACATGCGGATATCAAGAGCCCGCTGATGCACCGCATTCCGTTCGGTGCGGAACTCACTCTGACGGACACGGTGACGAGTTCCTTCAGCAAGACTGCTTGTGGGCACTATGTTTGGACGACCCATTGTCTGCCTTTGTCAGAGCACTATCCCAGCGGTCCTCTGGAACTGGCAAGATCACTATTTCTGGGTACCGTGTACCGCTGGGGTGGGTGCACGCCGGAAGGTATCGATTGCTCCGGGCTGGTTCAGGTTCTGGCTCGCTCGCAAGGGTTTTCTCTACCACGCGACAGTGGTGATCAGGAAGCGTACCTGCAGGCGAATGTGAGTGAAGGCGATTGTCGCGCCAGGGATCTGGTGTTCTGGCCGGGACATACCGGCATTCTGACATCTCCTGATGAGATTCTGCATGCCACGGCACATTCATTGAGCTGCGTTATTGAGCCGCTGGAGAATGTCGTTGAGCGGGCGGGGCCGGTCAGTTCGGTTAAACGTCTTTTTTGATTTGTCCCTTGGCGGCTTTTCTGAATGATGTTTTAAGAACTCGACAGCATTCAGGTGCGGCTGTCTGACGACCTTTCAGCTGTCGTGCGAATCACTGAACTCAAACAGGCGGTGTTCCAATTAATCGAGTCACCAGCGGCGCTGATTGCGTCTTGCGAATGCGTAGCGCGGACATGCTGCCCTTCTCCAGCAACAGATCCAGCTTCAGCCCAAACAGGAACGGGTACCACTCACGTGACAGGGGTGTCTTCCAGCGCCACAGGCATTCTTCGATAGCCTCATGAGTTTCAGTCGTCGCGGGTTCAGGCATCGTGAACGGTTCGCCATTGAATACCGGGTGATAGAGGAACCGGGCGACGGCCTGAAATGCCGCTGGCACACCATGGCGCAGCAGCGCATCCTGCCAGACCTGCACAGCGTCTGCTCCCGGCTGTGTGGTACTGGCCATGATATCCAGCAACAGGCAATCCGTGTGCAGCATGCCAGTCGGATTCAGCAGGCAGTCGGAGGCGTTCTCCCGACCTAGCCAGGGCCCGACGAACAAACGCTGCGGGCAGTAGTCATTGGCGTAAAGATTGTCCCAGACCACCAGAGGATGATCGGTGGCTGGTGCCATTTTCCGAATATCGCTGGCATCGGCCTGTCTTGCGACAATATCTGATCCGCAATACAGGACGGTGTGTTGCGACTCCAGCGCATAAAGAAAGTCTGGCAGGTAATCGGGGTCCGAGCCTGACAGCTCGTTGGCATAAACACGCGGCGTCACCCACAGGGACTGTCCCAGAGTGTCTGCCAGTGTATTACTCAGGCGCGCATGGGCCAATCCTTCAGAACCGATGCCTGCGCTGCGTGTGTGAAAGTCCTCGTCGATGTCATCCATCAGCAAGGAAAGACGATCGGCACCATCCTTGCGCAACTGCTGGAACTTTTTCAGCAGCGCCTGCAAGTCAGGCCCGTCGGACAGATGGTTGTAATCAAAATCAAGACCTGGTGCGACGCCTGCAACAACGCTGATACCCCGATCTTTCGCAGCATTGCAGAAGGCACTGAATTGCTCACGCCAGACAGTATCGTAAGGCTTGCGCCAGTGCAGCCGGTGCAAGGCATCTTCCTTGGGAGAATAGTAGTAAGTGTTCTGCCCCAGGCTTGCCATGGTGTCGAGAAGAGCGAGTCGGTCCTGCCAACTCGGCAGTCGCCCGTAATACCCTTCAGCGTAGCCGTGTACCAGCTGTGTCATTCCGAGTGCTATCGTTTTTCTGTGCTTGTCAGGGTAGCCGACGACTGCCTCATATGCCACAGGTAGTTATGGGTCAGCGCGGCGAGATAAATTAAACCGGTCTCTACTATTGATTCTCAAACAATCTTCCTGCTTCAGTTCTTCGGCAACTCGCGACTCTGCAGCGACGAGAAGTTCTGTTGGTGAAGCTGCAAGCCGAAACTGGCCAACAGGCGCACGATGGCTGCGGGCGGGGAGCCCGAGGTCATGATGGCAAGGTCATTCCGGGGCACACCCTGCGCGCTGGCTTTCGGTGGTGGCTGTTCACTCAACACCTGCAGTGCGCGCCTGGCTACCGCTTCTGCAGGGTCCAGCCAGTCCACTGGCCAGGGCGCCAGCTTGCGCATTTCGTTCACCAGAAAAGGATAGTGCGTACAGCCCAGGGTGATGATATCGGTGCGCCTGCCATCGGACTCCTTGAAACAGGGAGCGATCTCGGCACTTAACACCTCCGCATCAATGGGCCTGCCCTGCATGTGCTCCTCCGATAGCCTAGCCAGCCGGGTTGCACCCACGAGATTCACCTGCCGGTGACTGGCAAACTCTCGAATCAGCTCAAGTGTATAGGGTCGCTTGACCGTACCCGGGGTCGCCAGCACCGTGATCAGACCGGAAGCGGTACGCTCGGCAGCGGGCTTGATAGCTGGCACGATTCCCACGAACTGAATCTCGAAGCGCGAGCGCAGTGATGGCATGATCAAAGTGGACGCTGTATTGCAGGCCACAATGGCCAGACGCGGTTGATACTGTTCGATCAGCGTTTCAAACAGACCTGCGATACGCGCCGTCAGAGCTTCGCCATCCCAGTCTCCATAGGGGAAACCGGCATCGTCGCCGACATACACGAAACGGTGGTCATGCATGATCATTCGGGCTTCCCGCAGAACCGACAGGCCTCCGATGCCGGAGTCGAACACAAGTATTGTCATGGGGAGTTGAGTGCCGCCAGGCAGCCAGGCAATGGATTCTGGATTTTACTGTGTCGCGGACAGGCTTGGCAAAGTTACGCTCATCGGGCCTCGGTCGTTGTGACTACGCAGTGACAGACATCGATATGTGGCGCGCGATGAAACGCGTCGTTTCCTCCTGTGTAGGAAGCTTGCCGGACAGAAGCTCAATGTAGCCCTGTGCGCGTTCCAGTCGCTGTTCCAGCGGCTCCAGAACGTTCATCGCGATGTAGCCTATCTGGGTGTATATCACCGTCATTGCGCGTACCTCAGCCTGGGCCTGACTGAAGCCGAATTTCAGAAACAAGCTGGAGATTGCCTGTATGCGCTCTTGATCTGCCGCATCCACCCGCCTCTGAAGAGTCTCGTCATTCATGCCCCAGCTTCGGATGGTCATATCCAGCTGCCCATCGAACAGGTTTTCATCGAACCAGCAATCGAACAGATTCAACAGCGCTTCGTTAATGGTTTGCGCGTACGCATCGGCCTTCGATACCAGAGCCCTGGTGTTCTTTTTTTCCCAGTAGGTGATGATGTCATCCAGCAGGGCTTCCCGACTAAGGAAATGACTGTAGAAACCGGTGCGAGACAATCCCAGGGAATGAGCCAGCGGCATGACTTTGACCGCCTCGATGCCGTTATTTTTCAACAGCTCGATGGCCGCATCCAGCCATAACTGGCGCGATCCCTGTGATTTCCGGGAGCGAGGTTTTGTCATGCTGGAAGGGTCTCTGATGAGCGCTTGAAAAACATCTTGACAGTAGTGTCGCAAATAACGACACTACTGTCAAGCATGATGAATGATGCGTACTATTACTGTCCGATGAGGCCGTCCACGATGTCCAAAGATCCCTTGCTCCAGCCCTTTCAGCTAAAACACCTGACGCTGAAGAATCGCATCATGACCACCAGCCATGAACCGGCCTACCCGGAAGATGGCATGCCCAAGGATCGCTACCGCGCCTACCACGAGGAACGTGCAAAAGCCGGTGTCGCCCTTACAATGACGGCAGGATCCGCCGCCGTCAGCAAGGACTCTCCGCCGGTGTTCAACAACGTGCTGGTCTACAAGGATGAAGTCGTTCCCTGGATAAAGAACCTGACCGATGCCTGTCACGAGCACGGCTGTGCCGTCATGATTCAATTGACGCATCTGGGCCGACGCTCCACCTGGAACAAGGGCGACTGGCTTCCTTCCCTCTCATCATCCAGGCACAGAGAGCCTGCCCATCATCACTTCCCCAAACTGATTGAAGAGTGGGATATGGAACGCATTGTCGGTGATTTCGCAGACGCTGCAGAACGCATGCAGGCTGGTGGCATGGACGGAATCGAGCTGCAGATCTATGGCCATTTGCTGGACCAGTTCTGGTCACCGCTTACCAATGATCTGGAAGGAGAATACGACGCCAGCTCGCTTGAGAATCGGATGCGTTTTCCGCTGGAAGTACTGGCTGCCATACGCAAGCGAGTCGGGAATGATTTCATCATTGGTGCACGATATACCGCTGATGAGGTGGAAAAAGGTGGCATAACCGCCGCTGAGGGACTGGAAATATCCAAACGTCTGGCCGACACCGGCATGGTTGATTTTCTCAACGTCATTCGCGGAAGAATCCATACCGACCCCGCCATGACGGATGTCATACCCATTCAGGGCATGAAGAGCGCCCCTCATCTGGACTTTGCCGGCAGCGTCAGGAAAGCTACGGGGCTGCCGACATTTCATGCCGCGAGAATTCCTGACGTCGCTACTGCACGTCATGCCATTGCCAACGGCTTGCTGGACATGGTAGGCATGACCCGCGCGCACATGGCCGATCCGCATATCGTGCAGAAGATCGTCGACAAGCGTGAAATGGATATTCGCCCCTGTGTTGGTGCTACCTATTGCCTGGACCGTATCTATCAGGGTGGAGAAGCCCTGTGCATCCACAATGCGGCCACCGGACGTGAACTGAGCATGCCTCACATCGTTCCCGTTGCTACTGAAAAGAAGCGTGTTGTCATCATCGGCACCGGCCCTGCGGGAATGGAGGCTGCACGTGTAGCCGCAGAGCGAGGACATTCAGTCACCGTTCTTGAGGCCGCATCTGAACCCGGCGGGCAGATCAGACTCACAGCCCGTAGTCCACGTCGCGCCGAGATGATGTCGATCATCAACTGGCGCATGGAACAATGTGCCGCTCGCGATGTGGAGTTCAGGTTCAATGTCTTCGCCGAGGCGGATGATGTCACGGCCCTGAATCCAGACGTGGTCATTGTTGCAACCGGTGGTCTACCCACGACTGAGCTCTACGAGAAGAAAGTGTCGCTCGATCACGTGGTAACAAGCTGGGACCTGATTGCAGGTGATACCGTCAAGCCTGAAGAATCCATATTGATCTATGACGAAAGTGGTGACCACCCCGGACTGCAAGCGGCTGAGATAGCTGCCGAAGCCGGTGCAACGGTGGAAGTCATGACGCCTGACAGAACCTTTGCACCGAATATCATGGCGATGAACCTGACACCTTACATGCGGGCACTGCAAGACAAGGACGTGACTTTCACTGTCGCCAGGCGGCTATTGAATGTCGAGAGAGAAGGCAATCGTCTCAAGGCCACTATCGGCACGGACTACAGCACACACACCTCTACCGCACTGTACGATCAGGTTGTTATCAACTACGGCACGCAGCCGTTGGCAGACTTGTATTTTGATCTGAAGGGGCTTTCGTCCAACGGGGGTGCGGTCGACAACGATGCACTTATTCTCGGCAAACCCCAGAGCCTGGTGAGAAACCCGGAAGGCCAGTTCCAGCTTTTCCGGATTGGTGATGCGGTGTCATCGCGTAATACACATGCGGCTATTTATGATGCGTTGAGGTTGGTGAAGGATATTTGAAGGCTGTTGCGCTGTTGATCAGCTCTGCCTCCTGCAACACTATGTGGCAGAGCTAATCGCTTCATCCCGCCTTCGTTATGGTCGCAAGGTTGTGGGGCTGGGACCGAAGTGACGACGAAACGCCCGTGACAATGCTTCACTGGACGCAAATCCGTAACGAGTAACCGCTGTCTGTATCCGGTTACCGTGTTGAATATCCTGGTGAGCCAGCTTCTTGCGCCAGCGACGAAGACAAGACATGGGCGATTGACCGACCTTTTTCTGTAAACCGGTCAGCGAAGCGGCTGGTCGAAAAATCAGCAATTTCTGCCAACTGTTCGATGCGCCATGGCTCGCCGAGGCGATTGATGACGGATCCTGCCCCACAGCGTTGCCTCGCACTTTCGGCGACCAGCAACGATGTCAGACTCTACATTCCCTGATCATCGAAAATATCGACAATGATGCGATCCGGTAGTGCGGTCATCAACGATTTCTCTGATCCGCCCCTTATGGCTTTCGCCAGAAACACCGCTTCAGACGACGTGTAATCACTAGCACACAGATTACCGACCCACACGTTCGGGAAACCTCGGAACGAGGCACTATCGTCTGTTTCTACCAAGGCCAGCACTGCCCGGTCTGCACCACTCCATGGCGCAGCGTTTGCCATACATACATTTATCGGATCAATCGGATTTGCATCGTGCGTGTACCTGATCAAGAGGATGAGCAAATGGTCGTACCTGGTGTCAGGTGTTGTCACCGGTGCACTACTGTGGTTTGTCGCTCAGGGCATTCTGGCACCGTTCATCGGGCGGCCTTTCATGATGGAATTTGGTGCTTACACGCAGTCGTCGTTTATCGGGCATGAAGGTATATGTGTGTGATTGTTGCGTTGCTGTTGCAGCGACAGTTGGGGCGCTTCGGTAACCAGAAAATGTGCTCGTATTCGTATTCTTATACACACTGATTCGGCTAGTTCGAACTGGTGGATCGTTTGAGGGACTGGAATAAAACGCATGGCTACTTTAATTATTTTGTCGCCAGCTAGTTTATTTTCTGTTCACACATAGACAACAGTTCCTGGCACTCAACTTGACCACCTCGAAGTAAGAGCAGTGAATTGCCAGGAACTGCTACTGTAACGTTGAAATACCAGATGTTATTCAAGCAAAGTCGCACTGGAGCAGCTACTTTTTTGTAACAGCAGGGGAAAGTCAACAAGTAGTTGTCAGTTCAGTTTCTGATTACTACTGATGTCAGGAGTCAGACATGCGGTTTGGTATTATCACGTCCATCATTACAGCCTCAGTTATCTTGCAAGCTTCCGTGGTGAAAGCCGAGACGGCCAGAATTCATCGATGCGAACGCACCGGTATAACTCGAACGGTTGAGCTCCAGGCGGACAACGATTCCGGAATACCGTGCCGCATCCTGTACCACAAACCCATGGAGGACCAATCAACAACGAATCTCTGGAATGCGATAAATGACGCACAATTCTGCGCTACTAGATACGATGCATTCATAATCAAACTGGAATCCAAACTGAATTGGTCTTGCGAACCGGTCAAGAGTCTGGATCAGTCGTTGACTGACAACGGTGATATTCCGGAATCTAACTCGATGACATCTGGCTCCTTGATGACATCTGGCTCCTTAAAGGCAGATAATGAAGTCAGACGGAAAATAGCCGAAAATACCGGCGACCTCGTTGTCGACAGGGTGGCTGCGATCGCACCCATCGACTCACCTATTGAAAAGCAACGCCCTGAACTTGCGCGTGCTCTTCCGATAGGCGGAATTCCCCAGGAATCCAATTCCTCGCTTTCCATGAAACTGATCAAACAGAATATTCCATCCGGAACTTATGTTTCCTACAAGGGCAAGTCGCACAGTGGAAACACACCTTTATGCCCTGCGGACGGATTTTTCATCTGGAACACCAAAACTCCTGGCAAACCGGTGTTCGAAATGGGTGCTGATCACGAGTTCCATTTTGACCTGGCATCGCTATCTGACGCATCAGTCGACACAGCTCCACAAGGTGTCATATTCAAACAGTGTGAGCCACAAATATCGGTGGGATATTGTTCAAGCGAAAAATATACCGGAAAAAGCCCCCTCCACCCTGCTCTCTCCTCATACTTCAAGTGTGATGGAAAATCAGATAGCACAGAAAAACGCCGACCTTTAGTACTGGTCCGTACACTTATCAACTCGAATTTTAATGCATCTGAATGCACACTATCTGAGAATTATTACCAACTAGCCTTGGCGCCATCACGGCTATCGAGTGAAGCTGCCGACACCCCTCAAAAGCACGACATCGAGTTGTTAATTCTACCTGAACAATCAGATGCCAATTCACTGAGATTGGACAAGGGCGCTATCTGTCGGTATGTCCGGGGGAATTAGCATAGCGGTATACTTCAGAGCCTGATTGTGGATGGCTGAGAAGCAAACGCTGCACTACGCGAACAAGACATTGGCTTCATAATAAAATGATCGAAAGTTTCATTTTTCTTTCTCTATTCGCTTTGAACACTCTCTTTTCTGATCAATCAATTTTTTCCCCAGGCGAAAGTTGTCGAAATACAACGACTTCGTTTGCCGATTGTTGTGCAAGTAAAGCATGAAGCTCGTCACATCAGCAAATGTAGGCTCGCCGCGCTCCAAGGCGTCGAGTGCTAGCTCAGCCAATGGGATAACGACCTTCCCGGCACCATTCTCCAGCGTGCGCGATACGGTCATGAATGCGTGTTCGGGAAAATCAATTGATGCATCGTCCACTCTTGTTTCCAGACGAATACTGCCAACATTCAGATTAAGCACGTCGAACTGCAGTTGGTCGTAGTCGCACCATCGTGAGTGGGTTTCCTGAAATACAATAGTCGGCCAAATCCCCGGCAAGAAGTCCACCTTCAAACTCAAGGTGCTATTGGAAGCCCAGACTGACGAATGATCTGCAATAGCAAAGTCCGCATCATTGACCAGAATCTTGACACCTGCACCTGTTGAGTCGAAATCGTTCAGTATCGGGAGCGGCTTCTCGTAGAGCTCAGTAATAACGTACACAAATGGCTTGTGAACGCACCAGGCCAAGAGTAGAAGTGCCAATATAGATAAGAAAAATGAAGGAACAAAGCAAGACTTCCTGTATTTCGCATAAAACAGGATGAAGGCAGACACGATGCCTGCCCCGTTCATGATCAGATCCGACGCACTCGCCCCCCTCCCCGTCAAGTGCTGTAGCGTTTCGATGGACAAACCTATAGCTATCATCACTATAAAAATGGCAATTGAAGGTAAGGATACGAAATGCGAAGATGCACCGAGTGTCTTCAAAGCGAAAATCGTCAGAATGAAAAACACCACGCCATGCCCCGAATTCTGCAGAGCGCTGAAAAACAGCGTATTCCCTGGCAGATGAAATCGGGTGAACACCCAGACGATCAAGGCCCACAGCGCAATATTCAGTGCAATTTTCACAACTCGCGTTTAACCATTTTCCATCACCCATGATTACATCAACAACCGGCTGAAAAATTCAACCGCAACTTCATTGGAACCGACAGCGCCGAATTACTCAACATTTCAACGCTGTTTCATGAAATGGTGTGACTAGATCCGCATCAGAATACGCAGAAGTTCCTGACGTGAAAGATTGGTTGCACTACTTACGCGGCCAACATGGAAGTGTCATCGGCATCAAACAGTAAGTACGCAACTTCACGATTAGTCACTATATGTAACGCCCGTGATCACCAATCACCATAGTGAGTATTGGCGTAAATGACAGAAAGACCGCCTTTACACTGACAAGTGATTCGACGCCCGGATACAGGATACTTGACTTTATGGATGCTGCAAGCAATCTGGCACCTGTATTTTTAACTGAAACCGGTCTTTACTAGTGTCGTACACGCGAACACTCAGGTAGACAGCACTTCTGATCCTGGTTTTAGCACTTGGAAACCCCCTCGCCTTTTGGCAGAAGGCAGTGCTGTAGCGTAGTGATGTAGCTTGAGAGCAATGAAAGTTACAAACGAGATGGGCACACGGTGTGTGACCTCACGTATCACATCGTATAGACCACGACCACGAGCATCTCGATTCCGCCGCAGCTGTCGATTTCAAGGGCGGTTCGATTCATGAAGAAAAAGTGTTTGCGCTACTGAAGTGGCGCTACCGGCGTTAACACGAGCGGGTTCAAAGGTACTGGGTCTGTAGCAACTGAAATGTAACGATCAAGTCAGGCCCGGTTTCTCTGAGCATCAACGAACCTTCCTGAACAGAAAATATTCTGACCGCCTGAAGTTTCAGACAGTGAAGGTTGATTCAGATGATCCTTCTGGACAACACTTCAAGCACAACCTACCTGCAAAAGCAGAATGGACACAAACCCGGAATATGAAAGACGACCCCAGAACTACTTCTAGAAGAAAATATTCAGGAAACTTAAATTCCAAGAACTGCTGCAGCTTATCAATGTCATCAAAGTCGAAATGAGCCTTGTGCGCCCCATACAGATTGTGCATGAAGAGAAGCACCAGCACTGCGCATTGTTCAGCTGCCGCGAGGCAAAGGAAACGGAAATCACAAGATCATTGCGAGTCAGCGGTGCAGTGGCGCGATTTACGACGAAAGCGTGCCGCTTGAAGTGTGGCATTTCAGAAACTGGATTCTCTGGCAGATATAGTTGTTATTCATAAGACCTTCAGAATGCTCAATACACGGCATAAAGCATACTAAGGGCTGAGGACAGAATTAAGTATTCATTGTTACCAGTTAAAATTAGACAGGGTCCACAATTATCACAGTACTGAATCCTGTCAGTAATAAATCGTGTCATATCAGGTAAATATTCGAGCACAGAAGCACGCTAACTTTGATACCTGCCAATTGGAACGGCGAATCAGGAGACGTGCCAAGAATGCTTCACTCAAAACGCGCCGAACCGGTAAATTACAACAGTACATTTGCGCTAGCTATTTCCTGTACATTTTATTTGAGCGCTTGTGGAATCGAGGGTTTACCAAGTGGCAGCGATGCAGTAAATCCATCTTTGGGTGCGGCAACTTCAGCAAATTCAGAGGGAGCGTCGGGCAAGTTCACGGGTGAGCTGCTATCGGAAGGGTCAATACGACTCAGTTGGCCTCGCGACCCATCTGCCATCAGCTACCTGATCATGAGCAACGGCAAAGCCATAGCCAGCTTGCCGGCTTTCAATCTTTCAGCCGTGGTAAAGACAGACGATATTTCAGTAGCTGACAGCATTTTTGCGATTGTTTCAGTGAATGCTTCCAACATACAAACAACATGGGTGTCTGAGCCAACCATGTCAAATGAAACACCAGCAGTGGAGGCCCCACCGGTAGTACAAGTCCCACCGGCAGTGCAGGTCCCACCCGTAGAGGAAGTGTCCCCAATAGAGACTGTGAATCTGGCACCGGATATTACAGACACCAGCTACAACTGTGATCCTGCTATCGAATCAATATCCTTTACTGTTGGTGAAACAGATCAGTTCACATTATCTGTGACTGATGAATCGCCGCTCACTCTTACATATAACCACGATAGTAGTAAAGACGGCGTGGTTAGTGTTGAGGTGGACACTAATGGAGTGTTCACGATATCGGCATTGCAGACAGGTGCTACCTACCTTTGGCTCTCTGCTAAGGATGACGAAGGCTTGAGTGATGAGTATGAGTTGAGAGTCGTGGTGCAGTGACAGCTGAGTTTACCGGAACAAGGTGATTACTGATTCCGATTCAAGGTAATCGTTCGCTCTAGTCGAAGGTGATCACCGATTGCGCTCTAAGGCAGCCACTTTCCTCTGGTTGACCAGAGTATCTCTGCAGCCTTGCCGCAAAACACAAGGACCGCGTCTGAAAAGTAGGTGGCAAGCCTTATCAAACATCGAGTATTACGTCTCTTGTTGTCACAGAAATATCATCAGTTGGGAGTTGATGCACAATAAGCTTTGAACACTGGCTTGTCTCCTTTTCGCCACTACCAAGGTGCTTACCGCAATCAGGAATTCGTCACATCTTAAATTGTGAAATAGTGTTCCACTCGGTTGAAAAGACTTCAATGTACCTGTCATCCTTGACAAAACAAGATGCTTAAACAGTTCTCGGTAGAACTTGATCAATTGAGTTGCCTATATTTTCTGACTACAGCAGTTTTTGAGAAAGTATTTAGTGAAATTTCTGCCAGGCGACAGATAATACGACTATTTGGGAAATGCAAGTGAACAGCTCAAAGCCGGTGCTCAGCCAGAACAGATTTGACGATGAAATCTCAATGAGAAAAGCGTTGTTCAAGACTCCGGCCGTGGTCTTCGGCAACTTGAAAAAAAACTTGCACAACAAACCCGACCTTACAAAACTGAACAGAATTGCGGAACAGTTCCACTCGCTCTTTGATCAGCGATCATCATTAACTGAATCCCGCAAGACGAATAGTGCATTAATTGGAAAGGCACGAAAAAATGGTGATGATTTTCAGGCTCTACTGCATAGCTCCAAAGAGCTCAGCAGGCAGCTGAATAACGCCAACAGCCAAATGGAAGCACTCGTTGAAGAAGTGATGGCGATGTTTGGAAAAAACGCGTCAACTTTCCACAAGAACTCCTCTGATCTCCATGCAGAGGGGCATGAGAACACCTCCCTAACCGGGCCAGGACAATTCCTGCCACTGGCGCCTTCAGATTCCAGAAAACCAGTAGAAGTTTTCGTCTCAAGTACAAATGATGCTCAGCGATGGAACGATTATGTAGCCGGAAACACTCATGCCACCCACTATCACCAGTATCAATGGCGCGGCATCATAGAACGGAACTTTGCTCAGACATCCTGGTATTTCATTGCCGAAAACGCGAATGGAGAGATCGTTGGAGTTGCAGCTTCGGTCCACATGGATAGCCGGATTTTCGGATCCTTCATGCTATCGATGCCTTTTCTGATCTACGGTGGCCCTATAGGCAATGATCAGCAAATCAGTCGCGCTCTGGCTACGCATATCAGTACAGTGGCAGATCAGAACGGGTGCTCGCATACCGAACTACGGGAAACGCACCCACGTGAAGATTGGCATGAATTGGTTGAAAAAGTATCCATGGTTCTTGAACTGCCTCACACGCCGGAAATCCTGAACAAGAGGTTAGGCTCCAAAATACGCGCACAGATAAAACGCGCTGCCACGGAGCAACCTGAAATTTTATTGGGTAGCAGCGAGCTGATACCCGAATTTTATGCCGTCTTCACCAGAAAAATGCGCGATCACGGAACTCCGGTTTACGCCATGGAGTTTTTCCAGGACATGGCTAGCACGTTTCCACAGTCAACGCATGTTGCAGTGGTGCGACTGAAAGGAAAACCCGTGGCGGCAGCTTTTCTCATCAGCTATAGAGACACCCTCGAGATACCCTGGGCTGCATCGATCCGCAAGTTCGACCGACTTGGCATGAACATGTTCATGTATCACGCTTTACTGGAACAAGCTGTGAAACGCGGCTTCAAATACTTCGACTTCGGACGGTCCACCCGAGGGGCGTCCACCTGGAGCTTCAAAAAACAATGGGGCGCGCGCGAACGTCAGCTTTACTGGCATTTTCAATCAAAAGGCACTCTCTATGATCCGGGAACAGGTGGGTCCAGCGCCAAATTTGCGCTGGCTGTCAGCCTTTGGAAGAGGCTACCCTTGTCTATTACCAATCGACTCGGCCCCATGGTTGCGAAGAAGTTGCCATGGTAGACGATGGGAGCTTTATAGATAGATATACCGTACCGTGTGTTCTCTTCGACTACTAATGTCCTGAAGGCTTAAGTCTTAAGATAAAGAACCTGATAAGCGTTTGACATCTTCTGGACACTGAAACGCTCTGCGTATTCAAGCCGGGCAGCCTTGGACAGACGCTGCCTGTTCTCCTGGTCAATACTCAGCTCTATCAGCCTATCAACCAGAGCCTGTGTGTCATCCGATTCAATCAGCAGGGCGGTACGCTCATGCTCGAGCACCTCAACAGTGCCACCCACTGCGGTTGCAACGATCACCTTGCCAACCGCCATCGCTTCCAGCAGCGTCATAGACGTACCCTCGCTAAATGAGGTCAGCAGGAAAATATCGATGGCATCAAGATAGTCGCCGATATTGGTGATGAATCCTGTGAAATGCACAAGATGAGACACACCAAGCGTCTGTGCACGTGCTTCAAGCCGACTTCGCTCCGGACCATCTCCGGACATGATAAGTGCTACCTCTGAATGAGTTTTACTGAAAGTAGCCAGCGCCTCAATCATCATGGCCTGATTCTTTATCGAATCGAATCTGGAAATAGTTCCCAGTACCAATGTATCAGGAGTGATTCCCAATGAGGATCGCACACCTGCCGATTCAGAAGAAATCTCAGGCTCTCTCACCCCGTTGTATATTACGCCAACCCGCTGTCGTGGAATCCACTCGTAGGTATCCAGAGCCTCTCGGGTTGCCTGGGATATGCAGGTGATGTGATCGGCCAGTCTGTATAGTAACTGGTTCGCCATCCGGCGCTTCCAGGTGAATCGATCAGGATAGAACCGGCCGTGTTCGGTAAATATGACGTTTACTTGCAAAAATACAGAAGCAAAAGCGCCATAGCAAAATGGAGTGTATTGATGACAATGTAATACATCGGCGCCAGTTTGCTTGATCAGAGCCCTTAGTGCTGCAATCGAGGTTCTGTCAAGACCCGAGCCTCTCGGTATTGAATGCACGGACACACCTTCCACCATCATCTGCTTTCCCATTTCACCCACTTTTCCGTCAATACACACAATTGATGAGACGAAACGTTCAGGATCGAGGCCGCTGGCAATTTGCCTGATGACCTGCTCGGTCCCACCAAAATCCATGTTGTGGGTTACGTGGAGGATGTGATGCTGCTTGTCGGCTACCATAAATTACCGCGCCATATACTGCTGCCACCACAGCTCAAACATAAAGATACTCCATAACTCGTTGATGTATGTATCTACGCCCGCCTGATGCTGTCGCC
>RCMY010002567.1_pt1 | contig 16419 bp, 17 predicted proteins | sample 2041341 | NCBI WGS metagenome assembly RCMY01 (sample SAMN09708234, study PRJNA481090) | Marine sediment metagenome, whole genome shotgun sequencing project. | reverse complement strand
CATGGGGAGAGAAAAACATGTACAAGCACATTCTGATTTCGACCGACGGATCCGAACTTGCCCTGAAGGGAATTGAGCACGGGGTTGCCCTGGCAAAAGAAATCGCCAGCAAGGTCACGGTGACCACGGTCAGCCAGCCCTATCCGCTGCAAAGTGCAGCCACACTGGATTCCTGGAGCACCGCCCAAAAACGCCATGCCGAAGACGCGCTGATGGCCGCCAAGGCAGCCGCCAAAAAACATGGCGTCGAGATCACCACCCGTCAGGATGTCAACGACTCAGCCGCCGAAGCGATTGTGGATACGGCCAAGAGTCTCGGATGCGATCTGATTATCATGGCCTCGCACGGCCGGCGCGGCGTTAGCCGACTGCTGCTGGGCAGCCAGACTTCCGAGGTCGTCAGCCACAGCCCGATCCCGGTTTTAGTCGTGCGCTGAAATTCGTTTTGATCCCGCTGAGGCATCGGACACATCTCACGCCTAAAAGGCGGTCACGCCCGTTCGCAGCGTACGAGGGCGCCGTTCAATGCGCGCAATTCCTGCAGAGTGTTGCGACAACTGTCGCGCACATCGGGGCAGCGCGGGGCGAACAGGCATCCCTCGGCAATTGCGAACGGGTCGGCCGCAGCAGCCCCAAGTTTGAGTTTGGGAAGGCCGATACCGGGCTTTGGCACCAGCGTCGCAGCCAACAGCGCACGCGTGTATGGGTGTTGTGCAAGTTCGAAAATCGTCTCGGTTTCAGCCTCTTCGATTTTCTGGCCAAGATACATCACCGCAACCCGGTCGGCCAAATGCTCGACTACGGCGAGGTTGTGACTGACGAAAACCATTGTCAGTCCCAACTCGGTCTTGAGCGTCAGCAGCAGGTTGATGATCTGCGCCTGCACCGACACGTCCAGCGCCGACGTAGGCTCGTCGCAAATCAGAACACGGGGCTTCAGGATCAGCGCGCGCGCGATCGCCACACGCTGGCGTTGCCCACCCGAAAGCTCAGCGGGATAAGCATCGGCGAGGCGCGTGGGAAGGCCGACGAGGTCCAGCATCCGCGCGACTTCGGTCCGCTCATCCGCGCCGCCATGCAGGCGCAGGGGCTGCGCAATCAGCGTGCGGATACGCTTTACCGGATTTAGCGAGGCGTTCGGATCCTGAAAGATCGGCTGAATCAGCCGGACGCGGTCCGAGACCGACATCTTGCCAATCGGCTGCCCTGCAATCTCGACCGTGCCGGAATCGGGCTGCATCAAGCCCAGCATGATGCTGACCGCAGTGCTTTTGCCACAGCCGGACTCGCCGACCAGCCCCAGCGTTTCGCCCTCGGCCACATCTAGCGACAGATCATTCACTGCCAACAGTTCCTCGGGCGGGGCCAAAAGGCGGCGGCGCAGGCGAAACGTTTTGCGGATGTCGCGCAAACGGATCATCGGAACGCTCATTGCGCTGCCTCCGTATCGGTTGCCTTGTAACACTCGACGAATTGGTTCGGCCCGCGGACGTGCCGCGGCACAGGGTCAACTGCGCATTCCGGGCCTGCCAGTGTGCATCGGTCGCGAAAGGCGCAGCCCTGCATGGTGCCGATCAGTCCGGGAACGCGTCCCGGAATGGCAGGCAGTTCACTACCGCGCGGTGTCACGCCCGGCACCGGAATCGCGCGCAGCAGACCTTGGGTGTAGGGATGCAGGGGCGCACGGAACAGATCCTTGGCCGGGGCCAGTTCGGCGATGCGCCCAGCATACATCACGGCCACGTCGGTGGCGATGGCGGCGACGACGCCAAGGTCATGCGTGATCAATAGCAGCGACAGGCCTAGATCTGATTGCAGCTCGCCCAGGACGCCCAATATCTGGGCCTGAATAGTCACGTCCAGCGCCGTCGTGGGTTCGTCCGCGATCAAGAGGCGCGGCTGCCCCATCAGGGCCGATGCAATCATTATGCGCTGACGCTGGCCGCCGGAAAACGCGTGTGGGTATTGCGTCAGCCGGGCGGACGGATTGGATATTCCGACCCTGTCCAACATCTCGATGGCGCGCTCGTTTGCTTGGGCGCGGCTCAGCCGTTCAGACCGCATTACGCCTTCGGTCAGTTGCCGCCCCACAGTCAGCGTAGGGTTCAAAGAGCTGGTCGGATCCTGAAAAATCATGGCGACCTCACGCCCGCGCATACTCGCCAGCTTTGAGTGGCCTTTGCCGGCCAGGTTCTGGCCTGCCATCTCGAAATGGTCGGTCGTCACCTTGGCATAGCGGGGCAGCAGGCCCATGATCGCCATTGCGGTCAGGGATTTACCGCAGCCCGATTCCCCGACCAAACACAGCGTATCTCCGCGTGCGATTTGCAGGTCGATCCCGCGCACGGCGTTCAAAAGCCCACGCTCGGTAGGCAATGAAACCCGCAGGTTTTGGATATCCAGCAACATCTCGGTCATTTTCTTACCGGTCCCGTCACGTCGCGCATCCCGTCGCCAAAGAGGTTCACGGCAAGGACCAACAGGCACAGCGCCGAGCCGGGCATCGCGATCAGCCACGGATCGAACAGAATGTTGTCGCGCCCTTCGGAAATCATCAGCCCCCATGACGGGGTGGGCGGGCGCACGCCGAGGCCGAGGAACGACAGCGCAGCCTCAAGAAGGATGACGTTCGCAACCTCTAGCGTCACCACGACCAGGATCATGCTTTGCATGTTCGGCAGGATTTCGAGAAACAGTATGCGCGCCCGGCTGGCGCCGATGGCGCGCAGGCCCATGATGAATTCCTGATGTCGCAGGCTTTGCGCGGCGGCGCGGCTGACAACAGCAAAGCGATCCCATAGCAGCAGGCCCAGCACCGTGATCAGCGTCGTCAGCGATGCACCACCCAGCGCCACTGCGGCCAGCGCGACCAGCACGATAGGCAGCGACAGCCGCGTCGTGATGGCAAAGCTGATGACCATGTCCACCCAGCCGCCAAAGTAGCCCGCCAGCAAGCCCATGGTGATGCCGATGGCGCCCGAGACGAGGATCACGCCGAGGCCCACACCCAATGACACGCGTGCGCCGTAGATCATGCGCGACAGGTAATCGCGCCCCAGATGGTCGGTGCCCAGCAGGTGCTCGGGAACAGAACGGTCGTGCCAGAAGGGCGGCAGCAGGCGGCGCGTCAGATCCTGAGCAACCGGGTCATGCGGTGCGATCAGCGGGGCAAAGATGGCGATCAGCACGATGATAGCCAGTATCGTGCCACCGATCATCACACCCGAGTTGCGCAGCGATTTCTGCCAGACCGTTGCGGGTCTTGTTTCTGCGGATACGGAGGACATCTCAGGCAGCTCCTCTCAGGCGGGGGTCCAGCACCGCGTTCAGGATGTCGGCAAAGGTGGTGAGTGCGACATAGAGCAGCGACAGGATCAGGATGATCGCCTGCACCACCGGTAAGTCACTTCGCAGAAGGGATTCCCATGCCAGCCGACCCAGCCCGTTCAGCGCGAAAACGCTTTCGATCACGATCGAGCCTGACAGCAGCAGGCCCAGTTGCACCGCCGCCAGCGACACCAGCGGCAGAACCGCGTTGCGCAGCGCGTGGCGAAAGATGACGGTGCCCATCGGCAGGCCCTTGGCCTTGGCCGCCCGGATATAGTCGGTGGCCAGCACGTCGATCATGCCCGACCGGGTGATGCGCATCATGGCGGGCATCGCGTAATAGCTGAGCACGATGACCGGCAGGATGTAACCTTGCCACGTCTCGGCGCCAGAAATCGGGACCCAGCCATACCACACGCCGAATACGACGATGGCCATGAGGCCCAGCCAGAAACTGGGAATGGCCTGTCCGGTCACGGCCAGGATCAGCGCCAGACGGTCGATCCAGCCATTGGGTCTGAGGGCTGCCGCGATGCCCAGCGGCACCGCCACGACCAGCGCCAGCAGAAACGACAGCACGCCCAAGTTTAGCGTGACGCCCACGCGGTTTCCGATGATTTCGGTTACGGGGACGTTGAAATAGATGCTGCGCCCCAGATCGCCGGTCAGCGCGCTGCCAACCCAGTCCAGATACTGGATCACGATCGGGCGGTCGAACCCGTAAGCGATGCGCACCGCCTCGGCGTCCTGCGCCCGCCCACCCGCGCCTGCGATGGCGATGGCCGGATCGCCCGACAGGAACATCAGCGCAAAGCTGATCGCCGATACGGTCGCGCAGACGCAGAATGCGACAAGCAACCGTTTTGAGATATAGCCCAGCATGATGCGGTCCCGTGTGAAGGGGCCGGAGGGCAGATATGCCACCCGGCCCGATGCTGACTTGGGTGGTCTACTTCCAGCTGGACCGCCACCAACGGGCAAACTCGTCGGGATGCGGCGTAAAGTTCAGGTCGTTGGACAACCCGTAATTCACGTTGAAGTTATACATCGGCATCCAATACGCCTCGTCCGCGATCTTCTTGACCGCGAGGCTATAGTTCTCGGCCCGCACCTCGCGGTCCGACGCTGTGTCAGCTTCGTTCAGCCAGCCGGCCAACTCGCTATCCTGCACCAGATCGTCGTCGCCCCCGCCAAAGAAGTTCGACAGGATGAACGCCGTATCGCCGATGCCGTAGCTGCCCCAGTTCGAAAAGAATGCGGGCAGTTCCTTGGCGCGCCATTTGCCGATACCGGACGAATATTGCTGCTCGTTCAGGATCAGTGTGACGCCGACCTTGGCCAGATCGGCCGCGATCGCCTCGGCGGTCGGGCGCGGCATGGCGGCAAAGGCCATCTCCATCTCGAACCCATCCTCATAGCCTGCCTCGGTCAGCAGGGCGCGCGCCTTTTCGGGATCGTACTCATAGCTGGTGACGTCCTGCTCACAGCCGAACTGGGCCGGGTTGCAGGCCGTGTTCAGCACCTTGGACGCGCCGCCGGCAAAGGCGTCGGTGATGGCGCCCCGGTTGGTCGCGTGGATCAGGGCCTGGCGCACCCGCTTTTTCACGATGGGACTGTCTCCGCCAAGCGCCTCGGGGGCAAAGCCGACATAGCCGATGCGCATGATGGGCGCACTGATGATCTGGACCCGGCTCTCCAGCTGTTTGGCCTGATCGGGCGGGATGCGCCAGATCCAGTCCAGATCGCCGGACATCAGTTCAGCGTATTGCGTGTTCATTTCCGGCATGGTGCGCACGATGATCTTGTCGATGGTCGCGCCGCTTTTGGGGCTGCCCTCGTAGTGGTCCTCGAACCGGTCCAGCTCGTAACGGATGCCCGGGTCTTGCGAGACCAGCTTGTAGGGGCCGGTCCCGATGGGCGTCGCTGCCATCCCTTCCGAGCCATTTTCGGCGAAAAATTCATGTGGGTAAATCGGCAGGGCATCTGCCAGCATCTCGACCGCGCCGGCAAACGGCTTGGACATATTGACGCGTACTTTGTAATCGTCCAGCTTTTCGACGCTTTCGATCCAGTCGACCGAGATCGAATAGCGCGTGCCGTATTCGGGTGTGATGACCTTGTTCAGCGTCTCGACCACGTCATCGGCCGAGAAGTCCGCGCCGTTGTGAAATTTGACGCCCTTGCGCAGGGTGAATTCCATGGTCAGCGGCCCAGTGAACTCCCAGCTTTCGGCCAGTGCGGGGACGATCTCTCCGGTGTCGAGATTCTTGTAGAGCAGGCCGTCATAGATGTGACGCGCGAGGATCAGGCCCTGCCGTCCGGCGATCTTGTAGGTATCCAACGGCTCAGGCTCGGCGGCGAACGCGACGTTGAGGGTGTTGTTGGCCTTGTCCGCCATGGCGGGCGTGCCGTTCGTAAAGGTCAGCGAGGCGGCGAGGGCCGCGACGCCGGTCAGGAAACGTTTCGGGATTTGATGTGTCATGATGTCCTCTGTTGGCTTTTTAAGTTATGTCGCGTGGCGGTTATCCGCTTCTGAGCGCGCTAGTCTGCGCGCTTGGTTATCTGGGCGAGCGTTTCGCCATTTTGCAGCCTGTTCAGAATTCCGATCTCGTCATGCTGCATTTGACGCGCGCGTGCGCAGAATTCTTCGGCGTGGCTGGGGTCCAGCACAACCACGCCGCTTTCATCGGCCAGTATCATATCGCCGGGACGCACGGCTGCGCCGCCGCAGTTTATCGGGACGTTCACATCGCCCGACAACCCTCGCGCCTTGGTCGTGATAGGCGACCGGCCCCGGCACCAGACCGGAAAATCGTTCGCTAAGATGGCCGAGCGATCTGTCACAAAGCCATCAATGACCACCCCTTTGATGCCGCGTGCTTTGGCGGCGCTGGTGGTGACCGCCCCCCAGCAGGCGTGGCGCAGATCACCGCAACGGTCAATTACGATGACCTGCCCCGGCTCTGCGATGGACAACGCCTCGACAAGGGCAGCACCGTCATCGCCGGGCATACGGACTGTCAGCGCCGGGCCGAACACGCGGCGTTCGGGGGCAAGGCCCTGAATGGACGGAACCATGAACCCTTCGCTCAGGAAATGTCCCAGCGTTGCGGTTTCGATATCCGACAGATCGAGGTGAGCGTTCATATCCGGTCCTGATGGTGTCTTCTAAGGTTGGAAGCAAAACCTGCGTGGGGCTCGCGGTCAAATAGGCTCTGACTATGTTAGGTATAGTCTTGAGGTAAATCCGCCCTATGATCGGTCCGTGAGGGCCGGAATGCAGCAGTCGATGGATAGCAAAGAATGGATGCCAATCTGCAATCGGATTTGAACTGGAACCTGTTGCGCATGTTTTACATGATCGCGACGGAAAAGAGCATTACCAAGGCCGCCAAGCGTCTGGGTCTGAGCCAGCCATCCGTCAGCACCGCCTTGCAAAAACTGGAAACACAGCTGAGTTGCCAGCTGGTGTTTCGCGATAGCCGTCACTTTGCGCTGACACAGCGCGGCGACAGAGTTTATCGGGAGTGCCGCGACATTTTTCACGGTGCCGAGCGGATCGCGTTGATGGTCCGCGGTGCAGCAGAGGATGAGAGCGGCGAGGTGCGCTATCAGATCATCAGCAATCTGGCATCGCCGATGCTGGACGAAATCCTGCGCCTGTTTCACCAGCGCCACCCGTCCGTCAGCTTTCAAAGCGAGGTCCAGAACAGTCAGGCGATCGTGCGCGGCATTCAGGAGGGCCGGGTGAATGTCGGCTTCTGCCTACTGGCACAGCCAGTGGCCAATCTGTGTTCGCTCCGCCTGTTCCGGGAGGAGTTCCTTTTGTTCTGCGGCGCCGAACATCCGCTCTTTGGGCAGAAAACCGTCAGCATAATGGACGTGCAGCGCGAACCGTTCATCTCATTTGCCTGCGCGACCGAGGGCGCCGGCCTTGAGCCCATGTCGGTGCTGCGCGATGGCCCGCGTCTGGGGGAACGGATCAGCGGCCTCAGCACCAACATGGAAGAGGTTCGCAGGATGATTGTAGCAGGTCTGGGGATCGGGATTCTGCCACTTATGTCAGCAAAGGGCGATATCCAAGACGGTGCGCTGTGGCCGCTAAAGATCACGGACGAGCCGATTGGTGCCGACGTGCATCTTGTCCATGCTCCGACCGATGACCTAACGCCAGCTGAGCAGAAGTTTGTGAAGATAGTCCACGAACTGATCGCACTATATCCTGATATAGTATGATTGATCGCCACAGGTGTGAACGGTCACTACGCCCGCACGTTCCAGCGCCCGTTTCTGCGAGGCGTTCTGCCTAGCGTAGGACAACGTGGCGAGCCCCCTGCCCGAACAATGCACAAGACCCCCCACCTTTTGCCAGCCTCTGCTGGCGCGCGGATGACGATTCTGCTGGACGCGCAGAAGCGTTTTTTGGGCGAGCGCAGGCATGATGTCGGTCCTGTCAGGCCGGGGTAGCACCGATACCGGAATTTGCAAACACGAGACTGCCACGCCGAAATGCCGGACGTTGACGCCGGTTAATGCACCTCTCGGCGATACCAGTGAGCGTTTGAGGACGACCGCATACTGAGAAAAAAGGATAGCAAGATGGCAAGCCACGAAAACACCACTACCGCGACGGAGGACGCCCTTAACGCGGCTCAGGTTCTCTTCACCGCAAACCCGATCTTTCTCACGCCGCAGACAAAGCACATTGTTCAGGCCCAAGAGCGCTTTTTTGATGAGATCGAAAAATTCTCGACGATTTGGTTCCAGCGCCGCCAAGACGCGACGCAGTCGATGATAGATGCCGGCAGGCGGATCATATCAGAAGGTGGGAACGACCCGGCGAAGGCCATAAAGGAACTCACCGACTGGCAGACCCATTCGATGGAGCGTTTGGCCGACGATGCAAAAGACTGCACCGAGATGATGACCCAATGCGCCGAAGCCCTTGTCAAAAACGAGGTCGAGGCGACGAAAGAAACTGCCGAAAACACTAAAAAGGCAACGACAACCAGCAAATCCAGCCCGGTCTGACCGGGGAGGCAGAGGAGAGAATGAGATGGATCGAAAAGACGCTTATCAGGACAAGTTGCAAGCGCAGCTCGACGAATGGAAGGCCCAGATCGCCAAGCTGCGCGCAAAGGCCGAACAGGCGCAGGCTGACGCGCGGCTGAAATACATGGAAGAAGTCGATGAGCTTCGCGCGCACCAGAAAAAGGCCGAGGTGCGGCTGGACGAGTTGCAGCGCGCTCAGGGCGAGGCATGGAAAGACATGAAGTCTGGCGTCGAAGCGGCGTGGGACGAGATGGGCGAAGCCATGAAGCGCGCCAGAAAACGGTTTTCGTGATCGCGCGTCAAACATGTTGAGCGATTGCTGAGTGACAAGGTTGGTTGGGCGGCAACTTTTCTCGTTTTATAGCCTGTGATTCAGATGTGATCTGACGGTTTGCCGCTGTCAGGCATGCATGCTCTCGTGGCCAACGCTCGCCAGCAGATCATATGCACGGCGCGCCAGAACCCGCTCCTCGTCCGTGGGAAGCATCAAGACCGGTAAACGGCTCTCGGACGTCGTCAGGTATGGCTCGCCATTCCTGTTCGCGGACCTGTCCAGATCTGCCCCCAGCCAAGCCAGTTCTTTAACCAGCCGCGCGCGCAGATCTGGAATGTGTTCGCCCATGCCGCCGGTCAGGACCACGCCGTCCACACCGCCCAATGCCGCCGCCAGCGATCCGAAATTGCGCCCGCATTGATAGACAAAATAATCCACCGCCTCGGCGGCCTCAGTGCGGTCGCTGGCCAGCAGATCGTTCATTTCACCACTGATCCCCGACACGCCCAGCAGGCCCGAACGCTCGTACAGCATATCGCGCACCTCTTCGGGACTATGACCGCGATCCATGATCAGATGCAGAACCACGCCGGGATCCAACGCACCGCAGCGCACCCCCATCGGCAGCCCATCCAGCGCCGTCAGGCCCATAGTGGTGGCGATGCTTTGCCCGTTTTTCAGCGCACACATGCTGACCCCGCGCCCCAGCTGCGCCACGATGATCCGCTTTGCTGCCAGATCGGGGTACGAGCGTTGCAGCTTGTGCGCGATATAGTCGTAGGACAGGCCGTGAAATCCATAGCGCAGGATGCCGTCGTCCGTCAGGGCGCGCGGAAGGCCGAAAATCTGCGCATGACGCGGTTGTGTGCGGTGAAACGCGGTGTCAAAACATCCGATCTGCGGGATGCCCGGATAATGCTCTTGCACCTGCCGGATTGGGCGCAGGTTGTGCGGTTGGTGACTGGGGGCCAGCGGCTCCAGCGTCTTTAGCTGCGCAAGAACGTCATCGTCGATCAGAACGGGTGCCGAGTAGTCTGCCCCGCCGTGAACGATGCGATGCGAGAACGCGACAATCGTGCCAAGGCCGGAGATCTCATCCAGCCGCGCAAGCATATGGGCCAACGCTTCGGGATGGGCGCTGTCTGCGCTTGTCGGCGTTCCCAGTTCGGTTTCCGTTTGCGTTCCGGCGACCAGATCCTTTTCACTCAGCACCATATTGCCCGGCAATCCACGAATGTGGAAATTCCGCATCTGAACTGGCCCAGCCTCACTCTGCCCAAAGACACCACAGCGCAAACTTGACGATCCGGCGTTGAAGGTCACGACCAGTTTTTCATCCATTGATCAGGCCCTCCACCTTCTTCTTTGCTGCGGCGACGAGGACGACCAGTGCGGCAGACGCGCAGCGTTGTTCCACCGTGTCGGCCCGGCTGGTCAGGGCAATCGGCACCGCCGCCCCCATGACGATGCCGGCCGTTTCGGCGTTGGCCAGATAATCGAGATCCTTGACCAGGATATTGCCCGACACCAAATCCGGCACGATCAGGATATCGGCATGGCCCGCAACATTCGACACGATCCCCTTGATCGCCGCCGCCTTGGGCGAAATGGCAAGGTCCATGGCCAGCGGTCCGTCTACGTCGGCGCCCGAAATCGTGCCACGATCCGCCATCTTGCAGATCGCTGCGGCGAAAATCGTCGACTCGATCTTTTCGTTGATATTCTCCGAGGCCGAAAGCAGCGCGACTTTGGGGCGTTCGATCCCCAGCGCGTGGGCCAGGTCGATGGCGTTCGCAGTGATATCGCGCAGCGTGCCAAGGTCGGGGCGAATGTTGATCGCCGCATCCGACACAAACAGCAGCCGCGCATAACTGGACACATCGATCGCAAAGACATGGCTCATCCTTCGCCTCGTGCGCATCGCCTTTTCCGAAATGACCGCATGCATCAGGATATTGGTCTTTATCGCGCCCTTCTTGAGCCCCTCGACCTTGCCGGAAATGGCGAGGTCGACGGCCACGCTGGCGGCCTGTTCCGGGGTGTCCGCCGCAATGATCTGCGTGCTCCCGAGTGACAGACCCTCCTCCTCGGCCACCTGTCTGATCCTTGCCTCGGGACCAATCAGAACGGCCTCAATCAGGCCCCTCTTTTGGCTCTCGATCGCGCCGGTCAGGCTGGGGGCATCCACCGGATAGATAACTGCGACCCGGACCGCGCCAGCGTCGCGCGCGAGCTGCTCAAGACGGTCCAGCCGGTCCGGGCGCCAACCAGATGGAGTATTGGAAGGGGTAATGTCGTTCATGTTCATTCTATCCTTTGAGTTTCAGCTACAGCGTTTCGGGTTATACCTGAGGCAAGGATAGCCCGGAATGCTGCGCGGCATCTGAGCGATGTGCCGCGTTTCGCAAAACCCGTGTCTAAGGTTTTCGCGAAACGCCTTATTCAGCGTTGAAAGACGTAAGTGCCCGGAGCGTCACCCAATGGCGCGGCCCCGCTTTTGCCGCTGCCCATGCTGGGTGGTTTTCCGGTTCCGCTGGAATGGCCGCGCAGCCATGTCGCCAGTTCGGGCCACCACGATCCCTCCTCAAGCGGCGCGGCGGCGCGCCAGTCTTCGGGTGCCACATATTTGGCCCGATCGGGCGTCGCCGTGATCTGATAGCTGCGTCCGGCGTGACCGGGTTCGCTGACGATCCCGGCGTTATGACCGCCCGAGGTCAGAACGAAGGTAACGTCAGTATCCGTCAACAAATGCAGTTTATAGACCGATTGCCAAGGCGCCACATGATCGCCCGTGGTCGAAACGCCGAACACCGGGGCAGAAATATCGGTCAGGGCGACGGGCCTGCCACCGACCTGATATTGACCCTGCGACAGTTCGTTGTTCAGATAAAAACTGCGCAGATATTCACTATGCATCTTGTAGGGCATCCGCGTCGCATCGGCGTTCCATGCCATCAGATCGAACATCGGCTGCGGTTTACCCATCAGAAATTCATGCACGTAGCGCGACCAGATCAGATCGCTCGAACGGAGCAATTGGAACGCCCCCGCCATCTGTTTCGTATCAAGATAGCCCTGATCCCACATCATATGTTCCAGATATGACACCTCGCTTTCGCTGATGAACAGCTGCAATTCACCCGGATCCTTGAAATCAATCTGAGCGGCGAGAAGGGACAGGGTTTTCAGCCGGTCATCATGATCGCGCGCCATCTGCGCCGCCTTGGCCGACAAAAGCGTGCCGCCCAGACAATATCCAACGCCGTGGATCGGCATGTCCGGAACGATACGGCCGACGGCATCCAGCGCCTCGCCCACTGCATCAAGGTAGTCACTCATCCCCAGATCACGATCCCCCGCATCGGGGTTGCGCCAAGAAATCATGAAGACGGTGAAGCCCTGTTCGACCAGATAGCGCACCAGTGAATTATGCGGCGACAGATCAAGGATGTAATATTTCATGATCCATGCCGGCACGAACATGATCGGCTCGCAGGTGACAGCATCGGTTTGGGGCGCATACTGGATCAGCTCCAGCAAATGCGATCGAAAGACGACCTTGCCCGGCGTCACGGCCACATCGCGGCCCGGCAGATAATCCTCTGCCCCAACCGGGGGCTTGCCGGATATCGTGCGCTCCCAATCCTCAATCAGGCTCTGCCCGCCACGGACAAGGTTGGCACCCTCCTCTTTGACGGTCTGGGCGATCACTTCGGGGTTGGTCCACAGCCTGTTGGACGGCGACATCATATCAAGGATCTGGCGCGCCATAAACGAAACGACCTGCTCGTCGCGGCGCGACATGCCATCAATATCGTTGGTAGCGTTGTACCACCATTGCTGCGTCAGCAGAAAGTTCTGATAGATCAGGTTGAATGGCCACTGCTGCCATTCGGGTGCGTCGAACCGGTTGTCGTGTTCCAAGGGCAGGATGCACGGATTTTCCCGGCCCTGTTGGCTCGAGGTAATCGCAAAACGCGCGGCTTTGCGTGCCGCCTTTTCCATCAGCTGCACCTGTTTTCCCGGCGAGCTGGCCAGATGTATCCACCAGTTAAAGAAACTCGTCGACAATCCAAACGGCGTCACACCCATCGTCAGGCGGGCGAGTTGCGCCTTGACCGCACGATCCAGACTTTGTGTGCTAAAGTTGTCCGGCCTGACCCGGTCGCAGTGCAGACCCAGCTCTGGCGGAACCGGTTCTTTGGATGGGTCAAACTGCGGCGCTTTGATGCTGGCCGGGCTGCTTTTGTCAGTTAATTCCTGCTGGGACCGCATCGGCGCGACGTTACTTTTCTTCGCTTTACGTTTCTTGTTTGACTGTGACATCGGTTCTTTCCTGTTCATCACTCGGTTTTTTGCAAGCATCGCCACCGGGCAGATTAAATGTTCTGGTCATGGGCCTGCACATCCTTGTGCAAAGGTGGCTTGAGTGTTTCGACTGCTTGCCGTTCCTATTTCTTGCTATCGACGCGCCCCCTCAGCAGCATGCCGAGACATGTCCCCTAGCTTGCGTATGTTTCGCGCCAAGAAACTTAAAATGCCGGCCGAATTCATTAACGCCCATCAAGAATCTGGAAAATATTGACCTCTTCTCTTTGACTTTGGCCAAAGAGAAGATTTGTGAGCCGGCTGTCACCGCAGACAATTGCCAAAATTGATGGCACGCCCCCTAGGCGGCTTTGTCGGGCACCTCCGGCCTGCCCTCAGACGTGCGGTGGCATCAACCACAAATAGCCAACGGGATCTGCGGCCCTCATCAAACGTTCTGCCCCCTTGTTGTCGATGATTTCGATCCGCGTGCGCGCGACAATTCACTTACCTGCCTCGTCAGGGCAAGATAGTTGATCAGGTCCGACATCGAAATGACGCCCACTAACCGCTTGCCGTCTGCGACCAGATATTTGCGCCGCTTTGAGTCGGCCATACGGTCGATCAACTCTTCGGCTGTCATATCCGGGCTGGCCGTGTTGCTATCGTCGCTTGCAATGAGCACATCATCGACGCGGGTTTGGGGCCAGCTCTCTTGATCGGTCAGCATGGCGGTATCCAGATCAATGTAGCCCAGCAAACGACCCTCCTCGACCACCGGAATGAAGCTGAAACGATGTTTCAACACAGTATCATGGACAAGGCTCATAAGGGTCCGGTCGGGTGTCGTGGTCACGACGGACCGGCTCATCAAATCGCCTACTGTCTGGAGTGTCACCACCGTCGCCATAAGCTGTTGGCGATAGGCGTTCTTGGCCGCCCCAAGCAGGAACAGCCCGATCAGTATCTGCCAAATGCCACCAACCGCGCTGCCCCCAACCACCGAAAACAATCCCAATGCGATCAATAACCAGGCCAGAACGGTGCCGGACATTGACGCCACTCGCGTCGCTTTGAGCAGGTTGCCGTGGCGTTTCCAAAGCAGGGCTCGCAAAACACGTCCACCGTCCAGCGGAAAGGCGGGTAGCAGATTGAACAGGGCGAGGACCAGATTGATCACGGCAAGATAGCCGAATATCGCAGCCGCCGGGTCCGGCAGTTCGAGGCGCACGGCGATCATTTCGACGACCCAGAACAGGGCTGCCAAGGCGATGCTCATCGCCGGTCCAGCCAGCGCCACCCAAAGCTCGGCCTTGGCGGTATCGGGTTCCGCGCTCAGCTCGGCGACACCGCCAAAAAGGAACAGGGTGATCCCTTTGATTTTCATACCGAAACGTCGCGCCATAACGGCATGCGCCAGTTCGTGCAGGATCAAAGAGCCAAAGAACAGCAACATCGCCGCCAAGGCCATGATGATGTAGGCAGACAGTGAACCGCCCGGCACGACAAACGGAAAGTAGCCCGTCGCGAGGCTCCACGTGATCAAAGCGGCAATCAAAAACCAGCTTGGATCTATTTTCACGTCGAAACCCATCAGCGACATGAGCCTGAATGATCTGGAGAACATTGCGCACCTCTTGCATCTCACGAGCAAGCTTAATGATCTTTGGGCAGACCCGAATTGATCGATATCAACGGGCGGGCTGATATCACTTCACCGAATGCCGCTGACGGATAAAACACGGCTCATTTCTGCCGCGATATTCCCGTCCGATACGCAGCAACAATCGCCTGCCGTGTCTCCTCGGGCTGGGCGTCCACAGCTTCGGCCAGACTGCGCAATTCGCGCCGCAGCCCGTGAACTTGATCCAGCAGCGACAAAATCACCGGAACCGTATCAGTGGGCAGCGACAAATCCTTGCGCAGGTCACGCACCAGCCGGATACGCGCCACGTCCAGTTCGTCAAAGGAGGGGCCGTTATCACTTTCGGCGGGCCTTACCCAGCCCTCCCGCACCCACAGTCTGAGCTCTCGCAATTGCACGCGTCGAACCCTGGTCAAGACATCGCGTTCACCCAACATCATACAGCCCTCCAGAGATCGGCGCGCGGGTCTTCGCTTACATTGTCCCGCCAGTCCTGCGCGATCTGTTCCATTTTTGTGTCGATCTTGCGCGGCATCACGACCCGCAAGCGGACATATTGATCACCCGCGGCGCCTTTGGCAGGTGCAATTCCTTTGCCCTTCAGCCGCAATCGCTGCCCCGATGAGGCCCCTTTGGGAATACTCATCGACACCTTGCCCGACAGGGTCGGAACCTCGATCTTTGCGCCCAGAATAGCCTCGTCGAACCCGATCGGCACCTCGACTTCGATGTCGTTTCCATCCCGCGTGAAGGCCGCGTGCGCGCCCACGCCAATTTCCACATAAGCGTCGCCCGCCGGACCACCACCCATTCCCGGCTGGCCTTTTCCGCGCAAGCGAAGTGTCTGGCCATCGCGTATGCCAACCGGGATCGCCAGGTCAATCGCGCTGCCATCTGGCAAAGGCACGGCGCGTTTCGCCCCCCGCACGGCATCCATAAAATCGACGTCCAGACGATAGCGCACATCGCCGCCACGTGCGGCAAAGCCCCGCCCCGAGCGCGCCTGCCTTCCGCCGCCAAAGAGATCGGCAAAGACGTCAGAAACATCCTCAAAATCGCCATAGCCTGCGGCCGACTCGTAGCGCCCCTGCGGATCAGCCCCGGTATGCTGGCGATAATACTGCCGTTCCGGCCGCTCCTGTCCGCTGGCGTCAATCTCGCCTGCATCAAAGCGTTTGCGCTTCTCTGCGTCGCCGATGATTTCATAGGCGGCAGAGATAGCCCGAAACTCGGCCTCCTTGGCCTTGTCGCCCGGATGCAGGTCAGGATGGAGCGTCTTGGCCAGCTTGCGGTAGACCTTCTTTATGTCAGCCTGCGGCGCGTCCTTGGGAACACCGAGGGCCTTGTAGGGATCATCACTCATTTACTACGCCCTTTGCTTCGTCCCGCGTGTTGCCGCCCAGATTTCGCACTGCGCGGCTTCGTCCAGTGTCTCGGCCTCCAGCAGCCGGCCTTCTTCAGAATATCGCGATTGTCCGTCAGGATTTCCAGTGCGCGAACCCGAGATTTCCTCTAGCACATCGCGCACGGCTTCGCTCAAAATAACCAAGTGTTCGGTCGCCAAAAAGACAATCATTGCCGATCTCATAGTTGACGTTTCCTGGACGTATGTCCATCCGGGGCTGTTGCATTGCCGCCTTTTTAGGCGCGACATAGCGACAGTTAACGTCCCGAGATCAGACGAAGATTTCGTTTCTAGCTAGGTTTTGACGAAAAACAGCAAAATCGCCCCACCCGCCTTGAGCGTTCGATTTGACTGCGGCGTCTGTTTTCAGGACGCTGCGACCCAATCCGCCATTTCGGGCAACAGGGT
>RCMY010002565.1_pt1 | contig 16420 bp, 18 predicted proteins | sample 2041341 | NCBI WGS metagenome assembly RCMY01 (sample SAMN09708234, study PRJNA481090) | Marine sediment metagenome, whole genome shotgun sequencing project. | reverse complement strand
TCTAGTCCCTCGCGCTTATCCCCTTTTTCCCAGCTTACGGCCACATCGATCATTCGCTTAATGTTGTTGCCATAAAAACGGTACTTCGGATGGTTCTGCGGATATTCCAGAGCCTCGGGACGTTGCTGCAGGACTTCCTTGCTTGTAATGGGGAAAGGTGATTTTACGTCCAACTTAAAATCGGACATGATAAACAGCTGATCCCATAACTTATGCTGAAAATCGGGGACATCACGTAGATGCGGTTGTAAATTGCCCATTACGGCTACAATGGACTGCGCGACGCGGTTGCGTTCCTCGTCGTCTTCAATGGAGACTGCATGGTCTACCATTTTTTGGAAATGTCGTCCGTATTCAGGTATAATCAAATGCGACCGCTCGGTATTGTACTCAAGGTTTTCTACTAAATTCAAATTGAAGTGTTTTGCTTTAAACTAAAAAGGGAGAAGTATTGAACTCCTAGCGAGTTCTATAATAACGCCCGCAAATTAAGAAAATTATGGCGTAAATGCTATTTAATTATCCTAAAATGGATTTTTAGTAGGTCACAACGAAATTACTCCTTCCATTTTTCCTACTTCCTTATACTTTTCGATTACCGCTTCTGGGTTCTTGAGGTTGACAGTAACCGATACACTGGTATACTTTCCTTTTTTCGATTGTTTTAATTCGATTACGGCACCCGTATTATCGAAAATCTCATGTATCCGGGCAATTTTTTCCGGATCGCTTTCCACAATGAATTTGTAGAGATAATCGCTCGGCCAGCTCGTGCTTTCCTTCAATTGCTCTTGTAATCGTTTATAGAATTCCTCGGGGTTTTTGGTATCCATACTGCTTCTTTTTAACAAAGGTAATGAACTTGACTTTGGATATTGGCCTATTTTCAAATGCTTGGCGGATTGCTTACTTTTACTGCGCTAAATACCTGTTGGCGTTGATAGTAATGTGTACTGTTCCCAAATTGAAATTCGCGTTTTGAAAACAAAAAAAATAGTGATAACCGGCGGCCCCAGTACCGGAAAAACCTCGGTCATCGAAGCCTTGGAAAATAGGGGATGCTTTTGCATCCACGAACTCGTACGCAGTCTGACAGCGGCGGAAAAAGGGACTAACGCCAATGAAGATTTTACAACTAATCCCATTCTTTCGGTCAAAGACCCCGTGGCGTTCAATACCAAGTTACTCGAAGGCCGCATTGCCCAATATAAATCGGTAGAAGAAACGGATAAAAAAATCGTTTTCTTCGATCGTGGCATACCCGATGTGCATGCCTATATGCACTGTTTTGGACAGCAATATAACGAAGGTTTCGAACGCCCCGGATTCGATTTTAGGTACGACCACATACTGCTGATGCCGCCCTGGGTGGAAATTTATACCACTGATGACGAACGTTTTGAATCTTATGGGGAATCGGAACGTATCTTTACATCCTTAGAAAAAACATATCGAAACTTTGGTTATGAGACCACCCTCATTCCCAAAGCTAGCGTAGAGGATCGAACGGATTTTATTCTGGACTTGATACATCCCAAATAATGCAAAAAAATCCTGAGGAAATTTTGAACCAGTTCTGGGGATTTTCCAATTTCAGGGGTTCCCAGAAAAAGGTGATCGATGCCGTCTTGGACCAACAGGACGTACTTGCGCTTATGCCCACCGGTGGTGGGAAATCACTATGCTTTCAAGTACCCGCACTGGCACAGGATGGCCTCTGTATCGTGGTTTCGCCGCTGATTGCCCTTATCCATGACCAAATCAACAACTTAAAGCAAAGAGGGATAAAGGCGATGGCCTTGACCGGTGGCATTCCTTTCGACGAACTCATCACGCTGCTTGATAATTGCCTATACGGGGGGTATAAGTTCATATATCTATCGCCTGAACGCTTGCAACAGGAAATAGTACAGGATAAAATCCGACAAATGAACGTCAACCTCATCGCCATCGACGAGGCTCACTGTATCTCACAATGGGGACATGATTTTAGGCCCGCCTATTTGGAATGCGCCAAACTTCGGGAACTCCTTCCTGAAACCCCTATAATCGCCCTTACCGCGACAGCGACGGATCGGGTAGCCAACGACATCATCGGCAATCTTGGTTTTACCGCGCCGCTGATCGTAAAAGATTCCTTTTCTAGACCCAATATTGCCTTCGGCGTTCTACGGTGCGAGGATAAGCATTACCGACTGAAACAAGGCTTCGAGCAAACCGACCAAAGTGGTATCGTATACGTGCGCACTCGTAGAATGACGCAAGATATTGCCCGATATCTCAACGCAAACGGTTGCAAGGCGGATTTTTTTCATGGAGGAATCCCCAAAAAGGAGAAACAGGAAAAACTAAAATTATGGCTGACAGACCAAGTACAGGTAATGGTGGCCACAAATGCCTTTGGCATGGGCGTAGACAAACCCGACGTTCGCACGGTAGTACACTTTCAGATTCCAGATTGCCTTGAAAACTATTACCAGGAGGCTGGAAGGGCCGGCCGGGACGGTACCCCGGCAACGGCTATACTTTTAACCAACGATTCCGATATTGCACAGATGCGACAACAGTTTCTAGGCGCACTGCCCGATGCCGCTTTCTTAAAAAAGGTATACAACAAACTCAATAACTATTTTCAGATATCCATTGGAGAAAGTACTGACGAAATTTTCCAGTTTCCCTTTAAAGATTTTGTAGCGGCCTACGGATTGAATTCCTTTCTTACCTACAACGCCTTGCGAGTGCTGGATCAATATTCCGTGATAGCCCTCTCTGAATCGTTTTTCAAGAAAACAGAGATTCAGTTTATCGTTTCCCAAAATGCCATTTTTGATTATCTCGAGAAAAATAGCGGGTCCGCACCAACGATTCAGGCTATTCTCCGAACCTATGGTGGCATCTTCGATTTTGAGACGAAAATCGACCCATCGCTAATCGCAAAAAAAACCAAGGTGTCCGAAAAGCGGGTATTCGCTATTTTAGAAAAACTAAAAGTAGATGACATTATCGAGTACCAATCAAAAAAGACAGACCTGGAAATTACTTTCTTGGTACCGAGGGACGATGACCGCACTATAAACGTTTTTGCCAAACAGGTCGAGGTACGCAATCAGCTCAAAGTCGAAAAGGTCGATCAAATGCTAGCCTACCTCAACACCGATACGGTTTGCAGAAGCAAACAGATCTTAAGCTATTTTGGTGAAAATAAGGTTCAGGATTGTGGTATTTGTGATGTTTGCCAAAGGAATACTAGTTCAAAATCAGCCGATTTTAAAACCATATCTTTGGAAATAGCAGTCGTTCTACAGGAAAAAAGCCGTACGTCAAGAGCCCTGATCAAAATACTTCACTATAATGAAACACATATATTAAAAACGATACAAATGATGCTTGAAGAAGGCCAGATCAAGGTCAATACGAAGAATGAATATCAAATTAATAATCAACCCTACGACTAAGCTCAGGAAATGTATTTTATAATCATAACTAAATAAGTATCCGAAATGCGCGAATTACGAATCATCTTCATGGGCACACCAGAATTTGCCACCGCTACTTTAAAAGTATTGGTCGAACAGGGATATGATATTGTAGGTGTAATCACGGCTCCAGACAGGCCTGCCGGACGCGGAAGAAAACTACAGGAATCCGATGTGAAAAAATATGCGGTATCCAAAGGGCTTACCGTGCTGCAACCTACCAACCTTAAAAACAATAATTTTCTGTCCGAATTAAAAGGTTTGAACGCCAATCTGCAGATTGTGGTAGCCTTCAGAATGCTACCAAAAGCGGTTTGGGCCATGCCCGAATTGGGAACTTTCAACCTGCACGCCTCTTTATTACCCGATTACAGGGGCGCAGCACCCATCAATTGGGCCATTATCAATGGGGAAACGGAAACTGGTGCAACTACCTTTTTTATTGATGATAAAATCGACACTGGAGAAATCATCCTTCAGGAAAAAATAGGGATATCAAAAAATGAAACTGCTGGAACCCTACACGATCGTTTGATGTATATAGGTGCCGACCTTGTAGTTAAAACCGTACGACAAATCGAAGAAGGTTCGGTAAGCACCGAAAAGCAAAAAAATACATCCACACCAAAAGTAGCCCACAAAATACATCGGGAAACCTGTGAGATCGATTGGTCAGATTCGCTTGAATCCATACATAATAAGATAAGGGGACTAACCCCATACCCTACTGCATGGACGACCTTGGTCAACGGCGACGAAAAAATTCCACTGAAAATTTATGATGCATCCAAGGAAAAAATAACCCATCATGAAAAAACAGGTAAGGTTTTGGTCGACAATAAAGTGCTAAAAATTGCCGTCGAAAATGGTTATATACAACTGCTTGAAATCCAATTTCCGGGAAAACGAAAGATGAAGACCCAGGATTTGCTAAACGGCTTCAATTTCGACGAAAATGCCATTGTGACCTAAAGCCCCGTTACCATTGGGCTGCAAGAATCGTAAAAAAAGCCCTACTTTATCAACAAACTACCCGAGTTATCAACAAAAACGGTGATTTACCCCTATTTCACTTGCGTTCACGGCAAATCCGTATAAATTTGTTGAACGCTTAAAAGTATTTTTAACAACAATTAATTAATTTATTATGAACAAAACAGAATTAATCGATGCTATGGCATCAGATGCAGGCATTACAAAAGCCGCAGCAAAAAAAGCATTGGAATCTTTCTTGGAAAACGTTGAAGGATCTCTTAAGAAAGGAAACCGCGTATCATTGGTAGGTTTCGGATCATGGTCCGTATCTAGAAGAAACGCTAGGGAAGGTAGAAACCCTTCTACAGGAAAAACGATTCAGATCGCAGCGAAGAATGTAGTAAAATTCAAAGCAGGTTCTGATTTGGCAAGTTCGGTAAACTAGTATGTATTATAACATATTTAGAAAGCATCCCTCAATCTCGGGATGCTTTTTTTTTAAAAGGTATTTGGTTTTCATAGGAATTGTTTTATTTTAGGGCTATGAAGTCCAAAAAATCATGGTCGACCTAAAACCTCAAAAGGGCAAACTACTCATTGCCGAGCCCACTTTGACAGGCGATGTATCGTTCAACCGTTCTGTCGTACTCTTGGCGGAACACAGCGATGATGGTTCGGTAGGCTTTATTTTGAACAAACCCTTGGACTATAATATCAACGATTTGGTCACTGAGATCCAGATTCCCTTTCAGGTGTACAATGGCGGTCCGGTGGAGCAAGACAATCTATACTTTATCCACAAAGTACCGCATTTGATAACCAACAGCATCGAAATATCCGATGGCATCTATTGGGGCGGTGATTTTGAAAATCTTATCGACCTTATCAATACGGAGATTATATCCGAAGGGGACATCCGATTCTTTTTGGGATACTCAGGTTGGTCATCGCTGCAGCTGGATCAAGAACTTTCATCAAAATCATGGGTCGTCGTCCAGAACGATTACGAAAGTGCCATCATTCATAAATCTTCGGATGCTTTTTGGAAGGAAAAAATGATGGAGCTCGGCGGTAATTATCTCCTGTGGTCGAACGCTCCTGAAAATCCGAGTTTGAACTGATTGTCTGGCACTCCATTGAAAGCACCAAATTCCAAGCCCTCCCGAATGGTCAGGGTAAAATTCCAAAAAAATTAATAAAAATTAGTGTAACCCGCCCGCCCGTCAAGCGGGTTCGTATCTTTACCATTATTGCCGAAGCGTAGTGGTCAAACAATGGTTTTCAGCCCAATCTTGCGGTCGCATTCAGCTTTCCCAACAAATCTTTGGCAACAGCATCGCCGAACTCCTTTTTCCGATATTTGGTGATGGGGCGAATTCCGATAATGCTGTTCGTAATAAAGAGCTCATCGGCCTTTTGCAGTTCGAAAGGGGAAATGGAGTTTTCCTCTAATTCGTAACCTTCCAATTTGTTTACTATTTCCATCAGTTTTTTACGGATAATCCCGTTTAGGCAACCATCTGTTAAAGGAGGGGTCTTTATGATGTTTCCTTTGACCAAGAAGAGATTCCCGTTCAATGCTTCGACGACCTGCTTGTTGTTGTTGATCAGCAAGCAGTTATCGTAATCATTTTCTTTGGCGAAAATACTACCGACCACATTGATAATCTTATTGTTTGTCTTTAATGTGGATAGCATATCAGGATTCACATAAAAATCCTTGAAAAGTTCTACCTCATAATTGCGGTCATCTAAAATATAAAAAGGATGTTGTAAAGGTTTCGCCTCTATAGTGTAGGATATAGCATTGGTTTCGGGAAGATAGAATCCGCCCTCATCCCTGAATACAGTAAGGCGGATGCGGGTCGCGCTTTCCTTTAAATCATTGGCAACGATGACCTCAAGAATTTTTTCTTCGATAAATTCCATGGTAAAATCCATTGGAATTTCCATACGCAGCATGCGCATCGAGGCCATTAGGCGTAGGTAATGGTCTTCCCAGAAAAAAAGCTTCCCGTTTACCGCACGTAGGGATTCAAAGAGGGAATCTCCGTAGCGAAGTCCCCGGTTTCGATGATTTAAAAATTTGCTGTCCTTGGGAAGAATCTCCCCGTTGAAATTTACCATAGTGTAGTGGGCAGTGGCAGAGGGTCCTAAAAAAGTAAACTAATAAACCCGTAAGCTTTTTTGAACTCGCTCTTGAACGTGGACTTGCGCTTATTTAGACCCCAATACCTGCTTCAGATCAGCAACTTGGTTCGTCCACAACATTTTCGACTCCTCTACCTCGTCTTCGTCCGCGAAATCGGTGATAAAAAGGGATACGTCTTTGGTGATTTCGTCTACTATTATCTTCATTTCGAAAAAAGAACCATCTTCAGCTTCTTCCCATGCGAATTTTACAAATTCATCACTTTTGCGCTTCAGCAATTTTGCTTCTTCTTCAGAACCGTCCCAAATGAAAGTAAACTTTTCCCCCCTCGAGTTCACGTTATCGGCGAACCATTCTGACAGTCCGGATGGAGTGGACAAATATTGGTACAGCAACTGAGGTGAGGACTGTATTACGAATTCCATTTGAAATTTAACTTTATCGTCCATTTGGGATATTTTCTTTCGGGCAATATATAGATTTCCCCATGATAAAAAAACAAAAGCGCAGTAATATTTTTAGCTGGGTAAGGTTGACGGACAGAAAATTTAACTCTATATTTGCAGCCGTTTAACAAAACAATACCGCGTCGTGGTATCTGATGGCATACGGGCATGGCGTAAGTAAGTTATGCGAACGGTATGTTCGAACGGGAAGCAGAGGATTCATAAGCCGGAGATCAACAAAGAAAAAAAATTCAAATGGCGTGGTAGCTCAGCCGGTTAGAGCGTCGGATTCATAACCCGGAGGCCGGGGGTTCAAGTCCCCCTCACGCTACCAATAGTAACAAGGCTTTCAAGAAATTGAAGGCCTTTGTTTTTTTTAGGTACAACATAGGTATAACATTCTGTTGTTTTCTTGCTAGAATACAATATGTTTTAAGATGTTTATGTCCGAATCATTTCTTCGTCGCGTCCGAACGTGTTCATAAAATAGCCCCCGCGCCCAGAAATAGTATGATGGCCATGTAAGATCCGGAACTTAAAAAAAGGGAAATCAGGGTGAAAAATGTGAATATCGTAGGTAAAAGAAAAAGTCCAAACGACTTCAATTATCAAAAGTGTAGAAAGTGTAGAAAAAAATATGAGATACTTTATTAGGGAGAAGAAATGAAAATAATGCGCGACCTTTTTGAAAAACAGTTGCAAAACCTTTACAATTCAAAACTTTTGATTTTATGCTCTACCGGAGATGCTTGAATATGTAACGGATAAAAAACTGAGCAAGATTATACAAGCCTATATAAGGGAAACCCATGACCAGAAGAAAAGGCTGGAAAAATAGGAGACTATCTCCATATAAAGTTCAAATTGAACGAAGGTAAAATAATACTTGGGCTATTCGAGGAAATCAAAGAGCTGTACAAAAAGTTTTAAAAGAGGTATTGATGGATGTGAGGATGGTTGCGAAAAATACAGCAAGTGATGCATTTTCAAATTTATCGGAGAAAAAACGGAAAAAAAGGTAGCGGGATTTTTGGACGATTATGGATTTTGGGCGATAATAGTGACACGTATCAATCCTTTCTTGTCCAACGATGCAATCAGCTTTGTAGGTGGACTGCTGCGCATGGGCTATTGGAAGTTTATAGGGGCCATTTACGTGGAGACACTGATTGGTCTCGAAACGGTCAATACCCTACCGTTGGAAACCCCTAGGGCGCTCCGCAACTACAGAAAGACGGCCGAAAACTTGAACGAGAATCTCGGACAAGCTGCAAAGGTACTGCGGCGGCTGAAGGAAAACGGCATCGATATCGACTGGATTACCCGAAAACATTAGAACGAAGGTTTCGAAAAATTAAATCGGTTTTATCATAAATAATTGAAGGTAATCGAAGCTCAAAAGTAGAAGCGTCCTCCAACCGAATGATTCAGACCGTTTACAATGAAAGATAAAAGCCCAGTATGGCAATTAGTAATAGGACTACAACGATGGTGACCCACGGGAAACGGTTTTCGGTTTTGGTGGTCGTCTGGTTTATATAATCCTTACCCTTTCTTCCCTTGGTGGGCATCGGGGCGCTATCTTTATTGTTCCATTCCGAATTTTCTGTTTTTTTTCTCATGATATGTTTGTCTTTTTATAAATAATTGCAGCAACGACCTCGTAGCGCGGATATAAAAATGAGACAGCATATATACGGCCGCCGATGGAACTGCATTTTTCAGATTTGGGATGTTTCTTGCAAGTTCCGTAAGGCAAATATTTATCCGTTCTAATTTTATCTACAGGTAAATTTAAGTTCATAAGAAAAGATATTGTAACTCAAAGGCTAATTAATATATCCCAATAGGTCCGTGGGTATCTAAAACTTGAGGCAACTAGAGGGTCGGCCTATGGCATTTTACTGAGATATGAACCTGCAAGCAACGGGAATTTTGGTGCGTTTTTGTTAAAATTCGTTTGAAATCTATCAATGTACTTTTAAGGTCGAGGTTATTTTTGCACAATGGCTCAGATAGTACGTGTTGTCATTGAAAAATTGAACAGTGCGGTATTCGGGAATGGAAATAAACTTGGGAACGAGTTGGTCTCCATTCTAATATCTTCACTTTTGTTCTTTCTCTTTGCCTTCCTTTTGATAATGCTATATCTCTATACGAGATAACCCCTTAAAAGCAATTTGGGACACGTTACTTTATATTGACGCGGATTTGGCCCGCTTGAAATTGGATTCAAAACTTCTCAACACGTTTTCGCAATCGTGATATAAAGAGCATTGAATGAACCAGTGCCATTTAGAAATTAGGGTTATTTTTATAATTGAAACTTGAATATTACAAAAGATACAGAGTTATTCGGCTCGGACGGAATTAAAATTTCGGCCAATCGGTCAGCATAAAAAATTTTGATATGATATCGAAAATATTAGGAGTGGCAGCAACCCTTATCAAAGGACGTAAATATGCCTTATTATTGGTCGGTGTCCAATTTGCATATCTTGGCTATAAATATTTGAAAAATGGAAAAAAGCTAAAAAGAAAGCTGCTTGACTAGTGGAGTTCCACACTTACTTCAAACAGGTCAAGCTGATTTATATGGCGACCATGAACATCGGAAAGAAGTGGATGTCGCCATTGCAGAACTGAGGGAAGCGAATGTCAGGAATTTCAGTGAGGTTCTAGCGGTAATCTTGGAATCAACCGGCGATGTATCCGTTCTCCACTCCAACGATGGTATAGAGTTCGATAGGGACCGCTTGCTGAAGGGGGTCGCTCAAGAATAGAGGGGGGATTACAGGATTTAGGCCCGAAACAACTAAGATAATCTTTCCGATCTCAACTATATTCTGTGTGTACTATTGCTGTAGCACCAATTCGACAAAAATCGGAAAATGGTCCGAGCCGATATTGGGTAAGCGTTCCAATCTTTTTAATCCGAATTCTCCGGTCACAAAAACGTGGTCCAAAGGCCACTTCATCAGAATGTTCTCCGTGTTATAACTATTATAAAATCCGCGTCCCGCTCTGACATCATATAGAATACCCTGCGTTCCGGTTAGTTCATCGACTTGGGACCAGACCACATCGTTCAGGTCACCGGCCACTATGGTGGGGTATTTTCGATCTATAACTTCCTTTCCCAGTTTCTTAAGGGCGTTTTCCTCTTGGCCTGCGTTGTCGGGCATATCCTCGAAATAAACGGGCGGGACGGGATGGACACAAAAGAAACTGATATTTTTACCATTATCCAGCACAATGGTACTTTCAAAGGAGGGCACATTTTCATTATGCAGATAATGGACTTCTACCTTTTTCATCGGTAACTTGCTGTATAGGACCATACCATAGGCAACATCGTTGATGGCATGTCGGGAAAAGGGATATTCCTTTTCTAGGACTTTCAGTTCTTTGTCCCACCATTCATCTACCTCCATAGCTAAAACCAAATCCGGTTTTTCACGTGCTATCAGATTTATTAACGGGGGTGACTTCCTATTGGACATTTTCACGTTGGTCAACAGGAGGCTGAATTGGCTATCGAACGGTATAAGGTCTTTTGCAGTAGGCACTTGTACGGGAACCAGGAATGTATAGTTGATCAGGTAGGAGCCGTTCACGAGCAGGCCGAGTATCAGTGCGACTAGTAAGATATAATTTTTCCATTCCCACTTCCTTATAACCATCAAGAGTGCAAGCAGACCGATCAACGAAGCTAAGAAAAATTGAATCCGTGGAAAATCGAGCATTTTCAAGTAACGGATTTCCGCATTCCTGAACATGGAAAGTATGGAGCATATGGCCAAAAATGCAGCGGATACGTAAAGGGCAAAATATAAGGTCTTTCTAAGTTTTTCCATGGCCTGAAGGTTTTTATATCATCTGTGGTCCTTGTTATACGCCGGCCTTTTAGTCCTCCGTTCTAGGAACGGCTTGTATTAGGGTTGATTCGGTCATATCTATTTGCAATACAGGGTCCATTATGGAAACAACACTTTACTTTTCATGTTTTTTCAAAAGGTAAGCGTAAGCCTCCATCCCCCTTGTATGCTCAAAAATAACCTTCAACACCCCCAAAATAGGTAGGGCGATTATAGCTCCTGCCACCCCCCAAAGGACCGAGAGTAGGATGACACCGAATATTGTAACAAAGGGGTTCAGATCGATTTTGTCCCCGATGATCCATGGCGTAAGAATATAATTTTCCATCAATTGTGCCACACAGATAACCGCGACTACGATAAGTGCGGGAGTTCCCCCCGAATACAGGTAGGCCAGGATTATGGCGACCCCACCACCAATAAGGTTCCCGACATAGGGGATTATGGAAAAGAGTGCGGCGAACAAGGCCAAGAACAGGGCAAAGGGCACTTGGCCCAAGGTGAACCCCAAGTAGTAGATGAGAAAAAGAAAGAGCATTATTATACCCTTACCGAACATATAATTGCTGATTATCCTTGATGATCCTGTTAAAATGCTGGATCCCGCGTTTTCGTTTTTGACCAATTTCTTAAAAAATTGTATGAACATCCCTTTCTGCAACAAAAACAAAATGATGTAGATAAAGATAATGAACGACTGGGTCAATAGATCGGTGAACGAGGTAATGAAGAGTTTGGAAAGACTTTTCAACCTATCCATTAGGTCAAGGTTGTTGTCCACAAACCGGGCCGGATCAATTTGAAGGGTTTGCTTCGTCCATTCACTGAAGGCAGCGTATTTTTCAGTAGCCTTCTCCTTGATGGTTGGCCAATCTTCGGCCATGTTACCAATTTGGGATGAAATCAGCCAAAATAGCAATACTATGACAATGACCAGAAGAATCAGGGAAACGGTCATTGCCAACCAGTTGGGAAATCCCCATTTTTTTAATTTTTCTGTCGGTCTGTCCAAAAGGGTAGCAATTAGCGCGGCAACGGTCAGTGGCATCAGAAGTGCAGAACCATAAAAAAGGATTACCCATATGCCCGAAAGCAAAAGAACGGAGTTCAACAAATACTTTCCCGATATATCAATTTTATTATGTATCACGATTATATGCAATTTAGGATTTTGTTTTTTGGTCTTTCATATCTTCAACGGCCGATTTATTCATCGGTGTTATCGGCCCAATAATATTGGTACGCCAAATGTAGTCCAAATCTTGTACCCGAATAAGTGTTCATTTGTATCGGATACCGAATAACGCACAATATACGTTTCATCATTAGGGTTTGATTTAAATAGAAGCCAAAAATTTACTAGATAACAAGGGGCAGTCTGTCTGATCCGAACTTTTTTTTCCATAAATACATATGCTGGCAAACGGTAGACTTTGCATGCCGCAAGATGAGATTCATGATAATGACCTAAATATAATAGAAATTCAGATACTTGAAATCTTTGTTGAAGCGCAAAATTTATCTCTATCGATATGATCATTAACACGTTCGGGCCAATATGCTCCCTATTCTTTAATTCTTTATAATCAAAGCTTAGCTTTAGACCTTTTCGAAATACTTCATGCTCTCACCTTATTGACAATCGTTAGGTCGAAAAGAATTTATCTTTTACTTTGGTCGACGCTAATGGACTTCCGGTAGGTTTTAAGGACTACCTGGAAGAGCGGGGGAAAAATCAGTTCGACTCCCATACCTAAGACCCGGTTTTATGAACCTCTAAAAATAATTGGACTATGAATATTTGGTTATTGCTAGTGGGACTAACGATTGTTCTGATCACCATTTACGACATGGCGTATACCATCCTTGCCCCTAGGGGAGCGGGTCTTGTTGCCGATAGGGTTTCTCGAGGGCTTTGGAGATTCTTTATCTTTTTAACAGGCAAAAACGGAAGAAATAAAATTTTGCGTTCGGTGGGGCCCTTTCTCTTACTTGTTATTGTACTGACTTGGATATCATTGCTGTGGATAGGGAACACATTGATGGTATATTCCGATGCGGAGGCCCTTTGGTCACCGGACAAAAAAGAGTTCGTTGTCGGTTTTATAGAAAAAATGTACTTTGTCGCCTACGTTCTGTCTTCCATGGGTAGTGGCGATTTTACCCCGAACGGCGATTGGTGGCTATTTTACACGGGGCTCATCTCGTACACCGGGGTAGTTTTTATAAGCCTTGGCATCTCGTTCTTGATTCCGGTTATTGAAGCGACTACCCTAAAAAGACAGATAAGTCTCCAGATACATGCCCTTGGAAGAAACCCGAAAGAAATACTTGAAAAATATAGCGATAACAAGTATAACGATCTGTTAGCGGTGTTGGCGAATTTGGAGCCCTACATCCTAAAACTTTCACAGTACCATCTAGCCTATCCGATAATACACTATTTCCATTCCGTACATCTTTTCGAATCCATTTCTATAAAGCTGGTGACCTTGGACGAGACCATGTCGATAATGCTCTATAAAATTCCGAAAACGGACATATCGAACCTGGCTGCGCTTGAGAGAAATTATGCGGCCATGACCTACTATCTTTCCACTTTGGCCAGTGCCTTTATAAAGCCGGGAGACGATAACCCAAAACAACCCGATACCTCCTATCTGGAAAAAATATCGGAGCAATCATCGGCAATGGGTAAGCGACCTGAAAATGAACTTTCCACCCGCCGAAAACTCTTATTAGCCTATCTACAGAACGATGGATGGGATTGGGACGATATGGAGTACGGAGGCGATACCGTGGAACTTAATCCTTAGAATTACCATCAGCAAACCATCCAAAGGGAGAAAAATGAAAGCAAATGTATTACTGTGGTTCAAAAACGATTTAAGACTGCACGACAATGAGACGTTACAGAGGGCATCCTACTTCGAATCGAAACTTATCGATTACGATGTGGCCTCCAATTGGATGAAATGGCATATGCTGACCAAAAAGGTCGTTCCCAAACCGTGCTTCATGAAAACGGCAAAGGGCGGCAATAGGATATTCAAAATGATGGTTACTAATTACATTTTTAAATTATTTAGAGTTAGTAATGTATCCTGTAGAAATTCCTTGGTCCCTTCGCTAGCGTCCTCGGACAGCAGGTTATATTTTCAACGGTATTAATAAGGTCCAATAGTTGCCGCTTATGGTTTCCGAGGTGTTTTGCGCGAAACAAACCTTTTTGTATTGGAGAAGTTTATAGGGAACTATAGGATTAATTGTTAACGCATATCAAAAATATGAACCCGATAATCTAAGCTTGCCATCAAATCGTCGCTATCGAGACATAGTTGGGAATGATAGTAACGTTAACTTCCTGTATGTCATCATTAAACTCTCCATCTATCTGAAAGGAAACCGGTTTTTCGGTCGTCACGCGAACCTTGGTCGTTTGAATGACCTCGACAAAATCGGAATCCATGTCGATTTTTCCGTTCAATGTCCTCAATACTTGGACTACATCCAATTTCTTAAAAAGCACCACCTCGAACTTACCATCGTCGATTTTGCCGTTGGGATTGATAACTGCCCCCGTACCGAATTTTTTGCTGTTGGCGAAGGCCACCATGATCGCATCAACGTGTCTCATTTCCCCATTTGCAAGTATGGAAAACCGATAGGGGCCCTCGGTTTCCCATAAGGTGGGAATGCTGTTCACGAAATATCCAAAATGGCCCCGCACCGCACTATCGGAATAATTTTTAATAAGTTCCGCGTTAATGCCCAGATCACTAATATGCAGACCTATGGAACCATCGATTTCTAGGGCATCCATCTTTATAATTTTCTCTCCTAGGGCAACGGAAAGTGCTTTTTTAGTATCCTCGGGAAGTCCGAGATCCGTTGCCAGACCATTGGCGGACCCGGCGGGAAGGATACCGATACTAACCTGTTGTTCATGACAGACCTGGGCCGCCAGTTTTATAGTGCCGTCGCCACCGATTACCAATAGGCGATCGGGTCGGTCTGCCCTTAGCTTTTTCCGGAGTATACCGATATCGTCGATCCCAGTGGTGGCGTACATTGAGCTTTCGATATTGTCCCCTAAAAAATCACCTATCATATCGATTAAGGGTTTCTTATCGGTGTCTCCAGAAACCGGGTTTATTACCAGAAGAACTTTATTTAACTTCGTATCCATTTGTTATATATTAATGTGTCCTTCATGCTTTCCAGATGCCCGTAAAACACTTTACATGAAACCGAGATTAAAAGTTTACCGCGGATATGCCAATGAACGGGAAATCGTTGTCTTCGGCCATGTCTTCAAAAAGAATTCTCCCGATCGCTTTGCTTTAAGGGGAAAACGCCTTCGGAATGCCTACGCTGTTCTGCGGATGTTTACGATTAAAACCTTGGGCAATGTACCTGTAAAGTTCCAGTTCGAGGAAATTATTGCAACCACAAAAACCTTGGCCGACGGATACTTCCGCCTTGCCCTACCCTATCCGAAAGACCTAAAAAGCGGCTGGCACACCTTCACGGTCACCGCAAATATAAAAGGTGTGACCGTGGAGGAAAAAGGCGAATTCATCAAACCCTTTCCTGGGGAATACGGTCTCATTTCCGATATCGACGACACTTTTTTAGTATCCCATTCCGATAGTGTTTTTAAAAAAATATATGTGCTATTGACCCGAAATATCAAAAAGCGTAAAATTTTTGATGGCGTCGTCAAGCACTATCAAATGCTCGGCGCAGCTGGGCGTACCACCACCAATGGCACCAACGCCTTTTTTTATGTTTCGAGCAGCGAATGGAACCTTTATAATTTTATTGAACATTTCGCGAAATTGCACGATATGCCCAAAGCTGTGCTTAAATTGAAGGCCATAAAGTCCGGTCTCGGCGATTTTCTATTTACCGGGGGCGGTAGCCATGATCACAAATTCCACAAAATAAAGCATCTCCTCGAATTCTACCCCGAATTAAAATTCATACTTCTGGGAGATGACAGTCAGAAAGATCCTTTTATCTATGAGCGGATCGTCAAAATGTTTCCGGCAAGCGTGAAAGCTATCTATATACGTGCTACCGGCAATTATCTTAAGAAGAACGTGGCACTTGTATTGGAAAATATTCAAGCGATGCAGGTCGAAACATGCTATTTTAAGGACAGTGCTTCCGCCATACGACATTCCCAGAATATCGGATTGATTCCGGCAGCTAGAGAATAAGGACAATGTAGCGTTCCCCTTAGTAAAAATTGGACCAAAATCGATTATTTTTTACCCCAATACATAATTACCTTTAAGGTGAGTTATCTACTCTCTATTATACCAAGTAGGTTACATTTATTTACCGCAATTTGTAATAGGAGTAAAATTTATTGCGATTGTGCCGATTGATTTTGAATTTAGAGCGTAAATTCTGTGCATAAAAAATCTTAAAACTAGATTATGAGCCAGCAAGAACAAAATCAATGGATAACAAACAGCATTTCGG
>RCMY010002562.1_pt1 | contig 16427 bp, 14 predicted proteins | sample 2041341 | NCBI WGS metagenome assembly RCMY01 (sample SAMN09708234, study PRJNA481090) | Marine sediment metagenome, whole genome shotgun sequencing project. | reverse complement strand
CTGATAGCCATGTCTACACCTGTGGTCCCGAACGATATATGCAGGCAGTTATGGACGCGGCTGAGGCCTCGGGATATCCAGAAAACGCGCGGCATCTTGAGTATTTTTCGGTGCCCGAAGTGCCAGAGTACGAAAACCATGCATTTACTTTGCGACTGACAAAATCAGGTAAAGACTTACATGTTCCGGCAGATCAGACGGCATCCGATGTCCTGATTGCAAACGGCTATCCAGTTGATCTGAAGTGTTCAGATGGTCTTTGCGGTGTCTGTGTCTGTGGATTGGTTTCGGGTGATGTCGAGCATCGCGATTTCGTCTTGTCTAAATCCCAACGCCAAAGCCGGATTATCACCTGCCAATCGCGCGCCGCAGAACCGGATGGCATCGTCGAAATAGACCTTTAACGATTTGCATTCAGCCCGCTAAGCTATTGAAACATCAAGGATGCCGAAGCATGCTGAGGAAAATGGGGATCAATTGACCAAGCTGCCTGACACTTCTGACGCGCTTTTTCGTGCTATCGAAGCGCGACGCGACGACTTGATTTCGCTGACGCAGGATTTGGTGCGCATTCCGACGCTCAATCCACCCGGCGACAACTACCTTGAGATTTGCGAATACCTCAAACGACGGCTCGGCGGTGCGGGCTTTGAGACGGAACTGATCCGCGCCGAGGGAACGCCTGGCGACAGTGACAGGTATCCGCGATGGAATATCGTGGCGCGTCGCAAGGGTGCGACATCGGGCAGTTGCGTCCATTTCAACTCGCATACAGATGTTGTTGAAGTTGGCCAGGGTTGGACGAAAGATCCTTTTGAAGCAAAATTGGAAGACGGCAAGATCTACGGGCGTGGGTCCTGCGATATGAAGGGTGGCCTTGCCGCGTCGATTATCGCGGCTGAGGCTTTCATTGAGGTTTGCCCCCACTTTGCGGGCGCAATCGAGATTTCTGGGACGGCCGACGAAGAGACCGGTGGCTACGGCGGTGTCGCGTATCTTGCCGAAAAGGGGTACTTTTCGCCGGATCGGGTGCAGCATGTCATCATCCCAGAGCCACTTCAGAAAGACCGGATTTGTCTTGGGCATCGGGGCGTGTGGTGGGCGGAAATCGAAACGCATGGAGAGATTGCGCATGGGTCCATGCCATTTTTGGGCGACTGTGCTGTAAGACATATGAGCGCCGTCGTTGCTGAAATGGAACGTGCGCTTTTCCCGGCATTAGCGTCTCGCACAACTGAGATGCCTGTTGTGCCCATCGGCGCGCGACAATCGACGTTGAATATCAATTCATTGCATGGCGGACAGGACGAAACACCAGCCGATTTTACTGGCTTCCCGTCGCCGTGTGTGCCGGACAGTGCGCGCATGATCATTGATCGAAGATTTCTGATTGAAGAGAACCTTGAGGACGTCAAACAAGAGGTCTACGACTTGCTTGAGCGCGTGAAGTCGTCCCGTGAGACGTTTTCCTACGACCTTCATGAATTGCACCATGTGATCCCGACGATGACCGAGAAGACTGCTCCAGTGGTGAAAAGCGCGGCGAAGGCAATTGAACGCGTACTGGGCAGAAGGCCGGATTATGTCGTTTCACCAGGAACTTACGACCAAAAACACATTGACCGGATCGGCAAACTTAAGAACTGCATTGCCTATGGGCCGGGTTTGCTGGAACTTGCACATAAGCCCGATGAATACATCGGCGTTGACGATATGCTGGACTCGGCCAAGGTGATGGGGCTTTGCCTCGTTGATTTGTTGACCGACGACGCGGAACAAGGAGAACAGAAATGAGACGCACTCTTTTGACAAGCGTGGCTGTGATGGCTGTGACTGCAGCCGCGGCGCAGGCTGAAACCGGGCTGATTATCGGCATCCAATTGGAGCCGCCCCATCTTGACCCGACGAGTGCGGCCGCTGGTGCGATCGATCAGGTTTTGTACTCGAATGTATTTGAAGGCCTCACGCGCTTTGGCCCCGACGGATCGGTCAATCCCGGTTTGGCGGAAAGCTGGGAGATTTCGGAAGACGGGCTGACGTATACCTTCGCGCTTCGGCCCGGTGTTTCGTTCCACGACGGGACGTCTATGGACGCAAGCGACGTGGTTTTCTCGCTGGATCGTGCGCGCGCCGAAGATAGCGCAAATGCGCAAAAGGCACTTTTTGAAGGCATTGAAAGCGTCGAAGCCATTGATGACACGACAGTACGTGTGACGCTATCTGCGGCCAACGGCAGCTTTTTGTTCAATATGGCTTGGGGCGACGCGGTAATCGTTGCGCCGGAAAGCATCGAGAGCATCAAGACTGCGCCCATTGGAACCGGGGCCTTCAAATTCGCGGATTGGGTACAGGGCGATCAGATCGAGCTTGTGCGGAACGACAGCTACTGGGGCACGCCCGCCTATCTAGAAACGGCGACGTTTAAGTTCATTTCGGACCCTACGGCAGCATTTGCTGCAATGATGGCCGAGGATATCGACGTTTTCTATAGCTACCCCGCCCCTGAGAACCTCCCTCAGTTCGAAGCCGACCCGCGGTTCGAGGTCCTTGTCGGCTCTTCCGAGGGCGAGACCATTCTTTCAACGAATAACAAGATGGAGCCATTCACAGATGTGAAAGTGCGCAAGGCGCTGGCCCATGCCATTGATCGCCAAGCCATCATTGACGGCGCAATGTTTGGTCTTGGCACGCCTATCGGCACACACTTCGCCCCACACAATCCAGATTATGTCGATTTGACCGCAAATTCACAGTACGATCCAGAACTTGCCAAGTCGCTTCTTGCGGAAGCTGGGTATCCGGATGGATTTACAACGACGCTTAAGCTGCCGCCGCCGTCTTACGCGCGTCGTGGCGGCGAGATCATCGCATCGCAGTTGCGCGCCGTCGGTATCAAAACGGAAATCAGCAATTTAGAGTGGGCTCAATGGCTTGAGGAAGTGTTTCGCGGCAAGGACTTCGGCCTAACGATTGTAAGCCACACCGAACCCTTCGACATCGGAATTTACGCGCGGCCTGATTACTATTTCCAGTATGACAACGCGGACTTCCAAACGCTTATGACCGATCTGACAGCGGAAACTGACCCCCAAACCCGTTCAGAAATGATCGCCCTGGCACAAACCATAATCTCGAATGACTACGTGAACGGCTACCTATTCCAACTGGCCATCTCGACCGTAGTGAAGTCCGGCGTCGAGGGCATTTGGCCAGACGCACCAACCCAAGCTGTGGACTTGACAGCGGTCCGTTGGACCAACTGATTGTCACATTAATCCTCCGGCGGCCCTTGCGGCTGCCGGGGCGCCTTCGGGCCTAGCCAGACCTGTGGCCCGTTATGTGATGATGCGGCTTGTGTCGCTTGGGCTTAGTCTTGTCGTGGCAAGTGTCGTCATTTTCGCGCTTATTGAGGTGATTCCGGGGGACCCGGCCGCCTTTATGCTTGGGATCAATGCTCAGGAAGACACGATCGCAGCACTTCGTGCTGAGCTGGGCCTCGATGCCAGTCCTGTTGCACGCTACTTGTCTTGGGTCAGCGGTTTGCTGACCGGCGATTTTGGAACCTCATATACTTACCGCACTCCTGTCGCCGAAATGATTGGCGAGCGCCTCTGGATCTCGCTTCCACTGGCTTTGTTGGCGCTGGCCTTGTCTACGTTGATCGCCTTCCCGGTTGGTATTCTTGCAGCCTCAAAACGGGGCACTTTGACCGATACGGTTGTCATGGGGTTCACCCAGCTTGGCGTCGCGATCCCGAATTTCTGGTTCGCTATGTTGATGGTGCTGGTCTTTGCAATCAATCTTAGATGGTTCTCAGCCGGCGGTTTTCCGGGTTGGGACGAGGGCCTGTTGGCAGGCCTTAAAGCGCTAACCTTACCGGCCATTTCCTTGGCTCTGCCACAAGCTTCGATCCTTGCGCGGGTCATGCGCTCCGCCCTCATTGAAACGCTAGACGAAGATTTCATGCGGACCGCGCGCGCAAAAGGGCTTTCACGTAAACAAGCAATCCGGCGCCACGCATTGCGCAATGCCATGATCCCAGTTTTGACCATCATCGGGTTACAGTTTTCGTTTTTGCTAGCTGGCGCCATCATTATCGAGAACGTGTTTTTCCTGCCTGGGCTTGGCCGATTGATCTTTCAGGCAATTTCACAGCGCGATCTTGTTGTAGTCGAAAGCGTGGTGATGCTGCTTGTTTTCGCTGTGATCCTCGTGAATTTCGCTGTCGATATCGCCTATGCGCTCGTCGATCCACGGCTTCGGCATCAACCATGACGATCCCGCGCAACCTTTTGATCGGCGCCATGCTTACTGCGATTTTCACGATGGCGGCGCTCGTTTCGTTTGTTTGGATTCCGTACGATATCGAGGTTTTGAAGATTGCCGAAAGGATGCGAACGCCGACCTTTGATCATGTACTGGGAACTGATCATTTCGGTCGGGATATTCTCTCTATGGTCATGGTCGGCGCTCGCACTTCGATCGCCGTTGCTTTTGTCGCCGTCGGAATTGGGATGGGGCTTGGCGTTCCGTTAGGGCTGATCGCAGCGGCAAAGAGGGGTAGTCTTCTTGATGAACTGATCGGTCGCGGGAACGACCTGGTGTTTGCCTTTCCCTCCTTGCTGATCGCTATCTTAATCACTGCGACCTTTGGGCCGAGCGCGTTGAACGCAATTGTAGCCATCGGCATCTTCAATATTCCGGTCTTTGCCCGTCTCACACGAGGGTCTGCTCTCAGCATTTGGACGCGCGACTTTATTCTGTCGGCGCGCGTTGCGGGAAAAGGAGCAATGCGTATTTCGTTTGAGCACATCCTTCCGAACCTGTCGAATTTGCTTATCGTGCAGGGAACGATCCAATTCTCGCTCGCTATTTTGGCAGAAGCCGCCCTGTCTTACGTGGGGCTTGGCGCACAACCCCCGACGCCCAGTTGGGGACGTATGCTTGCCGACAGCCAAACCATGATCAGTCTGGCGCCTCACTTGGCGCTTTTTCCAGGACTTGCGATCGTCTTGACGGTCCTTGGTCTTAACCTCCTAGGAGACGGGCTTCGCGACTTCTTCGACCCCCGTTTGCGTCGGGGACGTTCATGACGCTTCTCGACATCCAAGACCTTTCCTTGTCCATCCATGGATCACCGATCTTAAAGGACATCACCCTAAAACTTGAAGCAGGTCGCACGCTTGGAGTTATTGGTGAAAGCGGATCTGGGAAATCAATGATGGCCTTTGCGATCATGCAGCTTCTTCCGGGGGGCGCTCATGCGACTGGCAAAGTGTTCCTGGACGGTCTGGAAACTTTGGAGGCAGACGAGGAGGCGCTATGTGCGATGCGCGGCAATGATGTTTCCATTGTGTTTCAAGAGCCCATGACGGCCCTAAATCCACTCAAAACTATCGGAGATCAAGTTGCTGAGGCGATACTGATCCACATCCCGACAACAAGACGAAAAGACGCACTGAAGCTGGCGCGCGCCGCATTGGATCGCTGCGAGTTGCCCGGTGATCGGTTTCCCTTGACGCTTTATCCGCACGAGCTTTCGGGAGGTCAGCGCCAACGGGTGGCGATTGCTCTGGCCATTGCATTGCGGCCAAAGCTGCTTATCGCCGACGAACCGACGACGGCTTTGGACGTCACCACGCAAGCGGAAATTTTGGCACTGCTCAAGCGTCTGGTTGCAGAGGACGGAATGGGTTTGATGTTCATCACCCATGATCTTGCCGTTGTTTCGGACATGGCGGACGAGATTGCGATCATGAAGAGCGGAGAGATCGTTGAAAGCGTGCCCACAGCCACGCTTTTCAAAACACTCCAGCACCCCTATTCCAAGGCCCTCTATGCCGCCTCTGGCCATGTTCCGACACGCATTGCAACGCGCCAAGACCATCCCATATTGACGGTTCGGGATGTGGTGCGCGACTATAGATTGCCACGGACAACCCTGTTTGGTGAGGTCAAGTATTTCAGAGCAGTCGATCACGTGAGTTTTGACATCTACAAGGGCGAAAGCCTTGGACTGGTGGGAGAAAGTGGTTGCGGAAAGTCCACATTGACCCGCGCGATCCTTGGGCTTGAGGCCCTTCAGAACGGCGAGATACGCATGAATGGGACATCTATCTTAGCCGGCGACACGGCCAGAGAAGCAGCCGAAACTCGGATGCAAGTGGTGTTTCAAGACCCCTATGGATCGTTCAACCCACGGCACCGAGTGGATCGTCTGGTTAGCGAACCATTCTACTCTTCAAAGGCCCCGCCAACAGGCGCAGATCGGCGCGATATGATTGCCGACGCTTTGACCGCTGTAGGGCTGAGCCCGGATGATCAAACCAAGTACATCCATGAGTTTTCGGGGGGGCAACGTCAGCGAATTGCGATCGCGCGTGCCCTTATTTGTCGGCCGGACCTCATTCTTCTGGATGAGGCCACCTCGGCTCTCGACGTCTCTGTCCGCGCCCAAATTCTGGACTTATTGGCGGAATTAGCTGGCTCTCACGGGTTAACGTACCTCTTTATTACCCACGACCTGTCTGTTGTGAGGGCGATTACCGACCGCGTTCTTGTTATGAAATCCGGCCGGATTGTGGAGGAAGGCCCGACGGATAGAGTATTCAGTTCACCCCAGCACAGCTATACCAAGAGCCTCATTGCGGCGGCGCCTGTGCTTTCTTAATTACTGGCGGTTACTCGTGTTTGCGCGAAACTCATCGCCATTTGAACCACCCGTCTCCGCAAAGCGAACTACCAAGGCATCAGGCGATTTCAGGAAATGCTAGTCTCAGAACATTCAGTCCAAGGCACACGCGGTCTTACCTTGCGTTTTGGAGTGGCTGCTGGAAAGTTGCCCCATGGGTCAGCGAAATCACCGCTATATAGTTGCCGTCGACGGCGGGGGAACTTCCTGCCGCATTGCGATTGCAAAACATGATGGAACGCTCTTGGAAGAATTCGTCGGCGCTGGCATCAACTTCAATTCCAATCCGAAAGCCGCTATCGACACCACCATTGAGAACCTCTCCACAGCAGCGCGCAACGCGAAGATCACTTTGAAGGACCTTGCCCACTCGGTTGCACATCTTGGCATTGCAGGTGTGATGAACACGCAAGAGTCCGATTTAATCGCACGCCAACTTCCTTTTGTTGACTGCACCGTGACGAACGATCAACCCACCACGGTTCTCGGCGCGCTCGGCGAACAGGAAGGTAGCGTGATTTCGATTGGCACTGGTTCTTTTGCCGCCTTAAAGCGAAGTGAAAGCGTTCAATACATCGGCGGCTGGGGCATACGACTAGGTGACCAATCATCCGGCGCGTGGCTTGGGCAAGCCGTTTTGAAACATGTCCTACTGGCCCATGACGGTCTGGAGCAAAGAAGCGATCTGACTGATACAGTCACCCGTGGCTTTGATGCCGACCTCAACCGCTTGATTGCCTTCGGCAACAGCGCAAGCCCAGAGAATTTTGCAGCCTTCGCGCCGCAGGTCGTAAAGGCTGCTGAATTGGGCGATCCCGTCGGTGTTCAATTGATGCAACGTGGAGCCGCTTACATTGAGGCCGTTTTGACGAACTTCAGATTGGCTCCAAATGACGTCGTTTGTCTTGTTGGCGGCCTCGGATCAAAGTACGAAAGCTATCTCAATTCTAACTTCCAGGAGCGAATTCGCCCGGCAAAAGGGACCGCTTTGGACGGGGCTTTGCAACTTGCGCGTAAGACGGCTGATAAGTTCGGGTCGACACCTTCCGCGAGTGCGAAATGAAGAAACGCGCGCTGGTGGGCGCAGATGTCTTTGACGGCCAACGCATCCAACGTAGAAAAGCGGTCCTCCTTGATGGCGACATTTTCACGGGTCTGGTTGCCCTTGATGATGTGCCCAGCCAATTTCGCCAAATTGATTTAGGTGGCGGGATGCTTGTGCCGGGCTTTGTGGATCTACAGGTAAATGGCGGTGGTGGAGTCCAGTTCAACGATCAAACATCGGTGGGGGGCTTAAAGATAATCGCCTCGGCGCATCTGTCGACTGGCAGCCGCGCCATTTTGCCAACTTTGATCACTGACACTCCTGCCAAGGCCCAAGCCGCAGTCAGTGCCGCGATCGACGCTATCGCCCAAAGAGTACCGGGTATCGTCGGTCTGCATTTAGAAGGCCCACATATTTCGACGCTGAAAAAGGGGGCACACGAACAAAAACTCATACGCGAAATGCAAGACGGCGATCTTACGTTTCTCTTAGAGGCGTCACGAGAGCTGCCAACTCTCATGGTGACCGTAGCGCCAGAGAACGTATCAAATGAGCAGATCAATGCGCTGGCGAAAGCCGGTGTCATCGTGTCTCTGGGACACACCGACTGCAGCTTTGAAACCGCGATCAACGCAATGAACGCAGGCGCGCGTTGCGTCACGCACCTGTTCAACGCCATGAGCCAAACCACCAGCCGGGAACCCGGGCTCGTCGGCGCAACATTCCGCAATTCAAATGTCTCTGCGGGGCTCATTGCGGATGGATTCCACGTCCATCCTGCGAACATTCGAATGGCGCTTCGGTCGAAAAGAGCGCGTAAGAGGGTATTCTTGGTATCAGATGCTATGGCGACGCTTGGGTCAGATCTGAACCAATTCGAACTGAATGGCAGACGTGTAGACCTTGAAAATGGCCGCCTGACACTCTCTGATGGAACCCTTGCTGGCGCACATATTGAGATGTCCAAGGCAGTGGCTTTCATGCAAAACGCAGTCGGATTGAAACCCGCAACAGCCTACGCAATGGCAACCTCCATCCCCGCTTCAATCCTGCGGGATCCGATGGGCTTTGGGACGTTCGAACCCGGCAAGACGTGGCATGGAATTTATATAAACAAAGCCGGTCGCTATTGCCCCGAGCATTCCAGCTCCGAAAGCTAAACTGCTGCGCGCACAGCAACCAATTGTTAACCCTGTTTCAATATCTAGGCCGCGTGGTTTGGAAAAGATCTTGCACTGGTGGCCACAGATACCTGTGTGACGGAGCTCGACGCCAACCCACATCTGGTCGTAATCGTCGGCCGTCTTTGGCGCGAAAAACCCCGGCAGATCAACAGGGGTGGCGCTAAAATAAGTGTGGATTTTTCGGCAATGGCTCCACTCAAATCGGCACCCAATGAAATGCGCGCTGCGTGGAGCAGATCACTCAACCTTTTGGGTTTTTCTTTCTTTTTCAGCATCTTCACGAATATTCTGATGCTGACCGGGCCGCTTTTTATGCTTCAGGTATATGACCGTGTTCTCGGGTCTGGCTCCCAAGAAACGCTGGTGGCGTTGATCTTACTTGTGGCAGCGCTCTATGGATTGCTTTGGCTTCTTGAACTTGCTCGGTCACGTCTTTTGGCGCGGTTTGGCGCACGCATCCAGTCCGAGATGGACGAGCGTGTTTTCAAATCCGTTCTGTCACGCACCAACAGCCAACCCGAAGCGATCAGCGCGACGCGTGACCTTGATGTCGTACAATCCTTTTACGCCTCGCCAACTTTGGTTGCGATGATGGATGCTCCCTTCACGCCGCTATTTGTTGCCGCAATCTTCATTTTCCACCCTCTGCTTGGCTGGCTCGCTGTCGCAGGCAGTCTTGTACTAATTGGCCTCACCACGCTGAACCAAGTTCTGACCCGCCGCCAGATCCGCGAGGCGCAAACCAAAACTGCCATCGCCCATCGGTTTGCCGACAACACCCGCCTGGCGGGCGAACTGATCAGAAGCCAGGCCATGCTTGGGTCGGTTACCGACCGCTGGATCGAAACGCGCCGCGTGGCGCTTTGTCACTCAATGAAGGTGGCTGATTGGACCGGTGGCTTTGCGACCTTCACCAAGGCATTTCGCCTGTTCCTCCAATCCCTCATCCTCGCCCTTGGCGCATGGCTCGTGTTGCAGGCTGAACTGACCGCTGGTGCAATGATCGCAAGCTCAATCCTGCTCGGGCGCGCTCTTGCTCCGGTCGAGCAATTGTTGTCGCGTTGGCCACAGGTCGTTCAGGCGCGCCAAAGTTGGGCCTCGCTGTCGCGGTTTTTAGAAATGGCCCCCACACCGATACGCCGAACGCGGCTGCCGCGACCAGTTGGCCGGATCAGTGCAAAGGGCCTCACCGTTTCCGGCGGCCCCGGGGCGCCAGCCCTTTTGTATAACGTCAGCTTCGCGTTGGAGCCCGGAGAAGTTCTGGGGATAATAGGTCGAAGCGGATCTGGGAAATCCACGATTGCACGAGCACTCCTCAATCAAGTGTCGCTCACCGTTGGCGAGGTACGGCTTGGCGATGCGCTTTTGACCCAATACGAGCAGGAAGAATTGGGCCAATACATTGGCTATTTGCCCCAAGACACCCTGCTCATTACCGGCACAATCGCAGAAAACATCGCGCGCATGTCGCGGCATCCAAACAGTGCTGCGGTCGTCGCAGCAGCCCAGAAAGCTTGCGCGCACGAATTGATCCTTTCCCTGCCCAATGGGTACGAAACGCGGGTTGAAGACAACAAAATTGGCCTTTCGGGCGGTCAAAAACAAAGGATCGCGCTTGCGCGCGCCCTTTATGGCGACCCTGTGTTGCTAGTCCTGGACGAGCCAAACTCTGCGCTTGATCAGGACGGCACTGATGCGCTGAATTCGGCCATTCGCGCTATGAAATCGGAAGGCCGGTGCGTTGTGATCATGACCCACAGACCGCTCGCAATTTCTGAATGCGACAGGCTGATGGTGCTTGATGCCGGCGCGATCAAGGCCATCGGCCCTCGCGACACGGTGCTTAAAGCCATGATGAGAAACGCCGGGGATATCCAGCACACATTTGCACGCGGAACAGCCTAGTGTCGAAAGCCAATACCCCTCACACAGACTGGTCCGCTCGAGCGCCCCTGACGATTGGCTTTGCCGCGCTGGCGCTTTTGATCTTTGTGTTGGGATTTTGGTCCGTGAAGACGAAGATTGCGGGCGCGATTATCGCAAGCGGAGCCGTGGTTGTCGAAACCAACCGGCAGGTCGTTCAACACGCTGAGGGCGGCATTGTCGGGACAATCGCGGTGAAAGATGGCGATCAAGTTTCGGCTGGGCAAGTTTTGCTGAAGCTGGACGATACGCCATTGCAAACCGAGTTGGCCGTTGTGGAAAGCCAACTTATCGAACTTCGCGCAAGACGGGCGCGTTTATCGGCAGAACGAGATGCACTATCTGCCGTCACTTTCCCCCCCAAGCTCATCTCTTTCACCCAAGATGAGCCTTCGGCGCGCGAACAAATCGAGGGTCAGCGCTCGCTCTTCTTTGCGCGTCGCAAAACACTCCTAAGCGAACTTTCGCAAGTCGATGAACGCGTCGCGCAATCCAAGAATCAGATCGCAGGTGTAACAGCCCAACTTGAGGCTCTCGCAGAGCAAAAGGCGCTGATATCCGGCGACTTGATCGACCAGGAATCCCTGTTCGAACGTGGCCTTGTTCAAAGTCAGCGTGTCACTCTATTAAAACGCGAGGCGGCGCGATTAGGCGGTGATATTGGGAAGTTGACCTCAGACATTGCGCAATTTCGTGGCCAGATCGCGGCCTTTGAGATTGAGAAACTGCGCCTGCTGGCTGCGCGGCGAGAAGAGGCGATTGTGACATTGCGAGACGTGCAATACCGCGAACTTGAGCTTACAGAACAGCACTTGGGTGTCCTTGAGCGCATCTCAAGAACCGAGATTCTGGCGCCAATGGATGGGGTCATCTACGGCTCAACTGTTTTTGCGCTCAGTTCCGTTGTGAGGCCTGCTGATCCGCTCATGTACGTTATTCCACAAGACCGGCCACTGGTAGTCTCGACCCGTATTGCCGCCAAACACATCGATCAAGTCTACATCGGACAGAGCGCGACATTGAAGTTTACGGCATTCAACCAACGCACAACCCCAGAAACAAAAGGTTTGGTTACGGAAGTATCCGCCGATATTTTCGAGGACGCCACGACCGGCGAGGCCTTCTACCGAGTAACGCTGGCTCCAATTCAAGAGCTGCCGGGAGCATTGGAAAATCTGCGACTGGTGCCTGGAATGCCGGTCGAAGCCTTTTTACGCACCGACTCTCGAACACCATTGTCTTATCTGACCAAACCCCTGACCGACTATTTCACCCGCGCAATGCGAGAAAGTTAGCCTAGGTTGGGACCCCGATGTCCACCGTGGTAAAGGTTGATACGCATTTGTCTGCCACCATCTCGGCGACGTCTGAAGCAAAAGACTTGAAGTGCGCGCTTTCATTGTGAAGCGCAAAGGCGGCGGCATCGGTGTAAAGTTCATAGAGGAAGATCTGATCGGCGCGATCGCGGTCCGTGCAAATGTCAAAGCGGTGACAGTCGGGCTCGAAATCAAGGCTCTCACGCGCTTGTTGGCCCATGCGAGGCCGAAATTCGTCCATACGACCTTCGAAAATGCGAAAGGTAACGCAAACAGCGAACATGTTGATTATTCCTTAGGTTTTCGTCGGAAATCGGCGACGCAGCTCAGACACTTGTTGTGGTGTGAGGGGGCGGGTCTTCATGCCTTGAAGAGCAAGAAACAGCTTTGCGGTTTCTTCCAACTCCTCGATTGCATAAACGGCATCCTCCAGCGACGTCCCTGCCACCACCGGCCCATGGTTTGCGAGAAGTACGGCGTGGTGGTCCGACGCCATTTCGCGCACCGCCTTCGCCAAATTCACGTCTCCGGGGGGAAAGTAGGGGATCAGGGGCAGTACGCCGATCCGCATCACATAGTACGCCGTCAGAGGCGGAAGCACATTTGCGGGATCAACGTCGTGCAAGCAACTGGCCGCGACCGAATGCGTGGAATGGAGATGCACAATTGCCCGGGCGTTCTTTCGACTATCGTACATTGTCGTATGTAAAAATGCCTCTTTGGTAGGGGCATCGCCGCCGATGTGGGCGCCTGTTGCATCAAGACGCGAGATGCGGGCCGGATCAAGATCGCCCAAGCTTGATCCCGTTGGCGTCATAAGCCAGCCGTCATCCAATCGAACGCTGATATTCCCCGTCGACCCAAACGTGAGGCCACGGTCAAACATCGAGCGCCCGAAGGCTGCTATCTTCTCTCTCGCTTTGCTTTCGTTCATAGCTGCTTTCCGTTGTTGGTCAGCACTTTACCATCCACTTCATGCCGCGTCGATCTGAGCGAGGACTTCCTTGGTTACCGCAAGGGTTCCCATGTCTCCCCCAAATTCCATCGGACGAATGCGATTGGCTTCAAATCCGGCCTCGACTGCCGCATTCACCAAACGCGACGCCTTGCCGTAGGCCTGCGAACCGGTTTTTTCCGACAGATATTCTAACATCAACGCGCCACTTAGAATGGCGGCCAAAGGGTTCGCCTTGTCCTGCCCCATGATATCGGGCGCCGATCCGTGTGCTGGCTGGAACAGCCCGTGATTGTCTCCAATTTCTGCGCAAGCCGCCATGCCCATGCCGCCGACGAGACCGCCGCCCAGATCCGAAAGGATGTCCCCAAACATATTCTCCATCACAAGAACGTCGCTCTCCCAAGGCTGTCGCACAAGGTTCAAAGCCTGCGCATCGACATAGGCGTAATCGTGTTCGATATCGGGGTAATTGGGGGCAATCTCGTCGAAGATCTTGCGGAAAAATGCCATCGAATTGAAGACGTTGGCCTTGTCGACGCAAGTCACCTTACCTTTTCCACCGCGCGCTTTTCGCCGTGTTGCCAAGCGAAACGCAAAGTTGTGTAGCTTTTCTGTCGTGCTGCGTGTGATCCGGAGAATGTCCCGCGCTTCGGTGTCGCCAATCACCTCACCTCTGCCGTGGACGGCTGCGGAGTAAAACAGCCCTTCGGTGGACTCGCGCAAGATTATCAAATCAATTCCGGCCGCACGGGGATCGGCCAGCCGTTGCGGTGCATTCGGATAAGCCTTCACCGGCCTCACACCTGCATACAGCCCATAAATATCGCGCAGCCGAAGGTGCGGCGCAATTTCAGTGCCATCTGGGCGCCTGATAGACGGCAAGCCAATCGCGCCAAGCAGTATGGCATCCGCCTCTCCAGCGCGGTTTTCACCGTCGGGCTCAATATCAACACCTGTGCGTTGATAATACCCTGCGCCAGCTTCAATTGGGTCATACGACAGAGCGTCTCCGCCCACTTTCGAAACCGCGGCACCGACCACTGCCATGGTGGCCTCGGTTACATCGACCCCGATGCCATCGCCTTTGATCAGTGCAATAGTTGTTGGCCGGCTCATATGCGGCGCTCCCTCTGGTATGCGTGAAATACTTGCGTCACAGTTGTGGCAAACGATAATTTTCAAGAATGGCAACGAGTTCTGCAGAAGTGCGCTCGCGGTGAAGTCTAAACGACTCGCGCGTGCCGTCTACATCGCCTCGACGTAAGAACTCCAAGATCACTCGGTGTTCCGCGGTTGAAACAATCGGCGGTTCGCGCAGTCGCAAAGTTACCATTCTCGCCCGGTGTGCTTGATCGTAAAGCGATCCCACGAAGCTGGCGAGACGCTTGTTGCCATGCAATCGAAGAAGCGTCTGGTGAAAGCGATCATCGGCGGCGGCCCAGGCATCCAGGTCTCCGTTGTCCAACGCCTGTGTCATTTCGGCTGTCGCAGCGTCCAGTGGTGCAAGTTCGCTTTCAGATGGTCTGCGAGCCGCGAGATGGGCCGCGGCCTCAGGTTCCAAGGCATTCAAAATTTCGTAAATCTCGCGCATGTCTTCGGCACGGATCGGAAGCACGCGCGCGCCACGCCGTGGGACAAGCTCAACCAGACCTTCGGCCTGCAATCGGATCAACGCTTCGTGCACCGGCGTACGCGACATTCCCATACGCTCTGCAAGCTCCGGCTCTGGCTCAAGGTATCCCGGAGCCATTCGGTTTTCGCGAATATCTTCCTTCAAACGCTCATAGGCGTCGTTGGTGCGGCTTTTGGTGGGCACACTTTGCATATCATCCTCCGTCGGCCCAAAGGGTTAAACGGAAGGTGCGCTGCCGTCAAATACTTTAATGTATGCGTTATTAAATGCGTCGAAGCATCGGTAGATTACCGGCAATCACCAAAAGCTTTTGCCATATCTTTCAGAAGCTTGCCGTAAAAATCCGGAGCAGGCTCATACGACCCTCCAAGAGGGTCAAGCGTTGCAAGTTTCACATTCGTCGCCTCCGCGAGGCGTCGGGCAAGTGGAGACCGAAGTTGCGCTTCGGTGAATACGCATGCTACTTCGTGTGCTTGCAGAGCATCGGAGATCTCTGCGATCCTTGCCGCGCTAGGTGACACTGCATCGCTGGGCGAAATCGCACCTAAGGCGAAATGCGCGAACCTACGTTCGAAATAGAAGTACCCGTCGTGCAAGACGACAAAGTGAGATCCACGCGCGCGCGCAAGCTCCGCTTCTAGATCAAGCATCAGGACATCAAGACCTTTGGCCGCCGACACCGCGTTCCCAAGATATGCCTCGGCATTTTCCGGGTCGATACGCGCCAGTTCCGCCGCGATGGCCAAAAGCCAAACCTTGCCATTCTCTGGGTCCAGCCACGCGTGCGGATCAATTTCGGAATGGTCATGTCCATCGCCTTCATGTGGTTGGTGTGCATCCTCGTCAAGCCCTCCGCTTTCGGCGTCCACTTCGAAGATCACCCCTTCCCTAAAGCGCAGCAAAAGCGTGCCTTCCGTCTCCAAAAGTGCCACACGAGATGCACCGCCTGCCAATGTCTCTAAAGTTCTTTCGAGCCACGGTGTAAGTGCGGGGCCAACCCAAAACACTACATCAGCTTCCTGAAGGCGCCGGGCATCCGACGGCCTGAGCGCAAAGTCATGCGGTGAAGCGGCGACAGGCAGCAACAACTCTGGAGTACCGACGCCTTCCATTACCGACATTACAAGCGAATGAACTGGTCCGATATCGGCCACAACTTTTGGCACGTCTGCGAATGCTTGGCCTGAAACGAAATTTGCCAAGAGTACGGTTGCGAGAATGCGAGCGCGCATGTTTAACACCTCGTTTGTGACAGAAAACACAGGGTTGATAAGTGTTATTGTATAACATATCAATACCATTCTTTCTGCAGGAGAACGCTACTAATGCCACCGCTGGGTTTCGAGCATCACGACCATTCTTCTTGTATTGCGGGTGCCGTCGAACGGGCCGATCTGCAGTGTCGCGATACCGGTCGGCAGTTCACGCCCGTTCGTCGGCGTGTCCTTGAAATTCTCCTGACGGACCATCGCGCACTTGGGGCCTACGAGATCCTGGATATCCTGCGCGACGAGGGTTTGGGCTCGCAACCGCCCGTAGCTTATCGCGCGCTCGAGTTTCTAGTTGAGAACGGGTTTGTTCATAAAGTTGAAAAACTAAACGCATTTGTGGCCTGTGGGCGCTCCGGCGAGGAGCATTCCCCGGCATTCCTGATTTGTCGTGGCTGCAACGCGATTG
>RCMY010002561.1_pt1 | contig 16428 bp, 14 predicted proteins | sample 2041341 | NCBI WGS metagenome assembly RCMY01 (sample SAMN09708234, study PRJNA481090) | Marine sediment metagenome, whole genome shotgun sequencing project. | reverse complement strand
CGTGGGCGATGGACAGCTCTTCATGCTGCAGGTGCAGGGCGATTCGATGCTGGACGCCGCCATCTGCGACGGCGACTGGGTGGTGGTGCGTCAGCAGCCCGACGCCAACAACGGCGACATCGTGGCCGCACTCCTGGACGAGGAGGCCACCGTCAAGACCTACCGCCGCAAGGATGGCCATGTCTGGCTCATGCCCCACAACGAGCAGTACTCCCCCATCGACGGCGACCATGCTCGCATCATGGGCAAGGTGGTCGCGGTGATGCGTCGCGTATGAGGCGCTCGGGGCGGCCCATGCATCAGAAAGATCGTTGCATGTAGGCCGTGTCGATCCAGGTGTCGAACTTGCGTCCGACCTCCTTGAACACCCCCACCTCCTCGAACCCACACCTACGATGCAGGGCAAGGCTCGCCTCGTTCGGCAGGGCCACAACTGCAACGGCTGTGTGCACCCCGACGTCGGCGCTCAGGACCTCGAGCAGTGCGTCGTAGAGCGGCTTGCCGAGTCCCTGCCCCCTGGCAGCAGGATCAACGTAGATCGACGTCTCCCGGGTGTGTCTGTAGGCCGGACGGGGACGGTACGAGGCCGAGTATGCATAGCCCAGGATCGTGCCGGATCCGGTACCGCTGGCCTCAGAGACGATGAAGTGGTCACCCATCTCCGTGCTGGCCAGTCGATGCTTCCAGTATGAAAGTGGCGGTGGAACCAGATCGAAAGTGGACGAGCCGTTGATCACCTCGCGGGCGTAGATGGCGGCGATGGCATCCAGATCCTCGGGACGTGCCCTGCGCATGGTCATGCTCCCCATGCTGGCACTCCCATGGCACCCGGGGAAAACCAGGACGTGATTCCTTGCCCCCTGACTGTTAGATCGACGCGAGACGCCGTCGCATTCCTTCCGTGTACTGCTCCGCTTCCAAACCGGCGACGAGGTGCCAGACACCCGGGGTGACCTCCACCACTCCCGCCAGCCCTGCACGTTCCAGGGCCCGGGAATCCACCCGCGACGAGTCCCTCACACTCACCCGGACCCGCGTCTCGGCGATTAGTTCCACCGCCTCGATGTTGTCCTCGCCACCCAGCGCCGCCACCCACTGCTTTGCCTGGTTGGTCTCGACGTCACCCACGACGATCACACGGGGCTCAGGAGTCGGTTCAGCATCCACACCACCGCGACGGGCCGCTGCTTTCTGCTCCGGCGTCCGGTAGTCGAAGATGATCACCAGCGCCATGGACGTGGTGAAGGCGGCTCCGATCGCCAACCCATAGAGAGCGATGTTGCTGAACGCCGGAATGGTGAGCAGTGAGGTGAAGACGAACGCGTTGGTGGTCACGCTGCCCCCGAACCCGAGGATCACGCCGCCCACCAGGCAGCCGATCAGGAGGCGCGGATAGATCTTCTTGAACCGCAAATGGATGCCGTAGAGCGACGGTTCAGAGATGCCCCCGAGAAGTCCCGCTGCCAACGCTCCCGTTGCCGTTTGTCGCATCGCGACATCCCGGTCCCGGTAGGCCAGGAACAGCACCCCGGCCGTGGCGCCGAAGCAGGAGAAGTTCCAGGCCCCCATCGGGCCCTGGATGTAGTCGAAGCCCAGAGTCTGGATGTTCAGCAACATGATGGCGTTGATGGGCCAGTGCAGCCCGAGCGGCACCATGAAGGGGTACGCCAACGGGATGAGGATGGCGAAGATGAACGGCGATACGCCATTGACGAACTGCAGGCCGCTCGCCAGCCACGCGCCGACATAGACGCCGATGGGCCCAATCAGAAAGGCCGTCAGTGGCAGCATGACCGCCATTGCAATGAACGGTACGAAGATGAGCTGCAGGTTCTCCGGGATGATCTTCTTCAACAACTTGTACAGCGGCCCCAGCACCCCGGCCATCAGCAGCGGCGGGAACACCTGTGATGAGTAGTTGAAGATCGTCAGAGGAAGCCCGAAGACATTGATGAGCGTGACATCACTGCCCGCGATCGTCGCGGCGTAGGCCCCGTCGATTGCACCCAGGGCCGTGAAGCCGGGCAGCATGACCAGGGCCATGATGGCGAAACCCACCCATGGATCCGCGCCAATCTTCTTGCTGGCGTTGTAGGCCACCATCAGCGGCAGGAACACGAAGACCGACTGCCACAGCAGGTTCACGAACTGCCACGACGGGGGCAGCTCGGTCCGCGGATCAGCCCAGTTGCCGATGACGCCCAGCGTGCTCATCAACGCCATAAAGGTGATGAACAGTGAAGCGCCCAGCAGTGCACCGAGAATGGGGCGGAAGGAGTCCGAGAGGAACTCAAAGAATGAGTCCACCCAGGCGAACTTCCCACGGACGCCACCGGCCCGTGCGGCTGCCTTGAGATCCGCGTCCGAGGGTGGCCCGGAACTGACCATCTCGGGAAGCTCCTGGATCTCGTTGTAGACGGTCTGAACCGCTCCACCCATGATGATCTGGAACCGGTTGCCACTCTGCGGGACGGCCCCCATCACGCCCTTGATGGTCTCCACCGTCTCCACCGTGACGTCCGAGGAGTCCAGAAGCTGGAACCTCAGGCGGGTGGCGCAGTGGCTGAGGCTGACGATGTTGGCCGGGCCACCGACCGCGTTGACGACTTCCTGTGCTGCACTCATCTGGATCTCCTCAAGCTCAGTTCTCGCCCACGGGGACGAGCGCTCGGACTTCTTGCGGGGTGGAGCAGGTGACGGCCTTGGCAGCCAGTTCCTTGCAGGTGGCCAGGTCGTAGGCCCTGACCGTTGCCTTGACGGACGGAATGGCGGGGATGGAGCAGCTCAACTCGTCCACGCCCAGCCCAACAAGGATGGGCACTGCCTGGGGATCTGAAGCAACCCCGCCACAGATTCCCAACCATTTGCCTTGCGCGTGCAGCGCCTCCGCCGCGTTCCCGATGAGGGTGAGGACCGCAGGGTTGCAGGGGTCCACCTGCGCTGCGAGTTTCGGATGTCCACGGTCCATGGCGAGCGTGTAGCTGGTGAGGTCATTGGTGCCAACGCTGAAGAAGTCGCATCCCTCCTCGGCCGCGAATTGCTTCGCCATCACTGCCACCGACGGGACCTCCATCATGATGCCGACACTGACCGGCGCAGTCACGCCCGATTTGCTGCGTTCCTCGTCGTAGATGGCCTTGGCACGTCGCCAGTCGTCAATCGTGGCAATCATCGGGAACATCACGAAGAGATCCGCCCCGGCATCGGCAGCTGAGAGGATCGCTCGCAGTTGGGTCCGCAACACCTCCGGCTTCTCAAGGCCGACGCGCACACCCCGGATTCCGAGGAACGGATTCTCTTCAGCGGGGATCGGCAGATAGGCCAGTGGCTTGTCACCGCCAACGTCGAGGGTCCGGATCACCAGCGGTTGGCCGGGGGCCAGCGCCCTTGCGCAGTCCGCGTAGATCTTCGCCTGCTCGGCCTCGCTGGGCGCTGTTGACCTGCCCATGAACACGAACTCGCTGCGCAGAAGTCCCACTCCCTCGGCACCCCGCGTCATGCCCTCCATGGCGTCCTCAACGCCGCCGATGTTGGCGACCACTTTGACCCGGTGTCCATCCGTGGTGATGGCCGGATCGTCCTTGGCCGCCTCCTCGATGGTCTTGCGGTCAGCGATGACGCGTTGCCTGGTCAGTATCTGTTCAATCTCGGCATCCGAGGCGTTCAACTGCAGACTGCCGTGGGACCCGTCGAGGATCACCCGGGAGCCATCAGCGATGTCGAGAGCACGGGATTCGATTCCAGCCACGGCGGGAATGTCGAGCGAGCGGGCAATGATGGCCACGTGGCTGGAGGCCCCACCACTCGTGGTGGCGAATCCCACCACCCGGGAGCGATCCAGCTGGGCCGTGTCCGACGGGGTCAGTTCCTCCGCCAGCAGGATTGTGGACTCTGGCAGCTCTGCTCTCTCCGAGCGCTGACCCGTCAGCTCCTCCAGCACGCGCTGACCGACGTCACGCACGTCGCCCGCTCGTCCCGCCAGGATCTCATTGCTGAGTCCAGCCAGTTTGTCGGCAAACGAGTTGAACGCCGCTCGCCATGCGTACGGCGCGGACTTGCCCTTGTCGATGCCGCTGGCTGCCAGGTCCAGCAGGTCAGGATCCGAGAGCAGTTCTTGATGGGCGACGAAGATCGCGGCCTTGTCCGCTGACGCGTCCTCCTCCAGCCTCTTCTGCAGCGCCGAAAGATCCAGCAATGCCCTGTCGATGGCCGAGTTCAGCTTGCGTCGCTCGGTGTGACGGTCATCGGCAAACTCGTTGACCTGGATGTCGTTGCGGTGCAACTGCACCACGGTGCCGATGCCCAGACCCGGCGATGCGGAAACACCGAGCAGCAGGTTCGGGTCGCCCGACCGTGGAGCCGCGGGTTGCGGACCATCAAAAGTTTCTCGGATCGCGGGAATGGGTGCGGTGTCCTCCGTGCCACGAACAGGTGGACAATCCTCGCCGAGGCCTCCCCGCATGGCTTCCGCCAACTGTTCGACGGCGTCCTCGGCGTCGGGCCCGTGGGCGGTGATCGTCACCTTCTGGGCGTGCGCCACCGCCATCGACATGATGGAGACGATGGACTTTCCATTGGCCGAATCGTCGCCGCGACGGAGTCTGATGTCGGAACGGAACTGCTTTGCCAGGCCGACGAAGGTCGCCGATGGTCGGGCGTGCAGGCCGGTGGGGTTGGGCACCAGGATCGCCTCGGACACCGCGCTCTTCGCACTGCCGGGCGCAACGCCGTCGTCCTCCTCGCTCCCGACAGCCAACTCGACGGTGGCAGCGACGTCCTGGCCGGTGACAACCACACCTTTTGCGAAGGTCATGGCTCCCACCATGTCGGAGTTGGTGATGACCACCTGTGTCAGCAGGGACTTGGCCTTGCGGCCCACTTCATCCATGTCGAACTCGATGAGTGGGTCCCCCGCGCTGACCCGCTCGCCAGCCTTCACCATGGGTGTGAAGCCCTCACCCACCAGGCGGACGGTGTCCAGGCCGATGTGCATGAGGATCTCGAGCCCCTCATCGGAGCGAATCGTCACGGCATGGGCCGACGGCTGGACGTCCACCACCTCGCCGGCAACGGGTGCCACAAGGAGGTTACTGAGCGGATCGATGGAGAAGCCCTCCCCCAGCATCTTTCGGCTGAACACGGGGTCAGGAACGTCTTCGATTGCGACCATCACCCCCGTGAGGGGCGCAGTGAACTCCACGTATTTGGTCGTCAGCAATTCCGTCACGATCACTCCTCTTCGTGCCCTCTTCGCGACGGTCACTGTCAGCGAACGGGGGGATACTTCATTGGCAGTCAGGGCTTCGTGGCCCTGACACTAATGGCTACGGTCCCGCGCGGAGGAGAAATGATCGAACAAATGACCGACGGCCTTTCGCGGACCGGATGGCAGATCCTGCACTCAGGGCAGTGGCCGTAGATACTCAATCAGCGTCACGTCCAGGTCGAACGTCCGGATCGACTCAAGGCGCCATGCCTGCGGGGCGAAGGCACCGTCAAAGAGTGGGCGGCCATCTCCGATGGTGACCGGATGAGTTCAAGTACCAAAGGCCTCGTGGTACGGGGTGGGGAAGGCGTCGCCCCATTCGGCAGCGAGGGAAGTACCACAGGCCGGGCTGAATGGGAAGAAGTCGAAGGTTCCATCCGGCGCGGCAATCCGGCCGTCCAACGTGGTCGCGATGAAGTAGGTGAGCATACGCATGACCGACTCCCGTTCATTGGACATCACACCACTATAAATGTAATGAATATCTACGGATGTGTTCCAGGAACGCTTGGGCTGCGGGCAGGAGCCTGCGCTGCAGTGACCATGCCATGCCAATTTCGAGTGCCGCCGAAGCGTCGGTGATGGTGAGGAACCGCAGTACCGCATCCGCTTCGGTGGCCCCCTCCCGATAACCATGGGGCAACGGCGTGATGGCAACGCCCAGTCCGGCTGCGATGAAGCCGAGCACCGTTGAGAGGTCATCACACTCAAAATCGATGCGCGGGATCAGGCCCGCCTCGGCGCACATGTTGTCAGTGACGCCTCGCATGGATGAGCCGGTGCGAAAGGCGACGAATCCGACTTTTGCAAGGTCGGCAAGGGCAATCTCGGGCAGGGAAGCAAGCGGGTGGCTCACAGAAAGAGCGAGATGAAGCGGTGCCCGTGCAACAGCGTGCCAACCGAAGGTGGAAGGGAAGGGTCGCGACGTTGTCAGCTCCAGGTCGATGTCGCCCCGATGGCGGAGTGCGTCCATCGTGTCAGCTTGTTCAGTCACCATCTGGAATCTCACCGACGGGTGCTTCAGTCGAAATCCCGAGACGAGCGAGGGCACCCACCCCGGCCCAAGCCACGGTTCGAAAGCCAGCGTGACCATTCCGGACTCAGGGTCGATGACCTGTTGCACTGCGGCCAGTCCATCGTCGAGCTGGTGAATCATCGCATCAACGTGCCGTTTGAACGCGGCGCCTGCTTCCGTCATCCGAAGCGTGCGACCCGAGCGGCGCAGCAACTGCTCCCCCACCTCATCCTCGAGACGAGCGAGCGCTCTGGAGACTCCCGACTGCGAGGCCCGCGCAAGCTCGCTCACCTCAGTCACTGTCGCGCCGTCAGCCACTTGCTGAAACCACCGCAGAACCTCTGTGTCCATGCGTATGACTTTACGGCATGGATCAGAGCCAATTATGTCATTGGACGCAAGCGGAGATTCACAGAATAATGATGTTCATGAAGAACCTCCGTCCCACCACAGCGCAAGACCAGAAACGTTCGTCCAGCATCATCACCCGCGTTCTTACCCGCCAGCGGGGCGGCGTCGGCACGTCCGACTCCATCGGTTCTTACAAGTCCATTGGCGGCGTGGATGCTGCAACTGAGCACACCATGCTCTCCACGCCTTACAGCCTCACGAGACCCGCCGTCCTGACCTGACACGACCGGAGAACCGGTCGGGTGGGGCGGCACATGCAGCCACCCGGCAGTTGCACACGGTGAAGGCGACATTCCTGCAGCGCAGCAGGTTCATTCACGGGGTGGATGACGCTGATGTCCGAAATTCCCTCCAGCACGAGATATTCCCCAGTTCTCCGACAGCGAACGCATTCGTCGCGCTGCTGCGAGACCACGTAGTTTCTTCAGCAGCCCCGGACTCCCGGTGGCTCCCTACCGTGAGGAAACACGATGAAGGTGTTCCAGTCGCGTACCGCGATTCCGGCCCTGTCCGCCGCGAGCCGTTCGGCCATGGCGATGATGTGCAACACCAACGCCTGCTGTCAGCTCTGACCGGGCCTGTTCACGCCGCGTGATTCCGCGGCACCCATTCTCGTTCCCTCCGGGCCCGGGGCAACGGCTGTCCACCCTCGGACAATCGGCCCCATCCGGAGACTTCCCCCTACCCCCGCGTGCTCAGCGCACCCACCGCATCTGGAGACCACCATGCCCACTCTCTTCCTCGTCGAATTCACCCCCAGCCCGGCGGACGCCGACGGTTCACAACAACTGCTCGCCCGCATTGCCTCCTCCTCCGAGCTTGTCGAGGCCCAGATCACTGCCGATCACACCCGCGTCTTCGCCATCGTGGAGGCCGAGGACGCAGCTGCAGTTGCCCAACAGCTCGGCGACCTCCACCCGGCCTCCGAGCCTGCAGCAGTCCGCCTCGTCGGCGCCGAACTCTCCGACGTCAAGGCCGCCCGTCCGGAGGCCGGCTACCTGGTGGAGTGGGACATTCCCAGCCACATTGACATGGACACATACCTCAGCCGCAAGGCCGAGAAGACACCGTTGTACGCGTCGATCCCGGAAGTCTCGTTCCTGCGCACCTACGTACGTGAAGACATGGGCAAGTGCCTCTGCTTCTACGATGCGCCCGACGCCGACGCCGTCCAGCGGGCCCGCGACATCGTCTCCACCCCCATCAATCGCCTGTACACACTGAAGGATCTGGGATTGTGAGCGCCCCGACCCAAGTCATTGAGGACACGGTGCTGAGGGAGGTGGCCTCATCGGCTGCTGCCGTCGACGCCAACCACCTCCCCGCCAGTGCGGTGCTCGGCCCACTCGCCGAGCGCGGACTGCTGGGCGCAGGGCTGCCCCACAACCTTGAGACGACATCCCCCTCGACCGACGTGCTTTCGACAGCTGAACTCATCGCAAGTATCGCTGAGGAATGCGTGTCCTCCGCCTTCTCCGTCTGGGCCCACCGCATGGTGCTGGACTACGTTGCCCGAGGGCACCGCTCACCCCGGACCACCCTGTTGTTGAACGACCTCGCCGCTGCTCGACGTGTGGGCGCGACTGCGATGGCGGCTGGCCTCAAGTCGCTGGCCGGGATCGGCGAGGTGGACATTCTCGCCACCCGCACCAGCGTCGGCTGGTCGTTGACCGGTCCGGTGGCGTGGGCATCGAATCTCGTGCCGGGCAGCGTCTTCGTGGCGCCGGCCCGCACCCATGACGGCCAGACGTTGGTGGTGTGGGTGGATACCGAGGCCCCGGGCGTCACGGTCCGCCCCGTCAACGGTCTGCTGGCGCTGGACTCGACGGCGTCGGGCAGCATGCGGCTGGAAGACGTTGCCGTCGACGACGACCAGGTGCTCTCCAGCGACCTCGCCGGCTTCGCCCGTGACTTCCGTCCCACCTTTCTGGTACTACAGAGCGCCTTCTGCGTCGGTCTCATCCGTCGTTCGCTCGCGGAAGCGACAACGTCTCTGCTCCGGGGTGACAATCCCGCCCTCTCCCCGGATGTGCAGCAGCTCGCCGAGGATGCCAGACACCTTGTGGACACGTGGCAGCGGCTCGCCGCAGACGTCACAACCGGCAGCGTGCGGGAACATCTGCAGCTCCGGCTCGACGCCGCCCAGCTCGCCGGTCGGGCCACACGCCTGGAAGCCACGCTCGCCGGTGGCCGGGGGTACCTGCGCGCCAGCGGTACCTCGCGGCGGTTCCGCGAGGCCGCTTTTCTCCCTGTCCAGTCACCTTCGGAAGGGCATCTGCGATGGGAACTCGCCACATTGTCCACCTGAGATCCGTCACCGCCGGCTACCACCACGGAAAACCTGTCCTGCGCGACGTAGATCTGGACGTGCCGTTCGGCCGACAACTCGCCATTCTGGGCCCCTCGGGTGCGGGCAAGTCCACACTTGTGAGGATTCTGACGGGGGAACTGCATCCCACCTCAGGGACCGTCATACATGACGATGGCCGCCCCCGGACATCTGTGGTGAACCAGCAGGCCTGGCTGTACCCGTGGCTCACGGTGCGGGAAAACATTGGGCTGGGCCTCCGATTCGGGGCCAACACACAGGCCAGAGCGGGGAACATCGACGAGATCGTGGACCTCCTCGGTCTTTCATCCGTGATCACGTCCTATCCCGACGAGCTCTCCGGGGGACAGGCACAGCGCACCTCGCTGGCCCGCGCGTTGGCGGTGCAGCCGGACTGGCTCCTGCTGGATGAACCGTTCAGTGCGCTCGATCCTGCCACCCGCACAGAGTTGCAGACGTGGCTGCGCACCACCGTCACCGTCGCGGGCCTGACGAGCGCCATCGTCACCCACGACATCGACGAGGCCCTCCTGCTGGCTGATGACATCGTCCTGGTTGACAGCACCGGACACGTGTCGAACCGATGGACCAACGAGGACCCCGCCACGAGCGCCTCGTCGGCACAGCTGCACCCGCTGCGCAGCCGCATCCGCGCGGCCTACGCGCCTCTCGGAACAACATTGGAAACTGGCGACGAAGAGTTCTCCGGGTCTGCGTCCCAGGCGGTGCTCCATGGTTGATCGTTCGCGTCGGGATGTCCTGCAACTGGCAGGGCGTCTCACAGCCGCTGGCGCCATCGGCGGACTCGCCGCTCGCGGGGGCTGGCTGGCCACGGCCTCCACTCGAAACCGCGACGACGAAAATGCCCGGCTGTTGGACAGGGACCTCCGCGTGGGCCACCTCCCCATCACGGATGCCTCCGCCCTACTGGTGGCACATCACAAGGGACTGTGGGCGGACGCCGGACTGCCATCGGCGCCGCCGTCGCTGTTCCGCGGTTGGGATGCCCTCGCGCAGGCGTTCCTGGTGGGGGAGGTCGACGTCGTCCATTTGCTCCTGCCCCTCGCCATCCAGCTCAAACTCGCCGCCCAGGCGCCCGTCACAGTGATCGGCTGGGGACACACCAACGGGTCCGCACTGACCGTCGCACCCCACATTTTGGAGACGGAACAGCTCGCAGGCACCACCGTGGCCATTCCCTCATGGTGGTCCGTTCACTCCGTACTCACGCAGCGGTTGCTGTTGGGCGCAGGGCTGACGCCGGTCGTGCGGCGAAGGCCCAGCAGAGCCGCCCGCACTGTGGAACTCGTGGTGATGCCGCCCGCCGAGATGGTGTCCGCGCTGGCAACCGGCGCAATCGCCGGGTTCGCCGTGGCGGACCCCTTCAACGCGATGGTGGAGGTGAAGCAGATTGGCCGAGTGCACCGCTTCCTGGGCGACCTGTGGCGCGACCATGCGTGCTGCGCCATCGCAGTGCGCACCGATCTCATCGAGGAGCATCCCCGGGCCGTCCAGGCGTTGGCGACGGGCGTGGTGCAGGCCCAACACTGGCTTCACGGAAATCGCTCCGAGGCTGGGGCGCTGCTGCATGACGCCAAGTACCTTCCACAGCCCGTCCCCGCCCTGGACAGGGTCTTCACCAGGGAGGCGGGAGACTATCGGGGCATAGTGGCCAATCCCGGGTGGAACGGGGAACGGCTGGGCTTCGACGCGTTCCCCCACAGCAGCTACACCACCGAGTTGGTCTCCCTCATGCAGGACACGGTCATCGACGGCGACACATCATTTCTGCGGGATCTGGACCCCTCGTCGGTGCACGAGCAACTCGTCGACGATTCCTTCACCCGAGCGGCGCTCGACACGATCGGAGAACCGGTGGAACCCAGGACAGAGGAGCTCTCACCATGACCACCCTCGCTGCAGCCCGTACAGCCCGCACCCCGCAGGCCCGGATCGCGTCTGGACCCGTGCCCGCGTGGACGCTTCCGCTCATCGGTATCGCCCTGGCCGTGACCATTTGGTGGTGGCTCACCGAGGTCGTGTTCGCCACCCGGCCCCTGGTGTCGCAGTTCTCTCCCGCCAGGGCACTGGTGGGTGTCAGTGAACTGGCTGCCAGTGGGACGCTTGTGGATTCGGCTTCCATCAGCGTCTTTCGACTGCTCTGCGGCTTGGGGCTTGCCGCACTTCTTGGCATCACCGGTGGGTTGCTGCTCGGCAGCGTCTCCTGGCTGGACAGTGCCACCAGGCCCGTGCAGCTGTTCCTGAAAATGGTCTCACCCCTGTCGTGGGCCCCGGTGGCCATCATCGCGTTCGGCATCGGGAACCCGCCCGTCGTGGCGCTGGTGACGGCTGCCGCGATGTGGCCGGTCCTCACCGCCACGTCTGAAGGCGTGAGGCGCGTGGAGGCGGGGCACCGAAGCGTCGCCCATGGTCTGGGCGCCAGCAACTGGGAAGTGCTGCGCCACGTCGTGCTGCCGTCAGTCCAGCCGTCGATGCTCTCCGGGCTTCGCTCCGCCATCGGTTTGGGATGGGTGGTTCTGGTGCCCGCGGAGATGCTGGGTGTCACCTCGGGCCTCGGATATCAGATCCTGAACGCCAAGGACCAGTTGGCCTACCACCAGATCACGGCGCTGATCCTGGTGATCGGGTCCATCGGTTTCGTGCTCGACGCTCTGGCCCGCTGGGCGTTGGCGTCCCGACGTGATCGGCGAAACGGGGGCTCAGCGATCTCGACTGTCGTGGACTGAGCCCTCGCGGCCAACCGTTCCTTGCGCTGTATGTCACGCGACACAAAGAGGCACCAGAGGTAGTGCTCACGGAAGAAATCCAACGCTTCAGCCAGTGGGGATCACTGGCTGGGAGAGATTCCTATTCCGCCCCTCGCAGCCGGCGAAGAGCGCGTACGGCGATATCGGGGTCCGTTGTGGTCCAGAAGTCAGGCAGTGATTTGGCCAGGAATCCACCGTAGCGCTTCGTGACGAGCCGAGGGTCCAGGATCGCGACGACTCCCCTGTCCTCACTCCGACGAATGAGACGCCCCGTGCCCTGTGCCAGCAGCAGCGCGGCCTGCGTCGCCGCGACGGTCATGAAGCCATTGCCGCCACCGTCGTCCACCGCCTTCTTCCTCGCCTGCATCAGCGGATCATCCGGGCGCGGGAACGGGATCTTGTCGATGATGACGAGCTGACATGTGTCCCCCGGCACGTCCACGCCCTGCCAGAGCGACATGGTTCCGAACAGGCTGGTGTCGGGCTCGGCGATGAATGTTCGCTGCAGTTCGGAAAGTTGCGCATCGCCCTGGCACAGGATGGTCATCTGCGGGAGCTCTCGTCGGCAGTGGGCTGCGGCCTGCTCGGCATTGCGCCGCGACGCGAAGAGCCCCAGCGTGCGCCCTTCACTGGCCCACACCAGTTGTGCGATCTCCGCCAGGACCTCTTCCGGCAGGCCATCGCGGCGCGGCTCCGGCAAGGACTTCGTGGCGTAGAGGATCCCTTGCGCGCGGTAGTCGAAGGGTGTCCCCACGTCGAGCGCGCGCCAGAGCAGATCGTCCCCTTCAGGAGCCGTGCTGCCGTCGTCGACCCGATCTGACTTGTTCAGTCCAACACTGGTGGCGAAGGCGTCGAAGTTTCCGCCGAGGTTCAGGGTTGCTGACGTACAGATGATGGTCTTCTCGCCGAACACCTCACTGCGCAGCAGACCGGCGACGTTCAGGGGCGCTACATACGCGGTAAGGCCGCGGATTTCCGACTCACTGACCCACACCACATCGGCATCAGCCAGGGTCGCGATGCGACCGGCCACGTCAAAGATTTCCTTCACCGCAGCGCTGGCCTGGGTGCGTTCATTGTCATTGTGCTGGCCACCCAGCGCGCTGACGGCTCGGCGGGCAAGGTCCCTGATCTGGGCTGCCGCATAGACCAGTGGCGCCGATGCGGCAGTGATACGGACGAGCTCGGATTCCTCCAGCGCCGAACGGAACGTGTCGGCGGACTCCAGGAAATCGACGCCGAGGTCGTCATCGAGCCAGGTCAGTGCCCGCTTCGCTGCACGCTCCACGATGGCGGGTGTCAGCTCGTTCGTGGCCGCCGTCGTCATCCGCGACGTCAGCTCGTGCGCTTCGTCAATCACGACGGCGGAATGCTCGGGCAGCGCGGTGCCGCCATGCATGGCATTGATGGCCAGGAGTGCGTGGTTGGTGACCACAACCTGGGCATCGCGTGCGCGCTCCCTCGAAGCCTCCACGAGGCACTCGGCACCGAAGGGGCAGGCGCTGACACCCAGGCACTCACGGCTGGGGATGGAGACCTGCGACCAGCCGGCGGCAGTGTGCGTCGGGGCATCATCGCGGTCTGCGAGTCCCTTGCTGGCAACCTGTTCCTCCACCCAGTCACGCAGGGCAATCACTTCAACGCCGAGCTTGCTGACCGAATCAAGATCACTGGCAGCAGATGCCAGTGCTTCTGCTCCCACGAGCGCGCCCTGATCAGCGACGGTGCCGGAGCGTGAGCGATAGAGGCAGGCATAGTTGGTGCGTCCCTTGAGGACTGCGGCCTTGGGACGCCTGCCGGCGACGGATTCCACCGCATCCAGCGCGGCGGGGATGTCCTTGTGGCCCAACTGTGCCTGCAATGCCAGCGTGGCCGTGGCAATGATGATGCGCTCGGAGGGGTCATCGGCCACCCGTGCGAGCACCGGTGCGAGATAGCCCAAGGACTTTCCCGTGCCCGTTCCCGCCTGCACCAAGAGATGCACCCCGGATTCAAGACTCTCGGAGATGGCGCTCACCATGGCCTTCTGGCCGGGACGCTCTCCCCCGTGGATGCCGTCGATCGCGGCCTGCAGGATGGCCAGGCCGGTGCCCTCAGTCACGGGTGAACTCGGCCAGTTCGTCAGCCAGCCCGGGACGAACCTGGGCCTGCACTGCCGTTCCCTCCCCCGTGTGCTCCAGGGACGAGATGCGCCCAGAACGATGGATACGGTCCATGAGGTCACCGCGCTCGTAGGGAACCAGAACATCAACCGTGACCTCGGGGTTCGGCAGGCGCTCCTCGAGGATGACCCCCAACTCATCCAGACCGGCGCCGGTGCGGGCAGAAACCGAAATGCAATCGGCATGGTTCGCCCGCAGAGCCATCACCATGGTGGGGTCCGCGATGTCGATCTTGTTGAGCACCAGCAGCTCCGGCACACCGGCTGCGCCGATGTCACTTAGTACTTGGCGCACGGCGCCGATCTGGCCCTCGGGATTGGGATCGGAGGCATCGACGACGTGGATAAGCAGGTCTGCCTGGGCGGACTCCTCCAGGGTTGACCGGAAGGCCTCCACCAGGTCATGTGGCAGGTGACGGACAAAACCCACGGTGTCAGTGAGCGTGAACTGGCGGCCGTTGATGGTCTCCATGCGCCGGGTGGTGGGATCCAGCGTGGCGAACAATGCGTCCTCCACCAGCACGCCCGCGCCTGTCAGCCTGTTGAGCAGGGAGGACTTGCCAGCATTGGTGTACCCGACGATGGCCACTGACGGGATCTGGTTGCGACGTCGCTCTGCGCGCTTGTGTTCACGCGTGGCATCCATCTCGCGCATCTTCCGGCTGAGCTGGGCGATGCGTCGGCCGATGCGGCGGCGGTCCGTCTCGATCTTGGTCTCACCCGGTCCACGCCCACCGATTCCAGCTCCGCCTGCAACACGGCCACCGGCCTGGCGCGACAAGCTGTCACCCCAGCCACGAAGCCGCTGCTTCAGGTACTGCAGTTGCGCCATTTCCACCTGCGCCTTGCCCTCATAGCTCTTGGCGTGGGAGGCGAAGATATCGAGAATCAGGGCGGTACGGTCCACCACCTTGACCTTGAGACGGTCCTCGAGGTTGCGGAGCTGGGCAGCCTGCAACTCACCGTCGCAGATGACCGTGTCGGCGCCTGTGGCCTGCACCACTTCACGGATCTCATCCACCTTGCCGCTGCCCACATAGGTGGCAGGGTCGGGGGTGCTGCGTCGCTGCACGAGAGTGTCCAGCACCTCTGAGCCGGCGGTTTCGGCCAGCAGCTTCAACTCGGCCATGGCGTTGTCAGCATCTGCCTGGGTGCCGGAGGTCCAGACGCTGACCAGCACGACCCGCTCGAGCCGGAGCTGCCGGTACTCAACCTCTGTGACATCCTCGAGCTCGGTGCGCAGGCCGTCCACGCGGCGCCGGGAGTGGCGCTCGGCCAACTCTTCCTGGTCACCGTCGAAGTCGACAACCTCGTCGTCGGAGTCCTCGGGGCCATGTGTGCGTTCAGTCATCGTGGTCCCATTGTTCCAGCAGTGGCAAACGGTGGTGAATCTGATGCAGCTCCGAGCTCACCACAGGAACTCGCCACTGGCCACGATGACCGCTGGTCCCGTGAGCCAGACCTCATCCCCGATGAATTCCACGCGCAGATCGCCTCCAGGAACATGAACATCGACGATGCCGTCAAAGCCCGTCGCGGCGCGGTGGGCTGCTGCAGCGGCGACAACGCCGGTGCCACAGCTCATCGTTTCGCCGCTGCCGCGCTCAAACACGCGCATGTCCAGCTGTCCGGGCGCGCGCCCGGTCACGAACTCCACGTTCACCCCCTGGGGGAACGCATCTGCCGGTTCCCATCGCGGCGCGATGTTCAGATCAAGAGAACTCCGTGCGTCGTCATCCAGGAAGACAACGGCGTGCGGATTTCCCACATCAACCGCCGTCCCGGGCCAGCGCTGGTCTCCGTGCACAATCTCCACATTCGGATGGCCCCCCGCGGCCGCGACACCGACGACAACCTTTCCCATGCTCACCGAGACCAGTCCGCCCGGCACCACCCGCACGTGGCGGAGCCCGGCTCGAGTTGCAACTGTGAAGTCACCGGGCGCCACCCAGTCCTGTTCCAGAAGGTGCAGTGCGAAGACGCGCAGCCCGTTGCCACACATCTCGGCGAGGGAGCCGTCCGCGTTGCGGTAGTCCATGAACCACAGATCGGGATCGCCGTCCCATTCCTTGACGTGAGCGGCCTTCACCACCCGCAGCACGCCGTCGCCACCGATGCCGGCCCGCCTGTCGCACATGGCGGCGACAATCTCGGGAGTCAGATCCTGCATCCCGTGCTGATCGTCAACGATGACAAAATCGTTGAGGGTCCCGTGCCCCTTCTGATAGGCGTAGCGCCTCATCACTGCCTCCCCGAGCTGCTGGAAGTCCATCCTATCGAGGCGATGATCCGCTCCACATTGTCCGCGGCGCCTGCATCGAGCCACGTGATCCGAGGATCGCGGCGGTACCAGCCGAGCTGTTTGCGAAAGAACCGACGTGTTGCCCGCTTCGTCTGCTCCTTCGCCTCGTCCTCGGTGCATTCGCCGTCGAGGAAATCCACCACCTGTCGGTAGCCGATGGTTTAGGAGTTCTGGTG
>RCMY010004661.1_pt1 | contig 16429 bp, 17 predicted proteins | sample 2041341 | NCBI WGS metagenome assembly RCMY01 (sample SAMN09708234, study PRJNA481090) | Marine sediment metagenome, whole genome shotgun sequencing project. | reverse complement strand
TATACGAGGGTTTTGAGAGTGTCCCGGACGATCGCGGATTTGGCCTGCGTCGAAGAAATTGGTCGCATCCACGTGGCGGAAGCGCTCAGCTATCGACGACAGGCGCCCCTCAATTAACCAGTCAGGCCGCGATCAGGCAGCTTTGTCGCCTGCGGTTAGCTCAAGCGGCATGCCCAAATCGCCTTTATTCACTGTCGATTTTGCGAGATTTGGTGACGTGCTGCTACGATGTTTGAATTTACCATCGACATGGCCGCCCTGTTCGATCGTGACATTCTCATAAGAGACATCACCGGAAATACGGGCGGTGGAGGCGATGGCGAGATCGCCCGCATCGATCGATCCTTCTACCGCACCTGACAGGCTGGCATTCTGGGCAATAATCGCGCCCTGGATTTTGCTCGATGGACCTTGGACCAAGGACAGGCATTTTACGTCACCGATCACTTCGCCATCTATATGCAGATCAACCTTCGATTCGATATTGCCGGTGATGATGATTCCGTCGCCAATGATCGAGAAACTGGATCCACTGCTGCCGTTGCTTCTAGCCACGGCTGGTGCCTGACTCGGCGCGCTTTGGCGCTTTGGCACGTTGTCGTGCGATGGCTTTGACTTTGAGAACATCTGTATTCGCCTCCAAAAATGGCCGGGGATTAATTGCGCTTCCGTTCAATCGCACTTCAAAATGCAAATGCGATCCGGTCGAGCGTCCCGTGCTGCCCATAGCCCCCAATTGTATTCCCTGTTCGATTTTTTGACCATTGGTCACACCAATTCGTGACAAATGCGCGTAACGTGTCAACAATCCGTTGCCATGGGTGATCTCTACAGTCTTGCCATAGCCGGACTTCCACCCTGCATGGGTGACCTTGCCGCCAGCCGCCGCAAGAATAGGCTGGCCACGGGGTCCTTTGAAATCCATGCCGCTGTGCATCGCGCCGCCGCCGGTGAAGGGATCGCGGCGATAGCCATAGCTGCTCGACACCATGCCGGTAGACGAAGGCTGGCCGGACGGGATCGCGATCAGCGTCCTTTCCAGTGCTTCCATCCGCACGAGCGCCAGGTTCAGCCGTTCAAGCGTGGGATGCATCTGTTGGTTCTTGCCCTTGAAGAAAGGAATGAACGGACCACCCATTGCATCCATGGAATTTTTGGACAGCTTGTCGGGGTTCAGGCCGAACTTTCGAATCGCGGCTGCCGCCTGTTCTGTGCGTTGATTGGCTGCCGATGTGAGACGCCGCGCAAACACAATCTGCCGGGCTTCTAGTTTGGCTAGGTGGGTAGCCTCTGGAAAAACCGCGCTGATTTTCCGCGTATTTTCGGACATTTGTTCATCATCTTGCTTCTGTGCTGTTGCATCGGCGGTTGCCGGCTGCTCGCCAACAAACTGCTCGGTCATCGCGTCGAGCACATCCTGACGTTGCTTGAGATCAGCGGCGACGTCGTCAATCGAGGCTTTATAGCTCGCGACCCGGCTTTCGGTGCTGTTCACCGCAGCTTCTTTTTGAGCGAGCGCCATGCGTTCACCGGTGACGGTGAGCTGGTTGATCATCATCGCAAGCGTGATCAACATCCAGACTAATAGTGCGGCCGCCACGGAATAGAAGACGCGTTTCTGCAATGTTGCAGACAAGGTGAGAAATCGGACCTGTCCGTGCGATCGCATGAAAAATTCGCGATCGGTAAACATATGGTCCAGCCGGGCTTTAAGCCCTTGCTTGGTATTTTGTTTGTGCATGACCCGCCATTTTTTTTCGTAATCCCCATTGAAGGGCTAGCAGAGGGTTTCGAATCTAGCGAATCGCGGGCGAGCGACTCGTGACGAGTCGAAGGAGTCGTGCGGTGAGTTGCGAAATTAATAGAAAATTAATTGTGATCGTCCCATTTCGGACGAATCTATTAGTGTCACGCAGGAAAAATTTCTTGCGTGTGGAGGGTGGCGATTGTGGGTTAAATTGCCGTCGTGGTCATGCTAGCAGCCGCTTATGACAGAATCTGTAAAGCTTATCACCGATATGGGACTGAAGGCGCGCGCTGCATTCAATATGTTAGCCGGCGTGAGTGATGCCCAAAAATCCAAAGCCCTGACCGCCGCCGCGCAACATCTGCGGGCTAGCCAGGCCGTTATTTTGGCGGCCAATCAGCGCGACATGGAAAGCGCCCGGGAGCGAGGGTTGAGTGACGCCATGCTCGACCGCCTGATGATCGACGAGGGGCGGCTGGAAGCCATCGCGGCGGCCGTAGAGAATGTCGCGAATCTTCCGGATCCCGTTGGACAGATCATCGACCGCACCGAACGGCCCAATGGCCTGGTGATGGAGCGGATCAGGGTTCCTTTGGGCGTGATCGGGATAATCTATGAAAGTCGGCCCAATGTCACCGCCGATGCGGCGGCTCTGGCGCTGCGGTCCGGCAATGCCGTCATCCTGCGCGGCGGATCAGAAGCGATAGAGAGCAATCGGGCAATTTTTGACGCCATGATTGCAGGAGTGGTTGAGGCCGGCCTCGCCGAACATGCCATTCAGTTGGTCCAGACCACCGACCGGGCTGCGGTCGGTGCAATGTTGAAAGCCAGCGGGCTGATCGACATCATCATCCCTCGGGGCGGAAAATCGCTGGTCAAGCGGGTGCAGGACGAGGCCAGTGTTCCAATTCTCGCGCATCTCGACGGGATAAACCATACTTATATCGGCAAGGAAGCGGATCCGGACAAAGCCATCGCCATCGCCGTCAATGCCAAGATGCGGCGCACCGGCGTATGCGGGGCGATGGAAACATTGTTGATCGATCAGGATTATCGGGCGCCCGGTGCCTTGGTGCGGGCGTTGATCGATGCGGGCTGCGAAGTGCGTGGCGACGATGCAGTGCTCGAACTGGACGAACGAATCGTCTCGGCGGATAGCAGCGACTGGGATACCGAATATCTCGCGCCGATCGTGGCGGTTGCGATGGTCAATGGAGTGGATCAGGCTCTCGAGCATATCGCGGCACATGGATCACATCACACCGACGTAATCGTCACTGAGGATATGGCGATCGCCGAAAAATTCATCCAGCGCGCCGATAGCGCGATTGTCATGCACAATGCCTCGAGCCAGTTTGCCGATGGCGGCGAATTCGGACTCGGAGCGGAAATCGGCATTTCCACCGGACGTATGCACGCGCGTGGTCCGGTCGCGCTGGAAGGGCTGACGACCTATAAATGGGTGGTGCGGGGAACCGGGCAAGTGCGGCCTTGATCATCAACCTATGATAACAACCGGCCTATTGGGCGGCTCGTTCAACCCGGCCCATGGTGCGCATCGGTCGGTCAGTCTTTTTGCGATGGAAGCGCTGGCGCTCGATGAATTCTGGTGGCTGGTCTCGCCGGGTAATCCCTTGAAAGAAGGGGCGAAGGATATGGCTCCGCTGCATGCGCGCCTGGCATCGGCCCGGAAAATGGCGCGGCGCAGCACGATCCGGCCGACCGCTATCGAACAGCAGCTGGGTACAAGATATACATATGATACGCTGTTAAAACTCGTCCGCCGCTACCCTAAACGGCAATTTGTCTGGATCATGGGGGCCGACAATCTTGCCCAGTTTCACCGCTGGAAAGACTGGCGAAAAATTGCTCGACTTTTGCCGATTGCAGTTATCTCGAGACCCGGCTATGATGACGATGCTTTTGCGGCTCCCGCAATGGCTTGGCTGCGGCGCTTCGTCCACCCCGCGAGCCAACGTGGTAACTGGACCAACTGGAGTACGCCGGCGCTGACATTCCTGCGCTATCGTCCCGACCCACGCTCGGCCACCGCGATCCGGATGGCCCGGCCCCATTGGCATCAGCAATATGATGATTGCCGCGTTCGTGACGCGGTGACACACCGGCTGATAGGCCCAGAAGATTAGGATTTAAGTTGACGAAATCGAAGGTAAAAGCTCTGAAATCTGCCACTTCCAAGGAAGGAAAGGCCGAGTCGGACGCGCTCCATGCGCTGGTTATGAAATCGCTCGACGATGATCAGGCACAGGACGTTGTTTCCATCCCGCTGGAAGGGAAAAGCAATATCGCCGACCATATGGTGATCGCCGAAGGGCGTTCGACCAGACAGGTCGCGTCTATTGCCCAGAAGCTTGCCGAGCGGATCAAGCAATCAGGTGGCACTGCGCGAATCGAAGGTCTCGCTAATGCCGACTGGGTATTGGTCGACGCCGGCGATGTGATCATCCACTTGTTCCGGCCCGAAGTTCGCAGTTTCTACAATCTGGAACGGATGTGGGCGGTTGACGAGGAAGGTGACGCGGCAGACGCCGTCGAAGCCTGAATTTCATAGGCGATGAGACTGCATATCGTCGCTCGTGGGAAGATTGGCCGCAGCCCGGAGGCGGAACTTGTCAGCCGCTACGTGAAGCGGATTGCCTGGGATGTGAAGATCAGCGAGCTGCCCGATCAGGGTGGCAAAATGCCGAAGCTGGACGGGATCACCAAGATCATCGCGATGGACGAAGCGGGCGAAAACTGGACATCGAAAAAATTTGCAAATTTGCTCTCCGCCTGGCGCGACGACGGCGCGCGCGAGACGCGTTTCCTGATCGGAGCTGCCGATGGTTTGAGCGCTGAAGAGCGTGCCAGCGCGGATCATTTCTTTTCCTTTGGCAAAGCCACCTGGCCCCATATGATGGCGCGGGCGATGCTGGCCGAACAATTGTTTCGGGCGACATCAATCATCGCCGGCCATCCCTATCACAGGGAAGGATGAGCATCATGCTGCGCTCCACCCTCTTGATGATCGTCGCGACTGGTGTAGCGCTCAGCGGTGCCGCACTGATCTCGGCGCAGACCCCCGGACTGAGTCTTTCCGAACAGCAGCGCAGCCTGAAGTCGGCCCGCGAGCAATCCGAGCGTGCCCGCCAGCGCAGTGATGCCTTGCGGCGTCAGGCTGAGGCGGCGAGCAATGATGCCGACCGGTTTGCCAGCGAAGCCGCTGCTCTGGCCGCCCGTATTCAGTCGGCGGAAGCGGATATAACAGCGGCCCGCACCCGGATCGCCATCGTCACCCGGCTGCAACAGAGCCAGCGCGCGCGGCTGGCGGAGAAGCAGGGGCCGATGATCCGGCTGACCGCTGCTCTCCAGATGATGACCCGTAAGCCAACTGCACTTGCCCTGGTGGAACCGCGCTCGCTCGACGAACTAATCTATATGCGTTCGATCATGTCGGCCGTGATGCCGGAGATCGAACGGCGAACCGCTGGTCTCCGCAATGAAGTCAAGCAAGGCGAACGACTTCGGTTGCAATCCGCCCGGGCCATTGCTTCGCTCGACGAAAGCCAGAGGCGTCTGACCGAGAGGCGACGGCAGCTGGCCAGTCTCGAAGCGAGCGAACGGATCGAATCGGCGCGTTTTTCGGATGATGCCGGGATTGAGCAGGATCGGGCGCTCGCCCTGGGTGAGGAAGCGCGGGATATCGTTGATCTGATGGATCAGATTCGCGAAAGCGGAACGGTCCGCGAAGCGCTGGCACAATTGGATGGACCGATGCTGCGACCCAGCCAAGGGCGCGACACAGCGGCTCAAACCCCGCCACAAAAACGGGATGTCGCAAATGCCTATCGCCTGCCGGTGAACGGCGTGATTGTCACCGGACTCGGAGAGATTTCCGATAGCGGCTATCGCTCGCGGGGGCTGACTATCGCCGTCGCTTCCGACGCGCAAATTGTCGCTCCGGCGGCGGGACGCGTGGCTTATGCGGGGCGCTATCGGGGCTATGGCAATATCCTGATCATCGAACATGACGCCGGCTGGACCAGTCTGATCACCGATATGGCGACGATCCGTGTCGCTGTTGGAGATCAAATTGTGCAGGGCTCGCCGGTCGGGCGTTCCGGGTCGGATGATCCCAAAGTCACCGTCGAACTGCGCCGCAACGGCAGGGCAATTGATATTGCCGCCTTGATTGGCTGAAAATCAGCAAAAATTCCGAAAAATAGTCGTTCATCGAACGCTTCCGTCATTTTTGGTTAAGCTGCTTGGCTTTAGGGGTGATTCCAGCCTATATTTGATCCCGATCTATACATACAGGACAGCATTGATGAAAAAGCCCGTATTGCAAGCCGCCGCCCTTGTTTTGACCGTGGCGCTTTTGCCCGCCACGACGTCGGCAATTTCCGCTGTGGACGCAAATACCTATCGCGAGATGGAGCAGTTCATGGCCGTCTTTGATCGGGTGCGGAACGATTATGTCGATCAGGTGGACGATGCGGATCTGATCAAAGGTGCCATCGAAGGTATGCTTGGCAGCCTTGACCCCCATAGCAGTTTTCTCGACGCTCGGGATTTTGATAATTTGCGGACCCAGACCGATGGCAATTACGGTGGGCTCGGCCTCTCGGTAACCCTGGAAGATGGGGCGGTAAAAGTCATTGCTCCGTTCAAGGATACGCCTGCTGACAAGGCCGGCGTGAAAGCCGGTGACTATATCACCCATATCAATGGCGAACTGATTTACGGCGGCACACTGGACGAAGCGGTTGAGGAAATGCGCGGCAAGCCCGGCACACCGATCAGCATCACCATCGTTCGTCCTGGCCGCGACAAGCCTTTCGACGTGACGATGGACCGTGCGATTATCGATCTCAAACCGGTAACCTGGGAAATCAAGGGCCAGATCGGCGTTATCAGCATCAACAGCTTCTCCAGTGATACCGGTGCCGATGTCGCTGCCGCGATTGTTGGTATCGACAAATCGCTCGGCAAGAAGCCGCTGGGCTATGTGCTCGATTTGCGATCCAATCCCGGTGGTTTGCTCGATGAAGCCGTGTCGGTATCCGATGTGTTCCTGTCGCGCGGTGAAATCGTTTCGCAGCGCGGACGCTCAAAATCCGACATTGAACGCTATTTTGCCAAGAGCGGTGATGCCGCCGGCGGGCTGCCGATCATTGTTCTGATCGATGCGGGCTCGGCTTCGGCTTCCGAAATTGTTGCCGGCGCCTTGCAAGACCATCACCGCGGCCTGATCATGGGTGAGCGCAGTTTCGGCAAGGGATCCGTGCAGACTTTGCTGCCTCTGTCCAATGACAGCGCGCTGCGGTTGACCACTGCACGCTATTACACGCCTGCTGGCAAGTCGGTGCAGGAAGGCGGGATCGAACCCGACATCAATGTACCGCAATTGTCCGATCCGGATTACAAGACCCGTCCCCGTTTCCGTGAGTCCGATCTGCGGAAACATCTGATCAACGAGGTCAAGCTCAAGGACGAAGTGCTCGAAGAAGATGGCAAGGTCGATCCGCGCTTCACTCAGACTTCGGAAGAATTGAAAGAGCAGGGCATTACCGATTTTCAGCTCCACTATGCGCTCCAGACGATCGGTCGCCTGGGCCCTGATGGCTTGAAAATAGCGATGAACAAGGCGGCTAAAAAGGCCGGGAAGAAAACCGTGGTGGCAAAGAACTAGGACCGTTTGATGGGATCTGTGCGCAAAGCCAATTGGCTCGCTTTCCTTCTGCCTGCGGGTTTGCTCGGCGGCGCCTTGATCAGCCAATATGGCTTCGGCCTATATCCCTGCGAAATGTGCATGTGGCAGAGATGGCCGCATTTAACCGCTATCATTCTGGCTTTGCCTGCGCTGATGCTTGGTTCCAAAAACTGGTCGAAGCTCCTGGTGGTCGCCGCAGCCGTGGCGATACTGGTCAGCGGTCTGATTGGCGGTTTTCATGCTGGCGTGGAATATGACTGGTGGGAAGGATTGACCTCCTGCGCCACCTCTATCCCGGCCGGTGGCGATATACTCGATTCGATCATGAACGCGCCGCTGGTGCGCTGTGATGTTGCGCCGTGGTCGTTGTTCGGTATTTCGCTGGCCGGTTATAATTTTCTCTTGTCGGTGAGCGGTGCCATACTCATCTTGGTCATGCTAATGACCGGACGAAAGGGTTCTGACTATGTCTGAGACAAAATTGGGAAAATCAGCGGCTGATATCGCTTCGATGATCCGGGTCAATCAGGCGGGCGAGTATGGCGCGGCGCAAATCTACAAGGGCCAGCTGGCGGTGATGGGCGACAATGCGCCGAACAGCAGTGCAATCCACCATATGGCGGAGCAGGAGCAGCGTCATCTGGATGCCTTTGACAAGATGATCGCGGAGCGCGGCGTCCGGCCAACCGCTTTGCAGCCTTTCTGGAAAATAGCGGGCTATGCGCTTGGCGCGACAACCGCAGCGATGGGCCCGCGGGCGGCGATGGCCTGCACGGCTGCGGTGGAAACCGAAATTGATCAGCATTATCAGGAACAGCTTGATGCGCTTGAATCGGAAAATGATCCCGAACTGACCCGTATAATTGCGGAGTTTCGCGAAGAGGAATTGGAGCATAAAGCTACGGCAATCGCTATGGGAGCGGAGGACGCACCGGGCTATCCGGCGTTGAGCGCCGTGATCAGGCTGGGCTGCAAGTTCGCCATCGGACTGTCGAAACGCATCTAGCAAGCGGCATTCGCTTCAGCGTCGGTTCAGGACGGCGGCTACAAAGGAAATATCATGATACAGAAACTTTTATTCTCCGCCGCGATCCTTTCAGGTGCTGGCATGATGGCTGCTCCCGCGTTGGCGCAGGATAAGCCCGGCGACCGCGTAAACCAGCTGGTTGTATATGGTGATGATCCTTGTCCGCGGAGCAGCGAAGAAGAGATCGTCGTTTGCGCGCGCAAGGACGAGAGCGATCGTTACCGCATTCCCGAAACCTTGAGAAGCGGCAGTCTCGGCGATGCCAAGAATCAGGCCTGGTCGGAACGTGTCAGATCCTACGAATATGTCGGAGCGTCCGGAACCAACAGCTGTTCTCCCACCGGAGCGGGCGGATTCACGGGCTGCACGCAAAAGCTACTGAATCAGGCCTATGCCGAAAAGGGCATCGATGACACGGTCAACTGGGGCCAGCTGATCGAAGAGGAGCGCCAGCTTCGACTCTCCCGGATCGACGCGGAATCGGACGCCGTCGAAGAGCGGTTGCTTGAAATCGAAGCCCAGCGCGAAGCGCGCAACGCGGCAGCAGAAGCGGCTCGCGAGCGGCTCGAGGTAAAGGATGCCGCTGCGCTGCAAGCCAGCGATGATCTAGCCGTGCCGCCGGGAGCGGATGAAGTTCCTGGTCCCGACGACGAATGACTAGCTAGTCTTTTCGGCTTCGATCCAACGGTTCACTTGAGCTTCGAGCATATCGAGCGGGACCGCACCCTGTCCCAGTACGACGTCATGAAATGCGCGCAGGTCAAACTTGTCGCCCAGTTCGCGCGTCGCTTTACCGCGTAATTCGCGGATTTTCAGTTCGCCCATTTTATAGGCCAGGGCCTGACCGGGCCAACTGATATAGCGGTTCACTTCTGCTTCGATATTGGCTTCGCTGAGCGCGGTATTGTCGGTCATGAAATCGATCGCCCGCTGCTTGCTCCAGCCTTTGCTGTGGATGCCGGTATCGACGACCAGTCGGCACGCGCGCCACATTTCGTAGGATAGCCGCCCCATATTCTTGGCGGGCGTATCATATAGGTCCATCTCGATACCGAGCCGCTCTGAATAGAGTCCCCAGCCTTCGACAAACGCCGTGAAAAACGCGCCATGTTTGCGGAAGTCCGGCATGTCGAGTTCCTGCTGTAACGCGATCTGCTGGTGGTGACCGGGTACCGCTTCGTGGACGCTCAGCGCGGGAATTTCCCAGAACGGACGTTGGTCGAGCTTGGAAGTGTTGACATAATAAAAGCCCGCAATACCGACATCCGGCGAGCCGGGATTATAATATGCGGTGGTCGTGCCCTCAGCGGTCTCGGCCGGAATTTCCTTGATGCCATAAGGAAGCCGCGCGAGCTTGCCGATGATCGAAGGCATTTTGCCGTCGATGATCTTGTTCACCCGGGCGACTTTTTCCATCAGCTCTTCCGGCGTTTTGGCATAATATTGGGGATCGGTCCGCAGATGCTCGATAAACGCCTCGCGCGTTTCATAGCCGGCTTCCTTGGCAATCTCGACCATCTCGGCGCGGATCCGCGCCACTTCGCTGACACCAATATTATGGATTTCATCGGCCGACTTAGTGGTAGTCGTCATCTGCCGGATACGGAAATCATAATATTCCGCACCGCCTGGTTGGGCCGAGACACCCGGTGCTGTCGCGCAGTTCGGGGCATAGTTCTTCGTGTACCAGTCGTAATGTTTTTGCAGGGCAGGATTGATTAGCGCGCTAATGGTCGCAATCGCGCTACCCGCGAGACCCTCAAAGACTTCAGGGTCCATGCCTTCGGGCACTTTGCGTGTGAAAGGCTGAAAAAAGCGTGATTCGCGTGGATTATCCGTGACCAGACCGGAAATGCTGGTTTCATAGCCCTCCATCGACACACAGGGCTGGACATAGCCGCCGGCAAGTGCCTGATTTGCTACCGCAATCGACTGGTCATTGACCTTCGCATATTGCTTAAGCCGGTTGATATAGGTCTGATAATCCTGCGCGTTGCGGAACGGCAGATTGTTTTGCATGCTGGCAAAATTCTGGTGCCAGCCGCCGCGGTTGGTGAAATTGATCGTGCGCTGGCCGAATGTGTTCGCTTCAATCTGTTCGGCGAGCGACCGGCGCAATATGCCATAGTTGGTCTTGTCATCCTCGCTCAGGGCAGCGGTGTCGATCGCGTCCAGTTGCGAAAGCCAGGATTTGGCCTTTTCTACCCGGGCATCCTCTGCCTCGAGGCTAGCGTCGCTAACCCGGCCGATAGGGTCGTCTACGCCCAGCGATGATGCGAATTCGGGATATTGTTCAAGCTGATAAGACCAATATAGGTCGACGATTTCTTTCAGGCCTTTATTTTCCTGTGCGATTGCCGGACTGCCGAACACCACCAATGTCGCCGTTCCCACAGCCAAAATCATCTTGCGCATATTTAGCCTCTTTCTATAGTCTCACCAACCAACGGAGATTGTCATCCTCACTAAAACAAAGCCTAATCGCTCCCGCAACCCCAAGCAACTAATTCTCCCTGACAGTTATGATCGTCTGCTCGGCGGCCTTTCGATCATTTTGATGCTTGCGGTGCTCGCGGCCCTTATCCGTGGTCAGGGCCAATGGGACATGCTTCCCTGGCAGGTATGGGCGCATCTTGCGACCATCAGCATCGCCCTGCTGCTCACTCCCGTCATGCTGTGGCGAAAGCGCGGAGACCGTCTGCACCGGCAAATGGGTTGGGTCTGGTCGCTGGCGATGGTCGTCACTGCATTGATCAGTTTTGACATAAGGCAAGTGAGCGCAGGCGGATTCAGCTTCATTCATTTGTTGTCGATCATGACGCTTGTGCTGGTGCCTCTGTTGATCTGGGAAGCACGACGACACAAGATTGGCGCTCATCGCTCGGCGGTCAGGGGTTTGATAACCGGTGCCCTGCTTCTTGCGGGCTTTTTCACTTTTCCATTCAACCGGTTGTTGGGGACATGGCTGTTCGGCTGATCAACTGGCGGCGCAGGTCCAGCGCCTTTGCAAAGCCGATAGCCTCGATTCTCAGCGGCCTAATTGCTGAACCACCGGCAATGCCGATGGTGAGCGTTGCCAGATCCAGCGGGTGATCGAGCGGTGTCTGGCGGAGATCAATGGTTTGAATCTTGCGGAGCGGCAGGATGGTCAATTTTTGCCGCCACCAGCCGGACCGAACAAATAGCTGATTGTCGGTTAAAGCATATTTGTCGCCAGTTTAGGAACAAGATCAACAGGACGGGCAAAGCGAGCAAACTGATGGCCCGAAAAGGAGGATGCAGGATAAATCCGGCACCGAGCGCAATGGCGATAATTATCGGTCCGGCAACAACGGCTTTACGCCACCATAAGGCGGGATTGACCTTCTGAAACTCCAGATTTGATGGGGCTTGGAAGATCTCGCACTGGTCGAGGATCGGTTCGATTTCTGCCAAGCGTGCGCAGGGAGCCGCGCTATGGTCGGTCTCTCCACTGGCGTCTCCTGCCAGCGAAGTGAATTTGAGATGATACCAGCCGAACCGCGCGCGTACCGGACCGGTCTGCAATATCGCCGCCTGAACGCGATGGATCGGCATCACCATGTCGGTCAGGGTAAACAGCCCGCGTCGCCTCCGGAATCCCGGCTGTCCGCTGTCGACCCGGTCGAGGCGGAAAGCATATTCGCGGACGAATGTCCGGATAATGCCGGTGGCGAAACCGATGATGACCAGCGACAAGATCGCGGCTAGCGCTCCGCCAATCCGTACCCATGAACTGAGGCCGTTGATTGTCTCCTGTTCCGGCAACGCATCAATCCAGCGGCGTGGATCGAAGAAGCCGTCGGGCAGCAGAAAGTCCAGATTCTGGGCCAATGCGCCAAGAATGGCGAGCAGGACGAAAGAGAAGTTGAACAGTCCGGCAATGAAGATACGGCGGTTGTCCATCGCAAATAGCGGCGGGTTATCTGTTGTGACTGGCTGGGTATCTGCCGAGGGATTCTCCGCTTTCAAACCGTCTTTATAGTCCCGGATCTTGTCGCGGAGATTTTCTGCATCCGGTCGCGCAAGCGCATCCAACTGGCCATCTTCGCCGCCGCCGGAGCCGGTTTCCAGTGCGACCGTGGCGAGGCCAAGCACCCGGCTGAACAGCTTCTGCTCGAGACTAACATCCTGAATCCGGTCGAACGGTATCGAGCGGTTGTTGCGGTTGAGCAGACCGCTCTTGATGCGGATTTCCCGCTCCGTCACCTGATAGGTAAAGCGCGACCAGATCAAGGTCGTGACCCCTACGACCATAGCAACCAGCGCCGTCGCGGCGAGCAGACTATAAGCGAAATTCTGGTCGAACAGACTGAAATGAAGGACGATGATCGCAACGATATTCTGGCCGAGCATCGACAATGATTTCAGAATGATGCTGAGCGGGTGCAGCCGTTGGAAGGGCGCCTCGTCTGGAGCCAGCGATGGAGCCGCTTCGTCGATCATATCATGTCTTGGCGGATATGACCCTTGATCGTCTCGCGCATCGCTTCGGCATCAATGGTGGCGAGGCCGGGCAGGGTGACGATGCTGTTGTGGGTCCCTGCAGTGTGGACGATCAGGGTCGACAGATCGAACAGTCGCTGCAGCGGGCCTTGTGCAACATCGATATGCTGGATGCGGTTGAACGGGACGATTGTGTCGGTGCGCCAGAGAAAACCGCGCAGCACCCGCAGTTGCTCGTCGCCCATGTCATAGCCCCAACGGCGATAAATCCGATTGGGCAGGATGAAAATCTGGATAATGGTAAAGAGCGCCACTGGAATCAGCACCATTCCGGGCTGAACACCAAGCTGTATCCGGAGCAAGACTTCGGCGGCCACTGCCACTGCCAGCAGGATTAGCGAACGAAGGATCATGTTGATCCGGATCAGGCTTTTGTGCGGCGGATGAAGCGGGGTCAGGCCCTGATTATAGGTGTGTTGCAGGTCTGGTTCCAACGCTGGAGGTTGCTGGGAAATGGAAGAGTTGGAAGCATGTTCGGTCATGGCCTCGCTATGCCCAAGCTGTGTTGTTTAGGCAAGACGGTTGACCATTAGCGCGCTAGCGCCGTTTCCGCTTGATCAATCAGGGACTTGATAATTTCGGCCACGGATTCTTCGGCTTTGACCATGCCGACCGACTGTCCGGCCATCACGCTGCCATGTTCGATATCGCCATCAATGACCGCTTTTCGTAACGCTCCTGCCCAAAAATGTTCAATTTGTAGCTGTGCTTCGCCCATTTCTATCGCGCCCGAATCGAGTAGCTTGGCGACCTCGATCTGCTTTCGGGTGAATTCTTCGGTGCCCTTGTTCTTGAGCGCGCGGACCGGGATCACCGGCAGACGCGGATCGACCTGGACGCTGGTGATCGCATCGCGGGCGTTGCCGCGGATGAAGGCTTTCTTGAAATCGGGGTGGGCGATCGATTCATGGGCGCAGACAAAGCGGGTGCCGAGCTGGACGCCGCTGGCCCCCATTTCGAGATAGGCGGCGATCATTTCGCCGGTCGCGATTCCGCCGGCAACGAACACCGGCAACTGGCTAGCGATTTCGGGGAGTATTTCCTGCGCCAAGACCGAAGTCGAGACCGGACCGATATGGCCACCGGCTTCCATGCCTTCGATGACAATCGCGTCGACGCCCGAGCGGACGAATTTCTTGGCCAGCGCCATGGCGGGCGCGAAGCAAATCACTTTTGCGCCGGTTTCCTTGATCGCTTCAAGACTGCCTTTGGGCGGCAGACCACCTGCGAGAACAACGTGAGTCACCGCATGTTTGCCGCAGACCGCAATCAGTGCCATCAGGTCGGGATGCATGGTGATCAGATTGACGCCGAACGGTTTGTTCGTGAGTTTTTTCGTCTCGGCAATTTCGGTGTCGAGCAAATCCGGCGTCATCGCGCCGCAGGCAATCACGCCAAAGCCGCCTGCGTTGGAAATCGCGCTAACCAGATTGCGTTCCGATACCCAGGACATCGCCCCGCACATGATCGCGGTTTCGCAGCCGAGAAAATCGGTGCCGCGTTGCATGAGATGCTGGAGTTTGGATTGGGTCATTGGGTTTCTTTCTAAAGCCCTCGTCCTTTCAGAGGAGAGGGTTGGGAGAGGGGTGTCGCTCGACTTCCCTTCCCTTGATCCCTCCCCTGAAGGGGAGGGAGAGGATCAGGCCGCGTCCACCGCATCGAGCCCGTAAGCCGTGTGCAGCACCCGCAGCGCCAGTTCGGTATAATCTTCCTCGATCAGCACGCTGACCTTGATTTCCGATGTGGTGATCGCCTGGATATTGACGCCGCGATCGGCCAGTGCCTTGAACATCGTCGAAGCGACGCCGGCGTGGCTCTTCATGCCGACGCCAACGACCGAAATTTTGGCGACATTGGTGTCGGGGATCAGGCGGTTGAAGCCGATTTTTTCCTGGGCGCCTTCCAATACCTGCATCGCCCGGTCGAGATCGACGCTGGGCACGGTGAAGGTCACGTCGGTTTCGCCTTTTTCGCGGCCGACATTCTGGATGATCATGTCGACATTGATCGCGGCATCGGCGAGCGGCGCGAAAATATCGGCAACCGCGCCGGGTTTGTCGGGCACGCGGGTCAGGGTGATCTTGGCTTCATTCTTGTCATGGGCGATGCCGGTGATCAGCTTCCGTTCCATATCTTCTATCTCCATTTCGTCTTCGCTGACGATCATCGTGCCGGGCAGGTCGTCGGCGGTCCAGTTGGTATTTTCGTCGGTGAAGGACGAGAGCACCTGGATGCGCACGCCTTCTTTCATCGCCAGTCCGACCGAGCGGGTCTGCAATACTTTCGCGCCAACGCTGGCCAGTTCGAGCATTTCCTCGAACGTCACCTTGTTGAGCTTCTGTGCCCGGGTCACGATCCGCGGGTCGGTGGTGTAGACGCCGTCGACGTCGGTGTAGATATCGCAGCGATCGGCCTTGACCGCTGCCGCTATGGCAACCGCGCTGGTGTCGGATCCGCCGCGGCCGAGAGTCGTGATCCGACCCTCTTCGCTCAGGCCCTGAAAGCCGGGAATGACGGCGATTTCGCCACTTTGCATGGCTGCTGTCAGGGCTTCTGCGTCGATCGAGTCAATCCGCGCCTTGCTATGCGCTTCGATCGTGCGGATCGGCATTTGCCAGCCGAGCCAGCTGCGCGCCTTTGCTCCCAGAGATTGCAACGCGACGGCCAGCAAGCCTGCTGTCACTTGTTCTCCCGAAGCCACGACTACGTCATATTCCGCTGGATCATAAAGCGAACTGGCTTCGCGGCAGAAATTGACCAGACGGTCGGTGTCGCCCGCCATGGCAGAGACGACCACGGCCACTTCATGGCCGGCATCGGACTGTTGCTTGACGATCTGCGCCACCCGGCGGATGCGTTCGATTCCGGCCATTGAGGTGCCGCCAAATTTCATCACTATGCGTGCCATAATATTGTCGGGAAAACTTTCGTTAAAAAGGGCCTGAACAGGATCGAAAATCCTGATAAAGAGGGGCCATGACAAAGGCAAGTAGCACGATCAATCCGGCGGAAGCCGCGCATTTTGGCACTCTCGCAGCAGAATGGTGGGACCCCAAGGGTAGTTCAGCGATGCTGCACCGGCTGAATCCGGTGCGCCTGACCTATATACGCGAAGCGATTGACCTGCATTTTGATATCGATTCAAGTCAGTTGAGACCGCTGTCCGGCAAGACAGCCCTCGATGTCGGCTGCGGCGCTGGCCTGCTTTGCGAGCCTCTGGCGCGGATGGGCGCGAAGGTAACCGGCCTCGATGCGGCGCCGGAAAATATCGCGGTGGCGACGGCCCATGCCGCGCCGCAAGGGCTGGATATTGATTATCGCAACGTAGCGATCGAGGATTTTGGCGAGACCAACTATGATCTGGTGACTTCGCTGGAGGTACTCGAACATGTCGATGATCCGCAAGGCTTCGTCAACG
>RCMY010007511.1_pt1 | contig 16436 bp, 10 predicted proteins | sample 2041341 | NCBI WGS metagenome assembly RCMY01 (sample SAMN09708234, study PRJNA481090) | Marine sediment metagenome, whole genome shotgun sequencing project. | reverse complement strand
CAGGAATGGTGTCAGACACGTGTCTGACACCATTCCTGCGCTTGGTGGTTGGCTAGACGCTGTCGGTGGGCGGAATGGGGTGCGGGAGCGAGGACTCGGCGGCGGGACGGCGCCGGGGAATGAATCGCCATGCGGCCCACAGCAACACGGGGACCCAGACGAAGGGCAGGAAGAAGCCGGCGAGAATCACGATCACGCCGACGATGCCCTGCAGGACGTCGACACCCTTGTCGAGCGAGTCGCGGAACCCGGGGGCCGAGTCGTCGGGACGGACATTGAGGACGCCATCGCCGCGACTCCCCGTGCGTTCGAGACCGAGATCGGCGCCCTCCGCGTTGACGACCTGCCCGGAAACGGCGGTCTCGAGACCGGTGCTGACGCTGCCGGCCACGACCTCGAAGTAGCCCTTGATCTGGCCGCCTGGCTCGAGAATCGCATCGAGGTCACCGTCGGTCACCACGATGTCGTCGGTGTCGATACCAAAGCCTTCGTCGAGGATGCGTAGGTCCTGGAGATGCGAGTCTCCGTCGTTCGTGATCAGCAGGCAGACGGTCAGGTCATCTCCCTCGTCCACCGAGATGTCAGCGTCTCCCTGGCAGGAAATCCCCTCGTCATGCGCCTGGTAGCCGGTGACCGCAATCGCAAGACTCGGTCCGGGCACCCGTTCGGTGATCGTCAGTGTGATGGTGGCAAGATCGACCTGGGCTCGAACGGTGCGGAGTTGGCCGCGCAACAACTCGAGGTTGGTCTCGCGATCGAGCAGCTGGTTCTCGAAGTTGGCGACCTGATCCAAACCGGTTGCGCCTTCGAGAAACCCCCGTAGGCGAGCGACGCTGGCCTCAGCTGTCGTGATCTGACTCTCGAGGTTCACGACTCGCTCGGTCACATCGTCGCTACTGATCGACTGATCTCGCAACGTGCCGATGCCACCGAGCGCGGCCACCGCTTGTTGGAAGTCTTCCGGTCGAACGCGGAACGTCAAGATCGTACGGTTGATGCCTTCAGTGGTGGTTTGCTGGCCGAACAGCAGCCCGCCGAACTTCTGTACCTCGGCGAGCGCCTCGGCCGATGCTTCGCCGACGCTCTCGACCTCGACGGCAATCGTGGCCGTGAAGATGATGTCTCGACCGATGTCGATCGGCTGCAGCGCCGCGCCGTCATCGCCGGTCTGTCCGCCCGAGCCAAGGGCCGACGTCTGCCCCGGGACCGTGCCCGTCGGGGCTTCCGAATCGCTTCCGTCGGCGGTAGCGACATCGCCCGAGTCGTCCTCGCCTGCTTGGTCGGCGTCATCGCGCAACTCCGCAACCGCGCCCTCCGCGGCACTGTCCGAGTCGTCATCGGCGCCACAGGCCGCCAGCAGCAGCGACAAGATCAGCAGCGCAGCCGCCCGTCGTCGTTTGTCCAGCCGTGCAGGTTTCGTCGTCATCGGTTTCTCCGTCGTTCGTCGGTGTCGGACCCTTTGACGGGCCTCCACGTCATCGGGTTCCCGGGGACGCATTGCGAAACCGTGACGTTTCGCAGGAACCGTCCCGTGCCGACCGCCGTCGCTACCGTGCAATCCATGACGGAGACCACGACAGAGACCCTGATCATCGGTGCGGGCTTGGCCGGCCTGGTCGCCGCCCGCCGACTGGCCGAATCGGGGCAAGACGTCGTGGTGGTCGACAAGGGCCGCAGCGTGGGCGGACGCCTCGCCACCCGCCGGGTCGGCGACGCCGTCCTCGACCACGGTGCACAGTTCTTCACGGTGCGCAGTGACGAGTTTCGCGCTGCGGTCGACGAATGGTTGGACGCCGGGGTGATACACGAGTGGTGTCGCGGGTTCGAGGCGGACGATGGCTATCCGCGCTACGTCGCATCAGCCGGGATGAACGCACTGGGCAAACACCTCGCGACACAGGCCGCCGGCGCGGGCGTCGAGATCGTGACCGGCGTGCGGGCCGAAGCGATCGAGCGCCACCACGGCAGCTGGGTCACGACCTACCACGACGAGGCTCGGATGCCGGACAAGGCGCCTCGCCTCCTGCTGACCGCGCCTGTCCCCCAGTCGCTCGCCTTGCTCGACGCCGGTCGAGTTGCGATCAGCGCCCATCTGGCCGCCGTCCGCGACATCCGATACCACCCGGTCGTCGGTCTGCTCACCACCACCGACGAGCCACCCGTGCTCGGTTCAGTCGGAGCCCTCCAACAACCCGACGACCCGACCTTCACCTTCATCGCCGACAACCAGGCGAAGGGGATCAGCCCGGTTCCCGCCGTGACGTTTCACTGCGCGCACGGGCTCTCGAGCGACTTGTGGGACCTGACCGACGATCAGATCCTCGACCGACTCCAACCCCTTGCACAGACCGTCTTGGGTGACGTCGCCATCGGGTCGGCCCAGGTGAAGAAGTGGCTGTACGCCGGGCCGGTCGAACCCTGGCCCGACCGTGCCGTCCTCCTTGCGTCCGACCCCGGACCGCTTGCGCTCGCGGGTGACGCGTTCGGCGGACCAAAGGTCGAGGGTGCCTTCCTCAGCGGCGTCGCAGCCGCCGAGCTCCTCCTAGCCTGATCGCATGGATGTCTCCGAGGCCGTCGCCAAACGCACATCGACACGGGCGTTCCGGCCCGATCCCGTCAGCGACGACACTCTCACCGAACTCCTCTCCAAGGCATCTCGGGCGCCCTCGGGCGGCAACCTGCAGCCGTGGCGGATCTTTGTTGTCAACGGCGACTCGATGGGCCGGCTGCACGAACACCTCGACGCATCACCGCCGATGGAGGCCCCGGGCTACGACATCTATCCGCCCGAGTTGTGGGAGCCCTACCGCACCAACAGATTCGCCGTCGGCGAGCAGATGTACGCCAAGCTCGGCATCGCTCGTGACGACAAGGAGGGCCGCATGCGGCGCTTCGCAGCGAACGGCACCTTCTTCGGCGCCCCGGCCGCAATCTTCTGCTACGTCGCTCGGCGACTCGGCTTGCCCCAGTGGAGCGACCTCGGGATGTTCCTCCAGACGTTCATGCTGCTGGCAGCCGAGGCCGGCCTGGCCACCTGCCCGCAGGAGTACTGGACCGTCCGACAGGAGGCGGTGGGGTCGTTCGTGAACGCGCCCAGCGAGTGGATGCTGTTTTGCGGCGTCGCCATCGGCACGCCCGACGAATCAGCTCCGGTCAACGAGCTCGTCTCCGAACGCATGCCGCTGACCGAATGGGCAACGTTCGTCTAACCCGGAACCGTTGCGCACAACGTCACGCGAGCGGACTACTCTGACCGGCCAACCATGAAAGCCCTACGGCGCGTTCCGAGAGCGACCGAACCGAACGCCGAGTCGTCAAAACTCAGCACCTTCGGGGGTGTCTTCACCCCCAGCCTTCTGACGATTCTCGGGCTCGTACTTTTCCTTCGATTGGGCTTTGTCACCGGCAATGTGGGCCTTGCCCGCATGTTCTTGATCGTCGGCCTCGCCACCGCGGTCTCCCTGATCACCACCATCTCGTTGGCCGCGATCGCCACCAATCTCCGCGTTGGCGGGGGTGGCGTGTACTTCCTGGTCTCGCGCACCCTCGGTCCGGCGTTCGGCGGTGCGATCGGGCTGGTCTTGTACCTCGCCATGTCCGTGTCCATCGCCTTCTACGCCATCGGCCTGGGTGAGGCGGTCACCAGCGCGATCGGCTCGACCAACACCAACCTCCCTCGTCTCATCGCGGCGGTCACCATCGTGGGATTGCTGGGCCTGGCATGGCTGGGCGCCGACATCGCGACCCGCCTGCAGTACGTCGTCATGGCGTGCCTGACCGTCGCCCTCTTGGCGTACCTCATCGGCGTGGTGCCCGCCATGTCGTTTGCGCAGCTCGATGCGAACGTGGGACGGCCTGATGGGGGTGACGGATTCTGGATCGGTTTCGCCATCTTCTTCCCGGCCATCACCGGCTTCACGCAGGGCGTCGCGATGTCGGGTGACCTCCGCACGCCCAGCCAGAGCATCACCGTCGGCACCTTCGGCGCCATCGCGGTTTCGACCGTCGTGTACCTCATCGTGATCCTCACGTTCGTCATGGTGGTGCCGCTCCAAGCGCTTCGCGAAGACACGGCGATCATGCGCCAACTCTCGGTGTCGCCCCTCCTCATCGACATTGGCGTCATCGCGGCAACGTTGTCATCGGCCATCGCCTCGATTCTCGGCGCTCCCCGCACCCTTCAACGCCTGGCGGCCGACCGCCTCGTCACCCCACTGAACGGCTTCGCGGTCGGGGCGGGTCCGTCGAACAATCCTCGGCGCGGTGCACTCCTGAGCGCCGTCATCGCACTCTTCACCGTTGCGGTCGGCGACCTCGACGTCGTTGCCCCCATCATCTCGATGTTCTTCTTGGCGAGTTACGGAATGATCAACTACGCCACGTACTCCGAGGCGCGAGCCGCCAGTACGTCCTTCCGTCCACGGTTCCGATTCTTCGACTGGCGACTCAGCCTGCTCGGGACCGTCGCCTGTCTTGGCGCGATTCTGGCGATCGACCCGTTGGCGGGCGGGTTGGCCGGGATCGCGATCTTGGTGCTGTACCGCTACCTCAGCACCTCGGTGGAACAGGTGCGCTTCGCCGACAGCACCCGCGGCTACCACGCCTCCGGGGTGCGATCGCACCTTCGCCAAATGAGCCAGCACCAAGATGCCGGCGGCGACTTTCGGCCCTGCACCATCGCCTTCGCCCCGCGCGATCCACAGCGACGCGAACGGCTCACCCACGTCGCGTCCTGGCTCGAAGGAGGCGCCGGCTTCACCACCATCGCTCGCATCGTTCCCGGCCGCGGACCCATCGCCCGCAAACACGCCACCCGCGTCAACCTCGAGCTGCAGCGAGAGATCGGCGAGCTCGAGGTTCCGGTGTACGGGCGAGCCGTCGTCAGCCAAGACTTGGCATCGGGCGTCGCGGCGATGATCCAGGCGCACGGCCTGGGCGCAGTGCTTCCGAACCTCGCGCTGTTCAGTTGGTACGACCCCGACGATCCGGAGCGCCAGAACGCCGACGACTACGCCGAAATGGTGCAGACGTGCGTGCGCCACGACTGCAACGTCGGCGTGGTATCTGCCCCCGACGTCGGTTGGGACCGGCTGGCGCGGGCTGCATACGCCCGACCGAAGATCTCGGTGTGGTGGTCCGACGACGCGTCGGGCCAACTCCTGACGTTGCTCGGGTGGCTCTTCACCCGCACCGACCAATGGTCCAATGCCACGCTCCAGGTGCTCGTACCGGGCGACATCGATGGCCTGAGTGCCACCCACGTTGCCGATCTTCTCGACAACGCTCGCCTCCCCGCCGATGTGGAGAGCGTGGTCGATTCCGATGCTTTCGTCCCGTCCACCGCCGGGGCCGACTTGGTGCTGGCGCCGCTGCGGCTCCGAAAGGGCGTCGCATTGGGCCCCGGCAACGTGCCGGTCGATCGGTTGGCGCCCCAACTCCCCGTCGTTGTATTCCTCCATGCGGCCGCCCCCGTTACCCTCGACGTGCAACCCGACGACAGCGGGAGCGCGGCGCTGGGCGAAGCCCAGGACCGCGCGATGCAGGCCACCGCCCGGGCCGAAGAACTCGACCTCACGGCGAGCAGCCTCATCGTCGCCGCCGAGGTACTGCGCATCGAGATCGAGGCCAATGGCGAAGACGTCGACGGACAAATCGCTGCGGCGACCCAGGCGGCGACGCAAGCCAAACGCGCCTATCTCGACGCAAGATCGCGAGCCGACGAGGCGTGGCGACTCGTCCGCGAGATGGACCCCAGTGCCGCGACGGATCGACTCGATCCCAACGTGTGGCTCGAAGCTCGACCGGCTACTGAACGTCGGTAGCGGGATGCCCCGCCGGTAGCGGTTCCGGCCCTGTCACGCTGCGGGTGGCAGCGGTGGCAAGTGCAGAAACAGTGCCTGGAGTAACAACTTCTCGATGGGATTCAGGGTCAACGCCGCCGCGGCTTCGTCGACGCGTTTGATCGCATCGATACGGGTGCCGGCGTCGGCCGCGGTTGCCAGTCCCTCGTGATAGCACGAGGCGAGGGTGGCGAAACCCAACCGGAGCTCGTCGGTTCGCAACAGCCGCATCTCGCGCTTCTGACGCACCTCGAGCGCCTTCCGACCCGATCCACGAGTGCCCATGCGTTCTTCGAGCTCGGCCACCTCTTCGAGTTCGGCCCGATGTTTCTCGGCGAGCGGTTCGGCCGCGTCGTCGATCATCAGCTCCAGTTCTTCGACCAGGGAAGCAGCGATCGAGCCCGTTCCATCCAGCTGCTGTGGCACGGCGGCCCACGCGTTGCGGCGAGCGAGAAACTGTGGATCGGTCGCCAAGAGCCTCGCCCGGCTGACGTTTCCCGCTGCCGCACGCGCCAGCCCGTCGGCGGCGTTGGGATCGAGTCCTTCGCTGACCAGGGCCGCTGCGATCGCTGGTGCGCTCACCGCCGGAAAGTCGACCCGCACACAGCGAGACGCCAACGCCACGTGATCGGGAGGGACGGTTTCGGTCAGCAGGATCAAGATCGCCGTACCGGGCGGTTCCTCGACCACCTTCAACAATGCGCCCGCCGCTTTGTCCGACGCCGTCTCGATGCGGTCACACACGACGACCTTGCGCGCCGACTCGACAGGCGATCGGAACGCTTCGCGGATGAGTACTTGCACATCCTCCTCAATCCTCAAGACGGCGCCCTCGGGGACGTGGATGAAGATGTCGGGGTGTTGCTCACGCCTGGCAAGATCGCGTGTGCGCTCCGCCGCCTCGAGACCAGCGCCGTGCGCCAGCACCTCCCCGGCAAATGCGGCGGCAGCGGCGCGTTTCCCCGCGCCACGCGGTCCGAGGAACAGGTAGGCGTGCGTCGGGTGTGGGACTGCGCCCCGTAACACTTCGACCGCACGCGGCTGGCCGATGATCGCGTCGAAGCCGTCAGCCATCGAACCGGTCCTTCACTGCTGTGAGCACGCGCCCGTGTACCTCGTCGACGGAGCCGACGCCGTCGACGACCACCCAGTCGAACCGCCGAGCCAGCTCCAAGAATCCGTCGTGGACCTTCTGATGGAAGTCGTCGCCCGCTTGCTCGAGCCGATCGAGCTCGCGGTCGAGGCGCGTCGCCACCTCGGTCATGGGAGCGGTGAGCAGGATGACAAGATCTGCTTCCAGGTGGTCGGTGGCGAACCGGGACAACTCCCACACGGTGTCGATGCCGAGGTCGCGGCCGATGCCCTGATAGACGACGGAAGAACCCAAATACCGGTCGGTGACGACGTCGCGACCGGCCGTGAGGTTCGGGCGGATGATCTCGGCGACGTGTTGGGCTCGGTCGGCCGCCATCAGCAGCGCTTCGGCCCGGGGGGTGAGCTCTGGATGGTTGGGGTCGAGGACGATCTGACGAATTCGGGAACCGACCACGGTGTCCCCCGGCTCGAAGGTCAGTGTGGCGTCGAGATGCGCGGCCAAGAGGTCGGCTTGGGTGGACTTGCCGGTGCCCTCGCCGCCCTCAAATGCAATCAGACGCCCGGTTGCGCTCAATCCGTCTCTCCCAAGAACCGTCCGTGCATGTTAGGCCGCGCGCCGGTCAACGGGCACCGGCCGCCGCCAGCTCGTAGGGCAATTCGCTGCCTTCCACTAGCGTCGAGGCGTGGTCCACCCGTCCGATGCATCCCCGGAGCAGGAGTTCGACGACGGCGCGCGTCCAAGCCCGCTGCTGTCGGGGGCCGAGATCGGCGGCTACGTCAAGCGTGGCGTGTTCCTCGCGCTCCTCATCATGGTGATCTCTTTGGTCGCGCCGCAGATCGTCGACCGCGTGCTCGAGGTGTTGTCATCGGCCGAGCGGCTCCGCACGATCCACGCCGGTTGGTTCTTCGTCATGATCGGGCTCGAATTCATCAGCTTTGTCTTCATGTGGTGGCTCATCCGCATCGTCCTCCCCGAGGTTTCCTGGTTCGTCGCCGCCACGAGCCAACTCACCTCGAACGCCGTGAGCAGGGTGGTCCCCGGTGGGGCGGCCGTCGGCGGCGCCGCGCTGTACCGCATGTTGTCCGTCAGCGGCGTGACGGCGACGAAAGCTGCGGGTGCGTTGGCGGCAACCTCGATCGTCTCGACGGCTGCGCTGTTTGCCATCCCGGCCACCGCATTGCTGTTGGCGATATTCGGAGCACCCGTTCCCGAAGACCTCCTTCATGTGGCAATCGCCGGCGGCGTGCTGTTTCTCGCACTGGTCGGATTCGGCGCAATAGCCATCAGCTACGACCGGCCGCTCGTGTCGCTCGGTCGGGTGCTCAACCGAGTGTTCGGTGCCCTTGGTCGGCCGTTCCGGAAGGACTGGAGCGTCGATCCGTCGCATCTCATTGCCGAGCGCAATCGCCTGGTCTCGGTCATTGGCCCGAAGTGGCCACAGGTCACCGCGGCGGCAGCGCTCAACTGGGTGTTCGACTACCTGACGCTCGTCGCCGCGCTCTACGCCGTCGGCGCCGACCCTCGCCTCAGCCTCGTACTGCTGGCGTATTCCACATCGGCAGTCCTCTCGATGATCCCCATCACCCCTGGCGGTTTCGGATTCGTCGAGGTCGGCCTCACCGCCGCACTGGTGGTCTCGGGGATCAGCACCCAAAACGCACTTCTGGCGACGCTGTCGTATCGCATCATTTCGCTCTGGGTGCCCCTGGCCAGCGGCATCGCCGCATGGGTCACCTTCCGCTCTCGCTACCAACTCCGCGAATGAGAGATTTGTGAGGGATTCGGGGGTCTGAGACCCGCGAATCCCTCACAAATCTCAGAACGGGCCGTCGTCCATCGGGGGGAGGGCGTTGTCGGGTTGCGGGGGCGCCGGTTCGAGATCGATCGGCGCGATGTCATCAGTTGCGTCAGCTGCAGCTGCCTTCTTCGCCGGCTTCTTCTTCGTGGCCTTCTTCTTCGTGGCCTTCTTCTTGCTGGCCTTCTTCTTCGTGGCCTTCTTCTTCGTGGCCTTCTTCTTGGCGGCCTTCTTCTTGGTCGCCTTCTTCTTGGCCGGCCCCTTGGCCCGACGGTCGGCCAACAGTTCGGCCGCGCGTTCGTCGGTCAACTCTTCGAGTACGTCGCCCTTGCGCAGCGACGCGTTGAACTCGCCGTCGGTGACATACGGGCCCCAGCGACCGTCCATGACGATCATCTGTTCGCCACTGAACGGATCCTCGCCCATGACCTTGAGCGGTTCCTTCGGCGCGGCACCCCGGCGAAGCTTTGGTTTGGCCAGCTCGACCAAGCACTCCTCGAGCGTGATGGTGAGCAGCTGCTCCTCGGACTGAAGCGTGCGGCTGTCCTTCTTCTCTTTGCCGTTCTCGTCCGTAAAGATCTTCTGGAGGTACGGGCCGTAGCGTCCGTTGGCCACGGTGATCGTGCCCTGATCGGACGGATCGATTCCGACCTCTCGTGGCAGCGTCAGCAGCTGCATCGCCTGCTCGAGCGTGATGGATTCGAGGTCCATCGATTTGAACAGCGAACCGGTCTTCGGTTTTTCCTCGCCGTCGACGATCTCGCCCATCTGCACGTAGTCGCCAAACCGTCCGGACTTGGCGTAGACCATCAGACCCGTCTCGGGGTGGTCGCCGAGTTCACGGTTCCCGGCCGGCGCTTCGATGTACTGGATGGCCCGTTCGAGGGTGAGCTCGTCGGGAGCGATGTCGTCGGGGATGCTCGCTCGCCATGGAGCGGTGGCCTCTTCGCCCTCCGCCGGACCCTTGCCCCGCTGCACATAGGGGCCGTATCGGCCGACTCGGGCAACGACGACCTCCCCGTCCTCGGTGACACCGAGCGGAATCGAGTTGATGGCCGCGGCGTCGATGTCGCCGAGTCGTTCGCTGACCTTCTCTTTCAGACCCGGATCATCACCGTCGCCGAAATAGAACGCCGTGAGATAGGGAATGGGTTCGGCGGTACCGCTTGCGATGCGGTCGAGATCGTCTTCCATTCGCGCCGTGAATGCGTAGTCGACCAGGTTCGGAAAATGCCCTTCGAGCAACCCGACGACCGAGAAGGCGGTAAACGACGGCACGAGGGCGCTGCCCTTCTTCCAGACGTACCCGCGGTTCTGGATCGTTCCCATGATCGAGGCGTACGTCGACGGACGGCCTACACCGACCTCTTCCAGGCGTTTCACCAACGATGCCTCGGTGTAGCGCGCCGGCGGTTGCGTCTCATGGCCCTCAGCGCTCAGCTCGTCGACGTCGACGATGTCGCCCACCGTCAGCGGTGGAAGGTGAGAATCGTTGGCCTCGTCCTCGTCGTCGACGCTGTCGGTGCCGACCACGTAGACCTGACGGAACCCCTGGTGGGTGATGACGGTACCGCTGGCGGCAAAGGAGACCCGCTCGCCATCGGTCGTGGACGCGCCGATACGTACCGCACTGGTTTCTCCGAGCGCGTCGGTCATCTGCGATGCGACGGTTCGTTGGAAGATCATCCGATAGATGTCGGCCTCGGACCTCGACACCTCGGACGCAACATCTTCCGGCGTTCGGAACGCGTCACCCGCCGGGCGAATCGCCTCGTGCGCTTCCTGGGCGTTTTTGACCTTGTTCGCATAGGTGCGCGGTTCGTCGGGCAAGAAGCTCGGCCCGAACTTCTCGGAGACGAACGTTCGAGCGGCTTCGATCGCCGTCGTTCCCAACGTGGTGCTGTCGGTACGCATGTACGTGATATAGCCGTTCTCGTACAACGACTGTGCGCCGCGCATGGCCATCGCCGACGAAAGGCGGAGCTTACGTCCGGCTTCCTGCTGGAACGTCGACGTCATGAACGGTGCGGCAGGCTTGCGGCGGTAGGGCCGGGGCTCGATCGAGTCGACCGTGAACGTCGCTGCGTTCGGGCCAACCTCGAACGTGCGCTCGGGCGCGGCATCGGCGTCTGCGTCGTCGGGGACCTTGGCCAATCCCTCGACGATGCCAAGTCCCGCGGCCAGGCGCCTGGCTCGCTCTTCGTCGACCACCACAACGTCGTCGTTCTTGCGGCGACCGTTCTCGTCGAAATCGCGACCCGACGCGATGCGTTTGCCGTCGACTTCGACCAGGGTGGCGCCGAACTCGCGCGGTTGACCCGCCGGGACCTCGACGGTGACGCCGAACTTTGCCTTGAGATCCCAATAGGAAGCTCGGATGAACGCCATCCGCTCGCGTTCTCGCTCGACCACGATGCGGGTGGCAACACTCTGGACCCGACCGGCCGAGAGCTTCGGCATGACCTTCTTCCACAGCACCGGCGACACCTCGTACCCGACCAACCGGTCGAGCAAGCGGCGGGTTTCCTGCGCGTCGACCATGCGCCGGTCGAGCTCGCGAGGATTGTCAACGGCCGCCTGGATCGCCTTCTTGGTGATCTCGTGGAACACCATGCGCTTCACCGGGACCTGCGGATTGAGCACCTCCAACAGGTGCCACGCGATGGCCTCGCCCTCGCGATCCTCATCCGTTGCGAGATAGAGCTCGTCGGCGTCCTTCAACAACGCCTTGAGTTTCTTGATCTGATCCTTCTTGTCGCGGTTGATGACGTACAGCGGTTTGAAATCGTTGTCGACATCGATGCCGAGCCGTGACCACTTCTCCGCCTTGTAGGCGGCGGGGACATCGGCGGCCCCCTGCGGCAGGTCGCGCACGTGGCCGATCGAAGACTCGACGACAAAACCGTCGCCGAGGTAGCCGGCGATCTTCTTGGCTTTGGCGGGTGACTCGACTATGACGAGAGCGTTGGGCACGGGTTCAGATCTTCTTCAATGAGGGGCAAGCGGGCGCAGCGAAACCGTGGTTTCGCCGAGACGGTCAGCCGCAGAGTAGGCCGAAGTTTGGCAATAGTGCGCCCTATCGGCCCGATTGGACGCGTATTGACCGGTCAAATCAGCGCGCTGTTGGCGCGCGATCGGGTCAGAAGTCCGCTGTGGGAGTGAGTTCGCTGTCTTCGCCGACGACTTCGCGGTCCTCTGCAGCAGGCGCAGAACGGGCGAGGACCAGGAGCCCGATCACCGCAGCAATCACCGAAGCGATCAGGATGCCCAGCTTGGCCTGGTCCTGGATTCCGGTATCGGAATAGGCCAGCGTGGTGATGAAGATCGACACGGTGAAGCCGATGCCGGCCACGATGGCGATGCCGATGATCTGCGGCCACCTGACCCCGGTTGGGAGGTTCGAGATGCCGAGCGCGGTCGCCAGCCAGGTGAATGCGGTGATCCCGACGAGCTTGCCGACCACCAGTCCGAGAATGATGCCCAGCGAAATGTTCGATGTGAACTCGTCGACGATGCCGTCAAACGACAGGGCTATACCGGCGTTGGCCAGCGCGAAGATCGGAATGATGAGGTAGCTCGAGAAGGGATGGAGGATCGTTGTGAGGCGATCGGCCACCGACGACGTCTCGCGAATCTCGAAGCCGGCGGCGCGCACGTCGGGAGCACCGACCTGAATGTCCCCGAAGATTGGACCGAGCCAGTCGTCGCGACGCGGCTTGCGCTGCAGGGGAACAGCTGGGGTCAGCAGCCCCAGCGAGACCCCGGCGATGGTCGCGTGAATACCGGACTCGAACACGGCGAACCACACGACGACGCCCACCAGGACATACAGCGGGATATACCAGATCTTCACTCGCTGCATCAGATAGGTCAGAAGCAGTAAGGCGAGCGCGACTCCGAGCCACACGAGCGACAGGTCGGCGGTGTAGAACAGCGCGATCACGAGAATCGCTCCGATGTCATCGACGATCGCCAACGTCAGCAGGAACACCTTGAGTGCGCTCGGAACCCGATTGCCGAGAAGTGACACCACGCCCAACGCAAACGCGATATCGGTGGCCATCGGGATGCCCCAACCCGCAGACTCCGGGCTGGATGAGTTGAACGCGAAGAAGATCAGCGCGGGCACGATCATGCCGCCCAGGGCTGCCATGGCGGGCAGCGCCGCCGCGCGACGATCGCGCAATTGCCCCGCGACGAGCTCGAGCTTGATCTCCATGCCGACCACGAAGAAGAAGATCACCATGAGCGCATCGTTCACGAGCGCCTTGATCGAGATGCCGTGGTGCTCGACGTCTGTATCGCCTACGCCTTCGGCTGACCCAGATTCGCCCTCTGCAGCCGCAACATTGCCTACGCCTTCGGCTGACCCAGATTCGCCCTCTGCAGCCGCAACATCGCCTACGCCTTCGGCTGACCCAACATGGTCCTCCGTGACGGCTTCTTCGGTGCTGTGGTCTTCGTCGTCGACGACGGCCTCGTGGCCGTCGAGACTGAACGCGTCGCCCACGGAAATGGTGACCGTCGTGTCCCAGAACTCGTGGTACGAATCCTTCACGGGTGAATTGGCCCAAACAAGGGCTCCGACGGTCGCCAGCAGCAGGAGAATGCCGCCCGCTGACTCCACCTGCAAGAAGTTGCGCAGCGGGCGCGCCAAGCGTCGGGCGATCGGCCGATCGCTACCGAGAAATGTGAGTGGAGAGGGTTCGTTCGCTGGCCCAGACACGAGCGCTTACGGTACCCAACTTCCGGTGCTGCGCGGCGGAGTCTCCCCGCCGATCTTGCAGCAACGCGCCACACAACCGCCCGTATCGGCAGGCGTCGACGCCGTAGGGTGTGGGGGTGACCGATCTCGCCGCACCGTCAACCCCGACCGCGACCGACACCGCGCTCCGAACCGACATCCGGCGCCTCGGCGAGCAACTCGGCAACGCGCTGGTCCGCCAGGACGGACCCGAGCTGCTCGAACGCGTCGAGGCGGTCCGTACCTACGCCCGGCAACTCCGTCGCGACCCGTCGAGTGACGTCGCCGGTGAACTCGCTGCGGTGTTGAACAACCTGGGCGAGCGCGACGCCATCTCGCTGGTGCGAGCGTTCACGGTGTATTTCCACCTCGCCAACGTCGCCGAACAGGTCCACCGGGTCGACGAGCTCAACACCAGCGCCCCCGCCAGCAACAATGGCTTCGCCGACACCGTCCGAATGCTGCTCGACGAAGGGTTTTCCGCCGATGCGATCGGCCAGATGGTGCACCGAAGTGAATACCGGCCGGTATTCACCGCGCATCCGACCGAAGCCTCCCGTCGCTCGATTCTCGACAAGCTCAGCGAGATCGCCGTGCTTCTCGAGCAGCGAGCCGAACGCAGTACCACCGGGGCCGAACTTCGGCGGTTCGACCGCCGCGTCGACGAGTTGATCGACGCGATATGGCAAACCGACGAGCTGCGGACCGAGCGGCCCGAGGTGGTCGATGAGGCGCGCAGCATCCTGCACTTTCTGGTCGAAATCGCCTCCGTCGGTGTTCCCGAGCTGCTCGACGATGTCGACGCGGTGCTTCGCGACATCGGCGTCGTCACCGATCCGTCCAGCGTGCCGGTCCGATTCGGCTCGTGGGTGGGCGGCGACCGCGACGGCAATCCCAACGTGACACCGCAGATCACGGCCGAGGTGCTCGCGTTCCAGCGTTCGAGAGCACTCCGCATACTGATCACCGAGATCGAAGAATTGTCCGCCGAGCTGAGCATCAGCGACAAGATTCGAACGGTGTCGCCCGAACTCGCCGCGCAGCTCGAGGCCGACGCAACCCGATTCCCACGGGTTGTCGCCCGGTTCAACCGGCTCAGCGCCGGCGAGCCGTATCGGATGCGTTGTGGTGTGATCCACCACCGCCTCAACGAGGCGGCGCTGGTGCCGCCGGGGCCGGGTGCGTACGCCACGCCAGACGAGCTCGAGGCCGATCTCGCCCAGATGGCCGAGTCGCTCCTGGCCAACAATGGCGAGCTGTTGGCCCACGGTCGCCTCGCGCGGGTGCGCCGCACCGTGGCCATGGTCGGCTTCCACCTCGCCGTGCTCGACATACGACAACACGCGGAAAAACATCACGAGGCGCTCGCCGAGCTTTTCACCCCGCTCGACGTGCCGTACGCATCGGTCACCGCCGCCGAGCGCGCCACGCTGCTCACCACCGAACTCAACAACCAACGCCCACTCGCATCCCCCGCCGTGCGCCCCGACCCGGCCGGAGCACTGGCACTCTTCGCCACGCTCCGCACGGAGATGGACCGCAGCGGCGACGACATCGTCGAGAGCTACATCGTGTCGATGACCCGTGACGTCGACGACATCCTCGCGCCGGCGGTGCTGGCCAAGGAGGTCGGCTTGGTCGACGTCGAGCGCGGCGTCGCCCGCTTGGGTTTCGTGCCGTTGTTCGAGACGATCGACGACCTGCGAGCCATCGGCGACGTCATGCGACGGCTTCTCGCCGTCGAGCCGTACGCCAAGATCGTTGCCCTCCGTGGCGGCGTACAGGAAGTGATGGTCGGCTACTCCGACTCCAACAAGGACGGCGGCATCACCACGTCGCAGTGGGAGATCCACAAGGCGTTGCGATCCCTCAGCGAGGTCGCCGCCGAAACCGGCGTGCGCATCCGGGTGTTCCACGGCCGAGGCGGAACCATTGGACGCGGCGGCGGGCCCACCCACTCGTCGATTCTCGGTCAACCCGCCGGCGTGGTCGACGGCGAGGTCAAGGTGACCGAGCAGGGCGAGGTGATCGCCGACAAGTACGGACTTCCGGGATTGGCCCATCGCAACCTCGAGCTCGCGTTCTCGGCGATGCTGGAAGCCTCGCTCGCGCACCGCACCCCTCGACATGACAACGCCGCGATGGTCGACTTCGACCGTGTGATGGAACAGCTGTCGACCGAGGCCTACGGCGCGTACCGCACCTTCCTCGAGGCCGATGGCCTGGTCGAGTACTTCTACACCAGCACGCCCGTCGAAGAGTTGGGCGCGTTGAACATCGGCTCTCGCCCCGCTCGTCGCGGCGGCGCGGCCAGCGGGCTCGACGGACTGCGCGCCATTCCGTGGGTGTTCGGTTGGACCCAGTCTCGTCAGATCGTGCCCGGCTGGTACGGCGTCGGTTCCGGGTTGGCCGCCGTCCGTGAAGCGGGCCATGGCGAAACCCTCGACAAGATGTACGCCGACTGGACGTTCTTCCGAACGTTCGTGTCGAACGTCGAGATGACCTTGTCGAAGACCGATCTCGCGATTGCGCGACGCTACGTCGACGAACTCGTCGACCCGTCGCTCCATGGACTGTTCGACATGGTGGTGGCGGAGCACGACCGCACACTCGCCGAAATCACTCGGCTCACCGGGTCCGAACTGCTCGACGATCTACCCGTGCTGAAACGCACGCTCGCCATTCGCGACTTCTATCTCGACCCCATCAGCGTCCTCCAGGTCGAGCTGCTGCGGCGCAGTCGCGAACTGGACGGTGACGACCGATCGCCACGGCTCCAACGGGCGCTGCTGCTCACGATGAACGGCGTCGCGGCAGGACTCCGCAACACCGGCTAACCGCGTCTCTACGCACTCTCCGCTTCCTACGTACCTGGTGCTGGCGCCGTGCCGACGGCAGGCAGCCAACCTGGGGCAGGCGACGCCTTCTGCCTTGCCGGGGGCACAAGAAAAGTCACCCCCC
>RCMY010002559.1_pt1 | contig 16437 bp, 12 predicted proteins | sample 2041341 | NCBI WGS metagenome assembly RCMY01 (sample SAMN09708234, study PRJNA481090) | Marine sediment metagenome, whole genome shotgun sequencing project. | reverse complement strand
GTCTCCTCACTCGTGACCCTCGCAAGAAGGAATCGAAGAAGTACGGCCTCAAGAAGGCTCGTAAGGCTCCGCAGTACTCGAAGCGCTAGACCCTCTCAGGTGGGCGACGCCTCGGTGAACGAAGAAGTGAATCTTCCTCGATTCGGCACCGATGGCGTGCGTGGCGTCGCCAACACAGATCTGACTCCAGACGTCGCCTTGGCTCTCGCCAGGGCGGCGTCCGGCGTTTTGAGTGCCGCATCCGGCGGACGCCAACGAGTGGTGATCGGACGTGACCCCCGCCGCTCCGGCTTGATGCTCGAGGCTGCCCTCGTTGCTGGCTACACAGCCAGCGGCCTCGATGTCGAGCTGATGGGTGTGGTGCCAACACCGGCCGTTGCCGTCGCTTCGGCTGCCCTTGGTGCGCAAGGCGTGATGATCTCGGCGTCGCACAACCCGTTTGCTGACAACGGCATCAAGCTCTTCGCCCCTGGTGGTGCCAAGCTCGATGACGCGACTGAGGCCCGGATCGAGCAGGCCATGCATGGTCATCTGCTCGGATCTGCCACGCCGACCGCAGCGCTCGGTGGCGATGTCGGAGTGGTAGAAACCAGCACGGCGCTGCAGACATGGGTCGACGCAGTCGCCGCATCGGTCGACGGCCGGCGGTTCGATCACCGCTCGGTGGTGCTCGATTGCGCCCATGGCTCGGCTCATCGTGTTGGCCCCGAGATGTTCGAGGCTCTCGGTGCGAAGGTCACGGTGATGGGCGCTGCGCCAGATGGCATGAACATCAATGCGCAGTCTGGCTCGACTCACCCCGCCGCACTCCAGCAGCGAGTGATCGACGAGGGTGCCGATCTCGGCTTGGCCTTCGATGGTGACGCCGACCGGCTCATCGCCGTCGATGAAACCGGTGCGCTGGTCGACGGCGACCACATCCTCGGCATTCTGGCCAATGACTGGAAATCGATCGGCAAGCTCCATGCCGACACCGTCGTGGTCACCGTCATGAGCAACCTCGGCTTCCGTCTCGCCATGGCCGAGAACGGCGTGAACGTCATCGAGACGAACGTCGGTGACCGGTATGTTCTCGAGGCCCTCAACGAGGGGATCGATGGACGCAGGTACTCTCTCGGCGGCGAGCAGTCAGGCCACGTGATCTGCCGCGATCTCGCGTCGACCGGCGACGGCGTGCTCGCTGGCGTGCAGCTTCTCGATGCCCTTGACCGCTCCGGAACTGGCCTCCACGAATTGGCCCGGGCCACCATGGCCAGCTATCCGCAGGTCCTCAAAAACGTCCGACTGGCCAAGCGTGAGCCAGACGTCGCCGATTTGCTGGCCGATGTGATCGCAGAGGCAGAGATCGAGCTTGGCGAGCAAGGCAGAGTGCTCGTGCGTCCGTCGGGTACCGAGCCGCTCGTCCGCATCATGGTCGAGCATCTCGATGCCGAAACCGCCGACCGCGTGTGCGATCAACTCGTCGCGGTCGCGGCCGAAAGAGTTGGTGCCTGACAACATTTGATTGGGCGCCATTGACAACCCCGTTGGTCCCTGGGGCGTCTGACTCATATGGCCGCCCTCGCGGTCGTTGATCCATAGACTTGCTCGAGACCCAGGCGGCATCCGCCGGAAGAGAGAACCCCTCATGTGTGGCATCATCGCCATCGTTCGACGTCGAACGAATCGTGCCCTTCCCAACTCCCAGGACCTGCTCGAGCGTTGTGCCGCCGCTGTTGTGGCTCTTCCCGCTGCTGGAGCTCACGACCTCGGTGCCGCGCTTGCTGCTTCTGCAGTCGAGCTGGCCGACATCGACCGTGAACTGCGAGGTGAAGCCGGTTTGCGAACCATGCTCGCCGATCGCTCCCTCGTCATCGGGATCGATGCTCTCATGGCTGACGCCCAGAACTCCCTCCGGATCATCGAGCAGCACCTCGACATCGTTGGTTCCACCCTCAGCAACCTCGAGGCGGTCAACGCCACCCTCATCCTGGCAAAGGATGCGACATGGTCGATAGAGCGTGACCGACTGCGCACCGCCCGTGCGGTGGAGGCACTGACCGACCGCGATCCCTCGACTTCTTCGATCGCAGCGTTCCTCAGCGTGCAGCAAGCGCTCAGCGCTCTCGATCGCCTCGAGGTTCGGGGTCGCGACAGCGCCGGTCTGCACATTCTGGTGCGAGGCCACGGGCTTGACCTGGCTGACCCGATCGTTGCTGGCATCGTGGCGCAGCGTCAGGCCGACCCGCTCTTCACCGGCGGCGCCATTCGCACACCCGACGGTCAGCTCAGTTTCATCTACAAAGCAGCGGCCGAGATCGGCGAGCTCGGTGACAACACCGCCGCCATGCGAGCTGCGATCACCAAAGACGAACTGCTCCACCGTGCGCTGCAGGCCGAGACCGCGGAAGTCACTGTCCTCGGACACACTCGCTGGGCGTCGGTCGGCATCATCAGCGAGCCGAACGCGCACCCGGTCAACTCCGACGAACTCGAGCAGTCCGGGAGCGATCGCCCGTACGTCACCGCCACGTTGAACGGCGACGTCGACAACTTCGCCGACCTCATCGCGTTGGAGAAGCTGCAGATCGCCGGCGAGATCACCACGGATGCAAAGGTGATCCCCACACTCGTGAGCCGCACGATCGAGCAGGGACACGATCTCGACGAGTCCGTTCGTCGTACCGTCGCTCAGTTCGAGGGCTCAGTTGCCATTGGCATCAGCACGAGCGCCGCCCCCGATGACGTCCACCTCGCACTTCGGGGGAGCGGGCAGGGTGTGTTCGTTGGTCAGGCCGAGGACTGCTTCGTGGTTGCGTCCGAGCCGTACGGCGTTGTTGAAGACGCTCACAGCTATATGCGCATGGACGGCGAGACCGCTGCGAACCCGGAAGACCCGAACGGCAGCCGTGGTCAGATCATCCGGGTCTCCGGACGCCTCGCCGGTGAACGGGCTGGTTTGCACCGTTTCGCCTACGACGGCACCCCGCTGCCGATCGACGACGGCGAGTGGCTGCCACCAGCGGTGACCACCCGCGACATCGACCGTGGCGACTTCCGCCACTATCTCCTGAAGGAGATCACCGAGTCACCGAACTCGTTCGCCAAGACGCTGCGAGGTCGCTTGGTTGACACCAGCGATGGCCTCGAGGTGAAACTCAGCCAGGAGACTCTGTCGGAGTCGGTCCAGCGCCGCATCTCTGACGGCACCTTCTCCCGTGTTCTCGTCATCGGGCAGGGCACGGCGGCGGTTGCCGGCGAGGCAGTTGCTGCTGCGTTCGACTGGGCCATGGAAGGCTCTGGTGTCCAGGTCGAGAAGTCTATTGCGACCGAACTGTCTGGTTTCGGGCTCGACGACGACATGTCGTCGACCCTCGTTGTTGCCATCAGCCAGTCCGGCACCACGACCGATACCAATCGCACCGTCGATTTGGCTCGCAGCCGCGGCGCCGTTGTCCTTGCGATCGTCAACCGTCGTGGAAGCGACCTCGTCGATAAGTCCGACGGTGTCCTCTACACATCCGATGGGCGCGACGTCGAGATGAGCGTTGCGTCGACCAAGGCCTTCTACGCCCAGATCGCCGCCGGCTTCTTGCTGGCCATTGGCGTGGCAGCGATGCAGCCAGGAGCATCGGGCGGTGGATCGGAACGCCAGGCGCTGCTTCGTGCATTGCGGAGCCTGCCTGATGCGATGCGGGCAACAATCGCCAAGCAAGCCGAGATCGGTGCCGCGGCCAGGCGCCACGCTCCGAGCCGTCGCTACTGGGCGATGGTCGGCAACGGCCTGAACTTCGTTGCCGCCCGTGAGATCAGAATCAAGCTCTCCGAGCTCTGCTACAAGTCGATTGCGTGCGACGTCACCGAAGACAAGAAGCACATCGACCTCTCGTCTGAGCCGATGATCCTGATCTGCGCCGCCGGCCTCACGGGGTCAAACGCGGATGACGTGGCCAAGGAAGTGGCCATCTTCCGAGCCCACAACTCGGCACCGATCGTGATCGCCACCGAGGGCGAGAATCGCTTCTCAGCAGCGCTCGATGTCATCGCTGTTCCGGAGACTCACGAGCAGTTGGCGTTTGTCTTGTCGACAGTGGTTGGCCATCTATTCGGCTACGAAGCTGCGTTGGCCATCGATGAGTCGGCCAGACCGATGCGTGAAACTCGAGCAACGATCGAGCGATACGTGAGCGCCACGGACAGCGAGTGGTTCGGGACATTCAGTCGCGAGGTCCAACAGCCGGCGCAGCGGTTCTTCGAGACCCTGCGCTCTGGCACCTACAACGGTCATCTCGAGGCATCGACGGCGGCCAAGCTTGCCTCGCTCTACCGCTTCGCCACCGGGGCCACACACTTCGAGGGCTACCAGATCGAGTTCGGCAAGGTCGGCACACCCGGCGTCATTGTCGAGGATTTGGCTGCGGTGCTCACCGACGCAATTGATGAGCTGACCCGCCCGGTCGATGCGATCAAGCACCAGGCAAAGACTGTCACGGTTGGCATCTCTCGGACCGACGAGAGCCTGCTCCAGGCTCAGCTCATCAAGGACGTCCTCGAGACCGGCTGCCCGCGCGACCGGCTCAGCTACCGCACGCTGCGATCGCTTTCTGCCGTGTCGCCAGCGGTCGCAGAGATGACAGGCTTCACCCGCTACAGGATCGAAGGCGACCCTCACTCTGGCGCTCAGATCTTCGTGACTGATCGGGGTGGCATAGCTGCGGGCATCACGTCGCGAGTCGATCGCGACCCCACCTTGCGAGGGAACAAGCACCGGGTTGCCGTCGAGCGCGCGCCGATCGTCACAGTTGGTTCAGACGGACGAGTGGTGCTGATGGTTCCCGAGGTGAAGGACGGCGAGACCACGGGCGTCACGCTGTGTCATCTCAGCCTCAATGAGGATCTTGGCGCTGCAACCGCTCGTTCGGTCTTGCAGGGTTATCGCGATCGTTATCGCCAATTGGTCGACGTCGTCACCGAGAAGGAGCCCTCGTTCCGAGACGATCTGCTCGCCGAAGTGGCAACCGTCGACTTGCTGACCGCCCCGATCTCCGACGTCGCCAGACGCTGGTTCGACTGACCAGCATGGCCTACCCCGTTCGCCCGAGGCTGGTTCGATGAGTGCGCTCGACAACGCGATTGATCGGGTCTGGGACGTTCTCGGCGATCGAAGCAGCCTCCTCTCGGTGCTTGCAGATGACGCGGTGATGGCACGGGCGCGCTCCGGCGAAGCCAAGCAGGCGCTTCCCCGTCTCCTCGAACTTGCAGTCGTCGACGAGCTCGAGCACATGAGCATTGTCGAACCTTTCGACCTGCTCAATGCCGAGGGTTGGACCACATGGCCAGATGCGGAACGGCGTGCGGTCGAAGGGCTTGTCGACACATGGTGGACGTGGACTCGAACGGCGATCGACCCGACGATCGACCCTGGACTCGTGCTGGCATGTCTGTGCAGGCTTGGCGTCCCACTGGTGCGCTGGCTCGGTCCCTGGCTCGAAGATCTCGACGGCCCGCCAGCTCGACACCTCGCCGACGTCATCATCAGCCAACTGCCTGAGCCGGAATGGGAGGGCTTCGAGGATCAGCGGTCGCAGATCCTCGGGTGGACCCGGACCGAGCCCGTCGTCATCGGGCTCACCGTGGTCGGTGGTGTACATCTCGACGAGGGACAGCTCAGCGATGCCCTCGATTTGATGCTCTGAAACTGGCCGAGCTGGCTCGCTGTTGGTTTCTTGGTGCTCCGGTAGGGCAGACTTGCGACTGTGGATCCCGTCCTGACACCGAGGCAGATGACGGCGGTCGACAACGCCGCTGACGAGACCATCGACGTGCTCATCGATCGAGCGGGTCGAGCAGTGGCCAGGACGGCCGTGCGCATGCTCGGCGGGGCATATGGTCGAAGGGTTCTGGTCTTTGCCGGCAAGGGAAACAATGGCAACGACGGGCGGATCGCAGCTGCGCATCTCGAACGCCTCGGCGTGCGATGCGAAGTCCGTGGCCCTCACGAACGACGAACGCACGAACCCGACCTTGTGCTCGATGGGTGCGTCGGCACCGGCCTCAACCGACCGTTCGTCGCCCCGCCGACCGGCGAGGCGTTGGTCCTGGCGATCGACATTCCCTCTGGCATCAACGGTCGGACCGGCGAGATGATGGGAAGCGCCATACGAGCTGACGTGACGCTCACGTTTGCAGCTCGCAAGCCTGGTCTGTTGCTGGGTGACGGCCCCGATCATGCGGGTGAGATCGAGGTGGCCGACATCGGCCTCGACCTCGGCAGCGCTGACGCGTGGCTGATGGTCGATGCCGACGCGCTCGCGTGGCCGCAACGCGCTGGCGCTGATCACAAGTGGCGCCGAGCGGTGTGGGTCGTCGGCGGTCAGCCGGGGATGACCGGTGCACTGGCGCTTGCCAGCGAGGCAGCTGCCCGTGCTGGCGCGGGCTATGTCGCAGTTTCAACCCCTGGAGGGTGGGCCGAGGGCCACAGAGAAGCAGTCAGTATCGAGTTGCCGGCTTCCTCATGGGCCGACGAGATCGCCGAGCGGGCTCACCGGTTCGGTGCGTTGGTGATCGGCCCAGGCATGGCCCCGAGCCTCGAGGCTGACCAACTGGCCAGCGTCGTCGCCATTGGTGTGCCGACCGTTCTCGACGCGGGCGCCATCGATCTGGTCGCCAGACAGCCATCGATGGTTGCTGGTCATCCGGTTGTGCTCACTCCGCACGATGGGGAGTTCGAACGTCTGCTCGGTGTTCGGCCCGGTCGTGATCGTATGGCAGCGACGCGTGCGGCCGCAGCGGAACTCGGTGCCGTGGTGTTGCTCAAGGGGCCGACCACCGTCATCGCCGATCCAGCGGGCCAGGTCCGTTTGGTCAATGCCGGTGATGCCAGCCTGGCGACAGCGGGCACGGGCGACGTGTTGGCAGGGATGATCGGTGCCGGACTCGCTGGCGGGCTCCCGCCGCTCGAGGCCGCTGCGCTTGCCGCCCATCTCCATGGCCGCGCTGGAGCTCGGACAGGGAGCACGTTTCCCATCGCCTCCGATCTGCTCGGTCTTCTCGAGCCCACGCATTCGTAGGACGCTCGGACGAGCCGCTCCGATCTGACGGCTCTCCGCAGGGATGCCACCCTGTCCACCCATGAACAAGATCGCCAGCGACCCACGGATCGACCCTCGTATCAAAGCCATCATGGGTGCGTTGCCTGAGGCGGAGGCCACGATCGTCCCTGATCGCGAGACGCTGCTCGCCGTCGTCAACAGGCCGAAAGCGGTTGCCGAACGCGCGGGGTACGAAGCCGGCCTCGAACTGGTCGACAGCGAAGCGATCGCACCATCGGCAGGCCTCGACATTTCGACAATCGAGATCGAGTCGAAGCCAGACGGCAACACGGTCAAGATGCAGTTCATTCGCCCACAGAGTGACGAACCGCTTCCCTGCGTCTACTACATCCACGGCGGGGGCATGCAGACGATGTCGTGCTTCAACGGCCTCTATCGGTCATGGGGTCGCGTGCTGGCCAACCAGGGCGTGGCTGTTGCGATGGTCGACTTCCGCAACGCACTGGTTCCCTCGTCTGCCCCCGAAGTCGAGCCTTTCCCGGCCGGTTTGAACGATTGCGTGTCTGGGCTCCGACACATCGTGGAAAACGCTGCCGATCTGGGCATCGATCCCGGGCGGGTCATTGTCTCGGGCGAGAGCGGGGGCGGAAATCTCACGCTCGCGACTGGCCTCAAGCTCAAGCAGGATGGCGACCTCGATCTGATCAGCGGGATGTATGCGCTCTGCCCATACATCGCTGGCGAATGGCCGGACGATCGCTTCCCGTCATCAGTCGAGAACGCGGGGATCATGCTGAACCTCGACGGCAACGGCGGGCGGATGGCCTACGGCATCGAGGAATTTGACGCCGGCAATCCGCTGGCCTGGCCCTCGTTCGCCACCGAAGACGATGTTGCTGGTCTGCCGCCCACCTTCATCAGCGTGAACGAGTGCGATCCGCTGCGAGACGAAGGGGTCGAGTTCTACCGGCTGCTGGTTCGTGCTGGGGTCCAAGCGCAGTGCCGGGTCGTGATGGGCACGGTTCACGGCACGGAGATCTTGTCGATCGCCTGCCCGGAGATCTCATACGAGACCGCAGCAAGCATCGCTCGGTTCTGCCGCACGACCTGAGCCGCACAAGCTGAACCGCACGATCTGGGCCTCTCTGTGGAGTGGGCGATCCTCATTGGACCTTCGTGAACCCAGCTGTCATCGTGCATCCCTGCCGAACGGAGCCACCATGACCAATCAGGACCTCGTTGATCGCGCAATGGAAGCCGATCACTTCATCGAAAGCTGTCGCCGGGGCGACGTCTGGGCTCGCACAGCCGATGCGGCCGAGACACCGAACACGCTCTACCACGGGACGGCAGGCATCGTGTTGTTCCAACTCGAGCTTCACCGTGCCACCGGTGCGGCAATCCACCTGGAGCGCGCCACTCGAGCCGGGGACGAAATCGTTGCATCACTGACCGGTCGGGGATTCTTGTCGTGCGCGATCTATTCGGGTGCTTCGGGGCATGTCTTCGTTTTGAACGAACTGGCAGAGGCATCTGGTGAGGATCGCTTTCGCGAGGCCGCTGTCGACGTTCTCGACCGGATCATGGCGTTGGCACAGCCGCTGGGGTCCGGCATCGGCTGGGTCGAACCAATGCCGTTTTCCGCCATCACAGGGATGACCGGGGAACGCGAGGTGCTCGATCTGAGCATCGGGGCCGCTGGCACGGGAACCGTGCTGCTCTACGCCCACCGAAAAGGGCTCGACGATCGAGCGCTTGGATGGGCCAGACAGGTGGCCGACCGCTTGCTCGAAATGTCGGTCGAGACCGAGCACGGGCCCAACTGGCTGATGATGGCCGACCAGCCGTTCCCGTTCACGGCACCGAACTTCGCCCACGGGGCATCTGGGGTCGCCTACTTCTTTGCTGACTTGTACCGCGAGACTGGCGATCAGGATCTCCTCGACACAGCGATCGCTGCGGCCGGCTATGTCATGGCGAACGTCATCGCGACCGAGCCCGCTGGCCCAGAGCCCTCGTTTCTCGTACAGCACTCCGAGGAAGGGCGGCCTCGAGGGCTTTGCTACCTCGGGCAATGCCACGGTCCGGTCGGCACGGGGCGGCTGTTCCATCTACTGCATCAGATCACGGGCGACGAGGTCTGGAGCCAGCATCTGCACGCCAACATGCGTGGTCTCATCGCGACGGGTGCTCCCGAGGTTCGTTCCGACGGGCTCTGGAACAACTATGGACAGTGTTGCGGAGATGCGGGCGTTGGCGACTACGCGCTGTCGCTCTATCGCCTCGACGGGGACGAGAACTACCTTGCGCTGGCGCGACGTTTTGCTGATGCCGTGCTTGGCGTCAGTGAGGTAGTCGATGGTGCTCGGTCATGGCCTCACGCCGAGCATCGAAGCCGGCCCGAATTCGTGGAAGCCCAGACGGGCTACATGCAAGGCGCCGCAGGCATCGGTAGTTTCTTGCTGCATCTTGCAACGATCGACGATGCAGAACCGGTGAAGATCGTGTTGCCTGAGTCGCCGTTCACGTTTGACTGAACGGAAGGTCAGCTGGGCTGGGGCATGGCTTTGACCGCACGATGGTCGGCAACGATCTCGTCGATCAACTCGGAGAGGACGCGATCGGCGTCCGCCGTATTGACCTGGCACGTGCCAGCTGCAGCGTGGCCGCCACCTTCGTAGCGGAACATCAGGGCACCGACGTTGGTTGTGCAACCACGGTCGATGATCGACTTGCCGGTGGCGAGGACGGTGTTCTGCTTCTGAAAGCCCCACAGTTTGTGGATCGAGATGTCGCACTGTGGATACATGGCGTAGATCAGGAAGCGATTGGCCGGCCAGATGGTTTCTTCATCGGTGAGATCGAGAACGATCAGATTCTCGTGGATCGTCGAGCAGCGCTCGATCTGATCGCGGGCCTTGGCGTCGTGCTCGAAGTAGAGGTCGGTGCGTTCGACCACGTCGGGAAGGATCAGGATCTCTTCAATCGTGTGATCCTTGCAATACGCAATGAGGTCCATCATCAGCTGGTAGTTGGAGATCCTGAAGTCGCGGAACCGGCCGAGACCGGTGCGGGGATCCATGATGAAGTTGAGCAGCTCCCAGCCGCGAGGGTGGAGGACCTCGCCCTCGGAATACTGGGCAGAGTCCGCCTTGTCGACGGCCTCCATCATGTCGAGCCACCGGTCGGGGAACGTGGCGGCTCCGCCGAAGTGATCCCAGACGACGCGGGCCGCTGAGGGCGCGTGTGGGAGGATCACATGGTTGTCGCGATACTCGTTGCGGACGGTTTCGGATTCGTGATGGTCGAAGGCGATGTGCACGCCCTGGACGAAGGGGAGGTTGGTCGTGATGTCACGATTGGTGATCTCGACCTTGCCGTCCTGCATGTCCTTTGGATGGACGAACAGGATGTCATCGATCATTTCCATGTGTTCGAGCAAGACAGCGCACACGAGGCCATCAAAATCGCTGCGGGTGACGAGGCGGTACTTGCTCACGAGGGTTCTCCAAAACGTTGTTTCCTGGAGTTTCGACCGCTCGGCGCACGACTTGAGGGTCAGGGGATGTCGGCTTCGGGATCGGCCGGTGTGTCTTGGCTGAACACGTTGATCCAGCGCCCATCGCGTCTCGACCAGACCGAAGAGACATACATCTCCTCGGTCGCATCAGACCCAGGGCGTCGATACTGCGCCCGATATGCAAGCAACGCGTGGTCGGCCGAGAGTTGGACGCAGCGGGGATCGAGGATCGCGTATGCGGCGACGGTCGGGCCCTCGCCGAGCTGACCGGCATGATCGCTGCGATCCGAGAAGCCGGTTGGGTAGACACCGAGGAAGTCTGCGGCGAGCAAGTCGGTGTCCGCTGATGGGTCTCCCTGTTGCAGCGCGTCCCACACGCTGGTCTCGAGTGCGATGAGTGCGGCCAGCTCCATCCGGCCAGTATGCGCCTACGATGCGGCCGTGGCAGTGGAGATGGGATTCATGCCGGGGACGGACCCGACCACCCCTGTCCCATCGGGGGAAGTGACGTATCTCTTCACCGATGTTGTCGGGTCGGCGCGGGAGTGGCAACGCAACTCCAACGACATGCACGAAGCGCTGCGAATCCACGATGAAGTGATCCGCACGGTGTTCGCCAGACACGGCGGATTCGTCTTCTCGGTCGCGGGCGACGCATTCGGGGCAGCCTTTCAGCGGCCCGCCAGTGCCGTGGCGGCCGCCGTCGACATCCAACTCGGGCTCGATCAAGCCACGTCAGGGGCGGTGTCAATCGCTGTTCGGGCAGGGCTCCACACCGGCGAGGCGCTCGAGCGGGACGGCAACTATTTCGGAACGAATGTGAATCGGGCAGCGCGGATCCAGTCGATGGGCCGAGGGGCACAGGTGCTCATGTCCCGGCAGTGTGCTGATCTCGTCGCCGACGAGATGCCTGATCGTTACACCCTGACCTCAGTTGGCGAACATGCCCTGCGCTCGTTCGACGACCACGAATCGCTGTTCCAGCTTCTCGGCGACGGACTGTCGGACGACACCTCGATCGAGGCGAGCGCGATCGTTGACAACCTGCCGAGACCGGTCACGCGGTTTGTTGGCCGGCTCGATGATGTCGCCGGCGTGAGCGACGAACTCAACCCCGGGAAGCACGTGACGCTGGTCGGACTCGGCGGGCTCGGCAAGACGCGTTTGTCGATCGAGATTGCTCGTAACGTTGCCGCTGACTTCCCTGACGGGATTTGGTGGATTGACCTTGCGCCGCTGACTGATGGCGCCGCCATCGCTCCGGCGCTCACGGCGCTGCTCGGCGTCGGACAGCAGCAGTTGGATCCCGTCGAGGCAGTCGTTGATCGGCTCATCGACCAACAGGCGTTGTTGGTATTCGACAACTGTGAGCACCTCATCAATGGCGTTGCCGGGCTCGTGTCGTCGATCCATCGACGTTGCCCCAACGTCGGGGTGCTGGCCACGTCACGCGAACCGCTCGGTCTTGGTGGCGAGCGCGTTTGGCCCGTCCGCCCATTGTCCGCTGCGGACGAAGGCATCGATCTTCTGATCGACCGCGTCGCTGAGCGCGATGCCAGCCTCGACACGAGCACGTGGAATCGCAATGACCTCGGCCAGTTGTGCTCGAGGCTCGATGGGATGCCGCTGGCGATCGAGATGGCGGCAGCGCGGCTGCAGACGATGTCGCCTCGAGACGTACTCCGGAGGCTCGAGGATCGTTTCCGCCTGCTCCGCTCCCGCCAACGCGACGTTTCTGATCGTCATCAGACCCTGCTCGCTGCACTCGACTGGTCATACGACCTGCTCGATCCTGACGAGCGACTCTTGCTCGACAGGCTCAGTGTTTTCGGCGGCACCTTCGGCCTCGATGCAGCTGAGCAGGTCTGCGCAGACGACCGCATTGATTCCTATGACGTGATCGATTTGATCGCATCGCTGGTCGACAAGTCGTTGGTCACGGTGCTCCGGGTCGGCGACTCGACTCGGTACCGCCTGCTCGAAACGGTCCGCCAATACGCGTCGACCCACCTCGACGAAGCGGCCCTCTCGGATCTGCGCCACCGCCATCTCGGTTTCATGGCCCGCCTCATGACGGTCGCCAACGTTCGGTGGAACGGTGGGTCACGGCGAGACTTCGACGTTGCGTGGTTCGCCTACGCCTCCGAGTGGGACAATGTGCGCGACGCCGTTGCCTGGGCGGTGGAGATCAACGACACCGATCAATGCGAGACCCTTTTCGAATCGATCTGGACCTATGCATTCGAGTCGTTCCATTTCGAGGTGGGCGACTGGGCCAACGAAGCACTCGATATGAGGCCCGCCCCTGCCGTTGCGTACGCGATGGTGGCTCTGAAGAGTCGGCGTCGCCGCGGTCGCGAACTGATCGATCAGGCGCTCGAGATGATCGGCCCGATCAGCGAACCGGTCGGAGGCGCGAGCCTGATCTACCAGGTTGATGAGGGAATGAAGGCAGCTTCCGGCGATCGTGCAGGAGCGGCTGAGGCTGCTGGCCTTGCGCTTTTCCACGCTCCGCCTCTCGGACCAAACGATGTGGCATTCCAAGAGGCGGCACTCGCCGACTACTTGGCCGTCGACGACCCGGCCAGGGCTGCCGAGTGCGCTGCGTCGGTGAGGAACTACATCGACGGCTCGACCAATCCCATGCGCAGCATTGCCATGGGTCCGTTGGGTCTCTACGAGGCGGCGAGCGGTCGGCCCTTGGTCGGCTACGAGCTCTGTGTCAGCGGTGTCCGTCTTGCCGGCGAGGCCGGACTCGACTGGACCGAGTCGATGGCGACCGTGGCCCAAGCCCGGATCGCCATGAAGCATGGCGTCGGGGATCCAGATGCCGATGTCAGCGCGGCGCTGCGGCTGTATCGACAGAAGCGGGCGTGGTACGCGCTCTGGTTCCTTGTCAGCGAGATGATGCCCTGGCTCCGTTCGAGCGGTCGCACTGCGTTGGCCGACACGATCGAGCATCACCTCACTGTCAACGACATCCGCGCCGGCATTGCATCCGCAGGCTCATCGGACATGACCAGAGACGATCTGATCGATCGGATCCTCAAAGAACTCGAAGAGGTTGGCGCGCTCAACGGCGACTGAATATCGGCTGCCCTTTTGCGTTCGACCTGCAAGGCTGCCGCATGGTTGATCATCTCTCAGTTCCGGACGAGCACCTCGACCCGACGGTTGCGGCGAACTACGACAACTCGGTTGCTGAGCGCTTCGCCCCCGAAGTGATCGCTCCCGCGGTCGAGGTGCTCGCCGAGCTTGCGGACGGTGGCCGGGCGGTCGAGTTCGCCATCGGCACGGGTCGACTGGCGCTGCCGCTCGCGGACGCGGGGGCGCATGTCAGCGGATTCGATGCCTCGCAACCAATGCTCGATGAGCTCGCAAAGAAGGCGGGGTCTGATCGGATCGCCGTCTCCATCGGGGATATGACCACCACCTGTATCGCCGACGATGCTGCCCTCGTCTACCTCGTGTTCAACACCATTGGGAACCTTCGGACCCAGGCCAAGCAAGTCGCTTGCTTCCGCAACGCTGCCGCGCACCTCGCTCCCGGCGGCTGCTTCCTCATCGAGACGAATGTCCCGAGGCTCGCGTCGCTACCGCCAGGCGAGACGGTCCGGCCGTTCGACGTCACGCCGCACCATCTTGGATTCGAGGAGTTCGTCGACCCGGTGAATCAGATATCGATCTCGCATCACTACTTCATCAACGGTGACAAGGTTCGAACGTTGTCCGGTGCGTTCCGCTACGTCTGGCCCTCCGAGCTCGATCTGATGGCCGAGCTCGCTGGGATGACGCTCGAGTCTCGCTGGGCCGACTGGCACCGAGCGCCGTTCACCGGAGACTCGCCATCGCACGTTTCTGTGTGGCGAAAGGTCTGATGGCCATGGCTGACCCGCACAAGCATCCGGCGGCTGAGCCGACAGACGTGATTCTCGGATCCATGGATCGCATGTTCGAGCAACTCATCGAGCGGCTCGATGGCTTGAGCAACGATGAGTATCTCTGGGAGCCCGTCGCTGGAATGTGGTCCGTTCGACCACCGCTCGACGGCTCCCCACGCGTGGATGGTGCGGGCCAACGCGACGTCGACCCACCACCGGTCACCACGATCGCCTGGCGCCTCTGGCACATTGCCATCGACTGCTTCGATGACTACACCCGACGCTTCAACGGCGATACGGCTGATGCTTCGGCTGAATGGACGACGGACGCCGACGAGGCGATCGACGTGCTGAAAGACAAGTGGACGCGGTATCGCAGCGTTGTGGCCAGTCGTTCCTCGCAGGATCTGCTGGGGGAGAGTTGGGGTCCGTGGTCGCAGCACTCGACCGTGGACATGGCGATACACGCGAGCAACGAACTCGTCCACCACGCAGCAGAAGTTGGACTCATGCGCGATCTCTATCGGGCGGAGCATCAGGTCGATCGGCTTGTGACTGTCGTGCTCACCGTGGCCGATCTCGACGAGTCCGTGCGGCTCTTCACCGAAGGGTTTGGTCTCGAACTGCATCTTGACGACCACGAAGGAGATGAGCTGTGGACGTCAGGACGTCACGCTGCGACCTCCTGGACCGACGGCGCTTTCCTCCACTTCGCCATCTACGAAACCAAAGACGGAACGACAAGTCGAGGAGCACAAGTCGCGTTCGCCGTCGATGACCTCGACTCGGCCCATCGACGAGCCGTCGGGGCGGGAGCTGAAGTCCTGCACGAGCCAAGGGCGCAACCCTGGGGACGATCGGCCCGATACTCCGACTCGGACGGCCACGTCATCGAGTTGACCCAACGTGAATAGCCGCTGAGCGCACCCGAGTTGTTTCGACGCGCGTCGAAATGGCGACGATCTACATTGGCGAGGTGGAAGGAAGCCGGATCAGCTCGCTCGCAACAGCCCTTGCTGACCCGACGCGAGCAGCAGCAGTTGCAGCGCTGCTGTCGGGCACTGCGCACACGAGTGGTGAACTCGCTCGCGTATGTGGAGTCGCTGCGTCGACGATGAGCTCACACCTCGGCAAGCTGGTCGACGCTGGCGTGGTCAGCGTCGAGTCTGCCGGGCGCTATCGCGCCTACCGAATGGCCTCGACTGAGGTGGCTGACCTCCTCGAACGGATGGACTCGATCGACCTTCCAGAGACTGCTCCGCCGAAACGGCCAACACCGGGACAAGGGCTCAGCTATGCACGAAGCTGTTACGACCACATCGCCGGGCGTCTTGGAACCGAGCTGCACGACGTATTCATCGAACGACACTGGGTCGTCATAAACGATGGCGTTCCTACCCTGACCACGAACGGCGAGTCATTCGTCGGCGAGTTCGGCATCGACCTCGAGGCGCTGGTCACAAAGCGGCGCCCGATTCTGCGTATCGACCTCGACTGGACTGAACGGCGCGATCACCTTGCTGGATCATTGCCCGCGGCCTTGATGAATCAGCTCCTCGACCAGAAGTGGATCAGCCGCCGCCGAGACAAGCGCCAACTCACGGTGACTGAAACCGGTCGCGCCGGATTCGCGGAAGTCTTCGGAATCGTGAACTGAACCGGTCGGTCTCCCTTGACCTGACTGATCTTCGACCCAACATTCCGAGAACTGCGCTTGTGAGAGGTGCGCTGGCTGAACTCGCTGCCGCTCGTGATGACCGGGAAGCCAAAGCGATTGGGCGCGGGTGTGGTTCGAATCGTGAGCCGGAGGGAACTACGGAGAGCGGGAGTTGTGAGCCTCAGCGAGCAACTCCGTTAGTGAGCGAAGCGAACGGCAGGGACTGGTGGTGAGTAATCGGCCGTTCCGTTGTCTGATCAGTTTCCAACCGCCCTGATGAATCAACGTGTGATGGAAACGGCAGACCAACGCCAGGTTCTGTTCGTTGGTCGGACCGCCCTCCTCACG
>RCMY010002557.1_pt1 | contig 16445 bp, 12 predicted proteins | sample 2041341 | NCBI WGS metagenome assembly RCMY01 (sample SAMN09708234, study PRJNA481090) | Marine sediment metagenome, whole genome shotgun sequencing project. | reverse complement strand
TCGAATCCAGTGATTCCGGTGTCTGTGATGCGTCGAACGAGGACGATCAGCCACAGGTTGCACTGATGGTTGGCGCTGACAACACAGCCGTTCTGTCCTGGTGTGAAGTCGCTGGTGCCGAGGGATACAATCTGTTTCTGGGGAATCAGTACGAGTCCACTTTCGGTGCGGCAACGTTCTCAACGACGGTGAGCTACACCGGTACTGAGGAATACCAGATTGCCTGGTATGCGGATGGCTTCTACCCACCAAAATCTGCCGTGGCCATAGCCACCGGTGCGCCGGTAGAGCCCGTTCCGGATGCCGACGAGAATTTTCTGACCAGCATCGATGCCGCTACCAATAACAATGGCAATGACGTTGAAATCTATTTTACTCGCCATGCCGAAAAGATGACCCAGCTGGCCGAGCAGGAAGACGGATCATTCATTGAAGTGTGTGGCGAGTCCAAGTGTGCCGAAGTTCTGAACGCCAAAGGGGAGCTGCGTGCTCAACTGCTGGCTGACCTGTTCATTGAAGCCGGTATTACCGATCGACTGACCAATGCGTTTTCCAGCCACAAGATACGTACACGCCAGACGATCGAGCAGATCACAGCGGACGCAGGCCTGACAGGCGATGTCGACAAATTTCCGAATGACGGTATTCAGGAGTTCCCGATCACCAACAATGACGGAACTGCAGATGCCACAGAGCTTGATCCGGAAAGTACGTCTCCGTCCGAGGCTCCCGTCATCGAAGCATTGCTGAGTCTTCCCGGTGGCAGCGTGGCTCTGGTTGCCGGCCACAGCGGCACGCTGTATGACATCATGGCAGGCATTGGTCTTACCGATGTCTGTCTGGAAGAAACGGTCACTACCTGCAACCAGGATCGCTACCCTATTGATGAAGATGTCAAGGTCAAGAACTTTGGCGATATCTGGAAAATCACACTGACAGATGGCGTCGCAAGCTTTGCTTATCGGGTAAACCTTCAGCCTGATGCGCTCACACTGGAAGAGCTGGCACAGTAGTAAGGGCGGCCTGATTGCACAAACAGTGCCGGACTGGAGCTATCAAGTCCGGTACTGTGTGAACCCGTTTGCATTTGACGCTGGAAAGTGGTGCGCTGCTTCACATAAAATCGCCTTCGTGGTCGGCTAACCCCCTACCGTGCCGTTAGTTGTGTCACTGCCTGATGAATGATTATCAGGTTGAAAAACAACAATAAATAACAAGAGGCGCAGTACATGATGAAGCGCACACAGACATTGATGCCAGTAACCTGGACGCTGCTGGCTCTATTTTCTGTTTACGAACCTTTGCAAGCCGTAGAGACACAAATATCCCTACTTCCGAATCAGCAGTATCCGCATACCTCGGCGGTGGCCGAATTGCTGCGATTGAGTGGCTTGAGTGCTCAATTGGAAATGCTGCCAACCGCTGTCATCGACAGCTTTGAACAATCGATTCGTTCCGGGGGGCTGATGGGGCCCTTTGAGGAGCAGGATATACCGACACTGCAGGCAGCGCTTTACACAGTATTCAACAGCGAAAGTCTGCAGGCAGCCTTGATGTCACAAGTGGAAAGCGACCTTACCGCTGAAGATATTCTGTATCTGACGCATTTTTACCAGAGCGAACAGGGTCTGGAAGTCAGTCAGGCGGAGAGGAACAATTCGTTACTGAGCAACGCCGATGGCTTTGCCGACTGGTACGACTCACATGGCATGCGTAGCCTGACACCAGAACGAGAGGCTGCCATCCGCGTTCTGGAAAACACGCTGCATGCAACAGATTCTGCGGTGGATACACTGATCAGCATGCAGATCGCCCTGCAGATGGGGCTGACGCCAGCATTGCCCTTGCATCTGCAGGAGAGCCTGTCAGAGCTGCTCCAGATTGCCAGCGTACAACGAACAGCCCTGCTTAAACAGTATCAGGCGACTTCTCTGGAAACACTGGCATTCATGTTCCGGATGCAATCATTGGAGACACTGGCTGCCTTCACAGCCATAGTGAAGAGTGATTCTGGTCAGCGGTATGTCAAAGCCACCAATGTCGGCCTCAATCATGGTTTGCTGAGAGCTGCCGAGGCGCTGGGCCAATCGATGAAACCACTGATGATCCAGAGGCTCGGAGTAGGCGTTTAAGCCCTTACGACCCCTTAGTTGGTCTCGCGAGGCGGCAAGCCGGTGTGCTGGGACAATATCTGTCCCTTGCGCACCTTGCCTGCCGAACCTCGTCCGAGATTTCGGTCAACGGGCGTGCTGTTCTTGCGTCGTGCATTCTGATAGCCCTGATCACCCTTGGGCTGGTAGGTGGGGATGAGGTGCTGTTTACCGTTACCGATTAAATCGCTACGACCCATGCTACGCAGGGCATCTCGCAACACTGGCCAGTTCTGCGGGTCGTGATAGCGCAGGAATGCCTTGTGCAGCTTGCGTTGCGTACCGGTTTTTGGGACGGGCACGTCACCGCCATCACGCCGGACGCGCTTCAGGGGGTTCTTGCCGGTGTGGTACATGGTGGTCGCCGTGGCCATCGGTGAGGGGTAGAAGTTCTGTACCTGGTCTGCTCGGAAATCGTTCGTCTTGAGCCAGAGCGCCAGATTCATCATGTCCGTGTCGGTCGTTCCCGGATGGGCGGCTATAAAGTAGGGAATCAGAAACTGCTTCTTGCCTGCTTTCTTGGTGAACTTTTCGAACATCTCCTTGAATTCATCATAGGCACCAATACCGGGCTTCATCATCTTGTCCAGCGGTCCGCGTTCAGTATGCTCCGGAGCAATCTTCAGGTAACCACCGACATGGTGGGTGACCAGCTCCTCGACGTATTCCGGTGACTTTACTGCCAGGTCGTAGCGTAATCCTGACGCTATCAGAACCTTCTTGACGCCAGGCAGCTCACGAGCTCGCTTGTAGAGCTTGATCAGCGATGAGTGATCGGTGTCCAGGTTAGAGCAGATGTCTGGATAGACACACGATGGCAATCGGCAGTTGGCCTCGATCTCACGTGATTTGCAGGCGATTCGGTACATATTGGCCGTGGGGCCACCCAGATCCGAGATGACACCCGTGAAGCCGGGAACCTCATCGCGAATGGTTTCGATTTCCTTGATGATCGAATCCTCAGAGCGATTCTGAATCACCCGGCCTTCGTGTTCAGTGATGGAGCAGAAGGTGCAACCACCAAAGCAACCGCGCATGATATTGATCGAAAAACGGATCATGTCATAGGCAGGAATGCGGGCCTTGCCGTAGACAGGATGGGGTACTCGGGCAAAGGGTTGATCGAACACATAGTCCATTTCCTCTGTGCTCAGAGGAATAGGTGGTGGGTTCAACCATAACTTCTGCCCACCCTGATTCTGAACCAGCGCCCGCGCGTTTCCGGGGTTGGTTTCAAGGTGCAAGACCCGATTGGCGTGTGCATAGAGCACTTTGTCATTCTTGACCATCTCGTACGACGGCAGTCGCAGGACAGTCTTGTCTCGTTTCTGCTGGCGGATGGATTGACGCTCTTCACGGCTCATGAACGTCAATACTTGAGTGTTGCCATCAACGCCCGAGTCCGCCGTCGAGGTACTCATGACGACCGCGGGCGTATCCGTCGATGCGGCTGAACTCTGGACGCCATTCTGGCCGCCGTCCTGGCACGGTGAGCCTGCCTCTTGAGCGGCGCCGTCTTCAGGCACGATGTACGGATTAACCGGCTCTTCGATTCGGCCAGGCTTGTCAACCTTGCTGGAATCGATGACGATCCAGTCTTCCGGCAAGTCTTCCAACATGAAAGCGGTGCCGCGCAAATCGGTGATGTCGCCGATGGCGTTGCCTGCTGCCAATCGATGTGCAATGTCGACGATGGCTCGTTCGCCGTTGCCATAAACGAGAAGGTCTGCCTTGGCATCAGCCAGAATCGAATGACGGACCTTGTCCTGCCAGTAGTCGTAGTGGGCGATCCGGCGTAGAGACGCCTCGATACCGCCAATCACGATAGGCACGTCCCCATACGCTTCACGGCAGCGATGTGAATAAACGATGGAGCTGCGATCGGGTCGCTTGCCACCTATATCATCGGGCGTATAGGCATCGTCGGAGCGTATCTTGCGATCTGCCGTATACCGGTTGATCATGGAATCCATGTTTCCGGCTGTTATGCCGAAAAACAGGTTGGGGGCACCTAGCTGCTTGAAAGCATCCGTATTCTGCCAGTCTGGCTGAGCGATAATACCGACACGAAACCCTTGTGCCTCCAGCAGACGCCCGACAATGGCCATGCCAAAACTGGGGTGGTCGACGTAAGCATCACCGGTCACCACGATGATATCGCAGCTATCCCAGCCAAGTTCGTCCATCTCGGCGCGGTTCATGGGGAGAAACCGCGCGCGGCCATAGCATTCGGCCCAGTACGGCGGGTAGTCGAAAAGCGCGCGTGTTTGGTCTTTTGCAGGCCTGGCAGACATGGGACAGATCTCGAAGTAATCGAGTATGGTAACTGTTTAGCGACTGACTAGGCGTTAGAACACGTCAAAAGTGCCAAATGTTGCAATTTTGACGGGTTTCAGCGTCCTGAGAAACGTGATCAGGATCGGTTACTGTCCGTCCATTCCGAATTGCGACGGCCCGTGCTGATGCTGCGTCAGGAGTCTGAGAGTTTGGTGGCTTCGAATGCATCCTTCTTGCCCCTGGCAGCGCTGCAGCCGCCAAGGCGTTCGATGAATTCGTAGGGATAGGCATCGCAGTGCCGTGCCTGGGTCCCGAAAGAGCCTACCTGGCAGTGTTCGGTGGCCAGTGTGGCTATCCTGGCGGCGCTCACATCGCTGTTGCCCTCGAATGAATAGACATAGCTGACCAAGCTTATAACCAGCGGGGAGAGGCTGTTCAAGCCTCCAAAGCCGTCAAATATCGTGGCCGATGAATCGCCTTTTTTCATACGATGACTGGTCTCGAAGGCCAACCTCTGCGCTATCCGGCAGTCAAGCCCGGGAACAAGGCTGGCACTGCTGGAAATGCGCCGGGTGGACTGGTTCTGTGCACAGGGGGTGCTCGTGTAGGTGGTATCTCCGGCGCTGCTCACACATTTGAAGATAGCCGCTTCAGCCTGGGTTGACAGGATGACAGCCGCACCGAGCACTAGCGCCAAGCCGGCAACGCCCCGACACAGCATGGCCAACGTAACCCGCGCGTCGCAGGTGACGGGCAATGCAATGGTTTTGCCGAGTAGATAATCTCTTGCCATAATCCGTGGTGAGGCTCGTTGATCTGTAAGAATGTGTGACTTGAATGAGGTATCGGCGGCTCATCGGCACAAATTCAGCACCCGCGCGTCCCGCCCCTTCACTGCTATGCTGACGGCGTCCCCTTTTTGATAATTGATTCGCCGTGACATCAGAGCCTGACCATTCATCAGTCAACAGCCGTGCTGACGAGCAGCGCTCAGCGCACGAACATCAGAAACTGATAGAAGAAATAACGACCTTGTTTGAACACAAGATCACCTTTAATGAATTTCTGGGCTTTCGCATCGAGCAACTCGAACCCTCGCCCATCCGGATCGGATTTCAGATGCGACCAGAGCTCATCGGGCACTATCTGCATGGACGGCTGCATGGCGGTGTGATCGCCTCCGTTCTGGATGTGGCAGGCGGGCTGGCCGTGATGATGGGAATTTCCGCCTTCCACCAGGGTGATGCCACACTGCAGATTCTGGAGAGATTTTCGCGACTGGCCACCATCGACCTGCGGGTTGATTACCTGCGGCAGGGTATCGGCCGTGAGTTCACGGCAGAGGCAGAAGTGGTGCGCCTGGGCCGGCGGGTGGCAGTGTGCAGCATGCGCCTGACGAACGACCAGCAGTCACTCATTGCAACGGGCAACGCCAGTTATATCGTGAGCTGAGCCATCGGGTGTACCGTAGAGGCGCACAGGTGCCTGCGTTTTCAGGAATCGGCAAATTCCGGATAGCACCAGTGACGCCATACTTTGTGTCTCGATTCCACCTTCTGTTGGCCTTCGGTATTCGTCTGGTACTTGACCACAAAGATCTCCAGGGTAGCCAGCTGGGTGTCACGATCGCGTGGCTGGTTGTTCCAGCTCTTGCAAAGATAGCCACCCAGTGCCTGTCGAACCGTGGAGTTGGCATGATCCACCACACGGCCTAGATATTTGCGCCAGCGATAGTTCTCATACAGCGGGAAGAACCGTTCGGGCGCTTGCCAACCTGGTTTGCTGGAGGTTAGCGAGTAGACATCGACCTGTGCACCACTGCGCAGGGTGCCAGGAATGAGTATGTAGGAGGAGGTGGTTAGCGGGTAGGGGGCGAACATGTCCCAGCGTTGCTCCAGCCGAGTCACCCTTGCCAGGTGATTGAAATAACGCGGCATGTGACCGCTAGAGCCCGGTAGACCATGTAGGTTGTAGCTGGTTACCACATAGAAGAACAACGCGGCCAGCAGAGAGCCAGCCAGCGTTGCCTTTACCCTTAGAGGCCTGAACGGCAGCAGGCGACTGGTTACGTTGCCCATCAGGCCCCGATGCTCCGCTACCCATCGATAGATGCGATTGCCGATGCTCAACGGGATCGGCAGCGACATCAGCCACCCCAGTGGCTTGACGGGCCAGCACTGCAAGAACAGGAAGCTCATGGCGTGCCAATGGATGTGATAACCGCCCTGAGTATCCTGAATGACCCAGGAATTCTCCCGCTCCATGATGGCGTGTATGGCTGGATAGTTCTGGGCGCGAAGAATACGCGTGCCTTGTGGAAGCAGAAAACCTCTCAGAATCAGGCACATCTTGAGACAGAAAGTACAGTCTTCATCGTAGTAGATCACGATGGTTTCCAGCTGTCGGCGTCGGGCCATCTGCCTGTCACGATTTATCAGGCGCACCCACAATGCGCCAGGTATGAGCAGGCTGAGTGCCATGAAGTCAATCAGCGGAAAAAGGCCAATGTGCAGCATCAACAGGAACGCTGCATGCAGTGAGCCGAGCAGCAGCAAGCCGGTGATACGCATCCAGGGCCAGAAAAATGGGCTCAGTACCAGCAAAGGTCCGATGAATTCTACCGCCAAAACGAAAACGGTCGCCATTTTCAGTAATCCAGGAAACTGCCGGATCCAGTCCCCGACAGGCGTGGCGAAATGTTGCAGGCTGACCGCATAGAAGGCGGCATCGAACTGGCTTACCCAGGCGTCTCCAGTCTTCATCAAGGCGGTGAAGAAATACAGGTACAACACCTGGAAAACGATGGCGATGGTGGCAACCGAGAAGTACGGCTGCTCCCGATAAGCGTTGTTTGCCAGTGCATTGGGATTACCCAGATGCGCCGGTTGCAGCGCTGCATCAATCGAATACCGGGCGCCCAGTGGCAGAAATATTGCCCAGAAACTCATGATGACCAGCAGATTGTCACCACCTTGCAATATCAGGCCATTCCGGTTGAGCAGGGAGGTCAGCAACATGAATGAGGCGACGGCGGCGACTTTGCTGCGATAACCGAAAAGCAGGGCGCAGGCGAAGCAGGCGGCCAATATGAACAGCATGACCTGCCACCAGAGCTCTCCACTGGCCGCGTGAATAGACCAGTGCCAACGATGTGTCAGTAGCAGCCAGTTTCGACGTGGCAGTACGCCCTCATCGGTATAGAACGTCGTCAGGTCGAAGCTGCGCAATGCCAGGTCAGCCAGCAGTAGCAGCGCAAGCAGGATACGGAACAGTGCGATCGATCGAAGATCGAGACTGAACACACGTCTGACGAGGTTCATGACAGGCTCTCTGGACGAGGAATACATCCGCTTAGGACGTGACTCGGCCTAATTGTCATTGATCAAGGGGGCAATGCGTGCGAATTCTATCCATCTTTCCTCAGGTTCGCCTTCGATAGCCAGTAGAGCACGGCTGTGAATGTAATCTGCATCCATCACCGTACCGTGTCGCTGATTGAACACGCCGCTTTTAATCAAAACAATCAGACCCGGTGTCAATGGCGGCAATCGGTTGCGCAGCACCTTTTGCTGGCGTGCCTGACTGGTGACCAGCATGGAGCGCAACGCTCGACGTCGTTGTTCTCGCTCCGCAGTGGACAGTTCCGACATGTCGGCCGTGAGGTCGATCAGCCTGGGAGTCGCTGCATCAGGGTCTGGCGAGTCCTTTTGCAGGGCTCGCCAGAAATTCTGATCATCGGCTTTCTTGTCGGTGGGCTTGCTCATTAAAGCTACAGTAGCATTCAGTCTTGCTGTTGAGCTGCGAGAAATTGCCAGGTTTCGACGATTGTGTCAGGGTTCAATGAAACACTTGATATGCCCTGGTCCATCAACCAGCGGGCCAGATCGGGGTGGTCAGAGGGTCCCTGACCGCAAATCCCCACGTATTTATTCTGTTTGCGAGCTGCCGAGATGGCCATTGACAACATTTTCTTCACAGCCGGATCACGCTCATCAAACAGGTGTGCTACCAGGCCCGAATCGCGGTCAATGCCCAATGTCAATTGTGTCAGATCATTGGAGCCGATGGAAAATCCGTCAAAGCGCTCCAGGAACTCATCGGCCAGGATAGCGTTGCTGGGAACCTCGCACATCATGACAATTCGCAGTCCATGGACGCCGCGTTCCAGGCCGTTATCTGCCATCAGGGCCAGGACCTGATCCGCCTCTTCAAGCGTCCGTACAAATGGCACCATAAGCTCCACATTGGAGAATCCCATCACCTCACGAACATGCTTCAAGGCACGGCATTCCAGTTCAAAACAGTCGGAAAACGAAGAGGAGAGGTAGCGCGAAGCACCGCGAAACCCAATCATCGGGTTTTCCTCCTCCGGTTCGAACAGTGCGCCGCCGACCATGTTGCGGTATTCGTTGGATTTGAAATCGGAGAGTCGTACAATGACGGGGTGCGGTGCGAATGCTGCCGCCAGGGTCGCCACGCCTTCGGTGATCTTGTCGACATAGAAGCTCAGTGGATCCGCATAGCCTGCGCAGCGTTCTGCAATCTGCTGCTGCACCTCTTCCGGCATGGCATCGTGATTCAACAGGGCCTTGGGATGGATGCCGATGGTGTTGCTGATGATGAATTCGAGTCTGGCCAGTCCAATGCCATGGTGGGGCAATTGACTGAAGCCAAAGGCACGCTCCGGGTTGCCCACATTCATGGTCAGCTTGAAGGGCAGTTCTGGAAGATTGTCGAGCTGCGTCTCTGATACGTCGAAAGTCAGATTGCCGTCATAGATAAAACCCGTGTCACCTTCTGCGCAGCTGACGGTCACCTGCTGGCCTTCACTCAGCCTGCTGGTGGCATCGTTGCATCCGACGACCGCCGGAACGCCAAGCTCGCGGGCTATGATCGCGGCGTGACAGGTACGACCACCGCGGTTGGTGACGATGGCTGCGGCACGTTTCATCACCGGTTCCCAATCCGGGTCGGTCATGTCGGTGACCAGCACATCACCCGTCTGCACAGTGCCTATCTCATCGATACTGCTGACGATCCGGACTGCCCCTGCACCAATACGCTGTCCAATGCTTCGGCCACTGGCCAGTATCCTGGCCTTGTGATCAGCGAGTTGGTAGCGGGTAATGACGTTACGGTTGGAGCGTGATTCAACGGTTTCAGGTCTGGCTTGTAGTATGTAAAGCTTGCCATCCTGGCCATCCTTGCCCCATTCGATATCCATCGGACGACCATAGTGTTTTTCGATAGTGATGGCCATGCTGGCAAGGGCCTGTACATCGGCATCGTCCAGAGAAAATCGCATCTGGTCGGTCACGTCCACATCCACGGTTTCCACCGCGGTTTCCTGCCCGTAGATCATCTTGATGCGCTTGGCGCCACGGCTGCGCTTGAGTATGGCTGGTCTGCCGGCTGTCAAGGTTGGCTTGTGGACATAAAATTCGTCCGGATTAACAGAGCCTTGCACCACGCATTCACCCAGACCCCAGGAGGAGGTGATGAACACCGCATCGCTGAAGCCGGATTCCGTGTCGATGGAGAACATCACACCACTGGCACCAATGTCACTGCGCACCATGCGCTGGATTCCGGCAGACAGAGCAACATCGGCATGTGCAAACCCCTGGTGAACGCGGTAGGAAATGGCGCGATCGTTGTACAGGGAGGCGAATACTTCACGAATGCGGAGCAGAACGTCGTCGAGTGTCTTGACGTTGAGGAAGGTTTCCTGCTGGCCGGCGAAAGAGGCTTCGGGCAGGTCTTCAGCGGTTGCCGATGAGCGGACGGCGACCGACACAGCGCCACCGGCGCCTTGTCGAATGGTATCCCAGGCGTCCGTGACGGCGGCTGCCAGGCCATCGGGAAGTGGCGTTTCCATAACCCACTGACGGATTTGTGCTCCGGTCTGGGCCAGTGCCTGCATATCATCAGTATCCAGCGCGTCCAGCCGGGCATTAATCCTGGCATCAAGACCACTGACTTGCAAATGCTCTCGGAAGGCATCTGCGGTGGTCGCGAAACCATCCGGCACACTGATACCGGCTGTTGAGAGATTGGCGATCATTTCACCCAGGGAGGCATTCTTGCCACCGACCACAGGCACATCGTTCATGCCCAACTCTTTGAACCAACGGATGTACTGAGTCACTTCAACTCCTCGTAATGGGCCGTCTGGCGTTGGCATCAGGTCGATGCCAAGCCGGCAACGGCTGGATATAGTCTCGGGAATTCAATCGGTACACTGTATCGACACGCACAATACTTGCCTGAACCAGCGCACTGCCGCACAGTGGCAGATATAGTAAAGGAATTAACCCCCCCGGATAGCTGCGACATTAACGTATATGCCTAACTCCCAGAAGCGTCATGCCTTTATCGTCTCGGATCGCACGGGATTGACCGCCGAAGCCATGGCGCACAGCCTGTTGAGCCAGTTTCCCAGTATCGACTTCAACACCGAAACCTTCACATTTGTCGATACGGCAGACAAGGCCGCTGATCTGGTGGCACGCTGCCACTCGATTCGTGACAGTACTGGCGTCATGCCATTGGTATTTTTGACGATGGTGAACGACAAGCTGAGAGCTCAGTTCACCGTGGCGGATATTGAAGTCTTTGACCTTTTCCATACCTTTATCGGCCCGATGGAGGTGCGCCTTGGTGTTAAATCGTCACATACCATTGGTAAATCCCATGGTGTCACTGACGAAAAGGCTTATACATCGCGGATTGCGGCTGTGCATTTCGCATTGCAGACGGACGATGGCATGGATATCGATCACTATCGGCAGGCGGATCTGATTATCGTCGGCGTATCGCGTTGCGGCAAGACTCCCACATCGCTGTACTTGTCACTGCATTACGGATTGTATGTGTCCAACTACCCTTTGACCGATCACGAACTGGAACAAAAATGCCTGCCCGAAGCATTGCTACCGTTCAAGGAAAAACTATTTGGGTTAACCATCGATCCGTTCCGGCTATTGCAGATACGCCAGCAGCGTTTTCAGGGATCAAATTACAGCACGGCGGCCACTTGCCAGCGGGAGATTGCCCAGGCTGAAGCCTTGTTCAGGTCCAATCAGCTGCCATGGTTGAACACGACGCGCATGTCGGTGGAAGAAATCGGCGCGATGGTTGTGAACCGCACTAAACCCGACCGACGTATCTACACGTGAAAAATGGCCAAGCCTCGGTAGAAACAGTCGAGCCTGTCCGGAGGTGGCGCCTTTATTTGGGCTGGTCAACATAACGCAGGTAAGGCTTGACCTTGCGGAAACCCTGAGGATATTTCTTTTCGGCCTCCTCGTCGCTGACAGCCGGTACGATGATCACTTCGTCGCCGTCAGTCCAATTGACGGGGGTTGCTACCTGGTGCCGGGCGGTGAGTTGCATGGAGTCGATGACCCGCAGAATTTCGTCGAAATTGCGACCGGTGGTCATCGGGTAAGTCATGACCAGCTTGATACACTTATCCGGACCAATAATGTAGACCGAACGAACCGTTGCATTGGTGGCTGCAGTGCGACCTTCAGATGAGTTGCCGACATAGGTCGGAAACATGTCATACGCCTTGGCTACTGCCAAGTCTGTGTCGGCAATCATTGGGAAGTTGACCTTGGCACCCTGGGTTTCCTCGATATCGTCGACCCATTTGGCGTGGTTGCCGATCGGATCAATGCTCAAACCCACAACCTTGCAATTGCGTTTTTCGAATTCCGGCATCAGATGTGCCACTGCTCCGAGCTCAGTGGTGCAAACGGGAGTGAAATCCTTGGGATGAGAAAACAAGATGGCCCAGCTGTCCCCGATCCATTCATGAAACTGCATCTCACCCTGAGTGGTAGTGGCCTTGAAATCCGGCGCTATGTCGTTGATTCTCAGTGACATTGTGTTGCCTCAGCAGTTAATTGTCTGGCGGATGATTGCCTGATTGGCAGAACAGAGTTGCTAATTGAGATAACCATGAGGTTTTTGTTCACATTCGTCAATGGGTGGGAACCGAAATCAGGCGAAAACAGCGGCGTCGGGAGGGGCTGCCACGAATGGCATCACTCATTGCCAGTCAGTTGAGGACAAGCGGACATGTTATTAGCGTTCAAGAAAGACATGTCAACGCCGCTTTGAGACGCAAGCCACCTTATTTGAGGTTTGTTTGTGTCGCAATTGTGCGCCAATTCCCATCAGCTCCATTCATGCCTGCCCCGTTTTCGAACTATCTGTTCGGCGGTGCTGGGTCATCTGCGTTTTCTGATCAGCAGCATACTGCTATACAGCCTGCTGGCGACAGGGGGGGCTGCATGGCCGCAGGCAGAAAATGCACCAAGCGTTCGCTTGTTGGAGGGCGACATTCTTGTTGCGAGTGGGACTACAAGGCGTTCCATTTCAACGGCTCGTTCGTCTCTGCTCTGGACTGACGGAATTGTGCCTTACAGCATTGACCCAGAACTGCCCAGGTCCAGCAAGCTTGCGGTGGCTACGGCTATCGCTCACTGGAACAAGGTCAGTGGCATCACGCTGGTTTCGCTGGACGACTGGCCCGCTGGACAAGCGCTACCAGAGGACTCGATCAAGTTTCAGCCGGGATCTGGCTGCGCCTCCTGGGTTGGGCGTCTGGGCGGTGAACAGGAAGTGTGGGTGGTTGACAATTGCGCCGCAGGCAGTGTGATGCACGAGATTGGGCATGCACTGGGCCTGGAGCATGAGCACACCCGTCCTGATCGCGATCAATACATACAGATCAACTGGGACAACATCTCTGCCGACAAGCGACATAATTTCGATGTAGCGCCTAAAGCTTCACGCATCCAGGGTGAGTACGATTACGAATCAATCATGCATTACGGTCCCACCAATTTTTCGCTCAACGGCAAATCAACTATCACGCCGTTGCAGGTATCTGCGGATATCATCGGGCAACGTGTGGCTCCCAGTGTCGGGGATCTTGCTGCCATTGCGAAGCTGTACGCAACCGATCTGTCGGTCGTGACGCAAGTGTTCAGTGACGCGCGGGGCTCTGAGGTGACAGTTCATGTCAGCAACGAACTTGAGCAGGGTGCAAATACCATCAATGTCGATGTTCAATTAGGCGAAGGTCGGGTTCAGACGTACGCAGGCTCCGATTGGATCTGTGTGGTTTTGGCAGATGCTCAGGTGTCGTGTTCACTGGGCCGGCTTGCAGGTAGCAGTTCCAGCTTGCTGACTTTCTATGTGGACGGTGAAGTGCTGGCCACGGACGTGACTGCGACAGTGCGATCGAAGACTCCCGATGATGACACCCTGAACAACGCGGACGGCGCCCAGGGGGTGCCGGAACTGGCGCCAGCCAATGCTCTGGCTGATACGCCGAGTCTCTTGGCGACAACCACCACCAAGACCTACGGAGCCGCCGCTCTATGGCTTTGGCCCGGCCTGTTGCTGATACTATTCCTGAGGCACGCCGGTAACCGGATCAATCGGCAGCCCGGTGACCGGATCGAAGGAATCGGGCGGCGGGGAATCGCCGAAATTCTCGACCGGTAGCTCTGGCGAATCGCTGGAGGCCGCACCGGCCGCTTCGCGTACTGTGGCTGAACGATTCGGATCGCGCTGCTCAGCACCCTCAACGGGTTCCTCTATGGCGATGGCTATATCATCAGCCGGCGACCCACTGGGCAAATACTCATCCTCGCCGCCACTCGAGTTGCCGGATGAGCTGCCTTCGCCCATCATCAGTACTACCTCGGTGATCTCACTGTCCGATTGTTCATTCTTGCGTACCAGCATGTGATTGGGGCTGAGTTTGGCCAAGGCCTTGTCGAGAGGTTCGTCGATGATGTCGATGTTGACCCGAGCCTCGGCGTCGCCGGTAACCACCACGCTGATACCCAGCTGATTGCTCAATACTTCGGCAAGTTCTGCGGCTGAGGCGTTACTGGCCTGCACTGAAAGCAGTCCATCTTGTGCGCTTACCTGTACTGTCTGCTGAGCGTAAGCAGCAGACATACCGCCGGTCAAAAGCAGGCATGCCGCTGGCACTGCCAGACCAACTGCGCGCAGAGCCGGGTAAAACGATAAAGGGTCGACAAATGGCCGTGACATAAGCGTCATCCGGAGGGTCCTAAGGCGGAGTGTATGCTCCTGCATCGTTAATGGTGTGGCAAATTGGAAAGAAGCGGGGTCATTTGTTACCCCAAGGGTCTATTTGTTATTGGTTTTGATGACTGATCGATGATCAATTCAATAGCAGGGGGTGTGTATATATTACAATTCCTAGTCTTCAGGGTCGATTCTGGATGAATAATACATCCATGGATATAAAATCTGAAATATCGATCAGGAGCTCAAAGCCTTCGTCCCTGGTGCTGGAAGACGATGTAACGCTCGCTCGAGCCTACCAGCGCATTCTGGAATCACTGGGTTACGACGTCGCTGTTGCACACAGGGTTGATGAGGCGCGGGCCCTGATTCGGGACAAGGCGCCGGAACTCTTGCTCATTGATATAGATCTGCCAGATGGTAACGGCCTTGATCTGATGGAGGAATTGCGTAATGACACCCGAGGGCGCTTTATTGTTATCAGCGGTGATGATTCGCAACGTGCGGCTATCAAGAGTATTCGTAATCAGGCGGTAGAGTTATTGCTCAAGCCGGTTGATCTGGCAAGCCTTCGGGAGCGACTGACGCCTTTGGCAGCCGGGACGGGTTCCAGTGAGGCGCCCGACTCCCCGGTGGGAGCCAAGATTGGCGGCAAGGCCGGATGGATCCATGTAGGTACCCATCATGCGCTCAGTGCTCTTCGTACGGCCATGAGTTACAGTGCGGAACGAAGCCGCGGGCACGCATTGATAACGGGTGAAAGCGGGGTTGAAAAGACATCGGTGGCTCATGCAATTCATGAGAGGGGCAGGCGTACGGGTCAGTGTCTGGTCATTGATTGCTCAGACGAGTCTGGAGAGATCGGCATGGTTCGGATTTTCGGTCAGGAAGATCCGCAGACGGGCGAAATTCTGCATCGAGGCTACATCGAACAAGCCGCGGCCGGTACTCTTGTGCTGGATCATGTGGAAAAACTGCCATCCGAAATTCAGTCGCGCCTGCTGCCGTTTCTTGATTCTGGCTCCTTCAGACGAGTTGATGGTGTGCGCGGAGCAGAAGCAACCCTGTCCGTGATTGGCATTGCACGAAGCTCAGGTACGACGGATGTGGACGAAACCTCACTGCGATCTGATTTCCTGTTTCGTCTAGCCCAGATAACGCTCGCCGTGCCCAATCTGCGACAGTGCCGGGACGATATCCAGACCATTGCCGATTCGATTCTGGCCCACTCCGCAGGAGAAAGAGGCGCAGAGATGGCTTTTTCAGAGGCCAGCAGGTCGCTTATTGCCAATGCAACCTGGCGAAGAAACATCAGGGAGCTGCGAAACGTCATCGAGCAGTCGGTTGCGGCGACCAGGCAGGGGGAGGACGTAGAGATCCTTCTCGACAACGCTCATACTCTGGCAGCAGAGCCGGAGTCCGAGATAGACAAATGGGTAGGGACCACTATCTGGGAGTTCGAACGTCAATTGCTCAATGCAACTTTGACCCATTTTGAGGGAGATAAGGAAAGGACTGCCAAAACGCTGGGAGTTAGTCTGAAGACGCTTTATAACCGTATGAACGCCTACTAGGAGACGGAGCAATTCAATGAATGGGACAGTTGCCAACAGGGATGCAGCACTGGATGTGCTGATAGTTGAAGATGATCGTGACACAGCTTCTGCCATGCAGCGCATTCTACAGCGCGCAGGATTTACAGCCGAACATGTACAGAGTTTGTCCGACGCCGCCGACCAGATGAAACAGTGCAAGCCGTCTATCGTTTTGCTGGACCTGTCATTGCCTGACGGTGATGGTGTAGAGGCGATCAGAGCGCTCACCTCTTCAGGTGAAACACAAGTAATCGTTATCAGTGGTACCGATGACGCCGAGCGCACGCGCAGGTGTTTGCAGGCGGGAGTATTTGATTTTCTGGTCAAGCCTGCGCAAGCTCGCGAC
>RCMY010004840.1_pt1 | contig 16447 bp, 15 predicted proteins | sample 2041341 | NCBI WGS metagenome assembly RCMY01 (sample SAMN09708234, study PRJNA481090) | Marine sediment metagenome, whole genome shotgun sequencing project. | reverse complement strand
CGATCGTTGATGTCGTTGGCATCTTTCTTGTCGAGGTACAGGTAGAATATCTCGGGACTCTCCAGCTCGGTCTTGAAACTAAAGCTGGCATCGCCTTCAACCTGCAGTGAATCTAGGGTCACCAAGGTAGAATCCGGAATGTGTTGTAAAAACAGCGTGCCCTTTTTAAGGCCTTTGACCTTTCCGGTCACTCTCATGGTGTTCTCTGAAGGATTGCCGCCGCATGCAAAAATGAATAGGGCAAGCAATAGGGAAAATGGTACTGTTTTTTTCATTTTGGTGTTTGGATGGTTTTTAGAAACACTTCTCAAATCTCATCGCGCAAATATCATGAATTTTTAGTTTGTCCGATGCATGTAGAGGATTAAAATGTCCGCGATCGACTAACGGATCATAAGTATGCAACTCATCTAGCGGATAGGCAATTTCATCGAAAATTCCGCATAAAAATTTAAGGAATGCTAATATTTCCATAATTTAGGCGAAAATTCCTACTTATGAACAATTATATCGTCCTTTTCTGTTTTTTTGCGATTTGTTTTGTCATGGCCTGTCTTTTGGTGTTGTTTTTATCTGACGACAAGAGTTAATCATCATTTACATTTTAGAGGCGACTTCCATAAGATAGGCGCAAAGCAATGCTCCGCCCGTTCCTACTACATATCCAAAAACAGCCAATAGTACGCCTACCGAGGTTAACGACGGGTGAAATTCCGCTGCAACAACGGGTGCCGATGCCGCGCCGCCTACATTGGCCTGGCTCCCAACGGCCAAAAAGAAGTAAGGGGCTCTGATGACTTTGGCGACAAGGATCAGAAGTCCCGCGTGAATGGAAATCCATATAAAACCTATCACCAGAAGTCCTGGGTTTTCCATTACCCTTCCGAGATCCATTTTCATGCCGATGGTGGCCACTAAAATGTAGATGAACATACCACCTAATTTGCTGGCGCCGGCTCCTTCGTAGTTTTTGGCTTTCGTAAAGGATAGACCGATGCCTATTACCGTTGCGAGAACAACCATCCAGAAGAAACCGGAACCTAAAAAGGACATAAAATTCTTTGGGTCCGCCACTTTCGCACTATTTGCTATCAGATAAAGACTGATTTCATCCCCAAAAAAATGGGCGATACCGGTTGCGGTGAACGCAAAGGATAACATCATAATATAATCCTTCAATGTCGGTATCCGCGCTATTTTTTCTGCAAATTCGGTAACTTTTATCTTTAATGTCTCAATGGCTGATGTATCCGCTTTTAACCATTTATCGATTCGGGTGCTTCTGCCTACCCCGAATAAGATGACGGCCATCCAAATATTGGCAATGACAATATCCACCAGTACCATTTTGCCGTATTCATCGGGATTGTACCGGAAAATTTCCAGCATGGCCGCTTGATTGGCCCCGCCGCCGATCCAGCTTCCCGCAATGGTGGAGAGTCCGCGCCACACGGCGTCAAAGTCGCTGCCGCCTACCGTATCCGGAGAAAAAATCGAAACAATTAAAATTGCGATGGGACCTCCGATAATAATGCCCACTGTACCCGTCAAAAACATGATAAGAGCTTTGGAGCCCAGATTGGCGATGGCTTTTAGATCAATACTCAAAGTCATCAAGACCAAAGCAGCGGGTAAGAGATAGCGGCTGGCCATAAAATAAAGGTTGGAGGTCTCATCGGAAACCACGCCCGTACTGGCCAAGATGGCCGGCAGAAGATAGGCCATTAGAACTGCGGGGACAACGGAATAGAACTTACTCCAGAACCCTGTCTTTATGGAAGACGTGTAGAAAATAAATCCTAGACTGAGGGCCAATAGGCCAAAGACTACGGTGTCGTTGGTGATTAGGGGTTGATCCATTAGCAGGGTTGAAGGTTGCAGGTTAAAGGTTACAGGTTGGTTCAAATAGTTCGATAAACTTACGCATTTTTAGACTACTTATGATTTCACTCTCACAGGGTGTTACCATTTTAAATAACTGACGGAAACAATTTTCTCTATTCACTCCTAACCTTTAAATGTTTCTTGATGAACTGCGCCACCCCATCCTCATAATTGGGTAGGGTCGTGTTATCGGCAATAGCCTTAACTTCGTCACGAGCATTGCCTACAGCCACACCGTAACCGCAATGTTCTAACATTTCAATATCGTTATAGTTGTCACCGAAAGCGATGACATCCGATAGCGATTCATCCTCCTTCAGCAAACTTTTAATAGCGGTCAGTTTGGAGACGGATTTCGGAGCGATTTCGATTAGCGTGTCGTTCGAGCGGTACAGATGCAATTCACCACCAAATTGCTTTTCCAGCAACGGATAAAGCATATCCGAAGTAATCTTGGTTCCCATGAGCATAACCTTGTGTGCCCCGATGTTCCGGTCTTCCCAATCCTTCAACGTATCTGAAGTATCCCTGAAAAGAGGAGTAGATTGGGTGTAACGGATTTCTTTCCGCACCCGCTCCGTGTTTTCTTCCACAAACCATTCATTCGCATAGTACAGGCCTAATTTTGTGAAATGCAATTGGGCGTGATTGTGTATGTCACAAAGGTGTTGCATTTGGATTACCGATGAGGAAATTTCGATATCCCCATGCAAAACCAAAGCTCCGTTATAGCAAACGATGGGCTGATCTAAAATACCCAGTCTTCGCTGCAAATACACCATGGCCCTCGGCATTCGCGCGGAGACCAATATAATTCGTGTTTTATCCCTAATCCGTGCGATTTCGGATATCGTAAAATCCGATACATCGCTTTTGCTGGATAGCAATGTGCCGTCAAGATCGGAACAGAGGAGTTTATAGTTCATATAATCAAAGATTTAGCCAATAGGTCCATTTCAAATTGATCGACCGGTATCGAGGCTCGAATTGATTAACGGCATAATTGTCGTTGTAAACAATAAACAAATCCGACAAGGGCGCATAACGCCATTGGAGTCTTGAATTAATTCCCAAATTATTGGCCTGGTTACCGTATTGAAAAATGGTGGACCAAAATATGGATTTGCTAAACGTAAGATTAAATTTAGAACTGACCAACCAAAAATCACCATCGGGGTGGGGATCTGGCAGCCGTATCCGGTTGTGATTTAGGGCTAAGGATATCAATACCTTCGGCTGTAGTCGTAAGCTTGTTACCCCTTCAAAGGTGAAAAGGTCACCGTTAAAAAACTGACCGATCTGTGCGAAGCCTTCGAAAGAAACAGCCTTTGCCCGGTTCGATTCATAGGTCACACCCGCACTGTTAAAATGATAGCCTCGATTCCCTGGAAGGGGAGTGCCGCCCTCGGTGTTCGTAGGGTCAAATGGATTGGACAAAAAGATATACTCCCCGAAAAACTCAGCCGTGAGTTCCGATTGGTCTTGGAATTCTGCAGTCCAAGAGGCCATGATATTGCGATCTGTGTTCTTGTAATCCAAGCTGGGTTGCCATGTAATTATGGGAAAAAACTGAAAACCGTGAGTGTTGATAATTCCGTCTTTTGGATAGAACAGCCACTGGATACCCGTTGCTGATTTCACGATATCGGTACGACGAATGAAACCGAGATCGGATCGGAAATCTTCATCGATATAGACCCAGTCGGAAAAAATATTGTACTTTCTGGTGTTATAACTTAGGTGAGCCCCGGTAGAGTAATTGCCACGGTCGTCATCGGGTTGGAAGGATTTATGACCGTAAAACTTTCCAGTCCATTTATTATTTTTTGAAGCTAGGTTATAATCGAGCCCGACCACCCGGTTGTATTCATCATCGCGTTTTACGAAGTCATATTCCTTGAACGATTGTTTGTTGATAAAAAATGCGCCAATGTTAGACCGGGCGAAAATCTTTTTTTGCAGGACGAGCATGGTATTGTTGTTCGATGCGATTTCGTTGGCCTTATCCTCATCCGTTTGTATACTGAGTATGCCCAACCGCCAATTATCATTGAGTTTTCCGCTGAGACGAACGCCGCCCAATATCCGATTTTCTATGGAATTTCCGGCACTATCCCGAGCGATACCAATACGTCTAGAAAAAAACGGATTGGCATCCCTGCCACCGCCAAAACTTCCGAAGAGATCACTATTATCGATAAAAAATTGACGTTTTTCGGGAAGCGAAACCTCGAACCGGGTCAGGTTCGTGATAATATCGTCTACCTCTACATTTGAAAAGTCGGGGTTGATGGTCACATCAAGGTTCATTCCGTTGCCGATAGCCACTTTCGCGTCACCGCCGACTTTTAGGTTGGTTCTGCCTTCATCGATGATATAGTCCTTTTCCGAAATGGTGTTCACGTAGGGTATGAGAGCGAGGGGTGTACGTGATTTTCCCAAAGGTTTTTCGAAGACCATATCGCCCATAAACGCCAAGCTGAAAATGGACTGGTTCTGGGGTATGCGCTGCCAGGCACTTCGCTCATTGGTCTGCATATCGAACCGATAGCTCTGAAACCGCCATTTGGTTTCGCCCTCCCTGAATTTAAAGGAGGTAAGGGGGATGGCCATTTCCGCTGTGTAATAGTTCTCGAACATTTTGGCCTCGCCGAGCCATTTGACATCCCAAGAGGTATTGAAATCACTGTCGCTTTCCTCCCCGCCGCTAGAAATCAGGGCTTCCCTTCGAACGCCAAAAGGGTTGATGCCAAATAAAAAGGCATTCGTACCGTCGTTAAATGTGTCGAACATCAGGCTGATATTATCGTTGCCGCCGGCCCTAAAATCCCGTTCCAATGTAGGTATGACCCAGTTGTTGCCTATGGAAAAAACTTTTAGACCAATGTAAAGTGTTGTTCCGTCAGAGAACATTTTGATACTGGTGGGCTGTTTAGCCATAATGCTATCCGATGGAAAGTATTGTTGAAAATTACTGGGACCGTCCACCGTTTTCCAGACGGGTTCATCAAGAATACCGTCGATTTTTGGAATTTCTGCTACGTATTTAACGGTAAAGGATTTGTCAGGGGTTTGGGCGTAGGCAAAAACGAGCGAAACAATAAAGAGAATGGTACAAAGCGTTCGGGTCATCGAAGGTTGTTTGGCCGGTATTTCAAATTTAGGGATTTTTTGTAGAAGGGGAAACATCTTCAGGTCGGGCACATGCAAGAAAAGTTGAGGTTTCAATCGCTACCTCTACATCGGAACTCCCCTGAACAATAAGAATTGGAACGCTCAGTTTTTGATTTCCGCTTTAGGATTTAACAACATGCATTCTTTGATAAACTTTTGGTTTTGGGGACTATGTGCGGGTGATATATCGATTGAAGAAAACTTCGTATTTTACGAGATTCTCATAACATATTTCCATTACCCGATTTCAATTTGGAAATCTCCCCCACCCCCCCATGGTCGTTATAGATTTGGTTGTTCGCACGGTTTCCGGAGACATAGTATATCTTGCTCCCATCCTTTTTTATAATGCGTAAGAGGCCGGGCCCAAAGAGTACATAAATCATATTGGTAAATGTATACATAGAGAACTGCAACTGGAATCTACTCCTCAGATTTCTTCCTCTGAAACTCCCTTTTCTTCTTCTTATCGGGGTTCTTGAACAAACGTTTGAAGAATCCGTCGCGCTTTACGGGATCACAATCCAGTAATCGGACAATCTCAGGATTTGGTTCTTTAAAGCGGGCTTTCGTAATGGTATCGTAGGAGGGATGCCGGTTCAATTCCTGCATAAATTTAGCGAACATCGGCAGGGCGGCATTGGCGCCTTGGCCAAGAGCGGTACTTCGGAATCCGATTTCGTGGTTCTCAAGGCCTACCCAGGTTACATGTAGCATTTTCGGTGTCAGGGCAACGAACCAAGCGTCCTTATTGTTCTGGGTGGTGCCGGTCTTACCAGCGATATCGTTCTTGAGTTTATAGGTGGTTCGAATGCGTGAGGCCGTACCCATGTTGACAGTCGATTTCATCATTTCGAGCATAATCAGCCGGGTTTGTTCCGAAAAGGCGGGAGTTTTGGCGCGTTTTGGCTCGAATTCGGTCAGAAGCGAATCTTTTTTGTCCGTAATCCGTTCGATGAGATAGGGCAGCACTGCTTTGCCATCATTGACATAGGACGCATAGACGCCGGCAAGTTCGTTAAGATAGAGTTCGCCAGTTCCCAATGCAATGGATGGCTGTTCGGGGAGTTTTGTGAAAACCCCCATATTTTTGGCCATGGTCAAGACATTGGCCAATCCCGTTTTTTCCAGGACTTTTACGGTGACCGTATTTACCGAATTGCTTAAGGCCTGTTCCATAGAATAGTTGAGATACGTTTCATCATCGTCACCAGAATTGCCGGGCGACCAGTTTTTCAGGTTTTCGTATTCGACCTCTTCGGCAGACCAATACGTGCAGGGAGCGATACCGGTTTCCAAGGCGGCAGTATATACTATGGGCTTGAAGGTTGACCCGACCTGACGCTTGCTTTGCGCCACATGGTCATATTTAAAATGTTCGAAATCTACCCCACCAATCCACGTTTTTACCGCTCCCGTTTGCGGGTCGATGGCCAGTGACCCCGTATTTAAGAACTTCATGTAATGCACGATACTATCGTATGAACTCGCCTCCACGGTTTTTTCACCTTCCCAGTCCGTAAGGGCCATAGGTCTTTTTATTTTCAATGAATCCATGATTTCGGTGTCATCGAGTTTTTGTGTCTTGAGTTTTTTATAGGCACTCGAGCCGCGCACCACTTTTTCGATCAATTTGGTATCGGTAAGCCAAGGGGCGTTCTTTCCGTAGCTCTTCTCGAACTGTTCTTGTAGGGATGCCATGTGCTCCCGCATCGCCGCTTCGGCCCAAAATTGCATATTGTAATCGAGGGTGGTGTAGATTTTGAGTCCATCTGTATAAATATTATACTCGTTGCCGGTTTCCCGCTGTTCGAGGCTCCATTTCTGCATTTTTTTCCGTACTTCTTCCCGAAAATAGGGAGCCAAGCCGTCGTTGTTATCGTATTCCCGATAATCCAAGGTTAAGGGGATAGCCATCAGACTATCCTTTTTTTCTGAAGATATCAGTTCGTTATTCGCCATGGATAACAGGACTAAATTTCTTCGGGAGAGGCTTTTTTCGGGGAATATCCTTGGATTGTATCCGTAGGTAGCCTTAAGCATGCCTACCAAGGTGGCGGCCTGCTCGACGGACAGATCCTTAGTGCTTTTGTTAAAGAATTTGAGGGAAGCACTTTCGATGCCGAACGTATTGTCACCGAAGGAAACGGTGTTCAGATAGTGGGTCAGTATTTCATCCTTTGAAAAAATATTCTCTAGCCGGGATGCGATAACCATTTCCTTGATTTTGTCCACGGCAATGTTCGATACTTTTCTGTCTCTTCGCGGATATAGATTCTTGGCCAGCTGCTGGGTCAGCGTACTTCCACCCCCGGAGGATTGGTCCTGCATAAGCACCGTCTTTATAGCCACACGGCCCAAGCTCTGGTAATCAATGCCCGAATGCTCGTAAAAGCGTTCGTCTTCAATGGCGACAAGGGCATCCAATACATGTTGCGGGATGCTTTCGAAAGAAATCGGCTGCCTGTCGTAGAGATAAAATTTACCGATTAGCACGCTATCAATGGTATACACCTCGGATGCCCGCTGGTATTGAAAATCGGAAAGCTCTTCTTTATTCGGAATTTTGCCCCAGGCCCCCCAGTAAATGCTGAGGATAAATAGGATAAGGAGTACGATTCCCGCGGTGATGGCGAGAATACTATATCTTAATATCGGAGATTTTATTTGTTTTAAAAGCAAGGGTGTTGATGTTTAGGATGACATATGTTTTATCGTTCGCAATATCCGACTAAAAAATAAAATTCGTACGAAGCTTGATAATTGATTTAATTTAGTTGGACTATTTTTGAAAAAAAATATTACTGAATGAAAAAATCTATCCTCTTACTGTTTTTTGCAACCAACCTCTGCTTCGCCAATAATCCCATTTGGTCAAAAATGGGACATCGGGTGGTCGGGGAAGTAGCCCAAGAGAACCTCACGAAAAAAGCGGCCAAGGCTATCGCTGAATTACTTGATGATCAAGGTTTGGCCGCCATATCTAACTTTGGAGATGAGATCAAGGCCGATAGTTCATATCGCAAATTTAGTGCTTGGCACTACGTCAATTATCCCTTAGACAAAAAATACGGTGACGAACCGCCAAGTAAACAAGGAGATCTGATAATCGGTATCGAGAAATGCATGGAAATCATCAAAAATAAAAATAGTTCGAAAGCGGACAGGATTTTTTACCTTAAAATGCTCGTACACCTAATCGGAGATTTGCATCAGCCCATGCACGTAGGCCGATTAGAAGATAAGGGAGGCAATGACATTCAAGTAAGATGGTTCAATACGGGCAGTAACCTGCACCGGGTCTGGGACTCGAACATAATCGATGACTACGGTATGAGCTACACGGAGTTGGCGCACAATTTGCCTAGGTTGTCAAAAGCGCAAAAGAAAGCGATTCAGAAAGGCGATATCTACGATTGGGTCGAAGAATCGCAAAACTTGGCCAACGAAATCTATGGTTCCGTCGAAATTGGGGAAAAGCTCTATTATCGCTATAGCTATGATTGGTTCGCCACCGTAGAAATGCAATTGGAAAAGGGCGGGTTGCGGTTGGCAAAGGTCTTGAACGAGCTGTTTTGATCTATTCGAGAATGAGGTGAATTTTTAGAAAGTGAAATTTGCTTAGCGTTTCGAAATCTTATTCCCCGAAATATTCTTCTGCCTTGAACTCTTGAAACGATCGACATCGTCTGGCCGTAATTTGGCATGTTTGGTACTTCGGCCCTGTACTCTTTTTCGCCACATTCTGAAACTGCTGGGTTTCATCTCTCGGCGCATGATTTCGATAACTTCCTGTTCGGAGATGCCAAATTGGTATGAAATCGCCTCAAAAGTCGTGCGGTCTTCCCAAGCCATTTCGATGATGCGGTCTAATTCGCGTTCCGTGAATTCTTTTTCCATACTACTCCAAAGATACGAATAGGAAGAATCTTCCTTTTATCCTATTTAAATAGAATTTTGTCGAATAAAAAAAATAAAGCAAGAAAACTGGGGTTATATTTAATGAAGTTTGTTGCGAGGACATTAGCGGCCGCCCGATCGCTAAAGACAGTAACCAGCTTTTTAAACCAGGGTCCCACTAAAAAAATCGACCTTCTAAAGGTCGATTTTTTTAGTATTAGGTGCTACCGAATTACCCTAAAGGTTAAGTTAATCCGCTCCCCAATAGTTTTCGCTGTTTTGGGAATCTGATGTAGCCAATGATGCTGAGTGGCACCCTGCATTAACAGAAGGCTGCCATGTTCTAATAGTAATTTGTGCTTTAAAAGCTTATTCTCACGATGTCTAAGGTGAAAATAGCGTTCCTGTCCCAAGGTAACCGATGCGATTACCGGATTTTTTCCCAATTCCTTTTCATTGTCGGCATGCCAGCCGTTGCTGTCTTTTCCATGGCGGTAGTGATTGAGCAAACAGGTCGTAAAAATCACATCGGTCTTGCTCTCGATTTTCTTTTTGATTTCCATAAGGGCTTCCGTAAAATCGTGTGGCTGCATGGTAATGTTGGAGTAGGAATAGGCTTTCCCATTAGTAGCGTATAAGGCCGTCAACCTAGGTTGAGGATAGATTTTTCCAAAAACTTTGATATCGTCTTGCTGCCAAGGCACCTCCTTTCTAAAATGCTCAAAATAGGTATCCGCCTTGTCCTGAGAAAAAAAATTGCGAAAATAGATGATATCGCTATCGGGTAGGTTGAGGTTTATTCCATTTGTTTCTCCCATATTTCTAAGTAAGCTGGTCATTTAGTACACTAGTGGATTAGAGGACAGGAATTTCAAGTTCTGGGTTCTATCATAAAACTTTAGGAATTTGGTGCTTGTTATTCAGAATTTGTGATTCATATTCATCCCAAATACCACCACGCCCAAAACATGAGTCCAAATTGCAGGGGAATCCTCAAAATTAAGATCCATTTAGGAATACCTGCGGATGCCTTTTCGCCCGAGAGCATATAAAAATGGACCAGAAGAAATACCGCGAGCATAAGGATAATGCCATAAATTGAGATGTCTTTGGTAGAGGGAAAGCATAGTCCGATACCCAATGCTATTTCCGCGGCACCGCTCAGGAATACCAATAGTTTGTGCTTCGGCAAGTACCTCGGCATAATGCGCAGATAAGCCTTAGGTTTTATGAAATGCATCACGCCCGCAAAGATGTACATTGCGGCCATGAGGTATAAGTGCCAGGGAAAGTTCAGATTCAAGAGTAAGTTCAAGTTCAAAAAAATTTAAAAGTGTATTGGTTTATAAGTTTTCAAAAAGAGGATTTTCCAATGGCGCACTTTGCATCATCGACGAGCTTACAAAATCGAGCATCTAGCCTATCAAATCTGAAAACATCCTCTTCAAAGGTACTTCTTCATTCGTTCCTTTTTATATTCCGGCACCGAATCATTATCCATAAACAAATGTAAAATTTCGGCGGGTTTTTTTTTGGCGAACAAGAGATTAAAAAATTGGTTTACCGTCAAGGTATTCTTGGATTGCTGTAACAACTGCATCGAATCGCCTTTTTTCACTTCACCCTCCTCCAAAACGCGCACATAGGTGCCGGGGCGCCCGCGTGCGATATATTTTTTCAGGATTTCCTGGTCCTCGAACCTAACGCCCAATTTATAGCAGGGTTCGCGAGGCTGTGAAACTTGAATCGTGGCGCTTCCTATTTTAAAGATGTCGCCGATTCGCGTGATGGACTCATCCAAACCTTCGACCGTCAAATTTTCGCCGAACATGCCCCAATCCCAATCCAGGTTGGGATATTCTTTTTTCCAAAAGGGATATTCATCCGCAGAGAACAAAAAACAGGCTTTGTTGACGCCTCCATGGTGTTTGCGGTTGATAACGTTATCTTTCTCCACATCAGTCTTTCCCAAGTACAAGGCTTCGGAAACAGGGTATTTAAAAATACCGGTTTTTTCTTCCCTGCCATTCCAAAAAAATGTTGTGGACGCGCCGATATTCGTAGAAATGATTTGCATACCCCAAAAATAGAAAACCATCCCGATTAAAGGATGGCTTTCATGAATTAACTCCTAAACATTGGCTAACTATGGGGGAACTTTACCTAACGGTAGCAGTCACCAAGTCCGGAGCCAACCCAAAGCCCAGTTTAAAGGCTTTTGTAACCGAGCCTTACATTCCTGATTCTATTTTCAGGCCACCAGTTTTTTCGACCAAGGGCTTGAATTCCATGGCATGTAAGAACAAGATGTTCTCACCGATGTTTTCAAAGTCGTATATGACCGGCTGGCCCTCGTGTTTCATGAACATCGAATCGCCTTTTTTGATTCGCACCAAATTAATCTTCCCGGAAGCATAGCGGCTGATCCCTAAACCTTCGGTCATCGACGTAAAGTTGTAATTGCCACTGATTTTTCGGGGAAGACGCTCTCCTGGAAAAAGTACGACTTCCCATACTTTTATTTTATCGTTTTCGAAAAGTAGTTTTTGGCCTAAACGGTCATCGATTTTCTTTCTTTGCAACTCCAATAATTTAGAAGGTTCCCAAGATTCAAAATTACCGGGAGGATTCAGTTCTACACATTTCATTAACGAGAGTTTTTTCGATTTGTCTTTATTTGCGAATACAGAACATAACCTGTAATCAGCAGAAGCACCGGCAAAACCATCAAATCGTACCTGATCTCGTAATTTTGGCCTAAGGATGGTAAGCTCTGTAATTGAAATTCCCATATCAGAAATAGGCACCAAATAAACGCAAGGAATTTCCACTGTGGCTTGTCAGCTTTTTTCATAGGTTTGGCTTTGGAAGATGCGGACGAGGTTTTATCGGCGGCGCAAATATTCAAAAAATTGTAGGGGGTATCTTAAATATCAGTGTCCAAAGCAGTACGGATTTCAGAATTCTGAACGGAAACCTCAATAAATAGGGATTTTCAGGAAATTTTCAGGAATTGTAACCGGTTAAGATTCCAATATCAGGAATCCGAACCACATACGTCCCGAGAAACCAGAGTATAAATTCACGCCATTACGTGCTCCTTATATTTGGAGGGCGTAGTACCCGTAAATTTTTTGAAGGCGGAATAAAAGGCACTTTTGCTATGAAAGCCCACCTCGTTACCAATACCTTCGATGCTAAAATGGGTATGTGCTTCGTTCTCGAGTAGTTTTTCGGCTTTCTGTATACGAAACCGATTGACATACGCATTAAAGTTTTGATGGCATATCATATTGATGGCGGTCGAAATGCGCTTAGGGTGTGTGTCAAGTTCCTTGGCAAGATCCATTATAGTCAAATCCGTATCCAAAAAGGGCTCAGAATTCCTCATGAGGTCATCGATACGTTGCATCAATTCCTGAAGGCCATCATTGGATAGGGCAAGCAAATCTACCTTTTCCGAAAGTTTTTTCGAAATGGCTTCATAATCCTTTTTTTTGGCAAGCAGAGACAGAATATTTCGCTGTTGGACCCCGTGGTATGATACCCAATAGATCAAGATTAAATCGAAGGTCGCAAAGAATATTTTGGCAAACAAGCTGTCAATGATCGTAGTAGAGAAAATGGTGTATACAATCGACCCAGAAATATTATAAAAAAGAAAGATACGGGCCCATGTCAACTCTTTCGACTCGAGCATCGAAAAGTAATTCCGTACTTCGATTTTATGTTTGAACAAGAGCCTTAAGGTATAGATGCCTATGCTCAGCCCGTACAGGACCTTGCCATAGAAATAAATGTCATAGCCCACACTTGCGGTGATGGTAACTTTGGTGGTATAGGGCAAGAAAAAAACGGCTATCTGTACGATGAAGGCCGCGATGCCAGGATAGAGTACCCAATATTCCGTTTTCTCATTTGAATAAATGCATGTTTGGTGTACGTATACATAGAAAATGGGAAAATGCAACCAAAAAAAGTCGAAGGGCAATAGGTATAATATAGGATACAAGGGATAGACGTTCAAGCTATCCAAAACGATGGGGATTGTCTCGAAACCGAACAATATCAGGAAAATTCCGAGAAATAAGGTGCTCTTGTATTTGTTCTTGTTCAATACTATCAATAGCGCGCCAAGCGTTATCGCTTGTATTAAGCCCACGGTTTCAAATAAGGCATAAAGGTTATAGTCAAGTTCCATTATGGTTGGTCGAATCTTGGCTACAATATAAGAATTTCTACGTCGAAACTGGCGAAAAAGATTACAAGTGATTGTTCTATGTATGCGGATGTATGACCGAGACCCGAAGCACCAAACATCCAACTTTTTACCTATTTTTACCTCATGGCACTTTTCACATTTCTTCTGTTCACAGGTTTCGTTGCTTTCTATGCCACCTGGAAATTACGTCGTGATAAACTGGATACGCAGGATGGCTATTTTTTGGGAGGTAGATCCCTAACGGGTATCGTAATCGCCGGATCATTGTTGTTGACCAATATTTCTACGGAACATTTGGTGGGCATGAACGGTTCATCGTATCGAAATGGCGCCATCATCGTTGCTTGGGAAGTCACCTCGGCCCTGGCCCTGGTCATCGCCGCACTGTACTTTGCTCCGCGGTATCTGAAAATGGGGTTGACCACTATTCCTGAATTTTTAGAAAAACGTTTTGATGGTCTGACCCGCACCCTTGTCGCGTTGCTATTGATTCTATCGTTTGTGGTGACCCTCCTGCCTATCGTTTTATATACCGGTGCCTTGAACATTGAGGCTATTTTCGAGATTTCCGAGCTGTTGAACGTAACCACGGACCAGGGTATATGGATAACCATTGTCGTCGTCGGAACTATCGGGGCGGTATACGCTATTTTCGGAGGCTTGAAAATGGTGGCCTATACCGATACGATAAACGGCTTCGGCCTGTTGGTCGCTGGACTTTTGGTGCCCATACTCGCACTTTTAGCAATTGGCGAGGGCAATCTTTTTGAGGGGATGGGCGCGGTTTTTAAAAATAGTCCTGAAAAGTTCAACGTCATCAGCCATGAACCAGGGGTAGGGGAAGGCGCACGTACGTCCATACTACCTTTCGAGGTATTGTTTACGGGCCTGATGATCAACCAGATTTATTTTTGGACGATGCACCAATCCATCATCCAAAGGGTCTTGGGCGCTGTAAACCTCAAGGAAGCCCAAAAGGGACTTTTATTCACGGGATTATTAAAAATTTTGGTGCCATTGGTCATCGTCTTGCCCGGATTGATAGGTTTTTATTATTTCGGAGATAGCCTTTACGAGAATCCCGACAATGTATATCCGCTTTTGGTCAAAAAGGTGCTGCCCCTTTGGTTGACCGGATTTTTTGTTGCGGTAATGATGGGCGCCATACTCAGTACGTTCAACTCTGCCCTGAACAGTGCCGCCACAGTGTTTAGCCTAGACATTTTTAAAAGATATATCCAAAGGGATGCCTCCGAAACAAAATTAGTCTCCCTCGGCAGATGGACCTCGGCGATACTGGCCATTTTTGCCATAGGTATCGCACCCTTTGTAGCCAAGGCTCCCGATGGACTTTACCAATTGCTGCAGCAGCTGAACGGCATCTTCTTTATCCCCATAGCCAGTGTTATCATCGCTGGATTCCTTTTTCCGAAAGTATCCGCGACCGGGGCTAAAATCGGACTGCTGTTCGGTCTATTGTTCTATATTATTATGTATTATGTGATTCAGGTCGAGCTACATTTCGTACATATTTGGGGTATAGAATTCGTGTTGAACATCCTAATCATGCATTTGGCATCCCGATTCTTTGCCAGGGAAGCTAAATTCGAAATGGTAGATTCCGGTAAACTGGATTTAAAACCGTGGAAATATGCAAAAGGCTTCAGTTTGTTTCTAGTTGTTTTCACTGTAATTTTGTACCTTGTATTGGGTAACGTTTAGTGAGGTGCGAAGTATAAAACATATCGATCCCCTAACCTAGATATTCTTAAAATCCTGATTCAGATATTAGAAACACTGAGCATCAAACATAATCATACTTGAATTTGACACCATGGAAACAAAAACATTCAGAAACTACGAAGCCGTCGACATAAAAGCGGCCGTAAAGGAGCATTACAGAAAAATGCGCCAAAACCAAACCTACGATTATGTGCAGCGTATGCATAAGAAATACCTACATTTTGACAAGCCGATGGATTTATGGGAAGCCATGGGGCATTTGAACAATCTAATCGACGTTAGCGATCCCGATATCGATTTGCCCAACGTGCAGCACCTGATTCAAAGTGCGGAGGCTATCCGAGCTGATAAACGACCCGATTGGATGCAATTAACGGGGCTTATTCACGATCTCGGAAAGGTCATGTTCCTATGGGGTAGTGACGAAGACGGTACCAGCCAAGACGAGCAGTGGGGCATGGTCGGCGATGTTTTTGTAGTCGGCTGCGCATTGCCCGATTCTTGTGTTTATCCCGAATTCAACAAACTGAATCCTGATATGCAGGATAAGCGCTACAATACGCCTACGGGAATCTACGAAAAAGGCTGTGGACTCGACAATCTAGACCTCGCGTGGGGCCATGACGAATATTTATACCAAGTTCTAAATAATCATAAAGAAAACACACTCCCCGCCGAGGCCATGGTTATGGTCCGCTACCATTCCTTTTATCCTTGGCATACCGGTGGAAGCTACAAATCCCTGCTGAAAGAATCGGATGGGAAATATCTAGAGCTTATTAAGGACTTCAACAAATACGATCTTTACACCAAAAGCCAAAAAGTCTACGAATTGGATGAGGTTCGCGATTATTACCAGCCCATTGCGGAAAAGTATTTGGGTACTGGACCTATTTTTTGGTAGACGTGGCCCTTTTCCAAGCCATTTCCGATGCTTAAAATAGAGCAGCATACCAATGGAGCTATTGTAGGTGTGGATTTCGTTTGTCTACTGATGTGATGGTTTGCTCCTCCCAGACATCAACATCTTAATCGATGGGACGTAAACCGACGGTATTCATTTTCTTTTCCCCTATAAGAGATGTCATCTGGAGATAAACCTATATCTTCTTTTCGTTTGGTAACGAATTTTGCTAAATCTTGTGCGGTACAAAGATATACTTGGTATTCATTACATATATATCGAGGGAGTTAAGCTTGATGCTTTTAAGGTAAGGGTAAAGTCCGGAATTCGGCGCTTGGATTTTCCGATTAATCCTTTGAAATATTAAATATTGCATCCCCCTGGGTTACGATGGGTGCCTCGTTGATACAAATGAGATAACCGGTATGGGGCGCCTTGATCTTGCGCTCGAAATAGCCGAACGGTCCTGAAATACTACCAAGAACCTCTTCCTTGTTCACTTTTTTTCCCAAATCCACAAAAGGATGGAACATACCCGAATATTTGGCGCGTAACCATTGGGTGTTGTGCAATATGACCGGTTCCGTATCTTTAACGACCAGCTTTTCGATTTCTTGCTC
>RCMY010002556.1_pt1 | contig 16451 bp, 18 predicted proteins | sample 2041341 | NCBI WGS metagenome assembly RCMY01 (sample SAMN09708234, study PRJNA481090) | Marine sediment metagenome, whole genome shotgun sequencing project. | reverse complement strand
GTAAACTATTGAAAGCGCCGTATACCGAACGGTACGTACGGTGCTGTGGGAGGGGGAAGCGGTCAGAGACCGCCAACTCTACCCGATTACAGTGAAAATACAGTTTATTATGTAAATTATTTTCATGAAACCTTTACATAGTGGAGTGGAAGATGATATGATAGTATCATCAAATGTAAAACCAGTATCGGTTTACATTTTCATGAAAAATTCAAAATTATTTCATGAAATCTATATTACAATAGAATTGGAAAGGTTTACGAAACCGGTAAATTCGCAAAGTGAATCTGAAAGTGAAATGTAAATCAATGAAAATGAATAGATGAGGAGTGGGTAAAATGGCAGCTTCAATTAAGGATGTTGCAAGAGAAGCGGGCGTCTCCATCGCCACCGTATCTCGAGTATTAAACAATGTGGATGTAGTCAATGAGGATACCAAGAAGAAGGTGCAGGACGCCATCAAAAAGCTGAGCTACAGACCAAATATCGTGGCAAGAAGCTTAAAGACACAGAAAACAAAAACCATCGGAATTCTGGTGCCGGACGTGTCCAATCAGTTCTATCCGGAAGTCGTAAGAGGCGCAGAAGACGTTGCGAATATTTATGATTACAACATCATACTCTGCAATTCTGATTCTGATCTTGAGAAAGAAAAAGAGTATATCCGTGTGCTGAAGGAAAAAATGGTAGACGGTATGCTTTATATGAGCTCTTCCCTGGAAGGGGAAATTCTGGATCTTATCGATGAGCTGGAGCTGAAAACAGTTCTTGTGGAAACCAAGATTTCCGGCGGAAAGCTGCCAAGTGTCACCATCGACAATAAGAAAGCGGCTTATGACGCCACCAAATATCTCATTGATAAAGGCAATAAGAAAGTTGCGTATATCGGTCTCAAAAAAGACAGAAACAATGCGGTATCCAAGCGTTATAACGGATATGAGAAAGCGCTCAAGGACAGCGGTATGGAAGTGGATCCAGGTCTTGTGTACTTTGGAGACCTGAAACCAGCAGATGGATACAATGGCATCAATGTGATTTTAGAAAATCATGAGATTGATGCGGTATTCTGCGCTTCTGACGAAGCAGCCATGGGGGCTATCAATGCATTAAGAGATAAGGGACTCAATTGTCCTGACGATGTGGATGTCATGGGATTCAATGACGTAAACATGGCGGCAGTGTTCTATCCTAAGCTCACCACCATTGCACAGCCAATGTATGATATGGGGTCTGTTGGTATGAGAATGCTCATCAAAGCAGTAAACAACAAGCCTCTGGAAGACAACCAGTACGTACTTCAGTACTACTTAGTGGAAAGAGACTCTGTTAAGAAGTAAGGAGGACGCCATGGCTTATAAATACAACATGGAGGAACTCCATGCAATGACCATTGAGACTCTGGAGAGACGTGGTGTCACATTGGAGGATATCGCGGATATCGTCATGATCCTTCAGGAGAAATACTATGAAGGTCTCACCAAAGAAATGTGTGTGGAGAATCTCAAAGCGGTTCTTAGAAAACGTGAAATCATCCATGCAGTACTGACAGGCATCGCCATCGATGAGATCGCAGAGAAAAAGCTTCTGCCAGAACCTCTGCAGGAAATCGTGGAAAGTGACGAAGGCCTTTATGGTATAGATGAAATCTTGCCTCTTTCCATCGTCAATGTTTATGGAAGCATCGGACTGACGAACTTTGGCTATTTGGATAAAGAAAAAATCGGGATCATCAAAAAACTGGATGAGGAAAAACATGGTATCCATGTGAATACCTTCCTGGATGATATTGTTGCAGCACTAGCTGCTGCAGCGGCCAGCAGACTTGCTCATTCAGACCGGGCATAAAGAGTAGAGTTTTAAAGATACACAATGACAATTGTGTGTCTTTTCCTTTTTATCGGAAGCAGTACAGATTTTTCTGCGCTATATCTGTTTCTGCTAAATAAGGACTATACAGAATTAGAAAAAAGCAATATCATAATGGGTATGCCTATAAGGTAAAAGTAATAAAAAATAAAAAAATAAACTGTGAGACATATTTTAGCGTTGCAGTTTGCCGTAAGGCCGAGGAGGATTCAAATTATGGGAGATCGTGCAAAGCTGATGAGAGAGGAGAAAATCTTCAAGCTGTTCTTGAGGTTTTCAATTCCAGCTATTTTAGGGATGATTGTCCAGTCCCTGTACAACATTGTGGACAGAATTTTTATTGGTAATATTCCTTTGGTTGGTGGACTTGCCATCAGCGGTATTGGGGTAGTACTGCCTATCACCTTTATCATCATGGGATTTGGTATGCTTTTTGGTATTGGTGCAGGAGCGAATATTTCCATCAAACTGGGACAGAATAAGAAAGACGATGCAGAGAAAATTTTCGGAGTAGGATTTTTCATGCTGACGGCAGCTGGTGTTGTCATTACAGTTTTTGGTCTGATCTTTCTGGAACAGATTGTCAATCTTTATGGTGCGGATGATACCATACGAGTATACGCGAAGGATTATCTAAGGATCATCTTATATGGAAACATCTTCAATACCATCGCCTTTGGACTCAATAACATCATCCGTGCAGAAGGAAATGCGAAGATTGCCATGTATACCATGCTGGTGGGTGCCATCACCAATACGGTACTGGACCCAATTCTCATTTACGGATTCAACATGGGTGTAGCTGGTGCTGCTTGGGCTACCATCATCGCCCAGTTTGCGAGCTTTGTCTGGACCATGTCCTATTTTGTCACTGGCAAGAGCATGCTGAAACTGAAGAAAGAGTATATCCGCTATTCAAATTCGCTGGTACTGAAGATCATGTCCATCGGAGCCTCCCCTTTTGCTATGCAGGTGGCAGGAAGTGTCGTGGGTATTCTCATGAATCAGAGTCTTTCCACTTATGGTGGTTCTCTGGCCATTGGTGCCTATGCAGCCATCAACTCCGTGGTAACCCTTTTCTTTATGCCAATCTTTGGAATGAATCAGGGTCTTCAGCCCATCATTGGTTTTAATTATGGAGCAAAGAATTTCAGAAGAGTCCGGGAAGCGCTGAATGTAGGGCTTATTTCTGCGACAGCTGTCTGTGTCATTGGGTTCTTGTTTATACAGATTATGCCTGAAGTATTCATCAACTTCATCTCCAAGGATCCAGAAATCAGGACCATGGGTGTGGAAGGCATCAAGAGGTTTATGCTCATGATGCCAGTGATCGGAACACAGATCATCAGTGCAAATTTCTTCCAGGCCATCGGAAAGGCTCAGAAGTCCTTCATCCTGTCCATGTTAAGACAGGTAATTCTACTCATTCCACTGATTCTTATTCTGCCGAATTTCTTTGGACTCATGGGAATCTGGACTGCAGTGCCCATTGCAGACTTCATTGCTACAGCGGTAACAGCAGTGGTTCTATTCATTGAAATGAAGAATCTTCATCGGGATGAATTGCAGTACCGTGAAGAGAGAAAAGATCAGATTGAAGAAAACGTGGAGAAAAAGCTTGGAGCGAGTCTTTAGGAAGCGCTCTGGGAGAACTGCATAAAACATAAAAAGAACAGCTTCGGGTGAAGCTGTTCTTTTTATGTATAGAAGATCTCTTCAGGACTCTTCCTTTATGCTCTCCTGCAGTTTTTTTAGAGCGGTATTGAACTCAGATGCGGCTCTTTTGTCATGAACATAAGACACAAGGTGCACTGCCAGATTGATGATAAAAATGGTGAGTGCAAGAGATAAAGCCATGGATGGAGACGTGAGGATTCCAAAAATATACAGGTTTGAGAGGATGAGAATCTCCAGTAGTAAAAAATGTATAAGCGACCTCAGAAGGATTTCTTTCATGCTCTGCTCCTTATTACTGTAGAAGACCAGCATCGGAAAGGAAGCAATAGCCCCGAAAATGAGAGGCGAAAGAAATGCTTCATAGCCAAAGATCATATGAGGCTCAAAGATCAGTCCGACGATGGCCATGGCAAGGGTGATGAGAGTCACGGAGATGAAAAAGCTCATCATGACCCGTTTTATGAGAAATGTTTTAAAATCCATTAGAACGCACCTCCAAGTACGGCCTTTTTTAGAGAGGGCACATATTGCCTGGAAACCATGATCTTTTCCCCGTTTTTCATGTGCGCCGTGAAGCGGCCATTGAGGGCCGGACTGATGCTCTGAAGCTTCAGGAGATTGATGACAAAGGACTTTCCGCACCGGATGAAATGGTGTTCTTTGTAGAGGTCTTCTACCTGATAGAGCCGCATCTTCATCTCATAGCTGTGGTTTTTGGTATAGGCGAAAATCCGTTCATCTACAGCTTCAAAATAATAGACAGCAGAGAGAGGAAAGGTGAATATCCTTTCCTCAAGAATCCCTGTGAGTGTGGTGCCCTTTGAGAGGGCAAAAGATTTGATCTCTTCCACCTCTTTTGTGACTTCCACACATTCAATGATAAGCTGTTCCTGATCTTTCTCATTAATTTTCCGCACTTGTACTTTCATCTAAATATTCCTTTTCAATCTGAGGCGTACCCTCATTTTTCAGATAGCTGTTGAAAAATTCCAGAACAATTTCATTCATGGTGACGATGGCAGACCTTGCATCCGCGGGGCCAATCCCCAGTTTTGCAGCAAGTATGGGGGAGAATAAGGGAAGATCTGTGAAGTTCAGATGTCCTGTACCTCTGAAAACCGTCTCCCGAGCATCCAAGGCACGGGCAGAAGCATAAAAGTTGTCATATTTATCTCCTTGGGTTACCATGGCACCTTCGTAGTGATCTTCCGCGTATACATTCAGAAGGGGTACTGGATAGGGGGTATCATTAAGGACCACATGTCCATCAATAAAGTCCACTTCTTCGCCCAGCATGGTGCCATCCAGAACAATCACCGCATCCACGTCATTTCGTTCTCTTGCTGTCTCTGCTGAGGATGCACCCCCAAGGGAATGACCAAAGAGCCCGATGGCTTCACTGCTTAAGAGGGAGAAGGGAAGACATGGAGCGCTGCCTCTGGATTCACTGAGGATGGTATCCAGAAGAAAATGGGTATCTTCTGTTCGGAGTTTCATCCATTCCTTAGTGATGTGGAAGACTTCCTCTTCCCGGCTTGTGTCTTTCAGTCCGTTGATCTCCACGGCTTTTTGGAGGAAATCCTGATCAGCCAGTGTGAGGGTTCTTTTTGTATCCATTGTGAAGAAGGCGTGGGAAGTGTGGCTGATGCTTCCAACGATATATCCGTGGGAAGCCAGTTCCTGGAAGGTGAAGAAGTTGCTGCCGCTGAATCCGAAAGCACCATGAGAAAACAGAATGAGAGGGAACTTCCCATTCTCCGTTTTGGGGTAGTAAAAATCCACGGTGACCTTTCGGGGCGCGTTCTCATCACTGAAAGGATCCATACGGCTCTGATCTGTATACGTAAATTTTTTAGTCTCTACTTGGTAGGATCCGCTTGCCTGGATGGGTTCAAAAGGCGGGAACAGAAGAAGCGGAACCAGTGAAAGGAGAAGTGTGAGGACCGCAGTGGTGTAGCGAATTCCAGCTTTTACTTTCTTAAAGGGGCGTTTCTTCTTTTTCAGCAGAAGGACTCCATTTACGAGGAGTCTTCCTGTGAGCCACAGCATCAGCGGGATAAACCGGAAGCTGTAAGGGAGAATCTTTGCTCCAAAAAGAAGGACCAGAATTAATGTGAAAGCAGAGTAGGCAATACACTTTTCCTGAAGCAGTCTGTCCTGCTGTTTCAGGCTGAAATAAAAGAGAGCAGTTTCCAAAAGAAGCAACAGAATCAATACCACATAAAACATAATCTATACCTCCAAGTTTTTCTATGTGCTCAGTATATTCCTGAAAGAGATTGAGCTTCAAGGAAACTTGGATGAGTTACCATATGTGGGGATAAGTTGCAGGCTGTGTTAAATAATAACAAAGTTATATCCCGTTCTATCTTTATACTGACCAGTTGCATGGGATTTGTCAACAAAAAAAGTCATCCTCTCCACTAATGGGAAGAAAGGATGACTTTCATGATGGTCTTAATTTCTAGAAGAGCCTATCAGCCTTCAAACTGTGAATTATAGAGCTTCTCATAGAAGCCTTTCTTCGCAAGAAGCTCTTCATGGGTTCCGGTTTCCACGATATCCCCTTCGTTCATGACGAGGATCACATCTGCGTTTCGGATGGTGGACAGTCTGTGGGCGATGATGAAGCTGGTTCTGCCCTTCATGAGCTTTTCCATGCTTTCCTGCATCAGCACTTCTGTACGGGTATCCACAGAGCTTGTGGCTTCATCGAGAATCAGGATGGCAGGGTCTTTCAGGAAGACTCTGGCAATGGTCAGAAGCTGTTTCTGGCCTTGGCTGATGTTGGTGGCTTCTTCATTGATTTCCATATCATAGCCCTTAGGCAGTGTTTTTACAAAATGATGCACATAGGAAGCTTTAGAGGCTTTCACCACTTCTTCGTCCGATGCATCCAGTTTTCCGTAGCGGAGATTTTCCATGATGCTGCCGGAGAAGAGCCAGGTATCCTGAAGCACCATACCGATGGAGTCTCTGAGATCCCTTCTTTTCAGGTTTTTGATGTCTGTGCCGTCCACTTCGATGGAACCGCTGTTCAGTTCATAGTATCTCATCAGAAGCTTCACGAGGGTTGTCTTACCTGCTCCGGTTGGGCCGACGATGGCGACTCTTTGGCCAGGCTCCACATGAAGACTGAAGTTCTTGATGATGAGTTCATTCTCTTTATATCCAAACTGCACATTGTGGAAGTTGACTTCACCTCTAACATCCTCCTGACGGAGTGAAAGAGTACCGTCTTCGTTGATTTCCTCTTCTTCCAGGAAGGCGAAGATTCTTTCCGAAGCGGCCACAGTGGACTGCAGAACGTTTGAAATCTGAGCCACCTGGGCAATGGGTTGGGTAAACCGTCTGATGTACTGGATAAAGGCTAAGATGTCTCCGACGGAAATGGCTTTAATGATGGCCAGGTATCCGCCAAGTATGGAAACAAACACATATCCGAGGTTACCTACAAACATCATGACCGGCTGAGTGAGTCCAGAGAAGAACTGGGATTTCCAGGCGGAATCCTTCAGATCTTCATTGATTTCCGTAAATTCTGATACCGCTTTTTCTTCCCGGTTGAAAGCTTTCAGGATGATATGTCCGCTGAAGGCTTCTTCCACATATCCATTGGCTTTACCAAGAAGTTCCTGCTGCTGTTTGAAAAAGCGCTGACTTCTCTTGATGATGGTGACCATGAGTCCCATACTTATGGGGAGAATGAGCAGTGCGATGAGGGTCATTGGTACTGAGATGGAAATCATCATGACCAGAATACCCAAGATGGTGGTGACGGAGGTGATGATCTGGGACAGAGACTGATTCAGGCTCTGAGACACCGTATCCACATCGTTGGTCATGCGGGAGAGGACATCTCCATGGCTGTTCTTGTCAAAATAACTAAGAGGCAGCCGGTTGATTTTTTCTTCGATGGATTTTCTTAAGTTATAGGAGACCTTCTGCGCAACGCCAGCCACAATATAGCTCTGGATAAAGCCCAGTATGCTGGATATGACATAGACGCCCAAAAGCAGCAGCAGTGTTCTTTGGATGCCTTCAAAATCAATACCGGGACCTCCGGTGATCTTGCTTAAAAGCCCTTCAAAGATCTTAGTGGTGACATTTCCAAGAATTTTAGGTCCGGTGATGCCAAAAATGGTGCTGCCGATGGCAAACCATACCACTAAAACAAGAGGCAGGAAGTAGGGCTTTAGAAAGTCTTTCAGTTTTCCGAAGGTCTTCTTGAAGTCCTTTGGTTTGTCTCCCATAGCCATACCATGGCCCATGCCAGGACCACCAGGTCCCCGGGGAGCTTTCATTTGTGTATTTCTTTTTTCATCTTGCATTATGCCAGCTCCTCCTTTGTCATCTGTGAGGAAGCAATTTCCTGATAGACACTGCAGCTTCTCATGAGCTCCTCATGAGTGCCTTGTCCGGCAATTTTTCCTTCGTTCAGTACAATGATTTTTTCTGCGGTTTTGATGGTGCTGATTCTCTGAGCAACGATGAGCACCGTATTGTTCACTTCTTTTTTCAGCTGAGCTCTTAGGGCTGAATCGGTTTTGTAGTCCAGTGCGGAGAAACTGTCATCAAAGATGATGGCTTCTGCATCCGTTGCCAGAGCTCGAGCAATGGAAAGTCTTTGTCTTTGTCCACCGGAGACATTAGCGCCTCCTTGGGCGATACCAAACTGATAGCCGTCTTCTTTGTCCAGGATGAAGTCCTCTGCCTGAGCAATTCTTGCCGCCTTTTTCATGGCTTCATCAGAGAGAGTGGCATCACTGTATTTGATATTGGATTCCGCAGTACCTGAGAAGAGAATTCCCTTTTGTGGCACATAGGCGATCCTTGCTCTCAAATCCTTCAGCATCAGATTCTTGATATTGACACCATTTAAGAGGATTTCTCCTTCTGTGGTATCGTAGAATCTTGGAATGAGGTTCACGAGAGTGGATTTTCCTGAACCGGTGGAACCGATAAAGGCGGTGGTCTCACCTGGTTTCGCAGTGAATGTGATATTTTCCAGCACATAATCTTCTGCTCCTGGATACTTGAAGGAGACATTTTTGAATTCGATCTCTCCCTTCATGCCTTTCTCCATGGCGATGGGCTGGATTGGGTCTGTGATGCTGAGATCCTTATCAAGAACCTCCCCAATTCTGTTCATAGAAACGGAAGCTCTAGGCAGGATGATGGAGACCATGGACAGCATAAGGAAGGACATCATAATCTGCATGGTGTACTGAATGTACGCCATCATATCCCCTACCTGCATATTTCCCATGTCCACTTCGTAAGAGCCTACCCAGACAATGAGGATACCCAGTGCATTCATGATGAGCATCATGAGCGGCTGCATCAGGGACATCATTCTGGAGATGAAGAGATTTGTTTTTGTGAGGTTCTGATTGGCATCCTCAAATTTTTTCTCTTCATGACGTTCTGTGTTAAAAGCACGGATGACCATGAGGCCTACCAGTGAATCTCTGACCACCATGTTCACTTTATCCACCAGTTTCTGGAGAGATTTGAACTTTGGCAGGGCCACGGTAAACATGGTGACCACTAAGATCAGGATGCCAAGAACGCCAACAGCGATGACCCAGGCCATGGACTGATTTGTTCTCAGAGCTTTGATGATACCGCCGATACCAAGGATCGGAGCAAAGAACACCATTCTCAAAAGCATTACGGTGAATATCTGAACCTGCTGGATATCGTTGGTGCTTCTTGTGATGAGAGAGGCTGTGGAAAATTCGTTATACTCCTCATTGCTGAAGGAAGCTACTTTCTTAAAAAGAGACAGTCTCAGATCTCTGCTGAGATATGCAGATACCTTACTGGAAATATAAGCCACCAGAACAGCAACCACCATGGCCAGAAGGGCAAGGCCCACCATCTGGAGTCCAGCGGTGACTACATAGTTTGTCTGGATTTTACCAATATCTCTCCCTAGGGTTTCATATTCTCCTTTGACAAACTGTGTTGCAGTCTGGTCCTGGATGCTTTTTGGCAGAGCATCCAGGGTTTTTGTGACGCTTTCGAGGATCTTAGCCCTTTGGGCTTCTGGCATCCCCTTTAACGCTTCCAGTGGTGTCATGCCTTCTGGCAGGTTTGCAAAGGCATCTCCGGCAATAGGATTGCTTTCGCCCGATTCTCCCTGAAGGCCCGAGGCCATGACCAGGTAAGGGGTCAGGTAGGACATGTCTTCTTCAGAGCGTTCTCCTTCTACAAGGACGTAGTCAGAGCCGGCGCTGAGCTTTGGATAAAGCGTCTCTAAAGAAGCATCTTCAACATTATAGACAGTATAGTCTTCCTCGAAAGAGGCCAGATCTTCAGGAGACATGAGCAGCGTAAGAATCTCTCTTTGCTCTCCGGATAAGACTTCAGGATATGTTTTTTCAATCCCTCCCTGCTGGATTCCCACGTTGACGATTCTGGACATATAGTCTGGAAGCGAGAGCTCTAGGGAAGCCTGAGCAAAGAGGAGTGCGATGATAATCAGTATGTGCACGCTGTATTTTTTTAAAAACTGCATGAGTTTCAGCATGAATCGGGTCACTCCTTTGGCTTTCGTTTTTTACTTCATTTTGTATCTTACTCATTATATTTTAGAGAAAGTTATAAGTCAATAATAATTATGAATTCATAAATAAACCTTGAAGTCTCGAAATTTTTCTTTATAATAGAGTATAGAAGAAAAAAAGGAGATGGGCAGTTGGACAGGCAAGAGATCATCTGTGAAACAGGAGAATATATATTTCATGTGAATATGCTGATGCACAGCAGGCTCATGAACTTTCAGAATATGGCCAAGATCTCGGAGCTTCCACCGAGCCATATCAAAGTGCTGTTTTTTTTAAAAAAAATGGGAGAAAAAACCATGAGTGAGCTGGCGAAGATCATGGAGGTGTCGAAGCCGAACCTTACGCCCATTGTGGACAGGCTGCTGGAAGAAAAGCTCATTGCAAGGAAAGAAGCGCAGAAAGACAGAAGAAAGCTGGTGGTGGAAATCACAGAAGAGGGAGAAACGTTCATCCATATGCTCCATGAAAAAGCGAAAGAAAAGCTTGGGGAGAGGCTGGCTGAAATGTCAGAGGAAGATCTCCTGAAGCTTCATGAGGCAACCAAAACCTTACAGGATGTGCTGAAAAAATTATAGGGATGAAAAAAGAGGAGAGAAAGCGTAAAAGCGTTCTGTCCTCTTTTTGAGTCTCATTTTTTTAGATACCCAGCGCATCCAGGATCGGGCCCAGATCGATGAATCCTTGCATATCCATATAGTACAGTGCAAGAAGAACAATAATGGCGGTGAGTACAAATTTGAATGCTGATTTTACAATCTTAAGCACGGCCACCACGGCGATGATGGCCAGCACGATGATGAGATAATCCATGGCTTGAGCCCCCTTTAAGAGAAGTTTAATTATGAAAGGATATAATCCATTATAACATGAGGTTTCTGAAAGTCTTTACATTTTGGTGGAGACAGGAAGGATATAGAGGTGAAAGTAAAATGAAAATGCTCATCATTGAAGATGATAAGCTCTTGGCAGAATCCATTAAAGACTATCTTAAAGACAGTTTCTCTGTGGACCTGGCCAAGGATGGCGAAGAAGGCCTCTATGAGGCAGAAAAAGATATTTACGATCTGATTCTTCTGGACATCATGATGCCGGAAATGAATGGCTATGAGGTGCTGGAAGCTTTAAGAAAGCAAGGCATCTCCACGCCGGTGATCATGATTACGGCCAAGGATGGATTAGAAGACAAGATTAAAGGGCTGAAGCTGGGTGCTGATGACTACATCGTCAAACCATTTTTCAGAGAAGAGCTTCTGGCAAGAGTAGAAGCGGTCCTAAGAAGAAGCGGAAGGCTTCTGGATATCGCCACCATCAAGTACCGGGACCTCACTTTAGAGAGGAAAACCAAAAGAGTGTTTTTAAGAGAGAAGGAGATTTTCCTTCAGGGAAAACAGTACGATCTTCTGGAATATCTCATCTCCAATAAGGACACCATCCTGACCAAAGAGCAGATTTTTGACAGAATCTGGGGCTTTGATTCGGACACCATGGTCAGTGTGGTGGAAGTGTATGTGTCGAATCTGCGTAAAGCACTGAAAAACTATGGGTATTCTTTACCAATTAAGACAGTGCGGGGCTTAGGATACATGTTTTCTGTGGAGGAAGAACCTGATGAAGAAGACAAAGCTTAGGATTCTTCTGACGTATGCTTCCATATTCTTTGTCATCATCTGCCTTTTCTCCATGAGCATCTTTATGTTTGTGTCTCACAATCAGATGAAGAAGGTGGATACAGACCTGCAGCTTTTTAAAAATGCCATTTTAAGAGTCTATGACAATGACCTTCATGTGGCATTGCCGCTGAATCCTAAGACCATCACCATTGTCCGAGAAGAAGATGGAAAGCTTGATATGAGATTTCCTGTATCGGAGTTTTATGAAGAGTCTTTAAAGATGTTTGAGGCTTTTCCACTGGATGAAGTGAGAACCGTTGCCTATAAAGGCGGCCACTATAGGACCACCAGATTCCAGCTGATGCTGGGAGAAGAGCTTCGGGATGTGCAGGTGCTTTATAACATCGATTCGGATATTAGGGTTCTGAACAGCTTAAAGAGTATCCTTGTGAATGGAAGTATTCTCATTATTTTTGCGTCCATTATGATCAGCTATGTGCTGGCCAACAGGACCATCAAGCCCATGAAAGAGTCCATTGAGAAGGAGAGAGCTTTTCTTCAGGATGCTTCCCATGAGCTGAGAACCCCCATTGCGGTGATTCAAAGTAGACTCGAGGGACTTCTTCGGAATCCAGAAGAGAAGATCATTGACCGGTATGAGTATATCGAGCCTGCTCTTCGGGAGAGCAGAAGAATCTCCAGAATGGTTTCGAACCTTATGATCCTTACCCGTGCGGATGCCGGAGCGACTTTGGATAAAATGGAAAGGTTTGACCTTCGGAAGCTGGGGGATGACATCGCCATTATTTATGGAGAATTTGCAGCCATCCAGAACAAAAAGTTTGTCTATACACCCAAAGAAGAAGTGATCATTGAAGGGAACTATGAGAATCTTCATCAGCTTCTAATCATTCTCATGGACAATGCTTTAAAATACACTAAGGATGAAGGGGTCATTGAGCTTTCCATCACCTCCACGAAGGACAAAGGCATCATTCGAGTGCTGGACAATGGCGTGGGCATCAAGGAAGAGAACCTGGATAAAGTGTTTACCCGGTTCTTCCGGGAGGATAAAGCGAGAAACAGAAACAATGGCGGTACAGGCCTCGGTCTTTCCATCGCCAAGTGGATTACCGACTGTCATGGCGGCACCATAAGGGCAGAACGGAGAAAAGAAGGCGGCACCATGATTGAGGTGCAGCTCCCAAAAGAAAACAAGCTGAAAACAGCTAAAAGTAGTCCCGAAAAGGAATCATGAGTAGAAAAATAAAGCACGCTATGGAATGGGAGACCATCTGCAGCGTGCTTTGCTTTTTGAACGGTTCATATAGATAAGGGGATTTCACAACATCAGAAGAAGAGAATGCAGAAGGTGGAATAACCGCTAAATAAAGCTAAAAATGAGTTGGGAAAATGGGTATGAAACTTTCAAGGTATACGGACCCAATGATAGATGGGCTAAGTTTTTCAATGTGTTGTGATGCTCTTGGCACGGTTTCCAATTAAAGATATAATAGTAACGTTGTAAAAAATGGAAACGTACGGGATAAGGGGAGAATTTTATGGAGAAATATAAATTAGGGCTTGTGAGCCTCGGCTGCGACAAGAACCGGGTGGATTCTGAAATCATGCTGGGCATGCTGAAAAACACCTATGAGATCACCGAAGAGCCCAAGGAAGCAGACATTATCATCGTGAATACCTGCGGCTTTATTGAAAGCAGCAAGCAGGAGTCCATCGACACCATCCTGGAGATGGCAGAATATAAGAAAGACTATAACTGTAAGCTTCTCATGGCTACTGGGTGCCTCACCCAGCGCTATGGGGAAGAGCTGTTAAAGCTCATGCCGGAGCTGGATATCATTCTTGGGGTGAACAACTATGGCTTCCTGGACCAGTATGTGGAAAAATTCATCAAGACCCGTGAACGGATCATGGCAGTGGATTATCTTGATTCTGGGATCAATGAAGGAGAAAGAATCCTCACCACTGGATTTGGTCAGACGGCGTACTTAAGAATTTCGGAAGGCTGCAGCAATCACTGCACCTACTGCATCATTCCGAAAATCCGAGGAACCTATAGAAGCAGACCCATGGAGAAAATCCTGGAAGAAGCAAAAACTCTTGCCGATGGGGGTGTTCAGGAAGTCATCGTGGTGGCACAGGATACCACAAGATACGGAACGGATCTTTATGGAAAGAAGACTCTGCCAGAGCTTTTGAGAAAGCTGAAGGAAATTGAAGGTATCAAGTGGATCCGTGTGCTTTATTTGTATCCGGAAGAGTTCACCGAAGAGCTCATTGAAGAGCTGAAGACCAATGATAAGGTTGTGAAGTATCTGGATCTTCCCATTCAGCACATCAGTGATGGTGTTCTGAAGAGAATGGCCAGAAGAACCAAGAAAGAGGATCTTCTATCTCTCTTAAGAACCCTGAGAAATGAAATTCCGGATCTGGTATTGAGAACTTCACTGATTGTGGGATTCCCGGGAGAGACTGAAGAGGAGTTCAAAGAGCTCTATGATTTCGTGGACGAGATTGAATTTGACAAGCTGGGCGTATTCACCTATTCGAAGGAAGAAGGAACTGCAGCTGCACTCATGAAGGAGCAGATTCGTAAAGATGTAAAGGAACGCAGAAGAAATCTCATCATGGAAAGGCAGCAGGAAGTCAGCAGAAGAATTCTGGAACGTAAAGTAGGCAAGACCTATGAAGTCCTTGTGGAAGGAATGGGAGAAGACGGATATTATGGCCGCAGCTTTGAAATGGCGCCAGAAGTGGATGGCATGATTTTCATTAAGACAGAAAGAGAGCTTATGGTAGGTTCTTTTGTCAATGTGAACATCATAGAGGCGCTGGAGTATGACCTCGTGGGCGCCCTGGTATAGCTGCCTTTTTCAAGAAACAAATCATCAGCAGTATAAAATGAAAGCATAACAAAAGGGATTTGCAGCAAATCCCTTTTGTGTTATCCAGTATTATTTCTATTAAAAAAACAGCTCCGTGACAACGCCTGCCAAACCGACGAGGAAGCACATGATCCCGCCAAATTTGATATTGATGTCATAGAGCTCTGATGGACCAGAGACTTTCTCTGATTTCCAGGACTCGGTGAGTCTCCAAAACCAATCCGTCTTGAAAAACATTATTAATCCAAGTGACATGAGCATGACCGCTAAAACTATCATGGTGATCCCCCTTTGTTTTTACCAGTTTCTTGAAGAATGGATATTTTTATGTTTGTTTCAAAGTTCATCATAAGGATACTTGAGTTTGTATCTGTATATGTATAGTATACTGGATTTTGATGGATTATTCTTTATGAAAATTGAGTTCCAGTCATATAATAAAAGACCATGCATTTTTTGCATGGTCTTAGGTGATTTGAGGAGAGTTATTCCCGGTCCAGTATGGCTTTCAACCGTTCTTGGTCCAAAATGGTGATGTTTCTCTGCCCTTGAAGAGACAGAATTCCTTCATCCTGAAGAGCAGACAGCTTACGGCTCAGAGTTTCCTGGGAGGTGCCAATGATACTGGCGAGTGTTCCTTTACTGAAAGGCAGTTTAAAAGCTTTCAAGGAGAACTCTGTGGAAAGATCCAGGAGATACTTGGCGATGCGCTGCTCCACATCATAGAGTCCGATGGATTCCACGATATCAAGGATCTGCACATTTTTCTTGGCGTACTGCTCCAGGATTTTCAGTCCCATTTCCGGATGGGAAAGGATGAGCTCTTTGATGTCTTTTCCTTTTAAAATGCAGAGATTGGTCCGCTTCATGGCTTCTGCGGTGTTCAGGATGGGCTGACTATCAAAAAGAGCATGTTCGCCCAAAAAGCTGCCGGGACCAAGAACGTGGAGAATCTGCTGTCTGCCTTGACTGGACAGCTTATAGATCTTCACTTCTCCCATATTGATGATATAGAGATTATCCCCAGGGTCACCAGGAGAGAAGATGAGTTCTCCTTTATCAAAGGTTTTATGGACGGATTTACTTAAAATCAGTCTCTTCTGTTCAAAAGTGAGGGAGTCAAATAAAGTGATCTGGTCAACACATGAGACTCCGTTTCTCTTGCAGCTGTCACAGCTGCATTTGCATCCAGTTTCAAGCAGCATGGCTTCACCTGTCCTTTTATGTCAATGATGAACTTGTCACCTATAAAAAACAGGATACCATAAGCATCCTGTTTTTACTATTCCAGAATCCCTTCTTTTTTCAGGAGAGACTCCAGATTGGATACTTTGTGAGACAGCATCCTGAATTTTTCTTTGATTTTTTCTTCTGCACTATCTTCTGTCAAAATGGCTTCCATTTCGGTTACGTCTGTTAATGCAGCTTCGATGTCTTCGTTGATTGCATCCAGTATTTCTTTTTTCATTCTACACCTCTAGTTTAATTCTTCTTGCTGTTCTCCACTGACGGGATGTATAAAAGGGGCTCTGAAAGAGAATTCTCTTTCATGTCCACAGTCTTCACAGATACATAGGGTGATATTTTCAGGCTTTCCGCTGTCAAAGCGAAGACCTACCGATTCAGTGAGAAAGTTACCGCCGCAGAGTTCGCAGGGGGTATTGTTGATGATGATATATTCACTTTCCACAAACTTCATTACTTCATTTAAATTCACTTGAGATCCTCCCTTAGGAATAATTCTTCCCTATGTTAGCACTAAGATGCATTTTATGCAATAAAGATTATGGGGCTAAGGAAAAAAGATTTTCAAGTGG
>RCMY010002554.1_pt1 | contig 16454 bp, 15 predicted proteins | sample 2041341 | NCBI WGS metagenome assembly RCMY01 (sample SAMN09708234, study PRJNA481090) | Marine sediment metagenome, whole genome shotgun sequencing project. | reverse complement strand
GAATGAAATCATAGAAACCTTCCTGGTAATAATGGTGTCGTGAATACGTAACTATTCTTTTAAATTATCTATCGTGGATAATGCTTTTTTAGTGAAAATACATCGATTGGTAATATGTGCTGAAATAATACGCAAAAATCTAGGGCATTATGCCATGTTTCGTCATAATTGGAAAGGATCCATACAAGCAAAGGAGAAAAATATGAGAAATAAAAGGTAGAATGCGGTGGTATGGATTTCCCGGGCCTCTCTACGCCCGGGAAAACGGCAGATGCATTACCCATTACTATCAGAAAATGAGAGCTAAAATGTGGCTGCAGCGGATAGCGAAGAGTTGTATGGACATCATCCTGCCTCCGTGCTGTCCGGTGTGCAGGGTGAGAATACCGGTGGCGGAATCTGGAGGCTTCTGTCACCGTTGTGGTTCGTCAATGCACTACCTGAAACCACCTTTTTGTCGTATCTGCGGCAGAGAAGTAGCTGGTGTCTCAGGCTCCGGGCACGACCCTCTTTGCGGCGGATGTCTGAGCGATCCTCCATCTTTTACGATAGCCAGGTCGGTTGTACGATACGAAAAAGAGGTCAAAAAGCTGGTCCATAGACTGAAATATGGCGGTGAACTGTCCGTTATCCCGGGGGTTTACGAATTGATTAACAACTATGATATGGCCGAATTTGCTGCTGTCGACTGGGTCGTGGTGGTTCCATTGCATATTCGTCGACTCCGTCACCGGGGTTTCAATCAGGCAGCTGTTTTGGCCCGCCTGTTTTTTGCCGATCGACTCGACCTTATCAAGCCGGACTGGTTGGTCAGAACCAGAAATACCGTGCCGCAGACAGAACTTGGCAGAAATGCGCGGAAAAAAAATTTACGTGGTGCATTTCAGGTGGGAGCTCCAGCAGATTTAGCAGGTAGTCGAGTGTGTCTGGTTGATGATATTTTTACCACCGGTACAACTGTCATGGAATGCAGCAAGGTCCTCATGTGCAGTGGTGCAGTGGAGGTGAGAGTATTAACCTTGGCCAGGGTGAGTGTCCTACGTAGTGGTAAGTAAGAAGGGGCAGATACAATAATTTTTACTGCGTTTGAAAAAATTCGGCTGAAAGCCAGGACTTACCTCAATTACTGGAGTGATATGATCAAATAATTGAGCATTATTAAGTAATATGTCAAAAAACAAAGAAATATGGAGTTATAAATTTTTATAAAACTGTTGATAACTTTGTTGATAAGGACCTAAGGGTGCTAGATGTCGCCAAAAATATGCGATTAAATACAATGCTAATAAACAAAGGCATCACAGCCTGTTTCTATCTTAGAATCAGCGAAAACAAAGGGTTTCCGACGGCTGTGCATAACTGGTTGTTGATCTTTGAAAATATCTGGAAATCGTCTTTGACCAAAAAAATGAATTAGAGTTTATTTCCCCTCATATAATTTACATCGGGTGATTCACACTTGGTGATTCTGTTCTATTGGTTGTCAACGCTAAATATTATTCATTTACGGTATACAGATATGCCAGCAAGCGCGTGTGGTTGTGGATGTTTTTTGCAGAAAAAGCATATCTGGTTGGCATTTTAATCTATTGAAGTAAATACGGGTGAAGGATTCTTTTATGGTCTGGGCGAAAATTAAAGAGAGTCTGAAAGAGGCTCTTGCGGATAATATTTTTCATCTCTGGATAGAGCCGCTTCAGTTTGAACAACTACAGGGAAATCGACTCTACCTTTCAGGTCCGGATAGATATTTCAGTGCATATGTCAAACAGAACTTTTCATCAGTAATAGAGGACAAATTACAGGAAAATGGTCTGGTTTCGACACAGCTTATTTTTTGTGAAAAGAGCCGGGAGTGCCTTCCCGTTTCTTCATCGGGTAACTCCGTGCCTGGTAATCAGATGCGGCTTCCTCATGTACCACAAAATAATTCAAAATTTAGGGCACTCCATCCACGCTATACTTTTGATGAGTTTATGGTTGGTGATTGCAATATTCTTGCCGAGTCTGCCTGCAGGTCGATGGTTGCCAAGGATGGACTGGTTGGCCCCTGTCTCTATATCAATAGTGGCACCGGGCTTGGCAAGAGTCATTTGACGCACGCTGTGGCGCATCAGGTGTTTGCCGAATCTCCGATGACGAGGCTGCACTACGTGACAGCCAAACAGTTCGCGGCAGAGATGGTTCGTGGCATTCAGACCAGGACCATGGATGATTTCAAACGCAAATACCAGGAAAATTGCGATATCCTGCTGGTGGAGGATGTCCATTCGCTGACCGGTAAGAAAAAAACGCAGGAGGAATTGAATGACGTTCTCGACACCCTGATCAAGTCAGGTAAAAGAGTGATCCTTACCTCCAAGAGTACGCCTGACGACTTGATTGGGATTGATAGTGAGTTTCGCTCCAGAATGACCTCCGGGTTGGTTACCACCATGAAAGCTCCGGATGTGATGACTCGCTATAGGATAGTGGAAAAGAAGGCCCAACAACAGAATCTTTTTCTCGATGAAGAGTTAGTCGGTTATCTGGCTAATCATATCCGTGGCGATGTCCGCAAGATAGAATCGGCGCTGATTGCCGTTCGGGCCAAGGCCAGACTGGCCGGTGGTCATGTTGATATGGATCTGGTCCGGGAGGTGGTGGCAGCAGTCGTCGGAGTGAATCAGATGCTTACCGCCACGATGATCTGCGAGCTGGTGAGTGGTCAATTTAATGTCTCTGTCAAAGATTTGCAGTCAAAATCAAGGAAAAAAGTTATCACCGCCCCACGGCAGATCGCCATGTATCTGGCCCGTAAATACACGGAGGAGTCCTTGGTTGATATCGGTAAGATCTTCAACCGTGACCATTCGACGGTTCTGCACTCCATCAAAGTGGTTTCCAATAAACTGGTCCGGGACGGTTCTGTTAATGCCCAGTTGAAGATACTCAGCAATAAGGTCAAACAACTCTGATAGCTGGCAAAAAGCCTGATCTTCTTCGTTGTACCCCCGCGGCACTTTCTTAAAAGCATAGTTTTTGGCAGGCTCCCGACATACTCCCTGTATAGTCATGGGCTTGCCAAAGCACTACACCTCGAATATCAGGCTTTTTTATCCAGCCATCTTCGCGTTCGGGTGCTATTTCCTTATCGGTTTGTCACTTCCTGCTGCGAATGCCTGTAGTTTTCTAGAAGTAAACTCCTTTTACCTCTACCCCGGCTTGCCCGGCGATTGATGAAGAAAGCACCGCTCGCGCTGCGCGGTCGGCGTGTTTCATCATATCGTTAAGCCCTATTCCCTCCCAGCCAAATCCGATAATGTGCAAACCCGGATGGGCTGCAAGAAAATATTTGCGCCATTTAAGCAGTTGCGGATAATTTCTTTCCAGTTGCGGGATGCCGCCATTTGAACGCAAAATTGTGGTATAGGCCGGTTCTTTAGTGAGTTTGAGGATCTGCCGAACATCTTCCAAAGTCTTTCGGGTAAGAGTTGCATCGTCAAGCTTCAACCTCTCCGGATGCCGTCTCCCGCCGACGAGGGTTTCAAAGACGATATGACCTTCCGGGGCACGTCCGGGAAACATATTCGAGGAAAAGAGCGAACCAAGGGCGAAACGCTGCTCCTGTTCCGGTGTCAGGTAGCCAAAGCCGGCAGGGAGCTTGACGCTGTTGTCAAAACCAAAGACCACAGTTGCTATCCAGGTCTCGGGGATATGTTTCTCCGGCAAATTCGAATCCATTGGACCAAGGAGTTGCAGGGAAGCATTGATTGGCAGGGCAAAAACGATATTTTTGGCGTGGAACACGCCTCTTTTTGTGTGCACCTGCCAGCCGGTCGCTTCGGCTTGCACGGCCTTGATCTCAGTATTGAGGTGGAGATCTGTACCGACAGTAAGTGGTTCTGTCAGTTTTTCCGGTAAACGCTGCATACCCGCAGGGAAACTGGTCATGGCCGGCATCTTGAAGGCGACCTTCTTTTCTCCTTTTTCCCGGCGTTTTTTTTGGCGCATTGTGGCGAAAAGACCGCGGAGGACAGAACCATATTCTTTTTCCAGAGCACGTGCCCCTGGCATGACGCTGTCAATGGTCAGCCGGTCGAAGTCTCCGGCATACGTTCCTGTATAGACCGCGTCGACAAAGGGCAGCAGCGCCGGGCCAAAGCGGTGGTTGATCCATTTAGCCACTGTCGGTTCCCCGGTAAGAATCGGCTGCCACAATTCGGCCAGCACCCGAAGTTTTGCCTGCCACGGGATAAGTGGGGCCCAGAGAATTTTGCCGGGAGTCTGGGGGATGAGGTTGAGCCGGTCGTGCAGGTAGACATATCTGACGAAATCGATGAGCGGCGCTTTAACGCATTCGCGGTCAAGTCCTGTTTCTGCTAGTATCTGTTTGCTTTCCTGACAATTGTCGAGAAAACCATGGGGGCCGGTCTCGGTGACATAGCCCTGTTCGCGATGGGTACGGATGACGCCGCCGGTATGGTCGCTTTTTTCCAGAATAGCGAAACGGTGACGGGGGTCGTTCTGTCGCAGGGTATGGGCAACGGCAAGTCCGGAAAGACCGCCGCCTAAAATGAGTGTTTGATAGTGGTCATTCATGAAAGAGTAACTGTCAGTTGAGATTGCTGTATAGTAATATGTAACCAGCCACCCTGCCGCAGCATGCCGTGATTGTAAACAGGGGTTTTGCCGATCATATCGTGGCCCTTTGCTTCATGGATATGGCCGGTAATACAGAGTTCCGGCTGGTAGTGTTCAATAATGGTTCGGATGGCTTTTGATCCCACATGTTTGCCGTTATGCAAGGTGTCAACCTCGGTATTAAAGGGAGGCACATGGGAGAGCAGGATGGTTGGGATTTTTCTCTTATGCAGGGGCTGGGCAAGAGAAATATAGTCGAGGCCCTGGCGAAAGGCACGATCGGCAAGATGCAGCAGGTCTTTTTCCGGTATTTCAGATGGAGTATGAAACGGGGTGTAATTAGAGCCTCCGACGCCGATCAGGCATACCTCTCCCTGCACCAGTCGAGCCTGCCCATGCAGATTGATGTCCAGTTTCTCTAAGTATTCATTGACCTCGCCTTTATCGAGGTTGCCGAACTGGGCCAGCACCTTCGGGTTGACCTTCATAATGTCGTCAAGGACCTTTTTGGCTTCTGCTGCTCCTCCATAATTGGTCAGGTCACCGTTCAGGAGCAGCAGGTCGGCTTGTTTAATGCCAGGAATTCCTGCAGCCACGGCTGTTGCCATATGTATGTCACCAAAAGCTATTATTTGCATAGGCTTTTACTCGCTTTTATAGATCGGGTTGTCAAGCTGGCTGTCTGCTCACTACTCTTGACAGAAAATCATCGATGCTTACCATTTTCGCCGACTTTCTCTAAAAAATCAACGGAAAGGCCTGTTAAGCAGGACTAAGGCCTTCACTAAATAATTTTTAGGCTTTTCTCAGCACAAAGCCCCTTATGCTCAATGGGGGCCACATGCCCGAGAAATTATTTCTCAGCTAACAAGTACTACATTACGTGAGGTAAAACATGACCGACGAAAAAGCAACCTATGAATTTAAAGCAGAAACGAAGAAACTCCTCGATATAGTCATCAACTCTCTGTACACCGAACGCGACGTCTTTGTCCGGGAGCTGATCTCCAATGCGGCTGATGCCCTGGAAAAATTTCGCCATGCGAGTATCACCGAGACGGAGGTCTTTGATGATCACCTGCCCCTTGAAATTACCATCGAGCTGGATGAAAAAGAGAACACCCTGACCATTACCGACACCGGCATCGGTATGACAAAGAGTGAACTCGAGAATAATCTGGGCACCATTGCCCATTCCGGATCCAATACCTATCTCGCCGAACTTGTCGAAGCGGCAAAAAAAGATGTCAGCCTTATCGGCCAGTTCGGCGTAGGCTTCTATTCGGCGTTTATGGCCGGCAAGACGGTCAGAGTGCAGACCAGATCCTGGGATAAGAGTGAGGGCCACGAATGGATGTCTGACGGGGCAGGCTCGTTTACCATAAGTGAAAAGGACGGGCTGCATCGAGGCACCAAAGTCATTGTTGAACTGAAAGACGATGCCAAGGACTATGCCCAGAAGTGGAAAATAGATTCGATCATTAAACAGTATTCGGCCTTTGTCTCCTTTCCCATCAAGCTGGAGGGGGAGACCGTCAACACCGTCCAGGCGCTGTGGACGAAAAACAAAAATGATGTGAAAAACGAAGAGTATAATGATTTCTATAAGTTTATCGGTAATGCGGCAACAGATCCGATGTATCGGCTGCATTTTTCAGCAGATGCACCGCTGGCCATTAATGCTCTGCTTTTTGTCCCTGCTGAAAATTTTGAGGTTTTTGGCTTTGGCAAGGTTGAACCGGGCGTCAATCTCTATTGCCAGCGCATTCTCATTGATCAACACTCGAAAAATATCCTGCCTGAGTGGTTGCGGTTTTTAAAAGGAGTGGTTGACAGTGAAGATCTGCCGTTGAATATTTCCAGGCAGGCTCTGCAGGATAATTCCCTGGTGGCCAAATTACGTCGGGTGATCACCAAGCGGTTTCTCAAGCATCTTGATGAGGAGGCGACAAGAGAGCCCGAGCAATACCTGAAATTTTGGTCGACTTTTGGCATCTACCTGAAAGAAGGGGCCACTTCCGACTATGAATATCAAAAAGAAATCGGCAAACTGCTCCGTTTTGAATCGTCAAAATCTACCGACGGCACGCCCGTCTCTCTCGCCGACTACGTCCTCAGGATGCATCCCGATCAGGAGGAGATTTACTATATTAACGGTCCCAACAGGGCGGCTATCGAGGCTGGTCCTTATGTGGAGATGTTTACCAAAAAAGATATAGAAATCATCTATACCATGGAGCCGATTGATGATTTTGTACTCAGCCATTTGGGCGAATTTGACGGTAAAAAGCTGGTCTCAGCCGATCGGGCCGATCTCTCCATCACCAAAGACGAAGAGGAAACCAAAGAAAAGAGTGACGAAGAAGAGAGTACCCATCTGGATAAAGACGCCCTGGTGGAATTGACCAAATGGATGCAGCAGGTACTCGAAAAGACTGTATCTGAAGTAGTCGTCTCCAAGCGACTGGTCGATGCCCCGGCAATGATTGTCAATCCCGACGGTCACATGAGCTCGACGATGGAGCGTATACTTAACGCCGGCAGGAAAGAACACGGGATTCCCGGTATGGAGAGCTCGAAAAAGAAACTGGAGATCAATGCCAAAAATCCACTTATCCAAAAACTTGCGGATCTTCATACCAAAGATGCCACCTTTGCGGCAGAAGTGGCCAAACAAATTCATGATAATGCCATGATTCAGGCCGGTCTTGTTGTTGATCCATTGGAGATGGTGGAGAGAAATTACAAGATTCTCAACCGGGTGGTGCAGAATTAAACCCGTCCGCTCGTGTTGTAAGCTCCATGCCATGATCAGACAGGCATGGAGCTTACAGGCCCTCCAAACCAAGCCCTTCCCGACATAATCGTTGAAAAAGAAAGATCCACAGGCTATAAAGCTGTTAATGATGGAACAACAACTTGATTTTTGGAGAATTGTATGGCTTTAGGAATAAATTTTCGTCTGCTGATCTTTCTCGCTCTTGTAAGCATCTTTGTCACTATTTCTGGCTGTTATACGACCCCGGTCCGGCATCTTGCCGCGGATGTGTCACTGCTGAAGATAGGGGAGACCACTGCCGAGGATGTATTAATTTTTCTCGGACCTCCGGACGAACAGCAGGAACAGGAGGGTGGCGCTGAGACCTGGATATACAGAGATAAAGATATGTCACTTATAGAAAAGACACCCTTTATTGGCAAACGCCTTGGTTCGCCAGAGTACAGGCAGGTTGTGGTGACTCTAACCAATAACATTGTATCCGGAGTGGACTATTCTGCCTCCGATGACGACGATCTGGACTGGGCCGACGACTATTCCTGGCAAAAAAATAAAAAATGATGGCTCAGTACCGTACCGGGCGAGAAAGGATGGTTCAGGAACAACTCCGGAACCGTGATATAATCGATGAACGAATTCTGGCAGTAATGCTTGAAATGCCCCGGCATTGTTTCGTTGATGATGCCTTGCGTGGCCGGGCCTATGGCGACCACCCACTGCCGATAGGCGCTGGGCAGACTATTTCGCAGCCCTATATCGTCGCATGCATGACCCAGGCTCTCCAGTTGACCGGGGTTGAAAAGGTTCTGGAAATTGGTACCGGCAGTGGCTATCAGGCGGCAATTCTTTCCCGTTTGTGCAATCAGGTCTATACCGTTGAGCGGATCAACTCGCTGTTGGCCGGAGCCAGGAAGGCCTTTGATCAGTTGCGTTATTATAATATCAGGGCAAAACTTGATGATGGCACTATCGGTTGGCCGGAAAACGGCCCTTACGATGCCATTATGGTTACCGCCGGTGGCCCGGTTATCCCGGAGCCCTTAATAGAACAGCTGGCTGATCCGGGTCGACTGGTTATTCCGGTTGGCAATCAGCATGTACAGGATTTGCAGTTACTCGAAAAAAAAGAAGGGCAGGTGGTCGTAACTACCCTTGCCAGTGTTCGTTTTGTCGATCTGGTGGGAGAATATGGCTGGAGCAAGTGACACGATAGGATCGCCGGGCATATTACGCAGGCTCTATGATAAATGCATGGTATGGATCAGCGGACGGTACGGTGGGTGGATACTGTTTCTTATTGCCTTTGTCGAATCTTCTTTTTTCCCCATTCCACCCGATGTCTTTCTCATTGCCATGTGCGTGGCAATTCCTGCCAGATCTTTCCGGTATGCGGCAGTATGCTCTTTAGGGTCGGTTCTCGGAGGGGCGTTTGGTTATGGCCTCGGTTATTGGTTTATGGACGGCATCGGCATGTCCATCATTGACTGGTACGGGCTGACAGACAGGTATGGCCTGGTACAGCAATATTTCAAGCAGTACGATGTCTGGATAGTTGGGACGGCAGGTTTTACCCCTATTCCATATAAGCTTTTTACCATCACCGCCGGGTTTGTTCAGTCTAATTTTTTTACCTTTATGCTGGTGTCGCTGCTGGCCCGTTCGGCCCGTTTTTTTCTGGTTGCCGGACTTATCTGGAAATTTGGTCCGCAGATCAGAAACTTTATTCATCGTTATTTTAATATCCTCTCTATCGCCTTTGTTGTCCTCCTGGCTGGAGGTTTCTTGCTTCTCAAGGTGGTTCTGTGAAGAGTATTTTCCGCCTCAGGATGTCTTTTTTTGCAAAAAGAGCCACTCCGTTGCGGTAGAGTCTTTGGCGTCGAAGCAATAACCATCGCCGGTGAAATCCTTGAGGCCAGCTGCTGTGTCTATTTGTTCGCTGATGGCGAAATGGATCATGAGTCCTCGTGCTCTTTTGGCATAAATGGGGACAGTCCTAAATTGACCTTTCTGCAGTTGCTTGAAGGTTATGCTCACCATCTCTCCTGCTATTTTTCTTTTGTCTACTGCCGCAGAATATTCCTTTGAGGCCAGATTGACCAACACCTGGTCGTTCGTCAAGGCGAGGCCCCGTTTGATAATAGCGGTGAGTGTCTCACGCCAAAAGTGATAAAGATTGCCGGCGTCCCCTACCGCCAAACGACAGCCCATTTCCAATCGATACGGTTGCATGAGATCGAGAGGTCGCAGCAGCCCATAGAGGCCAGAGAGAATGAGGAGATGGTGTTGCGCATAGAGTAATTGCTCTGGTGTATAATTTTTTGCATCAATCATCTTGTAGGCGTCGCCTTGAAAGGTGAACAGGGCCTGGCTGGCATTTTGCAAGGAAAACGGCTCGGTAAAATTATCAATCATCTTGTAGGTGGAATCGGTCAGTCGTGCACTGGTCTTCATGAGTCGGGAGAGTTCCTTTTTGTCCAGCAACTTCAGCTGGTCTATGAGAATTTTTGTCCTTTGTTGCAGCAGAGGAAGGGTATACGTATCGCAGACCCGTCCATTAAATTGCTGGGTCTTTGAAGGGGATGTGATAATCTGCATGATCTATCCTGGGAGGACGAGTTAAAATTGATGGCGTCGTAAAAACTCCCCAAAGGGCATAGAAATGTCTTACCCTTTGCATATGAATTTTTTTTACTGTGCCACCTTGAAATTAGATTTTTTACGAATGTATCAAAGTTACGGAAAAATGTTTGCTGTTGCTGTACGTTATACTATTTGTATGTTCTTGACAATTATCGGTTTGAGGTGCATTTGAGGCCAATGTATCATTGGCAAAAAGGAGGCAAAAAAATGACCGACGAGAAGACGGGTGCACAGGAAATTGCATCTTTTCTGCAGAGTTGGCAAGGAGACAACCAGCCAATGCGTGAATGGTTCCGGCAGTTTTATCAGCACTTATCGTCTATGGAGGGGGTAAGCTTGACTTTTGTAGCCAGGCCGGGTGTCAGCTATTCGATACGACCGGTGCATGTCAACCAGACCGTCAGAGACAAGTTTGCCATAGTCGATGTCATAGATGATGATCCGAGCGAGCGGTGGTTGTCGGTTTGCTTCTATGAGGATATGATAACTGATCCGAATGGTCGGGGGGAACTGATCCCTGGTGGCCTGTCCGGCAGCGATGGCTATTGTTTTGATATGTATGAGAACGATGAAGAACTCGGCCGTGACCTGCTTGCTCGGTTAAACGAGGCCGTATCCGCCGCAGCGGCTGGCTGAAAACGTTTGTTGATCCGGCTGTTTCCCAACCGACCATGCGGGGTAATCCATGCAGAAAACGCCGATTTTGATAATTGATGATCAGAAAGAGAGTGTGTTGACTCTTGAATCAATGCTGGCTCATCCTGAACTGCTCCTGGTCTGGGCCGAATCCGGTGATGAAGCCCTGAGTAAAATACCTGAATATTCTTTTGCTCTTATTGTGATAGCTGTGCAGATGCCTGGAATGGAAAGGTATGAGATTGCCGAGTTGCTGCGGAGCAGTCCTCAGTCGAGATCGACGCCTCTGCTTTTTGTCACTGCCGCCCGGATGGGCCGGGAGTGTATGTTCAAAGGCTATGATCTCGGCGCGGTGGACTATATTTTCAAGCCTTTGGAACCGGAGATTCTGACAAGAAAAGTTGCCACGTTCCTGGAATTGTACCACCAGCGGCAGCAGCTCGGTGAAAAGACCCGAGAGTTGGATGCCAAAATTCTTGAGTTGGAAGTGTTGTATAAAGAGTTTGAAGAGAGAAATGCTGAGTTGGAGCGTCTCTCATCTCTCGATGGTTTGACCGGATTGTTTAACCGGCGATATTTTGATGATAATCTTATAAAGGAATGGAAACAGGCGGTTCGCAATAATACCCACCTCTCATTGCTCATTGTGGATATTGATTATTTCAAGAATTATAACGATTACTACGGTCATCTGGAAGGAGACGACTGTCTGCGGAAGATCGCCCAGGCGCTTTATGAGGCTTTAATGCGACCGGCCGACATTATTGCCAGGTATGGCGGGGAAGAGTTTACGGTGATTTTGCCCAATACCGGTACAGAGGGAGCGGCAAGGGTTGCCCGGCGGATGATGGAACACGTGGCTCGCCTGGCTCTTGAGCACCTGGGCTCCTCGGTGACGGAGACGGTCACTGTCAGTATCGGTGCATCCTCTTGTATTCCCGATCTGAAAATGTCAGCGACCTCTCTGCTGGACCGTGCCGATAAAGCCCTTTATAAGGCAAAAAAGAGTGGGCGAAATAGTTTTTGCATGGGGGCTGCCGATAGGTAACATGCCCCCACCACCGTATTAGTTTTTGAAACTGTGAATCGGTGCCGGCATCCTGCCGCCCCAGGCAATAAACCTGCTGGATTTGCCGACGTTTCTGATCGGCATGATTGGGCTGGCCCCAAAAAGTCCGCCAAAGCTGACCGAGTCGCCAACCTCTTTGCCTGGTACCGGAATAAGACGGGCAGCAGTGGTTTTGGCGTTGATTAGGCCAAGCGCCATTTCATCGGCAATGATCGCTGAGATGGTATCGGCATCAACCGAGCCGGGAATAGCGATCATGTCCAGACCCACTGAACAGACACAGGTCATTGCCTCAAGTTTTTCCAGACAGAGCGAACCGTCACCCACAGCTTCCGCCAGCATGGCATCTTCCATTACCGGGATAAAGGCACCACTCAGTCCTCCCACTGTTTTACTGGCAAAGATGCCACCCTTTTTCACGGCATCGTTTAACATGGCCAGAATGGCGGTGGTGCCGGGGGCGCCGATGGCATCAACACCGAGAATTTTGAAAATTTCCCCGACACTATCACCAACTTTCGGGGTTGGGGCCAGAGAAAGATCAACTACGCCAAATTCAATTCCCAGTGATTTGGAGACGGCGCGACCGATAAGCTCCCCGCAACGGGTGACCCGGAAAGTGGTCTGCTTAATCTCTTCCGCCAGCTCGTCCAGGCGCAGGGTGCCAGGCTCCGGATGTTTTTCTATCAGCCGCTCCAGGGCCCGGGCAATAACTCCCGGCCCACTGACTCCGACATTAAGGACCGCATCGGCTTCTTCAAGGCCGTGAATGGCGCCGGCCATGAACGGGTTGTCGCCGGGCTGGTTACAGAAAACGACGAACTTTGCCGCTGCGAAACCACCCTGGTCGGCGGTTATTTCGGCCAGATCTTTGATGGTTCTGCCCATCATTGCCAGCGCGTCCATATTGATGCCTTTCTGGGTAGAACCAATATTAATCGAGGAACAGACTCTTTCTGTCTGGGCAAGGGCTTCTGGGATTGAGGCAATAAATTCCAGATCTGTATTGGTCATCCCTTTTTCTACCTGGGCAGAAAAGCCTCCGAGGATATCAACCCCAACCGCTTTTGCCGCCTGGTCCAGGGTATGTGCGATTCTAACAAAATCTTCGCGAAAAAATCCGGCCCCGACAAAGGCAATAGGGGTTACCGCAATGCGCTTATTGACCACCGGAATACCGTATTTTTTGCTTATCGTGTTGCAGGTGGCCACGAAATTTCCGGCATAGTCGATTATTCTACTGTGTATCCTTTTGCATGTTTCCTCGACATCGCCTCCTCGGCAGTCGAGCAGGCTGATGCCCATTGTCACAGTACGGACATCGAGATTTTCTTTCTGAATCATCTCGACAGTGGCAAGGATCTGATCGGAACGTAGCATGGTTGTGTTTCTCCTGTCCTGATCCATTGCAATGGATCAGGACTAAAATGATGGTTTTTTTGAAACCGTTCATCAGCACCCCCCTTTTCGTCCAATCAGGCCCCCTCACATAGCCAACTATAGCTCGGAGCCTGCTTGAACGACCTTGGAGCCCTGGTTGAACGATTACTGATCCGGGTTATGTTCGCACCTGCTGCGTTCCGGTGAACGATTACATTTTTTTCAGTGCAGGGCTATCTCGTTGGTTACCTGAAAAATGTCGTTATGCTGCATCATGATGGTCAGACCGTTTTGCTGTGAATATTCTTCAAGCTCCTGTTGGAGTGTTGTAAGAGAGGAAGGACAGTGTTTCAAATCCAGTTGCAGTGCCATGGTATACTGGTCGTCGCGCAGAGTGGTTGCCAGATCGAAGATGTTAATATTGTGAGTAAAACAGAACAGGCTGATGCCGTGGACGATGCCGCTTTTATTGGGTCCCTGGACTGTCAGAATATACGTTTCCTCCGGTGGTCCCACCTCTTCTTTCTTCTGGTCGGGACTGAGTTCTTTGATCGACACCTCAAATTTGCAGCTGGTTTTGATATGGGAGATAGCGGCCAGGAGGTCTTCTTTGGTTACTTCCGGATCAAAAGAGGCACTCAGAATCATCGTCAGATAACCACAGAGAACCGTCTGGTTCAAATCGGCGACATCTCCACCCAGTCGGTAGATGGCTCCGGTAATATCGGAAATTATTCCCGGTCGGTCTTTAGACATTACCGAGATAATCATCTCTTTTCTCATGCTCGTACTCCAGGGGGAACGTGTTGAGTTTTTTGGGGGAGAGGCTGCAGGAAGGAAATCTCCGAAGTACAGAGTCCTTACCGTTAGCAAAATCTGCCATTATTGCACTGATTGGTGAAATCAGCAAGTAGCAAAATGCTTATACTGTATAGAACAGCAGTGAGTATTGGTGTTCATGGAGTGAATTTATGAGTGTTTTTGGGCTATTCTTTGTATACTTCCATCTTTTTTATGAATGTGCAGTTGCACAGAAGATCCCGAATGAATCATGGCAACGCTGCAGACCGGGATTTCATGTATACTGTTTTGTATATTATTTGGGAAGAGACTGATGGAGAAAAATATATTTGTAGAAGGACTGAAGGAGGGCGACCGGTTCGAAGACCTCTTTCTTATTAAAAACGTCAAAGAGGGAGAGACTCGGGCGGGCAAACCGTATCTGGTGCTGACCGTTATGGATAAAAGTGGGGAAGTGTCCGGACCGGTCTGGGATAATGTTGCTGTCCTGCAAAAGATCTGTGTGGTAGGAGAAGTAGTACAGCTTACCGGCATGGTGCAATCGTACCGCGACACCCTGCAACTGCGCATTGAGGGGATTAACCAGGTACCCCAGCAGGACATCGATCTGGGCCAGTTTTACCCAGTTTCGCCGAAAAACATCGAACAGATGGCTGATGAGCTCCAGAAACTTGTGCTGAGTGTCAGCAATCCGTTCTTAAAAAAGCTGCTCAACCATTTTTTCAAAAAAACCGAGTATTGGCATCAATTTCAAGAGGCTCCAGCGGCAAAGGGGATTCATCACGCGTACATCGGTGGCCTGCTTGAGCATTCCCTGTCGGTGGCGAAGGTGGCCGATTTTCTGGCTGAGCATTACGCGGGTGTTGATCGATCGTTGTTGATGGCCGGAGCCTTACTGCATGATATAGGGAAACTGCAGGAGCTGAGAATGGAGAGCGGAGTAGTGGAATATACCGTTCGAGGCAGATTAAAGGGGCATCTCGTTATCGGCAGCGAAATGGTGGCACAGGCAGCTGGAAAAATACGCGATTTTCCCGAGGAACTGCTGGAGCAACTGCAGCATTTAATTCTCAGTCATCACGGCCGGCAAGAATTTGGTTCGCCCACCGTGCCGATGACGGTAGAGGCGTTTTTGCTCAGTTTTCTTGATGACCTCGATGCAAAAATGAATATTACCGAGCAACTGAGACGGAAAATGGACAACGTGGCAATGAGTTGGACCGATTATCAGCGCAGTCTTGAGAGATATCTGTATCTTGGTGGCATTGCTGAAAATAAAGAGCTGGTGGAAAGCGAGAAAGAGCAGCCGGCCGGTAGTCGACAACCTTCCCTTTTCTGATGGTTTTTTCAAGTTGACAGGCATGGCAGGTAATTCTTTTCTCTGTTTCACGCAGCTCTTGGGTCAGGAAAAAGCCAAGCGACTGCTTCGCCGTTCTCTGGCGGCTGAGCGTGTCCCTCATGCCTATATTTTCAAGGGTCCTGAAGGGGTAGGTAAAAAGTTGTTTGCCAGGGGAGTGGCTGCTGCGGTAAATTGTCGAGATGCAAGTGCGGTCGGGGCCTGTGGACTCTGTCCTTCCTGTAAAAAATTTCGTACGCTGAATCATCCGGATTTTCTGGTGATCAGGCCGGAAAAAGGGGTGATAAAGATTGATCAGATTCGAAAGCTGACCAAGGAGCTCAGTTACCCACCTTATGAATCGGCTCTGCGGGTTGTGGTCATAGAAGATGTCCAGACCATGCGCCGGGAAGCCGCTAACAGTCTATTGAAAACCCTGGAGGAACCGCCGGAAAACAATCTGCTGATCCTGACCGCCGATGCCTCCCAGGAGATTCTTCCGACCCTCACTTCGAGATGCCAGGTTATACCATTTGCCCAACTGAGTATTGACGATACGACGACCATTCTGATATCCCAGGGCATTGATAGGGATACCGCACTGCTTTTGGCCAGGCTAGCCGAAGGGAGTCCGGGGAAAGCATTGCTTTTTAAGAAAACCGATATGATAGTTTTATGGCGAAAACTGGTGGCGTTTTTATCTGATCCGAAGATGGATGCCGACCGCGATGTCGGTCTGCTGTTAAGTCATGCTGAAAATATGGCCGCTTTGAAAGAAGAGCTGCCAGCACTTCTGGGTTTGCTGAAAATCTGGGTGAGGGATCTTCTTCTTGAAGAAGACCCGCGCAATGTTGTCTTGCCCCGTATGAAAAAATGGAATTCCCCGGAACTGTTGTTCAGGTTACAGGCTATTGATCGGGCAGAGAGGGAACTTGCTCGAAATTGTAATCGAAATCTCATTTGTGAGGTTCTTTTATTCAAATTACAGTGATTCCATGTCATAATGGCGTGGAGCACTGTCGATAGACGGGGCTCGTTAAAGGAAAGTAAGCGTTCACCAGCACAGAATCTGTTTTGTCATCGGCCATTAAACGAACCAATAGTACGCTTTAATGACCTCTTTCGCGCATCTCCGGCACTGGTGAATGCTTACAGTACGGAGGTTATTCAAGATTTGGCGGTTTTCCGGT
>RCMY010002553.1_pt1 | contig 16454 bp, 13 predicted proteins | sample 2041341 | NCBI WGS metagenome assembly RCMY01 (sample SAMN09708234, study PRJNA481090) | Marine sediment metagenome, whole genome shotgun sequencing project. | reverse complement strand
GTAGCCAAAACGATTTCATACCCATGGTCAGAAAGATATTGCGCTGGGACAGCCAGTTCGTTGAGATAAAATCCTGTCGGCATTGTTTTGCCATTTTGGAGAGTCAAGGTATCTGTACTGGAGGCAATGAGCAGTATCTTACCTTTTGAAGCGGAGGCCTCTGCGGTCATCCATGGGATGAAAAGTGAGAATATCAGCAGACATAAAAATAATCTTTTCATTGTATAGTTCCTTTCTGTTTCTTGCGCGTTTTGCTGAATGATGTTTAGTTCGAAGAAGGGGATAAACCGATCTCCTTAAGCGCGTGCCTTATTTTTAATCATCAGTATAAGTTTAAAATGTCTTTTCGACAAGAGTGCACTTTTTTGTAAAATAGTTTCTCGATGATACCATTGCTTTTGAAGACAGTATGCTTTATGCATAGTATTGCATGAAGTTCAGTAGAGATTTTTGATGAAGTCATATGAGTTGTGTGATTAAAATGGGATGATTTTGTAAATTTAATTATTATGACGAATTGAAAAATAAATCGGCTGGGAAAATATCCATATTTTAGAAATATTATTAGTTTATATAGAAAAAATTGTGCATGTTGCTATAAATTACTGCATCTTTTGTGAAAATATGATAAACTAAAAAGGTTATTTTCAAAAGGAAAGAGGTGCAGTTTTGGCGGAAGAAATATTAGTGAAGATTGTTACAGTGTTAAATGATGTGCTTTGGTCTTATGTGCTCATTGTACTGCTTATTGGTGGGGGTACATATTTTACGCTGCGGACAAAATTTGTTCAGATTCGCCTTCTCGGAGAAATGCTTCGTTTGTTGGGCGAAGGGGTGGGCAAAGATAAGAAAAAGGGCAAGGGCGTGTCTTCTTTTCAGGCCTTTTGTATCAGTACGGCATCAAGGGTCGGAACTGGAAACCTCGCTGGAATTGCTATGGCAGTTGCGCTCGGCGGGCCAGGTGCGGTTTTTTGGATGTGGCTCATTGCTTTGATTGGGGCGGCGAGTGGTTTTATTGAAAGCACATTAGCCCAAATTTATAAGATTCATATTCCAACGGGATATCGTGGCGGACCAGCCTATTATATAGAAAAAGGTTTGAAGCATCGCTGGATGGGAATTGTTTTTGCAATTTTTATTACTTTGAGTTTTGGTCTTGTATTTAATTCAGTTCATGCCAATAGCATTACAGTAGCACTGAAAAGTGCTTATGGTATCGATCGGACGACCATGGGAGCTCTTTTAGCGATCATGACAGGTATCGTTATTTTTGGCGGCGTAGAGAGAATTGCTTCGCTGGTGGAATGGATGGTACCATTCAAAGCTGGTGGATATATTTTGCTGGCAGCCTATGTCATCATAAAGAATATTACGATGCTGCCAGATGTGTTGCTGCTTATTTTCCAATGTGCTTTTGGCATCAAAGCTGTCGTTGGCGGCGGTGTTGGTGCAGCGATGATGATGGGAATCAAGCGTGGACTTTTCTCCAATGAAGCCGGAATGGGGAGCGTACCAAATGCGGCAGCGGCAGCGGAGGTATCACATCCGGTAAAGCAGGGGCTGATTCAGGCACTTGGGGTGTTCGTTGATACATTTTTAGTATGCAGTTCCACCGCTTTCATCGTTCTTTTGTCGGGAATAGACCTAAACAGTGGTTTGAGCGGAATTGAGCTTACACAGGCGGCGCTTAGCGTGCATGTAGGGCACTGGGCGTATGACTTCATTGCCATCATCGTTTTATTGTTTGCCTTTAGCTCGATTGTAAGTAATTACTATTATGGAGAAACGAATCTAGAGTTCATTAAAAAAAGTAAGCTTTATTTGATTTTATTTCGTATAGCGGTCGTTGCTATGGTATTTTTTGGTTCGGTAGCTAAAGTCGACATCGTTTGGGATTTAGCGGATCTTTTCATGGCGTTCATGGCTATCATCAATATGATTGCGATCCTGTGCCTTGGAAAAGTTGCTTTTGCTGCACTCAATGATTATTGTGCGCAAAAGAAAGCGGGGAAAAACCCGGTGTTTTATTCAGATAGCATAGAAGGCTTAGGCAAGCTCGATTGCTGGGAAGAAAGACCGGTACAAGAGAAAAAATAAAATGTAGTGAAAATCATTAAAATCCCTTATGGGCGACATGGAAAGTCAGCCTGTAAGGGATTTTTGTTTTGTATCTTTTATGAAATCTTGTGTTTCTATAAAATTTTGCAGGATTTCATGAGCTTGTCGAGTAAACAGTAAAGTGATTTATACAAAATGGATGTTTATTGTAAAAATATAGGTGATATGATTCAGGAGGCTGCAGATGAAAAATAAAAAAATAATATTTTTAAGTAAAATAATCGGTGTATTGCTGGCTGGCAGTCTTGCTTTTTGCGGGCAAGCAGGGGGGATGGCAGCAGCAAAGAGGGGGATACCGCAAATGATAGTCGACCAAGAGTTCAGCGGTAACGACGGTGAGGTTATGAATGGAATCCTCTGTTACAAAACTTTGTCTGCGGCTCTGGAAAAGGCAGAGGACTTGGCACCGGGAAACTTAAAAATATTTGTGCGTCCAGGTGTTTACCGGGAAAAAATTGTTATAAAACGGCCAGATTTATTGTTAGTCGGTGAGGATGCAACGCGTACGAAAATCGTTTTTGACGATGCAGAGGGAACTTTAGTTAGGCAAGCAGATGGCGGCGATGGGGAAAAGTGCTACATCATGGATTGTGCTTCGGTGACGATTGCGGATACAGCTGTAAATTTTCAAGCAAAAAATATAACGTTTTCCAATGATTTTGATACCGTAAAACAGAGCAAAACCATGCAAAATCATCAAGCGTTTGCTCTGCGTAATGAAGCGGATCACAGTTCCTTTTTTGGTTGCCGCTTTTTAGGAAGGCAGGATACGTTGTATGCCAACAAAGGGCGGCAATACTATAAAAATTGTTACATCGAAGGTGATGTGGATTTTGTTTTTGGTGGGGCAGATGCAGTGTATGATGAGTGTGAAATACATTCTTTGCAGCGAGATGGCGTTAATGGTGGTTTTGTCACAGCACCAAGCACCCTTGAAAAAGATAAAGGGTTTCTTTTTTATCGTTGCCACTTGACTGGCGATGAAACGTTGAAACATACCGTTAGACTCGGCCGTCCTTGGCACCCGTCTTCAGAAACAAGACCGGTAAACTCCGCGGCTGTATTTAAAGAGTGCAGGATGGAAGAGCACATTTCATCGCAAGCTTGGAGCAGCATGAGAAATAAATATGCACTTTTTCAGCCAGAGGATAATAGGCTTTTTGAATATAACAGCACTGGGCCGGGGGCTGAACAAAATAAAAATCGGCGATATTTGAATGAACTGCAGGCGCAGGCTTGTACGATTCCTTCATATCTTAGCAATTGGCTTCCACAAGAGGCAGAGTAAAAAGCCCCAATAGAGTAAGCTGCCACGCTGCTCTATTGGGGCTTTTTAGTAAATTGCGGTATTGGATGAGGGCATCATAGTGAAAAATATTCAATGAACTTTTCCGCAAGGGAAGATAAATAACGGTCTTTCATCCAGATTGCCGTGATTTTTGTTCGAAGTTTTTGTTCGTTGATGTTTTTTATTTTTAGGTTTTGATGCGTAGCCAGGTCAAAAGCTGAGGCTGGTACGATTGCAATGCCAAAACCGGCATTTGCCCAAAGCAAAGTGGTACGGGCATCGTCGTTTTTGCAAAAAATATCTGGAACAAATCCATAATCCGTGCAGGTTTCAAGGAGCAGTTGTTCAAATCGTCGGTACATGATGATCGGTCTGCCTTTTAGCTCGTCGAGGCTGATTTCATTGCTGTTTGGATTCCAGTCATGGGCATCGTCCATCGCAGCAATCATAGGTTCTTCTTGCAAATATTTGCAATGGAAAAGAGCATTGCGAAAAGGGGTGCGAACGATGCCGATCTCGATGATCCCTTTTGTTAGCAGGTCGATGAGTGTGAAGGTGTTTCCCTCGTGAATTTCAAATTTTGCGCCGCTGTATTCCGTATGGAATTTCATCATGCCTTTTGAGAGAAGAATGTTGCCGGAAGAAGATACGGTGCCAATGGTCAGTGTGCCTTTGACGCCGCGTTTACAGTCATCGATTTCACGGACGGTCGAGTCAGATAGTTCAAGAATCTGCCGCGCTCTTTTTACGAGGATGTTTCCGGCGTCCGTTAGCTGTATTTGCCTGGGACCACGTTTGAATAAGACGATGCCGAGTTCCTCTTCTAATAGTTTCATTTGCTGGCTCAGCGGTGGTTGGGCGATGCGCAAGCGTTTGGATGCCGCGGTAATTTGTTCTTCCTCGGCAATAGCGAGGAAATATTTGAGCTGCCTTATATCGATAAGAATCCCTCCTATACGAATTTAATATGCGATATAGATGAATAAGATATTTTTCATATGAATTATGTCGTGCTATAATCATATCCGGATAGCAAAGAAATAACAAGCGAAAAAATGGAAAAGGATGATGGTCTTGCTAAAATTGGCGATTTTCTTAAAAGCTTATAAAAAAGAATGTTTACTTGGACCGATTTTTAAATTATTTGAAGCCATATTGGAATTATTATTGCCGACCATGATGGTTTTTGTCATCAATAAAGGTGTTGCAAAAGGAGATTTGCATTACGTCTTGCAGATGGGCGGATGGATGCTTGGGATGTCGCTATTGGGCTTTGCCTGTTCGATGGTTTGCCAATATTTTGCGGCAAGAGCATCGCAAGGATTTGGTACGACGCTGCGAAATGTTGTTTTTGAGCATATCCAATCCTTGTCAAATAGTGAAATCGATGCAGTGGGAACAGCTTCATTGGTTAATCGGATAACAAATGATATCAATCAGCTTCAATTGGCGGTTGCGATGTTGATTCGACTGGTGGTTAGGACTCCGTTCATTTGCCTAGGTGCGATTGCCATGGCGATGATGCTCGATTTAAAGCTTTCGATATTGCTTTGGGGTGCGGTTCCGATATTTGCTTTGATTCTGTATTTTATCGTGAAACGCTCCTCTGTATTATATCGTTTCTATCAAAAAAGACTCGATGGCATTGCTTCGGTTTTGCGGGAGAATTTGTCCGGGGTAAGGGTCATTCGAGCGTTTTCAAAAGTAAAAAAAGAAAAGTCACGTTTTTACCGAGCTAACGATGCACTTACGGACAATGCGGTTGAAATCGGCAATGTTTCGGCCATGCTCAATCCATTGACGACAATGGTAATGAATGCAGTAATTATCTTGATTTTATGGCAGGGCAGTGCACATATTGATGCAGGACGATTAGCCAAGGGCGAAATCATCGCTTTTGTAAATTATATTACGCAGATTTTGCTGGCACTTATCGTTATATCTAATCTTGTCGTCATTTTTACTAAGGCATTTGCTTCGGCTGAACGAGTGAATCAAGTCTTGGCGTTGCAGTCCTCGCTGCCTGTAGAGAAATTGGCAGAAAATGCGAGTATAGAAGAATCAAAAGTACAGATTGCTCTAGAAAATGTTTCGTTTAAGTACAGCGAAACGGGGGATATGGCCCTTTCTCATGTGTCGCTTGCTATTCATCGGGGCGAAACCGTTGGAATCATTGGTAGTACTGGTGCGGGCAAGTCTACGTTCATCAATCTTTTGCCACGGTTTTATGATGTTTCAGAAGGCCAGATCCTTATTGATGGAATCGATGTTACCAAATGGGAAATGTCGAAGTTACGACAAAAATTCGGCATAGTACCACAAAAGGCGCTGCTATTTACGGGGACTATTGAAGATAATCTTCGTTGGGGTGATGCGGCGGCAATGCTGCATGATTTGGATCAAGCCGCAGATATTGCTCAGGCCGCAGAATTCATAAAAGATTTGCCGATGGGATATAAAACCAAAGTCGAACGAGGCGGAATGAATTTTTCGGGCGGTCAAAAGCAGCGCTTGACTATCGCACGGGCGTTGGTCAAAAAACCAGAAATATTGATACTGGATGATTCCTCAAGTGCCCTTGATTTTGCAACAGATGCTGCCTTGAGACGCGCTTTGGCGAAAAATTGCCAGGATACTACCGTATTGATGGTTTCGCAAAGGGCAAGTTCGATCAAGCATGCAGATAAGATCCTTGTATTTGATGACGGTGTTTTAGTTGGTTGCGGCAAGCATCAAGAGCTTATTGAAACCTGCGAAACATATCGTGAAATTTGTTTGTCCCAGTTGTCGAAAGAGGAGGCATACGCATGAAGAACAATACTACATGGAAACGCTGTGCAAGCTATATAGGTTGTTACCGATTCTATTTTATGATCGCATTGTTTTCAGCAGTCATCACGGTTATTGCAAGTTTATTTGGCCCTATGTATATCGGTAAGGTTGTAGATAAAATGGTGGGCCCTTCAAGGGTTGATTTTGCTGGTGTTGGACAAATTTTGGAAATCTTGATTGGTATTTATGTGCTGCAAAGCTTTTTTAGCTGGACGCTGACCTACTTCACCAATAAAATTTCTTATCGGACAGCCAATCGTTTGCGTCACCAGCTTTTTTCCAAAATAAATAAATTGCCGTTAAAGTTTTTTGATGGCAGCTCCCATGGCGATATCGTCAGTCGGTTCGTCAATGATATTGATGCGATTTCTGATGGCATGGTGCAGGGGATTGCCAATCTTTTAAGCGGTATCATTACGATTTTTGGCGCGCTGGCCTTTATGTTCTTGATCAGCAGCAAAATGACTGCTGTTGTCATTGTTTCAGCAATTGGAACGTATTTCATGGCAAGATTCATCACGAAAAAGACACAGAGTCTATTCAAAGAACAGGCCAAAAGTTTAGGCCTTCTCAATGGTTATGCCGAAGAAGCGATTGCCGGACAAAATGTCATCAAAGCTTTTTCGTATGAAGGAAAATCTTTTGCTGATTTTTTTGCGCTTAATCAGCATCTATATGAAAAAGGCGTAAGGGCACAATTCTTTGGCTCTTTGACCAATCCGACAACACGTCTTGTCAATAACATCACCTATGGGATTATTGGGGTAATCGGCAGCGTGTTGACAATTCTTGGACAAATCACAGTCGGTGATATAGCTAGTTTTTTGATTTATTCGGTTCTTTTTGGCAAGCCGTTCAATGATATTACCGCAGTGTTTACCCAGTTGCAAAGTGCCGCTGCATCAGCCCAGCGTGTTTTTCGCATTTTAGATATGGCAGAAGAGGCTGATATCAAATCGGACAAAAAAGCAAAGCGCAGCAAGGGTACGGTCTTGTTTGACCATGTTTCTTTTGCCTATGACCCGAAAAGACCACTTATACAAGATTTTAATCTGGAGGTCGCCGCCGGGAAAAAGATAGCAATTGTAGGCCATACGGGCGCAGGCAAGACCACCTTAGTCAATTTGCTCATGCGTTTTTACGAGCTTGATAAAGGTAGGATTTTAATCGATGGTACGGATATTTTGGATCTGACGCGAGATGAACTGCGGCAAAACTTTGGCATGGTCTTGCAGGATACTTGGCTTTTTGCCGGTACGATCCGTGAAAATATAGCTTACGGGATGGAAGATGCATCACAAGAACAGATCGTTGCAGCAGCAAAGGCTTCTGATGCCCATAGCTTCATTCGTCGTTTGCCGCAAGGATATGACACGTTGATCGCCGATTCGGGCGGCAATTTGTCACAAGGGCAAAAACAGCTTTTGACCATCGCTCGTGTCATGCTTGTCGATCCACCTATGCTTATTTTGGATGAGGCGACAAGCAGCATCGATACACGGTCAGAAATTCGTATCCAATCCGCTTTTTTGAAAATGATGGAAGGTCGAACGAGTTTTGTCATTGCGCATCGATTATCGACAATCAAAGAAGCCGACCAGATTATAGTCATGGATCAAGGCTCGGTTGTCGAGTGTGGCAGCCATGAAGAGTTACTGCAGAAAAATGGACATTACGCTAAGCTCTATGCCAGCCAGTTCGCTATTGAAGAAAGTGCTTTAGCATAAAATGACAATCAAAAAACAAGGAACGCTAGGCATGAATGCAGATGCTTAGCGTTCCTTGTTTTGGTTTATTTAAAAATCAGATCGTTATTTTGGCACTGCGGTCAGCCAGGGCTGGATTTGCTGATTTTTTGGCAGCATATGAGAATCAAACCACATATAGTAGAATTTTTCAGCAGGAACGATAACGTAGCCATCTTGCTGGTGGTCAGCGGTATCATATGAATCTGCAAGAATCAAGACATCATCAGCCATAGTGTCTGTTCCCATCGTGTCGTAGCCGATGATTACCCGCCAGTGACCGCCCCAGTCGATGTTTTCGATCATGATGGGTGTATTGTCTTTTAGGTTTTTCAAAACAAAGTTTTTGAAGTCGGTTTCTGTGGCAAAACTCTGGGGATTTTTTGTGGGATTGTCTAAGCTAGAGTTAGTTTTCCAGCCAATTTTTTTGAAGAATTTTACCATTCCGGCGACATCGGTTCCGATAGATGGCTTTGTGCCCATGATAGCGGCGATTTCTTTTTCCTGCCAATTGGTGTTGCCCAAATAATTGAGTACGGTGAGGGCGGCGGCAGGACCACAGGTGATTTCAGTCGTTTGTTGATAGGTTTGATAATGCGGTAGGATAATCAGTGTAGTTGTTGGTTTCATTTGATAAAAATCAATAGCAGGATAATAGGGGGAAGCTTGGACGTTGCCAATTCCTTGATAAGATGAGGCGCCTTCCTTTGTTGTATCATAACTGGCTGGATAGGCAATCACAGGTGGCAAGGAGGCATCGTTTGCTGCCTGCGTGACCGAGCTATTGAAAAGCAAGGCAAAACATAAGGTTGATGCGATGAAAAAATGTTTCATAAAGAACCTCTTTTCTGTATTGAAATCAGTGGGAAAGTAAAAGTCATTTGTTTTAAGCGTTGAATCATTTATGTCTCAATTATATATTCAAAATAAAAAGAAGAAATCCTGCGCACGGTTTGACTTTGTCAGATGGAGAAAATGTCTTTGGGTGAGAACAGAGGTTGACAATTTAAATCGCACATGGTAACATTCTAAACATATAAGACATAAATGTATTTGATTGGGGCGTTGGCAATGAAAAAATTGTGGAAAAAAGGTAGTATTTTTGTGGCATTGATTTTAAGTGTAGTTTCTTTGGCAGGCTGCGGTGCAGGCGCAGGTTCAGGTTCAGGGGATAAGACTGAACAGACGGCAATTTCTGTAGGCGTTACAGCAGGGCCGCATGCGGAAATCATGGAAGTCGTGAAAAAGGTCGCTCAAAAAGATGGCCTTGATATTAAAATTGTTGAATTCAGCGATTATATTCAGCCTAATGTAGCTTTGAGCAATGGCGAAATCGATGCGAATGTATATCAGCATAAACCGTTTTTGGATGCTCAAATTGCCGATCGCGGCTATAAATTCGATGTCATCGGCAAATCTGTTATTTTCCCTATGGGCCTTTATTCGCAAAAGGTCAAAAGCCTTAGTGACATCAAAGAAAATGCTATTGTCGGGATTCCAAACGATCCGACCAATGGTGGTAGAGCTTTGGTTTTATTGCAGAGTGCAGGTCTGTTGAAACTCAAGGATAATATAGCAGCCGAAAGAGCGACTGTTGCTGATATTGTAGAAAATCCGAAGAATCTGCAGATCAAGGAACTTGAAGCAGCGCAGCTGCCAAGAGCTTTGGCTGATATGGACTTTGCCGCTATCAATACGAATTATGCAATTCCAGCCGGGCTTTCACCAACCGAGAATGCATTGTTCTTGGAGAGCGGTGAATCGCCATATGCAAATGTGATCGTTGCTCGCAGTGAAGATAAAGATAAGGCAGCATTGCAAAAGTTGGTTAAAGCATATAATTCTGATGAAGTAAAACAGTTCGTGCAAGAACACTTCAAAGGTTCGGCGACACCGGCCTGGTAAAAAAACGAGTATAGAGATGAACTGCCCCCAAGAGTTAGCTTTGATAATTCTAACTTTTGAGGGCAGTTTTTTTATGTAAAGCTTTTTAACATAAGGGAAAGCTCATATAAGGATTTCTCAATTTCGTCTGGCGAAGCAAAGGCGTAAGATAGGCGTAAATTCGTATTGGAGAGATTATCGTAGATTGAGCCGGGGTTCAATAAGATTTTTTTTTGCAAAGCTTTACGGAAAAGCAGCTGCTGAGATATAGCTTTGTTTAAGTGCAGCCAGATATAAAATCCGCCTGCAGGGACTTGCCACTGAGCCAAATCGCAGAAGTGTTCATCTAAGAGGCGCAGCATTATAGTACGGCGTTGCTTTAGCTTTTGGCGAAGCTGATCCATATGTTTTTCATGTAAGCCCTGTTGCATCCATTCGCAGGCGACCCACTGTGATACGATGCTAGAGCCATAGTCGTGCTGCATCTTTAAATCCCCAAGTTTTTCGATGATGGGTTCAGGACCGACAATCCAGCCGATACGAAGCCCTGGTCCAACTGATTTTGAAAGACTATCGATGTGCAGAACGTTCCCTTGTGTGTCGAGAGCTTTTAGCGGCGGTGGTGGCGGTTCGTCGAGCCAAAGGTCATGATAGATATTATCTTCTAGAATCGGTAGATGAAGTTTTTGGCATAATGAAATAAGTGAATGGCGTCTAGCCTCAGAAACTAGTGTCCCCGTTGGATTGTGAAAAGTCGGGATTGTATAAAAAAGTGCATGCGGTTTTTTTTCTTGTTGGTGGCGAATGGCAGAAAGAGAAGGGCCGCTTGCATCCATAGGAACTTCCGAAAACTGTAATTGGCGAGAATAAAACATTTTTAAAGAACGAAGATAGGATGGGCGTTCTAATAAAATACGACTATGGGGGGCAAGAAGTCCGAAGAAAATCAATTGAAGTGCCTGCAATGCACCAGAAACAATCAAGATCGAAGCAGGCGATACTTGTATGCCGGCCTTTTTCAGCTGTATGGATATTTGTTCGCGTAGTTCAAATAAACCCAACGGTTCTTGATAACCAAAAGAGGTTATCTTTTGGCTCGCTTGGGCAATGATGCTTTTGAGCTCTTTATTTGGTAATAAAGAAGGGGCTAATTCACCTGTTCCGAGGCGAATGATATCAGGTGAAAATTCAAGTTGATTGATTCTTTGGATCAGTGGGATATTGGAGAGATCTGAAGCTGTATCGAGGTATGGATTCCAGTCAACTGCACGTTGGCTGAATTTTGCCCAGGTATTGTTGCTGACAAAAGTGCTGCTGCCACGTTTGCTTTCAATAAAACCGGCAGCACTCAATTCATCAAGTGCGCTGCAAAGCGTGCTGCGGTTCACCGCAAATAAAGCAGCGAGTTCTCTTTGTGGTGGAAGCTTCGTGCCAATAGGCCATTGACCGCTTAAAATTTTAGTCTTTATATAGGATATGATTTGGCGATAAAGCGGAACAGCGTCTTTTTGTGTGGGAACCCAATCAATGGTAAGCATCAAAAAGAACCTCCTTTATTTTTAGTATAACAAATTGGTTGGTATAAAAACAGTCCAATTGGATGCGGACAAAGTCTTTTTCATTATATATAATGGGGACTAGAGTTTTGTCGGGGGAGGATTCAATAGATGATGATCGTGTTTTTTCATGGATTTTGTTTGGCTTTAGGGCTTATTTTACCCTTAGGGGTACAAAATATGTTTATTTTTCAACAAGGAATTACGCAGGTGGGGTTTATTGCCGTTTTGCCAGCAATTGCAGCGGCTGCGATTTGCGATACTATCTTGATTGTTTTGGCGGTCAGTGGTTTGTCAGCAGCTATCGCAGCTTTTTCGGCATTGAAAGGTTTTATCTTGCTTGGTGGCGGAATTTGTCTTCTTTATATGGGGTATGCCAATTGGAAAGCTGGAAATGGACTAAATGGTCAAAAACAGGAGAGCCTTTCGCCGAAACAGCAGATTGTTTTTGCTGTTTCGGTATCGCTTTTTAATCCCTCAGCTTTCATTGATATCATGGGCGTAATCGGGGTCAATTCACTGCAATATCAAAGCCAGGATAAATTGGTATTTACGCTGGCAACGATATTGGTTTCTTGGATATGGTTTTTTGGTCTTGGTTTATTGGGACATTATTTGGGCGAATTGCCTAATATCGAAAACAAACTGCCGTTTATGAATAAATTGTCGGCGTTTTTTATCTGGGGGGCGGCGGCATATCTCGCCGTCATGTTTTTTTATCAATAAAAAGAATGAGGGCCTGTGCTCAATCTATACGGTGAAAATGTTTTATGTTATATAGAAAATTCATGATATTTTCATGGGAATTCCCTTGTTAAATGAGAATGAATTCTATATACTATAGAAAGGTAGTCGTAAAATCGGCTGGGTGAATTGTAAGGTTCCTGTAAGGAGCCTTATGTTTGTTTGGCTCGGCGCAAAAGATAGGGGTGAGGCGATGGATGAAGCGAAGCAGAAGATTCTTGTCGTAGATGATTCAGCATTCAGTGCAAATGTATTGGCTGGAATTTTACAAGGCGAATATGAGGTTGCTATAGCAAAGTCGGGAGAAGATTGTCTCACCTATGTGAATGAAAATGAAGTCGATTTGATTTTTTTAGATGTTGTAATGCCTCGGATGGACGGTTATGAAGTTTGCCGCCGCCTTAAAGCAGATTTGTTGACAAGAGAAATTCCGGTGGTGTTTGTGTCTGCTTCAGATGAAGTGGAGAATCAAACAAAGGGGCTTGAGCTCGGAGCCATAGATTATTTGGTCCATCCTGCCCCGGCAGCTGTTGTGCGGGCGAAAGCCAAAAATTATCTGGATATAAAACGTCAGCATGATTTATTGGCAAAGTTTTCTTTCAAAGATGCATTGACAGGGATATTCAATCGACGTTATTTGATGGAATATTTGGCCAAAAAATGGAAGGCTGCATTTTATCAGCATACGGAAATGGCTGTTTTATTTGCTGATGTTGACTATTTTAAAAAATACAATGATTTTTATGGGCACTTGAACGGAGATCATTGTTTACAGCAGATAGCAAGCTTGTTGGACTCCTTGATGGCACAAGGTGCGATTGCAGCGCGTTATGGTGGTGAGGAGTTTATGGTCATCATGCCAAACACGCAAATGGATAAGGCTGTTGATTTGGCAATGCAGATACAAGAGCATCTAAAACAGTTGAAGATAAAGCATGCGTATTCAGAGGCTGCACCTTATGTTACGATGAGCATGGGAATTGCAGCGATTCATCCGTCTGCGGTCGGACAGGAAAAAGTTTTGATTGAAATGGCGGACATGGCACTTTACAAAGCGAAAAAATCGGGGCGAAATACTTGGAAGTGTTTTGAAAAGCCGAATTTTAAATTAGAAAAAAGCAAATCTAGCTAAAAAAATATAGAAAAAAAGAAGAAGTGCATATCTGAATATTAAGAGGATATGCGCTTTATATTTTTTTGAAAAATAATGAGATTTCCTTAGAATTAGGACTCTTTAAGCCTTGCGTAGAAAGATTATCTAGTGCATAATTAGTAAGTGTAAATGGAGTCCAATAATGATTGTTGGAAAGACTGGATTCCTTTGGGGGAGATGAAAATATGGCAGGGGATAAATTGTCCAGACAAGTCAAGGCGAAGCTGTTTTTGGCTGGATTGGCAATTGCCGTGGTATTTATTGGCGGTTCTATATGGTATTTTTCTTATTATACAAAAACACCGGATTATACGTTGAAAATGATTCAAGAATCTGTAGAGAAACATGACACGGCTAAATTTCAAAAATATGTGGATACCGATAATCTTTTATCTGAAGCTTGTGATGCGCTTATGGAAGGTCTCATTGAATCGGAAAAACCTATGCCCGAAGATGCTAAACTGGCATTGAGTGGCTTCACCAAGATGTTTAAGATGCCTTTGGTGAATGCCTTCAAAGGAACAATCAACCACTATATTGAAACGGGAAAATGGGGCGAAGATGATTCTAAAGCAGTTGATCAAGGAATACCGATTGACTCCGATCTTATTTTGTCAAAAACAGGGATAAAAGATAGTTATATTGAAGACCTTGAGTATGTTGAAGTTGATAAAAGTGCACAGACGGCAGTTGCTGGCGTAAGGGTTTATCAAAAAGAGGCGGATGACTCATTTGTTTTGGAAGTACAGCTCAAGCAGGTTGATAATGGAACCTGGCGGGTTGTATCCATTCGTAATTTTCGTGATTTCATCGTGTTTGTTGCGAAAGCGCGGCGAGAGCATGTGCAAGAATATATAACGACTACGCAAAAATTGATGGATACACATGATAAAAATATCCGGACAAGTGAAAAGAAATTCAAGGATGCAATGTCTGCTGGTGAGCTTGGTAATCAGGCCGTGCGTGATGGGCTTAAAGCTATAATACAGGAGGAACTTTTGCCGGAATGGCAGATTGAACAAGAAGAGCTCAATGCAGTTGAGGTCCCAGGCTCTGCTCAGACCCTGCAACGTTTACGGCTTAAGATATGTGATTTACGAATTGCCTACTGTCAAAAATATTCAGACTGGTTGACCAATAAGAATGCAAAGACATTAAAAGAAGCGAATGAAAGCTTGAAAGAAGCAAAGACATTAGAACACGAGGCTTCTCTTATTGTCAATCGCATAAAAAATGGTCAGTCTGGTAGTTAAGACTCGGCATTTATCTTTGAAGAGAGAATGTATATGGAGTGCTATGGACTGCGCAAAATCCAAGTGATTTTGCGCAGTTTTTATATGGAAAAATGAAAAATCAAATGCAGTGTTAAAATAGGCAGCGTTTCCGGTAGGATGAATAATCGCGTTTATGTTATAATGGAAGTAAACATGATGATAAAACAATGTGTTTATGTGGGGATACTATTGTTTTATAATAATGATGAGGTGTTTTATTTAATGAAATCAATTGAAGCAAAAATATTATTGTATTCTTTTAAAGATGAAATTCAACAAGAAAAAATACAAAAACTTCTAAACAAATTGCAAATCAAATGGGAAGTTTTGGCCGCTGCGGATAGTTGTCAAAAAATAGGATATTTGGTTGGCTCAAAGGGGTTCAAAGAAGCGGAGCAAAGTGATGAACCATTTGATTTCGACCATGAAGTCATGGTTTTTTACAACATAAAGGGAAAACGACTGGATCAAGTTTTGCTGGAGATGAAAGCGGCAGACATTAACCCAATTAAATTTAAAGCGGTAGTGACACCGTTCAATATGTTTTGGTCTTTGCGCCGTTTGTGCGAAACTGTATATAAAGAGCATGCAGCTATGATAGATAAAGGATGAAATGACAGTGATGAAAAAAGATGAAATCGAGCAGACGCAATATTTAAAATCGCAAAATACGCCGGAAAAAGAATCTGCGTATGCGCCAGAAAACTTTCGGCATGAAGATAAAAACCCTGGGCAAAGCCAAACGGCGAGACAAGGTGTGACAGAACCACTCTTACCGCAAAGCTTGGAAGAGACACAGATCATGGCGCCAGTCAATGAGAAATATGATGCGCAGCATCCGGATGTCCGTGAACTCAAGCCTTTGCCGGAAAAAACAATGAGCAAGCCCAAAAAGAAAATGCCGTCTAAAAAAATAGGGCTTTTAGTTATAGGTTTTTTAATCGCGTTATTTGCGGGTTTTTTATTGTCGTCTAATAGAATGGATAAGCAGAATTTGGCTGAAAATGATCGAGTGCATCAGCAGCAGGCAATGCAAAAAGATTTAGTCGAACAAAAGAAGGCCTTAGAAGAGGAAAAAGCGCAATTAGAACGGCAAAAAGCAGAGCTTGCCGAGAAGCAGCGGCAAGCATCGAGCCGTTCTGCCGAGTTAAACGAACAAAGCGATTCTATCTTAAATGATGTGCAAAGCGCGTCAGGTGTCAAGAAGCTTTGGAATAAGGTTACCGGGAAAGAAAAAGAGCAAAAAGAAGCTGCGGCGCAGTCTGCCTCTTCAGCAGCCACTGCAGGGCAAGAAGCAGCTTCGCTGAAAGAGTCCTTGAACCAGGCTGAGTCTATGCTCGATGGTGTCAATAAAAAAATCGATGAAGTGGATTCGATGCGAAAACAGGTCGGACAGGTCAAGGCAGCAGCGGAATCGGCTTATCAAAATCACGCAGGCCTAATCGACCAGGCTTCCGTTTATCTACAGCAAGGCAAGGAATTGCTGCAGACATTCTTACGCAATTGATTTACTATAAAATAGCAGAGGTGCGATATCTTGAAGAAATTATGTTTGTTAGTGCTGTCAGCATTGCTGATTTTTACCGTTGGCTGCGGACAACAGGCTCAAAAGAAAGAATTGCAAGAAGTGACGATTGGCTTGATGCCGGATACAGATTCATTACCTTTTATCATTGCTCAGGAAAAAGGCTATTTTGCTGAAGAGGGCGTAAAAGTAAATCTACAGCAGTTTAAAAGTGCTATGGATAGAGATAGTGCACTTCAAAGCGGCAATCTCGATGGATCGGTTTCTGATTTATTGGCGGCAGCATTTGCTAAAGCTGGTGGTTTTGATGTGAAAGTGACGTCGTTTACCGATGG
>RCMY010002552.1_pt1 | contig 16455 bp, 19 predicted proteins | sample 2041341 | NCBI WGS metagenome assembly RCMY01 (sample SAMN09708234, study PRJNA481090) | Marine sediment metagenome, whole genome shotgun sequencing project. | reverse complement strand
GACCACGACGGCGGCGAGCACCGGCAGCAATGTCATCGGCCGAGTATGCCGCCACCCGGACGAACGTCCGGCGTCAGGAACCGACAGCGATGGTGATTCCTTCGGCTGCGCCGAACACGTCGACGCCCATCGCCTTGCCGGCAACGACGGCCTCGCTCACGATGCGATCCATCATGTCGTCGTCGTGAGCAGGATCGTGATGAAACAGGGCCAGCCGCTCGACACCTGCCTCAGCGGCGAGCCACACGGCGAAATCGACGGTGCAATGACCCCAATCGCACTTCCTCGCGAACTCCTCGGGGGTGTACTGGGCGTCGTGGATCAGAACATCCACGCCACGACACAGTTCGAGCGCACCCTCGGACGCGACCAGCGAACCGTCGCAGGGTTGCTGATGATCGCTGATGTACGCGATCGAGACGCCGTTCCAGTCGATGCGGTAACCGACGGTCCGACCGACGTGGGGGATCACCCGTGACATCACGTGGATGTCACCGGCACCCGCTCCATCGATCACGAACTCACTGTCACCCACCTCCGAGTAGGAGATCTTGCCCGGCAGCATCGCCAGGTGAATCGGGAACAGTGGCGGCCTGATCGTGTCGCCGAACACCTTCTCGACGGTGGTTCCATCGTCCTGCGAAGGCGCATGGATCTTGACCTCGGCACCGTGGGTCAAGAGCGGAGCGAAGAACGGGAGGCCTTGGATGTGGTCCCAGTGCAGGTGCGACAGCAGGCAGGTGCCACGGAACGGTTTCCCGATCGGCTGCATGGCGCCGAAGTATCGCAACCCGGTTCCGAGATCCAGAAGTATCGGATCGGCACCGGGGATCTGCAGCGACACGCACGATGTGTTCCCGCCGTAACGGACGATGTCGGAGCCGTGACATGGCGTCGACCCGCGCACGCCGTGAAACGTCGCCGTCATGCCGGTCGAGCCGGCCCCGAGTACAAATGATCCCCCGATGAAGACGATCGTAGATCGTGACGCCCGTCCGCCGCCAAGGCAACCCTTGTGAACTTGGTCGCAGCTCTGCTCCCGACCGATCAAACCTGCCGCCGGGGGTGGGACTACGGTCCGCACATGGCCATCAACGCTGCGTCGACACTACGAATCGACAGTGATGGCGCGGGCAGGACCTCGCGTTCACGAAGGACGCGCTGCGCGACCCGGATCATCTCTCCGCAGCAATCGGCTACTACCGGGCGACGCTCGGCGGTGTCGGCCTGCGCGAGGATCCCGCCGAGGTGCAAGCCGCCACCTCGATCGCTCCGCCACAACCGACGCTGTATCTGCACGGCTCGAACGACGGGTGCATCGGTGCCGGGCGTCTCGGCGTCGGTGTCCGAGTCGCTGCCGCATGCCGCGGCGACAAGGGTCAGTGCCATGACGGCGCCGACGAGTTTCTTGCGGGCGTGTCGTTCCTGTGAACGCATTGATCCTCCAAAGATCGGAGGACAAGCTGGGGCCCATCCGGCGCTGATGCACCGGGTGCGAACCTTCCCTTGCCTCGAGGGTGTGGTTGGCGTCGGCTGGACAGGCGACCGGACTCGCTCGCACGGTGCCTGGCGCCGCGAGGCGCAATCAGACGATGTCGAGACGACCGTTGCGGGACAGTGCCGGGCTCTCACCGGACTTCGCTGTACAGACGACGTGTTGTGTTGTGAATTCGACAGCGTAGTGCGGACTCCGTAGCCTCCCCCATCTGATGACTGACGCCACAACCGACCCAGCGATCGACGAAGACACAGCTCCCACCGACGACCCTCGGCCAGACGGACTCCGACGCGCCGACTCACTCGTCATCGTCAACACGGGCAACGGCAAGGGAAAGTCATCCTCGGCCTTCGGCATGATGGTTCGTGCACTCGCCCGCGACTGGGACGTCGCCGTGGTGCAGTTCATCAAGTCCGGCAACTGGAACGTCGGAGAGGAAAAGATGGGCCGCCAGCTCGGCGTCGACTGGTTCTCCTTCGGCGATGGGTTCACCTGGGACTCCGAGGACCTGTCGAACGATCAGGCCCACGCCGCTGAGGGGTGGGCAAAGGCCGTCGAATTGATGCAGGCCGGCAAGCACAAACTCGTCATCTTCGACGAACTCACCTACTTGTCGTCGTTCAACTGGCTTCCGATCGCCGACATCGTCGGGCCGATCGCTGATCGACCGCGCCACGTCAACGTCATCGTCACCGGCCGGGACGCAGCTCCCGAGCTGATCGAGCTCGCCGACACCGTCACCGAGATGACCGAGATCAAGCACGCCTACCAGAGCGGCATCCGCGCCATGCGCGGCATCGACTACTGAGCTGGGCATCAGCGATGTCTCTCACGGTCCTCATCGGCGGCGCCCGCAGCGGTAAAAGCTCACTGGCTGTCGAGTTCGGCCAACGATTCGACAGGCCCAGTTCGGAAACGGCGGAGAACGAGAGGTCCGTGACCTTCATTGCCACGGCACCGGCGTTCGACGACGACATGGCCAACCGCATCGAGCGCCACCGTGCCGAGCGTCCCGCGCACTGGGCGACGGTCGAGGAGCAGATCGAGCTCGCGTCGGCGATCACTGCTGCGCCCGATGGGCTCGTCATCGTCGACTGCCTCACACTCTGGACATCGAATCTGATCTGGGCCGAACGCTCCGACGATGAAATTCGCGAACTCGCCACGGCCGCTGCGAACGCAGCAACGCAGCGGAGCGGTCCGGTCGTCGCCATTTCCAACGAGGTCGGTCTCGGCATCGTTCCGGAGAACGACCTGGCCCGCCGGTACCGAGACATTCACGGGTGGGTCAACCAAGAATGGGTCCGCTCCGCTGACCGTGCGCTCCACCTCGTGGCCGGCAAGGCAGTGCCGCTCGTCGACCCCTGGACCTTGCTCGACGGCGTCCTCTGACCGCGATCTCTGACCGCGCTCTCTGGGGGTGCTCTCTCGGGGGTGGAGCACCGCCATCGCAATCGAAGATTCGGTCGGCGACGCACCATCGACAAGACTCACCGGATGACGTTGCTCCACGATCGGCTCGCCGGTCTTCCCAGCTGCCACGCCGATGCACGCAATGCGGTGCAGGCCCGGGCAGCAGAGATCCTGCGGCCGAGTGGTGCGCTCGCCTGGCTCGACGAGACCGCCGCATGGATCGCGAGCTGGCACAACACCGAGCGCCCGGTGATCGCACGTCCCGCCGGCGTGATCTTCGCCGCCGATCACGGTGTTGCACAGGCCGATGTCAGCGCCTACCCGTCTGAGGTGACGGCCGCGATGCTCAAGGCGTACAACAACGGGCAGGCGACGATCAATGCCTTCGCTCGGGCCGCCGGGGCCGAGCTCGTCGCCGTCGACGTCGGTGTCGGTGACCCGACCGGCGACATCCGCACCGAGTCTGCGATGTCGCCCGAACGGTTCGACGCCGTCGTGCAGACCGCGATCGACACCATCGATGCGCTGGACTGCGACCTCCTAGTGCTCGGCGAAATGGGCATTGGCAACACGACGGCCTCTGCGGCGATCGCGGCATCGCTGGCCGGCGGCGAGACAGCATCCTGGGTCGGCCGCGGCACCGGCGTCGACGACGAGGGGCTGGAGCGCAAACGTGAAGCAGTGAAGATGGCCCAGCGGCGCATCGCCGGCATCACCGACCCGATCGAGATCCTGCGTGAGGTCGGCGGCGCCGAGTTGGCTGCAATCGCTGCAGCGACCGTCGCTGCTCGCCACCGGTCGATTCCCGTCGTGCTCGACGGGTACATCACCGCGGCATCCGTCCTCCCGTTGGCCTTGATCGATCCATCGGCGCTCGACCACTGCATCGTCGGGCACTGTTCGGCGGAACCGGGCCACCGCAAGCTGCTCGAACGTCTCGGCAAGCGGCCCCTCCTCGATCTCGACATGCGCCTCGGCGAGGGGTCCGGCGCAATGGCCGCAGTGCCGCTCATCCGGATGGCGTGCGCGGGCATCACCGAGGTGCCGACCTTCAGCGAATTCTTCGCGTGAACGACTTCTTCGCATGAGCGACACGGCAGCTGCCCGTTCCGCCGGGCTGCCAGCTTGGGGTCTGTTCGCGGCCGTGCAGTTCCTCACGCGGCTTCCCATCCGGCTCCGAGTTGCACCCGATCTCGGCCGCTCGGTGCCGTGGTTCCCCGTCGTCGGAGCGCTGATCGGTGCTGCTGTCGGCGGCGTGGCGGCAGGGCTGATGGAACTCGTTCCACCGCTTGTGGCTGCAGCCGTCGCGGTCCTGTTCGGCGTGCTCCTGACCGGCGCGTTTCACGAAGACGGCCTCGCTGACACGGCGGATGCAATGGGCGGCTGGACGCCCGAACGACGACGCGAGATCCTCAAGGATTCTCGCCACGGGAGCTACGGCGTGGCAGCGATGTGCGGCACGATCGTGCTGCGTATCGTCTGCGTGGCCGCGCTGGGGCCTGCGGTCGCGTTTGCTTCGGTCGTCGCCGCGCACACGATCGGTCGGGGCGCCGCCGTCGGCGTCATGGGTGCTGCACCCCAGGTCCCCGAAGAGGGTCTCGGGGCGGACTACACCCGGGCACTGTCTCCAGGACGCGCCGCTGCGGGCGTCGTCGCGGCGCTCTTGATCGGCGTGCTCTCCGTCGGGTGGTGGGTCCTCCCGTTCGCCGCCGCGGCGCTCGCCGCCGCAGTTGCGGTGTCGGTGGTCGCCCGACGCGCCTTCGGTGGCGTGAGTGGCGACATCCTCGGCGCAGTCGAGCAGGTCGCCGAGTGTGCAGTCCTGGTGGTCGCGACCGGGCTCACGCTGCGCCACCCGCTCTGGTGGGCCTGACCGGCCGGCCGAGTCACCCCCGCATCGCTAGCCTCACGGCGTGAAGATTTCAGCCGCTCAGGTCGGCCCCCAGATCGTTCGAGGCTTCGCCATGGGCGCAGCGGACATCGTGCCCGGCGTCTCCGGCGGCACCGTCGCGTTGGTGCTCGGCATCTACGACCGCCTCATCGACAATGTCCGGCTCGGCGCACGTGGCCTGAAACAACTCCTCACCGGTGACATTTCAGGGTTCAAGCAGACGCTCGGCGAGATGGAGTGGGTCTGGCTGGTCTCGCTGCTCGCCGGCATCCTCGTTGCCGTCTTCGCGCTGTCGTCGATCCTGGATCAGTTGCTCAATGACGAGCCGATCAAGATGTCGGCACTGTTCCTCGGGTTGGTGATCGGAACGATCTACATCGCTTACCGCATGCTCGAACGCGTCGACGCGACCACGGTGGCCCTCATGCTGGCCGTCGGTGTCGCTGTCTTCTTGCTCCTCGGGTTGAAGTCCGACACCGTCGTCGCCGAGGACGCCGCCGAGGTCGTCACGCAACCGCTCTGGATCTTCTTCATCGTCGGCGCGATTGCGATCTGCGCGATGATCCTGCCCGGCATCTCCGGATCGTTCCTGCTGGTGATGATGGGCATGTACACCGAGGTGATCGGCGCCGCTAAGGACCGGGATCTCCTGACGCTCGCCGTCTTCGGAGCCGGCGCGGTGGTCGGCCTCGCCCTGTTCTCGACACTTCTCAACTGGCTGCTCGACCGCTATCACAGCCTGGTGATCGCTGCGATGATCGGCTTGATGCTCGGATCGACTCGCGTGCTGTGGCCCTGGCCGAACGGCACCAACACGACCACCCTCTCGGCACCAGCCGACGACGTCGTGGTCCCAGTGCTGCTCACCGTGCTCGGCGTCGTCGTCGTTGTCGCCGTCGAGCTGTTCGGCAAGAAGCTGCACCCGTCCGACTGATCGGCTCCAGCCGGCCCGCGTCCAAAATCGTGCGCTCAGTTCCCGCTCAGCGAGACGTGAGCGCAGGATTTGGAGAGTCAGCCGTGCTGACCAGAGACAAGGTCGGCGATGCGCTTGATGCCTTCGGCGAGGTCGGCGTCGCCGAGGGCAAAGCTGAAGCGGCCGTAGCCGGGCAGACCGAATGCTTCGCCGGGCACGAAGGCGACTTTGGCGTCTTCGAGAATGATGTCGGCGAGCTCGATCGTCGTGTTCGCGACCTTGACCGTCCCGTCGGCAGAACGGATGTCTTTGCCGAGCAGACCGGTCATGTCCGGGTAGCAGTAGAACGCGCCCTGCGGTTCAGGGCAGGTGACCCCGTCGATGGCGTTGAGCATCCCGTGCATCGTCTTGGCACGTACCGCGAAGGCCTCGCGCATCATCACCACGTCATCGAGCGGGCCCGACACGGCGGCGATCGCAGCGCGCTGGGCGACGTTGCACACGTTGGATGTCGCGTGGCTCTGGAAGTTGGTCGATGCCTTGATGACGTCGGCCGGGCCGATCATCCAGCCAACCCGCCACCCCGTCATGGCGTAGGTCTTCGCCACGCCGTTGACGATGACGCACTGGTCAGCAAGGTCGGGGCAGAGCACGGGCATCGAAGAAAACTCGTTCGCGCCGTAGGTGAGGTGCTCGTAGATTTCGTCGGTGATGACCCAGATGCCATTGGCGACGGCCCAATCGCCAATCGCCTTGACAGCCGCTGGCGGGTACACCGCTCCGGACGGGTTGTCCGGGCTGACGAACAGCAGCACCTTGGTCTTGTCGGTCTTGGCGGCCTCGAGCTGCTCAATGGTGACCTGGAAGCCGGACTCCGCATCGGTGTCGATGATGACGGGGGCACCACCGGCCAGCGTGATCGCCTCGGGGTATGTCGTCCAGTACGGCGCCGGGCAGATCACTTCGTCACCCGGATCGCACAGTGCCGCAAAGGCGGTGTAGACCGCGTGCTTGCCGCCGTTGGTGACCAACACGTTGGCCGGCTCACAGGCAAAGCCCGAGTCGCGCAAGGTCTTGTCGCAGATCGCCTGCTTCAGTTCCGGCAGACCTCCCGCCGGGCTGTACTTGTGGTTCTTCGGGTCGGCGCACGCTACGACGGCCGCATCGACGATGTGCTGCGGCGTCGGGAAGTCGGGCTCGCCCGCACCGAAACCAATCACGTTCTCGCCAGCGGCCTTCATGGCCTTGGCCTTCGCATCGACGGCCAAGGTGGCCGACGGAGCAATGGCGGCGAGGCGAGCGGACGTCCGGGACATGGAGTTGGTCACGGTGCAACAGCCTACGACCTCCTCCCGTTCGCGGACCCCATCGATTGTGGGCGCAAGCGCTACGGTCGGCCCGCATGGCAGCAGACGCAATGATCCGAGCGAACGTCGGCGGGATTCCCGGGCCCGACCTCACACCGACAGCGACCGTGCTCACCAAGCCGCTGAGCGAGTGCAAGGTTGCGATCTGCACCACCGCTGGCCTCCGGGCCGCGGGCGACGTCAAGCTCTGGCTGGACTCGTCGTTCACCGTGCTGCCCGCTGCAGCCCGCGACGTGCAGCTCAGCCACTTCTCCCCCAACTTCGACCGGGCCGGGCTCACCGCTGACATCAACACCGCCTACCCGGCCGACCGCCTCGATGAGCTCGCCGCAGCCGGCGTCATCGGCTCAGTGGCGACGAATCATCTGTCATTCATGGGCGCCCAGACGGACGCCACGTTCTCGTCCATCATTCAAGACTCCGGGCCCGCCGCTGCGCAGGTTCTGCTCGACGACGAGGTCGACGTGGTGATCTTCACCCCGGTTTGACCGCTGTGCACGCGCACCGTGAGTGTGCTCTCCCACATCTTCGAAAACGCTGGCCTCGCAACCGTCGGCATCTCCCTCGTCCGCGGTCAGGCCGAGACCGTCAAGCCGCCCCGGATGCTCAACGTGAACTTCCCCCTCGGGCGACCGCTCGGCAAGCCGGGCGATGCTGCCTTCCAGACAAGCGTGCTGACCGCAATGTTCGAGCTCCTGCCGCGAACCGACGTGCCCGTGCTCGTCGACTTCCCCGAAACCATTGAGGAACAAGGCACCGAGCCGTCCTCGTGCGCGATGCCACCGCGCCACAACCCCGACCTCAATGCCGCTCTCGACGAAGCGGCCGGGCTGCGCAACGCATACGACCGCAACCTCGAGGCAACCGGGGGACGCACACTGCTCGGACGCGTTGCTGACGTCGACGGCATCACCGGCCTGATCGAGAAGATGATCGAGATCGAAGGCGGCGCCCTGACCTCCGACGTCGGCTGGGACCCGACTACTGCCATCGCCGCCAGCCAGGACATCCGCGCCTACTACGAAGAGGCCGGGCTCCAGCTCGCCGACAACACCGGAGCACGCCAACTCGAAACATGGTTTTTCCATCAGACCGAGACCGGCCAACTGATTCGGCGCGCCCGCGACGGCATGCGTAAACGCGACGAAGACAAACTCGCAGTCACCTACTTGGCGCCGATGACCCAAGGCTGATCTGAGGCCGCCTTCTTTTTTGAAAAGAGCTGGGCGGAATTCTCTGAGAAGGGGTCATCATGTGCCGGTGACTGAGACCCCCGCCATCACTATTCCTGCTGAGTTGTTGCCTGTTGACGGGCGCTTCTGCTGCGGCCCGTCGAAGGTGCGCCGTGACCAGATCGATGCGGTTGTGGCTGCCCGCGACACGTTGCTCGGCACATCTCACCGCAAGCCGCCGGTCAAGAATCTGGTCGGCGATGTCCGCTCCAAGCTCTCCGAACTCTTTGCACTCCCCGATGGTTGGGAGGTCGTGCTCGGCAACGGCGGATCCACCATTTTCTGGGACGTCGCGACCTTTGGCCTCGTCCAGAACCGCAGCCAGCACCTCGTGTTCGGCGAGTTCTCCTCGAAGTTCGCCGATGCCTGCGCTGCTGCCCCGCACCTCGGTGATCCGTCGATCATCAAGGTCGACCCGGGCTCGCACCCCGACCCGGTCGCCGAAGACGGCATCGACCTCTACGCCCTGACGCACAACGAGACGTCCACCGGCGTCGCCATGGAGCTGCGCCGCCCCGCAGGCACCCCTGACGCCCTCGTCGCCGTCGATGCAACCTCTGCCGCTGGGGGCCTGCTCTGGGATCCGACCGAGGTCGATTGCTACTACTTCGCCCCGCAGAAGTGCTTCGCTTCCGACGGCGGGCTCTGGTTGGCAGCGTGCTCCCCGGCCGCGATCGAGCGCATCAACGAGATCGGTTCATCGGACCGCTGGCGCCCGGCATCGCTCGACCTGCAGATCGCCCTGGACAACTCGACCAAGAACCAGACGTACAACACCCCTGCGCTCACCACGCTCGTCATGCTCGACGCACAGCTGGACTGGATGCTCGCAAACGGCAGCCTCGCGGGCATGGCCGCGCGCAGTGCCGAGTCCGCCGCGATTCTCTACTCCTGGGCAGACGCTCGCGAATGGGCCACCCCGTTCGTCGCCGACCCGGCGCAGCGTTCCAACGTCGTCGGCACGATCGACATCGACGACTCGATCGACGCCAACGAGATCTGTGCCGTGCTGCGGGCGAACGGCGTCCTGGACACCGACGCCTACCGCAAGCTCGGGCGCAACCAGCTCCGCGTCGGGATGTTCCCCGCGATCGACAGCGCCGACGTCGAAGCGCTCACCAAGTCCGTCGACTACGTCGTGTCTCAGATGGGCTGACCGGTCAGTCTGTGCCTGGCACAGACTGACCGCTGGCAGAATGTGACCATGCAGGCAACCGACGTGTTGAGTTTCGGGATGGGCGACATCGGTGCGTTGAACCGGCCGGTGATGCTCGTCGGGCTCGAAGGCTGGTTCGACGTGGCCAGTGCGGCAACCCAAGCAGTCAACGCCTTCACGAGCGCCGAGCACTCCGTGATCGTTGGCACGATTGATCCGGACCCGTTCTACGACTTCACGCAGCAACGCCCCCACGTCACCATCGATGACGATGTCCGCGAGATCCTGTGGCCAACCAATGAGTTCGTCCTGCAACGCAGCGAGCCGGCGCCTGACGGCGGCCCCGGCCAACGTGACGTGGTCGGTCTCATCGGCGTCGAGCCGCACCTGAACTGGCGCACGTACGTCGATGCCATCATCACCGTGGCCGTCGCACTGGGCTGCGAAGCCGTCGTCACCGTCGGTTCAGCCGCCGAGGCCCTGCCGCACACCAGAACCCCACCCGTCACCGGCAGCACCGCAACGGTTGGCCTCGCCTCACGCCTCGGGCTGTCCCAGCCGTCCTATGAGGGCATCACCGGCGTGGCAGGTGTCCTCAATGCCGAACTCGAAGCACGGGGCATCCCCTCGATCTCGCTGCGCGTCGGAATTCCGCATTACCTGATGAACGCCGAACATCCGATGGCGGTCACCGCGCTGGTGCGCCACCTCGGTCATGTGCTCGACGTGCCGACGAGCGAATGGATGCGCGGCGACATCAGCAATCAGGTGCAGAGCTGGCGCGACGTGCACGACGAGATCATCGCCAGCGACGATCAGTTGCGCATGTACGTTCGGATGCTCGAAACCGACTTCGACCGTCGCGCAGAAGCGCAGATCCCCACCGCTGACGACCTCGGCGACCAGTTCGAACAGTTCCTCAAAGACCAGCGCGACGAGTGACGGCTACAGGGCGGCGAATGCCGCGGTGAGATCGGCGAGGATGTCGTCGATCGTTTCCAGGCCGACGCTGAGGCGAATGAGGCCCGGGCCGACACCTGCCTGCGCCTGCTCCTCTGGAGACAGCTGACTGTGCGTCGTGCTCGCCGGGTGGATCACGAGGCTGCGCACATCGCCGATGTTGGCAACGTGGCTGTGCAGCTCACATGCCTCGACGAACTTCTTGCCCGCATCGACGCCGCCCTCGACGTCGAACGCCACGATCGAACCAGCGCCGCGACCTCCGCCGTACTCCTGGGTGCGCGCGTACCACTGGCTGCTTGGCAATCCGGCGAACTGCACGTTCTCGACTTGATCGTGGCCATCGAGGAACTCGGCAACGACTTGGGCGTTGGCGAAGTGACGCTCCATCCGCAGGCTGAGCGTCTCCAAGCCTTGCAGGATGAGAAATGCGTTGAATGGCGAGATTGCCATGCCCAGGTCGCGCAACATCTGGACGCGCGCCTTGAGGATGAACGCACCATGGCCGAGCGCCGGGAAGTAGGCGAGGCCGTGGTAGCTCGGGTCAGGCTCGGTGAAGTTCGGGAAGCGGCCAGAGGCGGCGTAGTCGAACGTGCCGCCGTCGACGATTGCGCCGCCGATCGAGGTGCCATGGCCACCGCAGAACTTGGTGAGGCTGTGGAGAACGATGTCGGCGCCGAGTTCGAGCGGGCGGACGAGGTACGGCGTCGGCACGGTGTTGTCGACCAACAGCGGTATGCCGTGATCATGGGCGACACCCGACACGCCGGTGATGTCGAACATGTTGTTGCGCGGGTTGGCGAGCACCTCGCCGAAGAAGGCCTTCGTGTTGTCCTTGACCGCTGCGGCCCACTGCTCGAGATTGTCAGGGTCCTCCACGAAGGTGACCTCGATACCCAGCTTGGGCATCGTGTAGTGCAGCAAGTTGTACGTGCCGCCGTACAGCGACGGCGATGCAACGACGTGGTCGCCGGCTTCGCACAGCGTGAGGATCGCCAAGGTCGCTGCAGACTGCCCGGACGCCACCACCAGCGTGCCGGGAATCCCAACCGCTGTCATGCACCCACCCTCGAGTGCATTCACCCGGGCTTCGAGCGCTGACTGCGTCGGGTTCTGGATCCGGGTGTAGATGTTGCCGATTTCGGCCAGACCGAACAGGTTGGCGGCGTGCTCGGTGTCGCGGAACTCATATGACGTGGTCTGGTAGATCGGCACCGCGCGAGCACCTGTCGTCGGGTCTGCTTCACCGCCGACATGAATCTGCTTGGTCTCGAATCCCCAGTTGCTCTGCTCAGTCATAGCTGCTCACCATAATCGGCAATACCCGACCAACCAAGTCGGATTTAGGTCCTCGGCGAATCCCATTCGAAAATGACAAAGGGGAGCGCCCCGAAGGACGCTCCCCTTGTCGGTCGTCTCGGCTTCGATCACACGGGAGGGATGGTGACGGAGAAGCCAAGACGGCGAATTGTTTTTCTCTGCAATACGCAAACTATGCGCACTTACTGATAGTTGGACGCCCGACGTCGAAGAAAGTCGCGAAGAACGCCAAACATTTTACAAAAGCCGTCCAGAAGTACTGTCGTTGGCACGCCGCTTTCGTTCGACCACGGTCTCCATCAGCTTCGAATTGGGGACAAACAGCGTGGCATCACTGCCCTCGACTTCAATAGCTGTCGGGTGGATGTCGACAACCACACCGTCGACATCGACACCAGCAACGTTGCTCGCACGGATGTGGTCGCCTGGCTCGAGGGATCGTCGCCATACCCGGCCTGCTGCCACTTCGCCGGCGACCTGTCGGCCTCCGAGACCGGTCAGCAAGGCCAGGCTGGCAGCAACCCCGAACAGCAGCGCCGCGACGGCGATGTTGATGACCGCCGTGTCGACGCCCAACTGCGCCGCAGCGAGAATCATGGCTGCCGTGACAATGGCAAACCGGACGATCATCGGAGCGAACCGTGACGCAGCGCCAGACCCGGCAACTGCCTTCGCGACGGCTGTTTGGGCGAAGGTGCCCGCGATGTTGCCGCCGATTGCCATGATTGCTGCAGAAATCGCCTTCGGCAGGAAGGCGATCAAGTCACTCGGAAGCCGATCCAGGTCGTCTGGGCTCACGAACCCGAGGGCGACGAGGAGACCGAGAATGATGCACCCCGAGAACACGAGGCCAGCGATCGCCGCCGCTGATTCGCGAAGTGCCTCGATGCTCGACTTCGCCATCTGGTTGCGCACCACACGCGACGCGATCGAGCCGATGATCAGCCCCGCGCCCACAGCGATTGCAGCTGAGATCCATTCATTCATTCGACTTCTCCGTCTCGTTCGGGCATCGACGCCGGGGCGGCACCAGCCTCTGGGGTTTCCGGTTCAGGCTGCAGCATCAGCGACGCCGTCTCGGTCGCGATACCGAACAGACCGAGCATCACCGAGAGATCACGTTCGTTGCGTTGGCGTTCATCGATGCCGCGGATGACCCGCTCGGCGAGGTCCGCAGGAGGTGACCACTCGGCGCGCACGACCTGCGCGAGCAACGCCTCATCAGTGGCTTGGTCCAAGCTGCTTGTTTCACGATCGGCCAGGTCGACCAGGCGAGACGCGCAGCGCTCGCACGACTCGACGTGCACGGTGACTTTCTCCGACGGGCTGAGCGCCGACAACCAATCGCGCAGCTTTGACCGGCTCGGATGGACCAATTGCATGCTCATCCGTTCAGCCTCCAGTCATCGAGTCGGCGCGCGAGGTCGCGACGGGCCCGGAGCAACCGAGTCTTCACCGTGGGGATCGGTACGTCGAGTGTCTCAGCGATCTCGTCGTAGCTGAAGCCCTCGACTTCACGCAGCACAACGATCGCCCGGGAGAGTTCGTCGAGCTCGTCGAGTGCATCGATCAACTCCGACGCTGCGATTCGACCTTCGACCACCCGGGTGGTCCCAATGGGGTCGTGCTGCTCCGGCATCCGCTCTGGATCGGTGGCGCTGTCGCGAATCCTGCGCAGCGTCGACACCGCCTCGTTGTGGGCAATCCGCAGTATCCAGCCGCGCAGCGACCCGTCCCCCCGGTAGTCGGGAAGATGCTTCCAGACCTTGATGAAGGTCTCCTGGGCCACGTCGTCGGCGAGTGCGCTATCGCGCACGACAGACTTGGCCAGGCGGTAGACCGCTGGGCCGTATTCATCGACGATCACCGTGAACGGCGGTGCCTCGGTCGTGTCCCCTGGGTCGGCGATGCCCTGGTCGGTGTTGGTGGTGTCAGTCACGGTGGGTACAGATGGTCGTCGGTGCGGGCGGTTCGGGCGAGCCAATTGGGCGGCGCAGACCGACGGCCATGCTGGCAGTCTTTCAGCTTCCAGCGTGGCCGTCATTGATCGTCACCCGAACCTGCTCCGCAGGAGAGCGGTCAGCCCTCGTCGGCAGCCGGAGCGGCCGGTGTCGCGCTGCTCTCGGAGGCGACCTGGTTGTACACGGCTGGCCAGAAGCGGTCACGTGCGGACCAGATGCCTCCGACACCGAATTTGATGACGATGATGAAGCCGAGGCTGTAGACGATGGTCTCGAAGAGCGTGTCGACGACGTCCTTGGCGACTTGCAACTGGTCGAGGGCAGCAAAGCCACCGATCATCCAGATACCGACGAATGCCGCCTTCTTGAGGAGGTCACCAGCCGACAAGTGGGCCACCGCCGGGGCGATCAACTCGCGCACCGTGTTGGCGATGGCACCGGTGATGATGATGATGATGATCGCAACGATCAGCTTCGGAATGAAGGCGACCATGTCGTCGATGGCGTTGGCAATATCAGAGTCACCGAACACATTCACGGCGAGCTGCAGTACGAGCAGCATCAGGCCGAAGTAGATGATCTTGCCGATCAGGTCGACGGAGTTCGGATAGCCGGCCCGTTCGAGCGGGGCTCCGATGCCGGCCTTGTCGACATAGGTGTCGAGCTTGATCTTGTTGAGGACACGAATGATCACCTTGCGGATCACCTTGGCGACGATCCAGCCGATGACGAAAACTGCGATGGCAGCCACGAGTTTTGGAATGAACGTGGCCACGTCACTCCAGGCGTCTTCGAACCCTTGGGTCCAGTCAATTGCGAGCATGTGGTTTCCCCTTTTCTTGAGCGCCGAGGTGACGCCTGCCACCAGGGACGCTCGATTTGCGAGGAAGGTCGCGAAGTATTTCGCAAAGTACGACCAACCGGACTCGGCCGCGTCGCGCAGATCGGCGGACGAGGGAAAGCGGACTGGATTTGCGAGCTGTGGGTTTTCAGGTGTTTCTGATCAGATCAGGAATCGCCGCCCGAATCTTCGGCAACCTTCTGCTTGCCGGCGTTGATGAACGGCATCATCGCACGGAGCTCGGCACCGATTGCCTCGATCGGATGATCCTTGTTCGGAGCGATGTCTGCGTCGTAGACAGCCTTCTGCTCGGTGTCAGGGGCGAGCAGCATGATCACGTCGGCTGCCTTGGCAGTGTCGGCGACGCTCATCACCGTGAGGCCGGCCGCTTCGGCCTTGGCCTTCTGAGAGGGCCCGGTTCTGGGGACGTATCAACTGGACCACGACACGGGGCTCATCTCAGTGTCATCAGAATCGACCGTCGTCCCGCATTGCCAACGGTTCGATCAGTCAGACGACGGTGCGGCCTCGGGAAGTAGCGACCAGAAGGCGCTGACCAGTGGGTTCTTGAGGTGGCGCTTCAATGTGAACAGCCCAAGGTCGTAGGCGGCAAGGGCGGGCGTGACGTCGAGCATGTGCACGCGAGCGGCATGTGGGCTGTTGTCGAGCACGATCTGGGGAACCACTCCAACCCCAAGCCCCAGGCTGACCATGCTGACGATGGCCTCGTTTCCGGCGACTTGGGCGTAGATCTTTGGTGTGACGCCGAGGGTCCGGAACCAGTTGTCGACACGTTCTCGGGCGATCCCGCTGGTGGCAAGGATCATGGGAGTTTGCTGCCAGGTAGCGGGATCGTCGAGTGATATCAGCCGTGATGTCTGGGGGGAGTCCGCTGGGTCTTTCGGAGCGATGAAGACAAGCGGCGAGGTCCGGATGGGCTTGAAAACCACCCCTGCCGGCAAGCTCTCGGGACGAGCGGCAATGGCCAACTCTTCTTCCAGCGCCAGAACGCGGGAGATCGCTTGCTCGGGGTCGCCGGTTTGCAGCTTGATCTCAACCTGGGGATGAGCGGGTCGAAAGCGGTTCAACAGGTCGACCAGAATGCTGTGGCTGGCGGTGACGGAACACCACAAGCTGATCTCGCCTCGGAGTTGCTCGGCCGGGTCGGTCAGCTCGTACCGGATCTGATCCCACTGCTGCACCGCGTCGCGTGCGTATCGCTGGAACTCGAGCCCCTCGACAGTGAGTCGAACGGTGCGGTTGTCACGGTCGAACAGCGACACGTCGAGTTCGATCTCGAGTTGGCGTATGTGGCGCGACAGCGCGGACGTGCTGATGTTGGAGCGAGCGCTGGCCCGGCCGAAATGGAGGGTTTCGCTGAGCACGATGAAGTGTTGGAGCGTGGTGATGTTCATGGCGGGGATGCTGGGAGGGGAGGAAATGGCCGAACTGGAGTGTTGCACGAAGCGGGACAAAGCATTGCATATATGTCAATTTCCGAAACGATCACCGAGCGTTAGGATTTGGGCGTGGCCAACTACTTCAACACCCTCCCGCTTCGCGAGCAGCTCGCCGAACTCGGCAAGTGCCGTTTCATGCACCTCGACGAATTCACCGAGGGTGTCGACGCACTCAAGGGCAAGAAGATCGTCGTCATCGGCTGTGGTGCACAGGGGCTCAATCAGGGTTTGAACCTGCGGGACAGTGGCCTCGATGTCTCCTACACGCTGCGCGCGGAGGCCATCGAGCAGCAGCGTCAGTCCTGGAAGAACGCGACGGAGAACGGCTTCACCGTCGGCACCTACGAAGAGTTGCTGCCCACCGCTGACGTGGTCTTGAACCTCACCCCGGACAAGCAGCACACCTCGGTGGTCAACACGATCATGCCGCTCATGAAGCACGGCGC
>RCMY010002551.1_pt1 | contig 16461 bp, 19 predicted proteins | sample 2041341 | NCBI WGS metagenome assembly RCMY01 (sample SAMN09708234, study PRJNA481090) | Marine sediment metagenome, whole genome shotgun sequencing project. | reverse complement strand
TACATTTTTTCCGAAGTCATCCATGTTCTTTCCTGCGTTGATGCTTTCATTCATATATTTTTTCAGCATCTTCCAGTTAAAAATATAAATTCCCATAGAGGCTAAGTTTGATTTTGGATTTGCAGGTTTTTCCTCAAATTCAACGATTTTGAGTTCGCTGTCCGTATTCATAATACCGAATCTTGATGCTTCATCCCAAGGAACTTCAAGGACAGCGATGGTGAGTGCAGCTTCTTTCTCTTTATGGTAATCCAGCATCGCTTCATAATTCATTTTATAGATATGATCTCCAGAAAGAATCAAAATAAAATCTGGATCATAATCTTCGATATAGGAAAAGTTCTGATAGATTGCATGAGCAGTTCCTCTGAACCATTTTTCTTCTGTGGCGCTGGCATAGGGCTGAAGGATGGTGACACCACCAGTGCCGCGGTCCATATCCCATGGTGCACCAATACCAATATGGGTATTAAGGATCAACGGCTGGTACTGTGTCAGTACACCAACGGTATTCATGTTGGAGTTGGCACAGTTGGAAAGAACGAAATCAATGATTCTGTACTTTCCGCCGAAAGGAACTGCTGGTTTTGCGATATTTTTGGTGAATTTGCCAAGCCTCGTACCTTGCCCCCCTGCAAGAATCATTGCAAGAATTTCTGTTTTCATCATTTGGCCCCCTTTATTCTTTTAGGTTTTATGATAAGAACGGATAATGGAGGTATGGTTACCTCCAGGGAGAAGTCTTTACCGTTCATCATTTCATCTTTTGTCTGATATACATTTTGGGAATAATCCCAAGTTCCACCATATTCTTTCAGCTCTGTATTGAGTATTTCTTCATACTGACCTTCAAACGGAACGCCAACTTTTACCCCCTGTCTCTCCACTGGCACAAAGTTGCAGATGACCAAAAGAAAATCTCTGGTGTTCTTCCCTTTTCGGATAAAGGTAAACAAGCTCTCCTCTTTGTTGTCCGCATCCAGAATATCGATGCCATCATAAGAATTGTCAATCTCATAAAGTGCTTTATGGTCTTTATAGATTGTGTTGAGCACTTTTACAAAGTGCTGATGTTTCTGATGGTTTTCATGCTTCAGTCCAATCCATTCCAGACCTTCTCTGAATCTCCACTCCATCCACTGAGCAATCTCATTGCCCATGAAACTGATTTTTTTGCCAGGGTGGCACATCATATAGGTGATGAGAGTCCTTAGACCCCTGAACTTCATGGTTTCATCACCAGGCATCTTATTCAGCAGAGAGTTTTTACCATGGACCACTTCATCGTGGGACATGGGCAGTATAAAATTCTCATTGAAAACGTACATGAAAGAAAAAGTGATCAGGTTATGGTGCTGCTTTCTGTATAATGGATCCAGTTCAAAATATCGGAGGATGTCATTCATCCATCCCATATTCCATTTATGAGTAAATCCAAGACCGCCCTTCTCAATTTCATGAGAAATCAGTGGAAAAGCAGTGCTTTCTTCGGCGATCATCAGTGCAGCGGGATACTCTTCTTTGACGACCGTATTGAGCTTTTTGAGAAAGTCTACGCCTTCCAGGTTTGTGTTCCCACCGTATATATTAGGTGTCCAGGGTCCATCGTCATAATCGAGATAGAGCATTGCAGACACTGCATCTACACGGAGTCCATCTATGTGGAAGAAATCCATCCAGAAGAGAGCATTGGAAATGAGAAAACTGTGGACCTGTGGCTTTCCGTAATCAAAATGGGTGGTTCCCCATCTGTTGTTGGCCGCTTTGTTTGGATCCTGGTATTCATAGGTAGGAGTTCCATCAAAGAGGAGCAGTCCATGGGCATCTCTGCAAAAATGAGCAGGAACCCAATCCATGATGACGCCGATTCCTTCATTATGGCACTCATTTACAAAAGCCATAAGATCTTTAGGATCACCATAACGAGAAGTCATGCTGTAATATCCAGTGATCTGATAGCCCCAAGAATCATCTAAAGGATGTTCCATCAGCGGCATTAGTTCAATGTGTGTGTATCCCATTTCTTTCACATAGGGAATGAGCTCCTTGGTGTATTCTTCAATAGTAAAGAATGTCCCATCCCAATGTCTTTTCCAGGATCCCAGGTGCACTTCATAGATATTCATGGGCTTTTCATTGACGGGCACTCTTTTGCTTCTGCCGCGCCAGTTGCCATCTGTCCATTTGAAGCCATCCAGGTCTTTTACGATGGAAGCGGTTTTTGGTCGAAGTTCGGAGTAAAAGGCATAGGGATCCGCTTTTAAAAATTCATATCCATCGTGTCTTCTGATTCTGTATTTATAAAGTACATTCTCTCCCAGACCTTCTAAAAAACAGGTCCAGATTCCTGTGGAGCCTTGTGGAAACATCTCCTCATAACCCCAATTGTTAAAGTCTCCAGCAAGGGTCACATTCTGTGCGTTCGGTGCCCAAACTGTAAATTGGACCCCTTTTTTTCCTTCAAATTCGATGAGATGTGCGCCCATAAATTCATAGGCCCTTCTGTGGTTTCCAGTGTTGAACAGATAGTGGTTGAATTCCGTGTTTAATACCTTGTTTGGATCGTCTTTTGTCTTTGTCATAGTTTCCTCCCATGTATTGAATACAGTACTATTATCAGCACTTGAATTTTGCTTTCTGATTCAGTTGAAGTAATCACGCAAAAAAACTATGTGATAATGTGAGAATATTTACTATTTTCTATTTATAATATACCATAATTCCACTGCTTCTAATAGTGCAAAAGTAGGAAATAGGCCATTATCATAGATATATACAGCCCTTTGGAAGCGTGAATTATTCTCTCGTTATAAAAAGAATCAGGGCGATGAGTATTCCTAGAATAAACATCAGTTGCGTGAGCAAATACAGGGTGCGGTTTCCCCTGAACCTGGAAAGAAGCCTATCCGTGCTTTCTTCATCATGGGTGCCAGTGATACACTCATTCTCCATCAATTTTTTCTCTTTGTCCTTATAGTCATCTAAAATAGGATCGAACGAGGAGGACGGTTGGTTTTTATGATCTCTCATCTGAATTCTCCTTCTGCTTTATTAGTTCCATTCTAGCATTACTTTGTGAAAATTTTAAAAATACAACGTAAAAAAAGGTTGTGAAAAGCCTTAGCTTTCCACAACCTGCAGTTTTGCGATTTCATTTTCAATTGAACTCAGATGAAGACCAATCTTTTGTGCCGCTTCTTTAAAATCTTCCAGAACTTCAGCATAAGCGCTCATCTTCTCTTCGGTCACTGGATGCCTGAATGAGAGGTAAACAGCATGAAGTGCCTGTCTTTTCATAATAGTAAGATCTCCGCCATAAAGCTCATCTCCAATTATGGGATAGCCTAGATGACTGAGATGAACGCGGATTTGATGGGTCCGTCCTGTCAGTAGCTTCAGGAGAAGCAAAGTGTGACCGTATGCGTAGTGAAGCACCTTTACCTCAGTCAGGCTTCGTTGGCCTCTCTCATCCACAACACGTTGATAGGCGCCTTCCTCATCTCGGTATATAGGCAGGTCAATTAAAGAAGTTTCTTCAGGAAAAGCTCCTTTGACGATGGCCACATAATACTTCTCATATAAGTCCGCTTGCATATCCTGTGAAATTCTGGAATGCACAAACTGGTTTTTAGCAAGAATGATGAGTCCAGACGTGTTCATATCAAGCCTTGACACAAGTCTGATGATGGTGTTCTTTCCATTGCTTTTATAATGGTGCATCACAGCATTGCTGAGTGTGCCGCTTTGATAGGATTTCGTAGGATGTACCACCATATAAGGCTCTTTGTTGAGCACCAGAATCGCATCATCTTCGTATACCACATGGATAGGGATCTCTTCAGCTTCAATTTCCTGATGTTCTTTTGCCTCTAAATGGATTCGAAGCTGATCTTCTTCCCTTAATATATAATCAAGTTTTACAGTTTTTCCGTTGATCAGTATCCGCTTGGACAGCGCAGCACTTCTAACGAATCTCGTGGACAGTCCCAGTTCATCTTTCAGGTAGGTTTTGATTTTTTCTCCCACATAGGTGAGCGGGATATTTTTTTCAATGGATTGTAGATTCTCTCTATTGTTCATGTTTGGTCCTTTCCTGCAGAACTCGCTCATAGTAATCCATTGCCGATCTGGAGACAGCAGCAACAGGCTTATTAAGGCTTTCCAGATGCTTTATGGTGCCTGACAATGCAGCGAGAACGGCTTGGTCGAGATTCTCTCGTGCGAGTTTCCGAAGATTTTCCACACCCGGGAAATTCCTGCCTTTTTCAATATAGTCTGCAATAAATATTATTTTTTCAGTAAGACTCATTTGAGCTCGACCTGTGGTGTGATACCGGACTGCGTTTAACACCTCTTCATTTCTGATGCAGCAAACATGCTCCAGATAAATAGCACCTGCCTGAGCATGGAGAATTTGTGGTGAGTTCCCATCATCTACAGGCATTTCCCCATATCGATGAATGAGCTCCAAAAGGAAGGAGACTTCATGATCTTTCAGCATGTCATGACAAAGTGCTGCAAGTGCAATGGCATCCCTATTACCGCCATACAGTTCAGAGAGGAGCAGCGCCGCTTCCACCACTCCTTCAATATGAACGTACCTCATGGGCTTCACATGCTCTTTCACATAAGTCTGCAGCTGTTGGAACGTCCAGGGAGAACAGAGATAAAGCTTCTTCTCTTTAATGTACTCTGCAACTTTTCTTGGGAGCAGTTCGTAAGCGTCCTTCCCCTCTTTTAATCTGATTCTGATGTCTGTACTGGAAATATCAACTGTTTCAGATAAGATACGGAATGCTTTCTTATGATTCTGTCTGAAAAGTTCATCGGTTTTACTGGAGGCCTCCTTCGGAAATCCTGTCCGTTCAATCACTGCAACTTCCACATATTTGAGAATTCCTTCGGGGTTCTTCCATTTCCAGAAATTCACGTAGGAATCTTCGCCAATGATAAAAAAGAAGGTATCCAAAGGATGCCTTCTATGAAGTTCTTCTACTGTTTCATAGGTGTAGCTGATACCGGTCTTTTCGACTTCAAAAGTAGAAACAGAAAAGTCGGGATGGTCTGAAAGTGCAAGATGAAGCATCTTCACACGTTCCGCAGCTGAAACAGAACTATTTTCTTTATGAGGGGGGATATAATTGGGCATGAATATCACGTGGTCAAGCTTCAAATTTTTCATAGCTTCCTCAGCCATATAAAGATGGCCAAGATGAACGGGGTTGAAGGTCCCCCCTAGGATACCAATGTTCATCTTCTTGGAAGTTCTATTTTCTTGTTGTTTTTGCTTTCTTTATAGAGCACAATCTTTGAGCCGATAATCTGAATGCCTTCACATCCGATTGCACTTACCAGCTGATCATGGGCCTCTCTTGCATCCATTCCACTGTTTTCCAGTATATGGATTTTGATCAGTTCTCTTTTTTCAAGAGCATCTTCTACCTGTCGGATAAAGGGCGCTTCAATGCCACCCTTTCCTACTTGGAAAATTGGATCAATCTGATTGGCTAAGCTTCTAAGGTATGCTCTTTGTTTTGTTGAAATCATTTAGGTTCCTCCTATGCGTAATACTCAAATTCAAAATCATTGAGTCTGATAAAGTCTCCGTCTTCAATACCCATTTCTTTGAGGCGGTCTAGAACGCCCTTGTTTCCAAGCACTTTGTGGAAGTATCTCAAGTGGCTTGGGTTATGGATGTCAACGGCATTAAGCAGTCTGTCCACAAAGGAACCGGAAACAACAAATACACCCTCTTCATCAATTTCCACATCATAGGTGAACTGTTTGATTTCAGGAATATAGAAGTCCTCTACATCGTAGATGGTTTCTATCACTGGAATCGTCTGAAGTTTTTCAGCACATGCCTTCATGACTTCTGCAACGCCTTCCCCTGTAGCAGCGGAAATGGCATAGATTTCAGAATATCCGAGGCCTTCAATCTCTTTTCTAAACTCATCTAAATAAGATTTATCATAAAGGAGATCCAATTTATTCATGACAACAATTTGAGGTCTGTCTGTCAGGTCTAATTTGTATTTCTTTAATTCTTCATTGATTTTGATGAAGTCTTCCACTGGATTTCTTCCTTCGATACCAGATACATCCACGATATGAAGCAGCAATCTGGTACGTTCTATATGACGAAGGAACTGTATTCCAAGTCCAACACCTTCAGAAGCTCCTTCAATAATTCCTGGGATGTCTGCAATTACAAAAGGATTGATCCCTGGCATTGCGACTACACCTAAATTGGGTTCCAGAGTGGTGAAGTGGTAATTGGCAATCTTTGGCTGAGCTTTGGATACCTTGGATAAAAGCGTGGACTTACCAACATTCGGGAATCCTAAGAGGCCCACATCTGCTAGAAGTTTCAGCTCCAGTGTGACATGACGTTCCTCACCAGGCATGCCTGGTTCAGCAAAATCGGGAGCCTGTCTTGTGGGAGTGGCGAATTTGGTGTTTCCTTTTCCGCCTTTTCCGCCCTTTAGTACGATATACTTATCATCAACCGATGAAAGATCAGAAATGATTTTCCCGCTTTCCTTGTCCTTGATGACAGTACCTAGAGGAACAGGAATAATGAGGTCTTCTGCATCCTTGCCATAACACTTGTTCTTACCGCCGTTTTCACCACGTCCTGCTTCATGTTTTCTCTTATACTTGAAATTCAGAAGTGTTGTCATCGAAGGGTCTACTACGAAAATGATGTCACCACCACGTCCGCCGTCACCACCGTCTGGACCACCATGAGAAACGTATTTTTCTCTTCTGAAGGAAATAGCACCGTCGCCACCATCACCGCTTTTAATAAAAATATCTGCAATATCTATAAACATATTCATAGCCTTCTCACCTACCTTATCTGGTTTTTTTCTATTATACTACAAATCACTTGTTTCGTGATTTCACTTTCTAAAAAATAAGGCCTGCATAAGCAGGCCCATTCAAGCTAACTATTCTGCAACTGCTTCCAGTTCAACTGGGTAAACACTCGCTTTTTTTCTATCCTTACCAAGTCTTTCGAATCTTACGACTCCATCAACTTTTGCGAATAAAGTATCATCGCTTCCCCTGCCCACGTTGGTGCCTGGGTGAATCTTTGTTCCTCTCTGTCTAACGAGAATATTTCCTGCAAGAACAAACTGTCCGTCAGCGGACTTCACTCCAAGTCTTTTCGCCTCAGAGTCTCTACCATTCCTTGTACTTCCTACTCCCTTTTTGGAAGCAAAAAACTGAAGGTTTAATATAAGCATGGTGTTACACCTCCTCTTCAATTAGGTTAATAAAATGACCGTACTGCAATTTAATTGCTTTGATTCCTAATAACAACGTCTCCATAATCACTTGGGCATCCTTCTTTTCAGAAGCATCTGCACCATCGATGCTGACAGATAAATATCCGCCATCTTCGTGAAGATCGATCTTGTTTTTCACTTTCAGCACTTCATCCAGACCGTTATATGCCATCATACATTGTGCTGTAACTGCTGCACATACAATGTCTTTGCCATATTCATCATAGTCTGCATGACCTTCATAAGTGAACGAGATCAGATTACCGGATTTTCTTAAAAATCGGACTTCAATCATGATTACGCTTCGATTTTCTCAATCAGAATCTTTGTGAAAGGCTGTCTGTGACCTTGCTTCTTTCTATAGTCCTTCTTAGGCTTGAACTTGAAGACAACAACCTTCTTCGCCTTACCGTGAGCAAGAACCTTCGCAACAACCTTAGCACCCTCTACTACAGGGTTACCAATGGTCAATTCACCTTCTCCGTTGGAAACTGCCAAAACATCAGTGAGTTCTACAATAGAATTCAGCTCTGCAGAAATCTTCTCAATTCTGAGAATATCTCCTTCAGATACCTTATACTGCTTACCACCTGTGTTTAAAACTGCATACATATGAAACACCTCCTCATATCAGTACTCGCCTTCAAGGTACAGCTTTGGGCTGTTTAACAAAACCTTTTCGGAGCGGCCTACAAAATATTATAGCAATCTTACCCTGCAATGTAAAGGATAAGTTGTTATGAGATCAAATATTTTTCCATCTCCTGAATCTGGTTCTTAAAAACCAGAGGCTGAACCTCATAATCCTGATGAAAATCTTTAAATTCCAAATAGATTCTTTTCTGACCAGATTCAATCTTCAGGATAAACAAGTCGATGTCATCTCTGACGGTTTCTTCATAATGCTTATGGAGCTGAATGTGGAAATCTTTGATGTCAATCTGTTCTGTCTTGCTTGCCAGTTCATTCTTGATACGCATCATGACATAGGAGAAAGAGAGCCTAGTACCCGCTCCCTTGCAGAACGTGCAGGATTCTTCAAGATAAGAGTAGATGGGAGATCCCTTCTTTTTCCTTGTCAGCTGGAGAAGTCCTAAATCTGTGATGGGATAGCATTTGCCAAAGAGAGGGTCTTCTTGAAATGCTTTTTCTACGGCTTCTTTCAAAAGAGATTTTTGCGCATCATTTTTCACATCGATGAAGTCTATCAGTATAATCCCTGATAAATTTCTGAGCCTGATCTGACGGGCAATCTCCCCTGCTGCCTGAAGATTCACTTCCATCACAAAATCTTCTTTGCTCTGGGATCCTTTGTGCTTCGCGCTGTTCACATCAACCACCACCATGGCTTCTGTTTCTTCAATGACAATATTCCCGCCGTCTTTCAGATATACTTTTCGATTCCGAAGATTTGACAGTTCATTCTCAATACCGTAGAAATCAAAAAGACTTCGCTCGCTTTTATGAAGAAGAGATGGAATCCCATACTGATCCTCCAGTTCGCTCTGAAGGCTTCTGCTATTGACGTAGATCATCTGTATTTTTGAAAAATTGTCTCGCAGAATCCTCGAAAGCACAGAACTTTGGCCATAGAGTTTCAGTGGACCTGCTCCAGTTTCTGATTTTTTATATACATCTTCAAAGGAACGTGTTATTTGGCTTATTTCTTCTTCAATATCTTTTCTTGAAGCATCCATGGAAGCTTCACGGAATAGTATGCGATACCCTTCTATTGCTGCAAAACTGCCATGTGTATCAAGAAAAAGATCCCGATTGAGTTTTTTGGAAAATCCAAGTCCTTTGCCTGGGAAAAGAACCACATATTTCCCACCAATGGAGATCTTATCAGTGACCTTCGTCCCTTTGGATCCTTCTTCTTCTTTCAGAACTTCCACAAGAACACTCTGTCCTTCTTTATAGTCCTGAAATCTTTGGAAATCCTGAACATAGAGATAGGCGTTTTTCTTTGCGCCAATATCGACAAATACAGATTTAAGTGACTTCACTTTTTTCTTGATAATCCCAAGATAGAGGTCTCCAGGCTGAATGTTCTGTCCGGTATCTTCTATATAAAATTCAGTCAGGCTGCCTCGTTCTTTAAGTGCAATTCGACGATGAGCATCGTCTTCTATAAACAGTTCAATCATTTTATTCAACCTTTCTGAGGTGTTTATACCTCAGCATACTTACTAGAAAAGTGTTGTTTTCTTTTTCATACCTACATTGAGAACCATTCCGATGGCAATAAACGTAGTCAGAACGGAGCTTCCTCCGTAGGAAACCAACGGAAGTGTGATTCCTGATATGGGCATAAGTCCCATGGTCATCCCAACATTTTGAAGGATAGAGAACAAGAAAGAGGAAAACACCCCAACAGCAATGGTGCTGCCGAAAATATCTTCAGACTTCTTGGCAATTCTGATCATACGATACAGGAGAAATCCATAGAGCAAAAGCAGTGTGATCCCACCAATGAGACCGAAATTTTCTGCAAGCACAGAAAATATAAAGTCCGTATGATTTTCTGGAACACGATTGAAAAATTGAGTGCTGGATTGTGTGGAGACTGTCATATCCTGAAGAAACTGAAGAAAATTGAATTTACCAGACACTTGTCCTGAACCGATGCTGATGACGCTTCTGCTGAGCTGATAGTTTATACCAAGCTCACTTCCCTCATTGAACAGAAAGCTTGTGAGCCTTGCACTCCAGTGAGAAGGAAGAAAGTTTGTCTGAAGCACAATGATGACAGCCATGGCGACAAAACCAAATCCAGCAAAAATAACTTTCAGGGACAGACCTGCAGCAAAATAAATACCCAACACAATGAAAAATGTGATCATGGTGATACCCATTTCAGGCTGCAGCATCATAAGAATCATCGGCAGTGCTGCATAGAAAGTCACCTTCATGAAGTTTCTCAGATTGTTGATGTTTCCATCCACTTTCTGCAGTTCTTTTCCCACCATCAGCATCGTAGTGAGCTTAGCAAACTCAGCGGGCTGGAATCCTCTTGAACCAATACTGAACCATCCAGCAGCTCCTTTCACTTTGGAGGTGAATAAAACAAGCACAAGTAAAATGATAACAATCCAGTAAAATAAATCCACTATTCTATAAACCTTCCGATAATCCATAAGAAGGATCACATAAACCACAAACAAAGACAGAACAAGCCAGATGAGCTGAAGTCTTGCGTAGTAGAAGTTTGTTGCAGTATATATATTGAAAACACCATAGAACAGAATCGCCACTGCACTGAGCAGCATGCTGAAATCCAGTTCTTTGAGATCTTTGCGATCAATGATCAGAGCTTTGAGTACATTCATGTGTAAAATCCCTTCCCTTGTGGAAACAAAAAATAAAAGTTGTATGCATTATTATAGTAACTCATACAACTCTCACTTTCAATTTAACATTTTCTTAGGATTTAGCCTATTTTTTCTTACGGATCGGAATGTTTGCCACGAGGGCAGGTACTGAGCCGAACTCACTGTCAGTCTGTGTTATCTGCAGATCCAGTTCCTGGTCTATATCGATTTCCACATATTTTCTCAGAACCTCCAGAATATCATTTTTGATATTCTCTAAAAGCTCAGGAGAGACATCCCCTCTGTCGTGCATTAAAATCAGTTTCAGACGGTCCTTCGCGGTATCTTTAGATCCGCTTTTCTTTTTAAAGAAGCTAAATATATCCATGTGGTACCCCCTCTACTTTTTTTTGAATAACTTGGATATTTTGCCGAAGAATCCGAGTTCCTCTGGTTTCAGGTCCAGTAGAGGCACTTCTTCACCGGTGATTCTCTTTGCGATATTGATAAAGGCGGTACCCGCCAAGGTTCCTTCAACGGTAACAATGGGTTCCCCTCTGTTGGTGGAAATTGTGATGTTTCTGTCATCAGGAACGATACCCAGCAGTTTTACGGAGAGGATCTCCAAAATATCTTCTACATTCAGCATTTCCCCATTTTCGGTCATCTCATAGTTCAGTCTGTTGATGACGACTTTATGGTTCTCAATACCTTTGGAGTCAAGCTTTCCGATGACACGGTCCGCATCTCTAACAGAAGTGACCTCAGGATTGACAACGATGATGGCACTGTCTGCAGCTGCTACAGAATTCTCAAAGCCTTGCTCTATACCTGCAGGAGAGTCGATGAGAATGTAATCAAACTCTTTCTTCAGCTCTTCAATGAGTCCAATCATCTGTTCCGTGGTGATGTCATTCTTATCACGGGTCTGAGCAGTAGGCAGCAGACATAAATGTGGAAGGCGCTTGTCTTTGATAAGTGCCTGCTTCAGTTTGCATCTTCCTTCAAAATAATCAAGCAGAGTATATACAATTCTGTTTTCAAGCCCCATGAGGACATCGAGATTACGAAGTCCTGTATCTCCGTCGATGACAACAACTTTGTGACCGAGCTGAGCAAGAGCTGTTCCTATATTGGCTGTGGTAGTGGTTTTTCCCACCCCACCCTTTCCGGATGTGATTACAATGGATTCTGGCATTTAAGTCTCTCCTTCTTTCTAATATTCGAACTTTGTTGGGATGTAAGGTTCTACATAGATGTTTCCATCTACAAGTTTTGCAACTTCTGGGAAGTTTGGTTCATTTTCTGCCGAGCGGGCAAAGGTGCCTGCTATGGACATAAGTGCCGGGGTAAGTTTCAGTGCTGCTACAAAAGCTTTCTCATTTCCGGAAGTTCCGGCAAAGGCTCTTCCTTTGAGCTGACCTAAAATCACGATATTTCCTTCGGCGAATATTTCCGCCCCGATATGAACATCTCCAACAACTACGACATTGCCTTTGAACTCCACCATCTGACCGCCCCGGAGAGATCTTGTGATGAACTTCGTTTGGCCTTCTTCTACGCCGTCAAATATAGAAGGGAGATCTTCCTTTCGATTGGACTCTTCAAACGTAACACTAGAGAGTGCGATCGTATCATAAAGAAGCTTTTCCAGCAGGGCTTTCTCCTCTTCTTTCAGCCGGATGGGGTACGTTGTTACAAAGACAGCATTTCCGCTGTAGAAATTTTTTACAGGTTCCAGTTTTGATTTGACTGCTTCAATCAGTTCTTCAAAAGAATTGAATTCAAGCAGGTTTATGATCAGATTCAGGCCTTTACGGTTTCCTTTCATCTGAATACGGTCCATAGTACTCATTGAGTTCCTCCAAATGCTTAAAAAAATACATCTAAAATCTATTTTATAGGATTTACTGGAATAATTCCACTCTAATCAGGAAAAACCTGGAAATTGACAAATTTTCATCAAAAAAAAGAACTTGCTTCAAAAAAGCAAGTTAGAAACGCCATTCTTTCTTTACAATAGGTATTCTGCTGTAAGATACGGATGGACGATATAGAACCATACTTAGAGCAGCGGTGTAAAGAGGCATGACGATGAGGGCAAAATAATTCCCTTTTATACCAAAAATCCAAAGCACAAGAATCATGATGAGGGTTTTAACTCCCTGGGCAATGGATACAGAAAGGACGGGCACGGTTTTCTTTCCTTCTTTCAACGTAAGACCAATTTTTGACAAGATCAGAAAGATCACTACATTGAGAAAGGTGTTCAATCCAAATACATAGGGGAAAAACAGATCCTGCATGATCCCAGTAACTAACCCGACATAGAACGCATCATGCTCATCAGTCATGAGCATGAAGAGACCCATGAATGTGAACAGAAGACTTCCGCTTGATTCATAGACAGACAGAAAAGGCAGAAGGGTCTGATCCAGAAGAAGCCAGAGGAGTACAGTCAGGAAAATAAATATCTTTCTCATCAGTACTCCACATCTCCCATTGATTTTGGCTTCACCACAAAAAGCTGTGCCGCTCGCTTAAAGTCAACGGCAGTTTCTACGATGGCTGTCTTCATGAGATTTCCTTTGTCTTCTTCTACTCTCATCACTGTTCCCACGAGGAAATCCGGAGGGTAAAATCTGCCTAGACCTGAGGTGACAATGGTATCCCCCTCTTTGATAGTTGAATCAATAGGCAGGAAGGATATTTTAGCCATCTGAGTCTGTCCGCTGCCGATATGGCCTTCCAAGATGCCACTGATAGAGACATCTTCTGTTGATTTCACGTGAATGGCAATGTTCTCACTGGAAAGTGTTTCAACCAGAGACCAGGTTTTCGCAGTCTCAGTAATCTGACCTACAATTCCTTCTTCTGTCATCACCACCATTCCAGAGAGCAAACCATCCTCTTCTCCTCTGTCTATGACATAGGAAGTAATGATACCGCCACCGGATCTGCCAATGATATTGACTCCCACGTAGTCATACTGGTCCATTCTGGTCTTGAAACTGAACATTTCACGAAGGCGTTCGTTTTCGGTCTTCAGCGCTTCATAATTTCGAAGATTTGCTTTCAGTTCAATATTTTCCAATAAAAGCGACTCATTTTCCTCTTTGACTTCTTCATAGCGCAGAAAAAAGTCAATGAAACTCTCCATACGTTTATTAACAGTATAGAGAACGCTTTGCACAGGATTTAGGGCTGTGCCTGCACCGCTTTCTACCAGGGTTTTCTGATCTTTGTAAACAGTGAACCCGAAGAGTACAATGAGAACAGCTGCCAAGAGAACAATTCGTCTTGACAGCTTGTTTTTCAAAAGTTTGGACATCAATTAATAGCTGCGCGCTATTTTGTCAAAATTGTCCAGTGCTTTACCTGCGCCTAATACAACACAGTCAAGTGGAGAATCTGAGATCTCAACTGGCATATGGGTTTCATGGGTGATGAGTTCTCCAAGGCCTCTTAACAGCGCCCCTCCTCCTGCAAGCATGATGCCCTTATCCATAATGTCTGCAGATAATTCTGGTGGTGTTTTTTCGAGTGTGGTCTTAATGGCTTCAATAATATCGGAGATGGGTTCGTGAAGTGCTTCTCTGATCTGGGTTTCTGAAACAGAGATCACTTTTGGAAGTCCTGTAACAAGATCTCTTCCCTTCACATCCATATACGCTTCATCCTGTCCTTCAATTCTGAAAGCGGATCCTATGGTCATCTTGATGGCTTCTGCTGTTCTTTCTCCAATCATGAGATTGTATTCTCTCTTGATATAAGCGATGATGGCCTGATCCATCTCATCTCCACCTACGCGGAGAGATTTGGCAACAACAATACCGCCTAGGGAAACTACTGCAACTTCAGTTGTTCCTCCCCCGATATCAACAATCATAGAACCAGTTGGCTCATCCACAGGAAGTCCAGCTCCGATGGCTGCAGCCATTGGTTCTTCCATAAGGATAACGTCTCTTGCACCGGCCTGTTTTGTTGCTTCAAGAATGGCACGTCTTTCCACTTCAGTAACTCCTGATGGGAAACAAACAATGATTCTTGGAGAAGTGAAGGCAGACTTAGAAGCCGTCTTTTCAATAAACTGTCTCAGCATAGTCTGTGTCACGTCAAAGTCTGCAATGACACCATCTTTCAGTGGTCGAACAGCCACAATATTTCCTGGTGTACGTCCGATCATTCTTTTTGCTTCTTCACCAACAGCTAGAGGCTTGTTGGTATGTGTGTTGAACGCAACAACAGAAGGCTCTCTCAGAACAATCCCCTTTCCTTTTACATATACTAGGGTATTAGCCGTTCCTAGGTCAATCCCCATATCCTTGCTCATTCCAAATAAACGCATGAATGATTTTCTCCTTTCAAATTCACAATAAGTTCTTTTCTCTTAAACTGATATATTTCCCATCACCGATGATGATATGGTCTAAAAGGTCGATACCGACAATTTTTCCTACTTCTTTGATTCTGCTCGTGGCAGCGATGTCCTCACTGCTTGGAGAAGGATCTCCCGAAGGATGGTTATGAACCATGATGATCGACGCGGCACTTTTCCGTATGGCTTCTTTAAAGATTTCACGCGGATGTACGATGGAGGAGTTAAGACTTCCTACAGACGCATTATAAGTGCCGATGACAATGTTTTTTGTGTTTAGCAGAAGCACTTTCAGTACTTCCTGTTTGTATTCTCTTAGCTCTACCATAAGAAGATCAGCCGCATCTCCTGGGGCATTGATCTTATAGCTGTCTCCACTTCGATAGGTCTGAAATCTTTTAGCCATTTCAGCCACAGACAGAATCTGGGATGCTTTTGCTTCTTTGATGCCAGGAATTTTCATAAGATCTTCCTGAGAGGCTTCGAGAAGTCCGTTGATGCCGTTGAATACAGTGATCACCTTCTGTGAAAGCTGGATAATATTTTCTTCTCTGGTGCCAGCACGCAGTATAACTGCAAGAAGCTCACTGTTGGAAAGACTTTCTGCACCGTATCGGAGCAGTCTTTCCTGTGGTCTTTCGTTAAGGGCCATATCCATGATGCGATTTTCCATAAAATCCTCCAAAGATTGCCCAACCCATTTACATAATATAGGAATATTTTCTCAGATGCGTATAAAGTTCCTGTAAAGGTAAGCCCATGACATTATAAAAGTCTCCATGGATCTCACGGATATAGATACCCGCGGCACCTTGAATACCATAAGCGCCAGCCTTATCCTGCCACTCCTCCTGAGCGAGATAGAATTCAATCTCTTCATCATCCATTTCGGAAAAAGAGACAGTAGTCACTACGGAAAAGGTCGTTTTCAAGTTTCGAGCTGGATGTATGAGCGCTACGCCTGAATAAACAAAGTGGGACGTACCCTGGAGCATTTTCATCATTCGCTTCGCATCTTCCCGGCTCTTAGGTTTCCCGAGAATTTGACCATCTGCAAATACAATAGTGTCAGCACCAATGACAACAGCGTCGTCAGAAAGCACTTTTGAGACACTGTTGGCTTTCTCTTCAGCAAGTTTTTTTACATAGTATTCAGGATTGCCCTCAAAAGGAACAGTATCTTCGTCGAAATCAGATACGATGATCTCATACGGGATGTTCATTCTTTGAAGCAGTTCCTGTCTTCTCAGAGAAGCAGATGCCAATACGAAATGCACAATTATCACTCCATTCCAGACAGTTACAGAATTTTACCTAAAAAATTCCTACTTAATAGTTTACCATCATAGAATTTTTTAAACAAGGTGGTAAATATGATTTAAAGTTACTTTAAGAGAAACCTTAATTTTAAAACTAACTTCCAGTTGGAAGAAAGAAAAATAGTGAAGTGGAAGTTAGTCTTGTAAATAAGACAACA
>RCMY010002550.1_pt1 | contig 16462 bp, 17 predicted proteins | sample 2041341 | NCBI WGS metagenome assembly RCMY01 (sample SAMN09708234, study PRJNA481090) | Marine sediment metagenome, whole genome shotgun sequencing project. | reverse complement strand
ATTGAGCGCTACGGTAACCAGCGGCACGAGCTCGCCGGCCGCGCCAAGGACATGGGTTCGGCGGCGGTGTTCGTGCTGGCGGTAAATGTTGCGCTGACCTGGGGCCTGATCCTGATTCCGCGACTGATCCACTCGTGAATACGAGTCTGGGCATCGCGCGACCGGCTCATAGCCGGTGCCAATCCGGGTTGAAAGTAGCGTCGCAACCCTCAGTTATTACCCTTGCGGTTATGCCGTTTGCACCGCTGTTTGCCGAACCTAGGAACGTCCCGTGATTGAAATGCTGATGGATCCGGAAGTCTGGATCACCCTGGTGACCCTGAGCGCGATCGAGATCGTGCTGGGCATCGACAACCTGGTGTTCATTTCGATCGCGGTCAGCCGTCTGCCGGTGCAGACGCGCGAGAAGGCACGCAAGCTCGGCATCGCCGTCGCTTGCGTCAGCCGTATCGTGCTGCTGCTGGCACTGGCCTGGTTGGCGGGCTTGAAAGCGCCGCTGTTCGATCTGTTCGGCGAGCCCATCTCGGTGCGCGACCTCGTACTGATTCTGGGCGGCATCTTCCTGCTGGTGAAGGGGACCATGGAGATCCGCGACAGCATCCGGGGCGAAGAGGAGGAAGGCGGCATGGCTGCCAAGCCCGTCGCTTCTTTCGGTATGGTCCTGGCCCAGATCGCGGTGATCGACATCGTGTTCTCGCTGGATTCCGTTATCGCCGCTGTGGGCATGGCCAACCACACGTGGATCATGGTCACCGCGATTCTGCTGGCTGTGGCGGTGATGCTGATGGCCGCCACGCCGTTGGGCCGTTTCATCGACCGCAACCCGACGGTGAAGATGCTGGCACTGGCATTCATCGTGCTGATCGGTGCCTACCTGCTGCTGGACGGCCTGGGTGTTCATATTCCCAAGGGCTACATCTACGGCTCGATGGGGTTTTCCGCTCTGGTGGAAGGTCTCAACCTGTGGGCCAAGAAGCGCGCGTCCCTCAACCACTAGCCGTTGCGGTCTGCCCAGCGCTGCCGGGCGACTTCACGCCATGCCCATTGCACCGGGCGGGAACCAGTGGTGGAATGCCTTCATTGTCCTGAATGGAGTCGATTCATGCGCATCCTGTTCATGCTTTTGCTGGCCTCGTTGCTCAGCGGTTGCGGTTACAACACGATCCAGCAGAAGGACGAGGCGGTCGATGCGTCGTGGTCGCAGGTGCTGAACGTCTACCAGCGCCGCGCGGATCTGGTGCCCAATCTTGTTGCCACGGTCAAGGGCTACGCCAGCCATGAGCAGCAGGTGCTGACCGAGGTAACCGAGGCGCGTTCGCGCGTTGGCAGCATTAACGTCAATGCGGAGGATCCCGCATCACTGGAGCAGTTCCAGCAAGCGCAGGGGCAACTGCAGAGCGCGATCGGACGCCTGCTGATGGTCAGTGAGAACTATCCCGACCTGAAGGCGGACCAGAGTTTCCTGCAGTTGCAGGCGCAGCTGGAAGGCACCGAGAACCGGATTACGGTCGAACGTCAGCGTTACATCCAGACGGTGCAGGACTACAACACCTTCATTCGCCAGTTCCCGACCAACCTGACAGCGAAGGTATTCGGCTACAAGCCCAAGCCCAATTTCACGGTGGAGAACCTGCAGGAGATCCAGCGCCCGCCGGAGGTGGATTTCGGCAGCGCAATCCCCGCGCCCGAACACGCGCCGCAGCATACCGGCCTGGCGCCGGTGAACGGCTGATAGATCCGTGGGGACCGGCCTCTGGCTGCCACCACGATGAAACGCGTCGCGCTGCAACCTGCCGCTGTGAGGCCTGACTTGCGCCGCAGGTTTGCGGCCCGTTCTGGCACTGCCACGCGTTTGCGCAGACGGGCGTTACCACTGCCGTGGTGGAGCTGGGTGCTCGCCTTGTTGCTTGCTACGGGTGTCTTGCATGCCCAGGCGCTGGCGCCGGTTCCGCCGCTGGACTCGCCTGTCATCGACACTACCGGAACCCTTGATGCTGCAACCCGGCAGAAGCTGGAAGCGCAGGCGATCGCATTGCGGCAGAGCAAGGGCAGCCAGTTGCAGGTGCTGCTGGTGCCGACCACCGCGCCGGAGGACATCTCCCAGTACGCCACCCGGGTTTACGACCAATGGCAATTGGGCCGTGGCAAGGTCGACGACGGTGTCTTGCTGGTGGTCGCCAAAGACGACCGGCGCGCGCGGATCGAAGTGGGCTACGGCCTGGAAGGCGCGATACCGGATGCCACGTCGATGCGCGTCATCCAGGAGTATCTGGTCCCACATTTCCGCCGCGACGACTACGCGGGCGGCATTGTGGAAGCGACGGCCGCGTTGAGCAGACTGATCGAAGGTGAGCCCTTGCCGGTCCCCATGGCCGACAACCGCGCCGAAGGCGGCGACGGCGGTGGCTGGTTGTTTGCGCTGGTTGCGGCGTTCATCGTCGCGCGTATGGTGGCCGGCCTGTTCGGTCGGGCTCCACGTCCCATGCGCGGACTGGCGGGTGCCGCCGCAGCGGGCGGCGTTGCGTGGCTGCTGTCCTCGGTGTTGCTGGTAGGCGGTATCGGCGCGGTCATCGGACTGCTGCTTGCGCTTGCCGGACCAGGCGCTGGCGGCTTTGCACGGCGCGGCGGCTTCGGCGGTCTCGGCGGCGGCGGAGGAGGCTGGGGAGGCGGTGGCATGGGAGGCGGCATGGGCGGTGGTGGGGGCTGGAGCGGCCGTGGCGGTATGAGCGGAGGCGGTGGCGCCTCCGGCAGCTGGTGACGGTCCCTTGCCTTGGAGGGTGCGACTGATGCGATGGCTCAGGCACCTGTTCGCCCCGTCCAGCCAGCGATGGTTTCCTGACGACCGGCTGCAGCGTATCGCCGCGGCGATTGCCGCGGGAGAGCAGCAGCACACGGGTCAGATCTGTTTTGCGGTGGAGCCGGCGCTGAGCATGCGATCCGTGCTGGCCGGCCAGAGCGCACGCGAGCGGGCTGCTGAAGTGTTCGCCCGGCTGCGCGTCTGGGATACACGGGCAAACAACGGCGTGCTGCTGTACCTGCTGCTGGCGGATCACCGGATCGAACTGGTTGCCGACCGCGGCTTTGACGAAAGGATCGATGCGGATCAGTGGCGCGAGGCATGCAACCTGATTGAGGTGAATCTGCGCTCCGGTGAGCCGGAAACGGCGATTATGCAGGGCGTCGGCGCAATCTCGACCCTCATCGCTGGCCCGTTTCCCGCTATCGCCGGGGAGGCCCGGGACAACGAATTGCCCGATGGCCCCTATCGACTGTGAAAATCTCCGGCAACGGCGACAATAGGCGATTGCATCGCCCCCTTTCACCGGACGCCCGCGCTTCATGACCATCCTGCATCAGATCGACCCAATTGCCCTCAGCCTGGGACCGCTCGACATCCACTGGTACGGCATCATGTACCTGCTGGGTTTCGGCATCGCATGGTGGCTGGGCGTGCGCCGCATCCGCGCAGGCCGCCTGCCGGGGGTCACCGAGCAATCGTTCGGCGATCTGCTGTTCTACGGAATGCTCGGGGTCGTATTGGGCGGCCGCATCGGCTACGTGCTGTTCTACGGCTTCGGCGACCTCCTGAAAGATCCGTTGATGTTGCTGCGGGTCTGGGAAGGCGGCATGAGCTTCCATGGCGGCCTGCTCGGGGTTGCGGCAGCGGGATGGTGGTGGTCGCGTAAACAGCACCTGCACTTCTTCGATGTCGCCGACTTCATTGTGCCGCTGGTGCCGGCAGGTCTCGGGCTGGGCCGGGTTGGCAACTACATCGGCGGCGAGTTGTGGGGCAAGCTGACCGGCGCTGACTGGGGTGTGGTGTTCCCACGCGCGCCGGAGTTCGCGGGCTGGAGCGGTGAGCAGTTGCACGCACAGTTCGCCAGCGGCGCACTGGACCGTTATGCCCGCCATCCCTCCCAGCTCTACCAGGCGGTGCTTGAGGGCCTGGTGACCTTCGTCGTGGTGTGGTGGTTCTCGCGCAAGCCGCGTCCACGTTATGCGGTGTCAGGTCTGTTCCTGCTGCTGTACGGCAGTTTCCGGTTCCTGGTCGAGTTCGTCCGCGTTCCCGACGTGCAACTCGGCTATCTGGCGTTCGGATGGCTGACGATGGGGCAGGTCCTGAGCCTGCCGCTGATCGCACTGGGTCTGCTTGGGCTCTGGCTTTCCAGAAGCGCACCTACCGTCCAGCCTGCTCCGACGGCCGGAAACTGACATGCAGCAGTATCTCGATCTGCTGCGGCATGTGCTCGAAGCGGGCAATGAAAAATCCGATCGCACCGGCACCGGCACCCGGAGCGTGTTCGGTTGGCAGATGCGCTTCGACCTCGCGCAGGGATTTCCGCTGGTCACGACCAAAAAACTGCACCTGCGTTCGATCATCCATGAGCTTTTGTGGTTCCTGCAGGGCGATACCAACATCGCCTATCTGCGTGACCACGGGGTCCGTATCTGGGATGAGTGGGCGGACGAACAGGGCGAGCTGGGGCCGGTCTACGGCAAGCAGTGGCGGCGCTGGGCAGGTGCGGACGGGATTGAAATCGACCAGATCCGGTGGGTGGTCGACGAGATCAAGCGCAATCCCGATTCCCGCCGGCTGATCGTGTCGGCGTGGAATGTCGCCGAGTTGCCGCAGATGGCATTGATGCCGTGCCATACGCTGTTCCAGTTCTACGTGGTCAACGGCAAACTCAGCTGCCAGCTGTACCAGCGCAGCGGCGACATCTTCCTCGGCGTACCGTTCAATATCGCCAGTTACGCGCTGCTGACACACATGGTCGCGCAGGTCTGCGGGCTGCAGGTCGGAGATTTCGTCTACACCCTGGGCGACGCGCATCTTTATACGAACCACTATGAGCAGGCGCGCGAACAACTCTCGCGCCAGACCCGCGCGCTCCCGCGATTGAAACTCGATCCCGATGTGAAGGACATCTTCGATTTCACCTTCGATGACGTCGCTATAGAGGGTTACGATCCGCTCCCGCCGATCAAGGCGCCGGTGGCGGTGTGAGTGTGCCGCTGGTGTTGATTGCGGCACTGGACCGCAACCGCGCGATCGGTCGCGACAATGATCTGCCGTGGCGACTCCCCGACGACCTCAAGCGCTTCAAGGCACTGACCCTGGGCAAGACCCTGTTGATGGGCCGCAGGACCGCAGAGTCCCTGGGGCGAGCGCTGCCGGGACGCCGCAACCTGGTGTTGACCCGCAGCGGCAGCGCGCCGTTCGCCGGCATGGAGGCAGTGCCGTCGGTCGAGCAGGCGCGCGCTATGACGGCAGCGTCAGACGGTGATGGTGCGGCACTGTGCGTCATTGGCGGCGGTGAGGTTTACGCGTTGTGCCTGCCCTTGGCCGGATTGATGTGTCTGACCGAGGTGGATGCCGAAGTCGAAGGAGCTGATGTGTTTTTCCCCCGGTTTGATCCGGCGGTCTGGCGGGAAGTCTCGCGTGAGCACCATCCCGTCGACAGCCGCCACAGCCTTGCGTTCGATTTCGCCGAGTACCGGCGCATTTGCGAATGATTCGCAGCGGCCCACGATAGCGGCACGCGCATTCAGTATCGGCTGATCAGCCGCGCTGGCGGGGGCGGCTGCGCGGCGGGGGCGCCGATACCGCGCGCCCCGATACCTGCACCACACGCAGTTCGTCGGTATCCAGCTGCAGGGCGGTCAGTTTGCCTCCCCAGACGGCACCGGTATCGATCGCATGCACGCCGTGGCCGATGAACAGGTCCAGAGCCGACCAGTGACCACAGACGATTTTCAGATCCCGCTCCACGCGGCCGGGCACCTCGTACCAGGGATACAGGCCTGGCGGCTGGCTGCCTGGCACGCCTTTCTCCTCGTACGCGATCCGACCCTTGGGCGAGCAGTAGCGCATGCGCGTCAGCAGGTTGATGATCGCGCGATGGCGGTCGATACCGGCCAGCCGCGGATTCCACGCCGGTCCGTCGCCGTACATCTGCTTGAGCAGGCGCGGGTACTGGTCGCTGCGCAATATCGCCTCCACTTCGCGCCCGTGCTTCTCGGCCAGCTGGGTGGTCCATTTCGGCGCCAGGCCGGCGTGGATCATCATCCAGCCCAGTTCACGGTCCACGTGGACCATCTCCTGCATCCGCAGCCACGTCAGCAACTCGTCGCGATCGGGTGCAAATACCACCCGCTGGAGATCCGCGTTGACCTTGCGCTGCTCCTCCTCGCGGCGTGCGCCCACCGCCAGCAAGGACAGGTCATGATTGCCCAGTACCACGCTGGATTGGGCGCGCAGCGAATGGACGAGGCGCAGCGTTTCCAGCGATTGTCCACCGCGGTTGACGAGGTCACCGCAGAACCACAAGCGGTCACTGGCCGGATCAAAAGCGATGCGCTCCAGCAGTCGCTGCAATTCGTCGTAGCAACCCTGCAGGTCACCGATCGCCCAGACGCTCATGCACACTCCCTCATCAGTGCAGGGTGCGGGGCACGGTCAGCGTAAAGGCGGGGATTGCGACGTCGAAACGGGTGCCGTCATCGGCGACCATCTCGTAGCTGCCTTCCATGGTGCCCAGGTCGGTCTCCAGCATCGTCCCGGAGGTGTATTCAAAGCCCTCGCCGGGCTGCAGCCACGGCTGTTCGCCGACAACACCTTCGCCTTCAACGCGTTCGACTTTGCCGTTGGCATCGGTGATCACCCAGCGACGGGCGACCAGCTGCGCGGCTACGTCGCCGGCATTGCCGATGCGGATCGTATAGGCGAAGACGAAACGGTCGTTCGCAGGCTCGGATTGATCATCCAGGTAGCGGGTGGTCACGTCGACGACAAAAGCGGGGCTGATGCGATGTTCCATGTCCTACAGTGTAGAGGCTGGCCCGTAATTGCGGGAGCCAAAGCCATGCACATGGAGTTGTCGCTTCGCTCAGCCCGCCAACGAGTTGGCAAGACGGACAAAATCGGCGACCGCGATCTGCTCGGCGCGTGCCTGCGGGGAAATGCCGACGGCTTCCATCGCCGGCGGCTCGCAGATCCGGGAAAGTGCATTGCGCAGTGTCTTGCGGCGCTGGCCGAACGCATCCCGCACGACGTTCGCAAACAGGGTGCGATCAACAACCTCGATCTCCGTTGCAGGTCGCGGGACCAGTCGCACCACCGTCGAATCGACTTTCGGCACCGGGCGGAATGCGCCCGGTGGCACGATGAACAAAGGGCTGACGGTGCAATAGGCCTGCAACATCACGCTCAAGCGACCGTACACCTTGCTGCCAGGGCCGGCCGCCATCCGGTCGACCACTTCCTTCTGCAACATGAAGGTCATGTCGGTGATGGCTGCAGCGTGATCCAGTGCATGGAACAGGATCGGCGAGGACAGGTTGTACGGCAGGTTGCCGACCAGCCGGATCCGCCCTGAACTCCCGGCAGTCGATTCATCAGCAGCGTGAGGATCCGCGCTTGCCGCCAGCGCAGTGAAGTCGACCTGCAGCACGTCGCGATGAATGATTTCCAGCCGACCATGGCGTGCACCGGCTTCGGTGAGCGGCGTGATCAGATCGCGATCGAATTCGATCACGGTCAGCGAGCCGTGGCGATCCAGAAGCGGGAACGTCAGCGCGCCCTGGCCGGGCCCGATCTCCACCAGGCGGTCGCCAGGCTTGGGATTCACCGCCATCACGATCTTGTCGATCACCGAGCGGTCGTGGAGGAAGTTCTGGCCGAGATTTTTCTTCGCCTGCGCGGAGAAAGTGGTGCTGGCAGGGCGGGCGGAATGCTTGTGGGAGCTCATCGCACCATTATGCGGCTGCGCGCCCGCGCCATGCGTGCACAGGTGGCGAGTGCTGCAATCAGGCTGGAGGGATCGGCGGTGCCCTTGCCGGCCAGATCCAATGCCGTGCCGTGGTCAACGGCGACGCGAGGATAGGGCAACCCCAGGGTGATGTTGACCGCCTGCTCGAATCCGCTGAACTTCAGCACCGGCAGGCCCTGGTCGTGGTACATCGCCAGCACCGCATCGAATCCCCGCAGTCGTGCGGGAAGGAAGGCGGTATCCGCTGGCAGCGGGCCTTCCAGATCCATGCCTTCACTTCGCAGCAGGGTCAGCACGGGTTCGATAACATCGATCTCCTCGAGTCCCAGATGCCCGGCCTCGCCCGCGTGTGGATTGAGACCGAGCACCGCGATGCGAGGACGGTCGAGACCGAAGTCGGTGCGCATCGCAGCGTGCAGGATACGAAGTGTCGCGATCAGCGAGGCGGGCGTTAGGGCATCCGCTACGTCTCGCAGTGGCAGATGGGTGGTGGCCAGGGCGACCCGCATGGTGGGATTGGCCAGCATCATGACCACGTCGCGGCCCGCCTGGCGGGCGAGAAGTTCGGTGGTTCCGGTATAGGGGATACCGCCGTCGTTGATCACGGCCTTGTGCACCGGTCCGGTGACCAGTCCGTCGAAATGACCTTGAAGGCAGCCGTCGCCTGCGGTTTCCAGGGCGTCGATCACTGCCCGGGCATTGGCTTGGGCGGGTTGGCCGAATGGGACGGCGACCGCATTGGAGACGACCTGAATCGCCAGCTCGCCGGGCCGACCGTGGTCGTCGTCGGGCGCAACGAGACGCAAGGGCAACTGGAGTGCAGCGGCGGCGGCGAGCAGCGTGTCGGGATCCCCGAACGCAGTGAGCCGGTGGTCGCGCGGCGACTGGGCCAGTCGCGCGCACAGCTCAGGCCCGACGCCGGCCGGTTCACCCGGGACCAGCGCGAGCCGGAGCCGGCTCAATCAGCCGCCTGTGGTGTCGCTGGTGACATCGGTTGGGGCACCCGCTTCGCTTGCAGCGGCGCCGGTGCGGAAGTCGACGAAGGCCTCACCGCGCATTTCGCGCAGGAACCGGTTCCATTCGTCTTCCAGCTTGCGCCGGCCGATCGTTTCGCGAACCTGATCGCGCTGTGACGCATCGCCAACATCGCTCTGGCGGACGCCGGCGCGCTTGACGATATGCCAGCCGGCCTGGGTGCGGAAGGGAGCTGACACCCCGCCATCGTTGAGCTTGGCAACCTGCGTGCCGAAGTCCGGCCCGAACTGGTCCTGGCTGAACCAGCCGAGGTCGCCGCCGCGCGCCTGCGAGCTGGGGTCCTGCGACTCCTCGCTGGCGAGTTTCGCAAAATCGGCACCGCCGACCAGACGCGCGTGCAGCGTGTCAGCCTTCGCTTTGGCCTGCGCCGCCGTGGTGTTCTCATCGACGCGGATCAGGATGTGGCTGGCCTGGTACTGGGTGACCATGCTGGGCCCGGCCTGCGAGGCATCGCGGCTTTCCACGACCTGCAGCATCTGGAACCCGCTGGGACCGCGGATCGGTTCGGTGATCTGGCCAGGACTGAGGTTGCGGACCAGATCGGCGAAGGCGGACGGAATCTCGTCGGCGCTGCGCCAGCCCAGATCGCCGCCTTCCAGTGCGTTGGGGCTGTCGGAGTAGCGCACGGCCGCGGCTGCGAAGTCCATCTCGCCGCGCTTGATCAGCGCCTGGATGCCTTCGATCTTGGATTGCGCGGTCGCAATCTGCTCCGGCGTCGCACCCTCGGGCAACGCGACCAGGATGTGGGCGAGGTGGAACTGCAACCCGCCGCCCAGCTGGGCGGCCATGGCGGAATCGACTTCCGCGTCGCTTACCGAGATCTGGGTCTGCGCCAGACGCTGGCGGAGACGCTGCACCAGCAGCTCGTCGCGGATGGAGTCACGGAACTGCGGCATGGAGGTGCCGTCCCGCGCCAATTGGGCAGCAAGCTGGTCGACGTTGACCTGATTCTGCGCGGCGATCGCAGCGATGGTCTGGTCGACCTCCTGGCTGCTGACCTTGACGCCGGTGCTGTTGGCGCGGGCGATCTGCAGCTTGAGCAGGACCAGTCGCTCGGAGACCTGACGTTCAAGCACCTCCGGCGGTGGCAGCTGCTCGGTTCGGCCTGCGTACTGCGCGCGGATGTTGGCCACCGCCCGGTCCAGCTCGCTTTGCAGGATGACGTCCTCGTCAACCACCACGGCGATGCCGTCAATCGGTGCGAGCTGCTGGGCAAATGCGGGCGCAAGCAACAGCGCGCCGGCAAGGAAAGACGCGAATAGTTTCTTCATGGGGTCTGATCGAGGGAGTTGTCGACATTGCCGCCGTCGATCGTGGATGGCGGCACAAGATAGAGATCGTCACGATCGTAGCCGAGAATAGCACGGCTCAAAATCGACTCGGTTTTCTGGCCGGCCGAGCCCAGACCCTTGAGCTCGAACTCCAGCCGCAGCGAATCATCGAGGTCGCCGTTGCGCTCACGCACGTAACGCCGGGCAATCAGCCGCACCGCCATGCAGCAGCTTTCCCACTGCACGCCGGCAATCGACTCCAGCAGTTTGCGGTCGTCGATCGCGTAGTAATAGCGGCCGACAACGCTCCACGTGGGGTTGATCGGATAGAGGAACGAGAAGTCCGCCTGCTCGGTCAGGTCGCGGCGGTAGCGGTAGCCCAGGTTGACCACGCCTTTGTCGCCGATCAGATAGCGGGTGCGGATGCTGGCGAGGTCCTGGCGACGGTACTTGGGGTCCCACTGGTACGCCGCATTGATGCTCCACCGTTTGGTCGGCGAGATGCCGACGTCGGCTACCCACGCCGACTTGCCTTCTTCAACCGCGGATTCGCCGGGAACCACGACGCGGCTGTCGTCGAAATACTGGATCTGGCCCAGGCTCGCTGACAGACGCTCGCGTCCATTGCTGTCCCTGATGAAACGCGTCGTGATTGCGGCGGTCAGCTGGTTGGCGTCGATCTGGCGGTCAGGCCCCGTATAGCGGTTGTCTCTGAAGAGCTGACCCCAGCTGAAGGTCATCGGGTTGGTATCGAAGCGGGGCAATCCATCCTGGTCGCGATAGGGCACATTGAGATAGTAGAGCCGCGGCTCCAGCGTCTGGGTGTAGGTGTCCTTGCCGAAGCTGACCTTGCGGTCGAAGTACATGCCGGCATCCACCGAGGCGATCGGCAGGCTGCGCGTCGGGGCATCGTCGCCGGCGTTCGCGGCGGCCAGAGCGTCATCCAGCTGGTAGGCGGTGTAGCGCCACGCGAGTTTTGGCGTGACGTACCAGCTGGAACCCTCCAGCGGCATGCTGATATAGGGCTTCAGGTCGAGCCGGCTGCCCTCGTTGCGCACTTCGTGGCGGAAGCGCACGGCCTCCGCGTTGATGCCGGCCTCGAACCAGCCGCCGAACGGCTGAGTCCAGTTGACGTAGGCGCGGGGAAGCCGGTCATAGGTGAGGTTGGCCTCGCTGAGCGTGTAATCGGCCAACTGGGCATGGTCCGCCATCACCCCGGCATCCCAATGCCTGCCGCGACCATAGACCCCCATGGAACTGGTGATCTGCCAGGTGGACAGGCCATAGAGCGAATTGCTGAAGTCTTCCAGGTAATGGGTGTCGCTGACCCAACCCAGATTGGCCTGCGCCCGCCACCCGCCGCCCAGGCGGTGCTCGCCGCGGAACCGGAATTGGCCCCGGTTGTCGCCAGGAAGCGTGGCTCCCGCGATCGGGTTGCCGTTCGGATCCAGGAGATAGCGATAGGGCTCGTTCTCCGGCAGCCGGTCCTTCGGCATCCAGGCGCCCGAAAGCTCGCCGCTGCCATCCGCATACAGCCAGCGGAACTCCCCGCCCAGCTGGACCCCGCGCTTGCTCATCACCCTCGGTTCGAGAGTCGCATCGTAGTTCGGTGCCAGATTCAGGTAGATCGGCTGCCGCCAGTCGAAGCCGTTGCGTCCGGACAACTTGATCGCCGGATACAGCAGCCCGGTGCGACGGCGGTCGTCGATAGGGAACATCAGCCACGGCACATACAGGATCGGTACCCGCCCCACGCGGACCACGGCGTTGCGGGCTACCCCGGTGCCTTCTTCGGTATTGAAATCGATCCGGTTGGCGCGCAGTTCCCACGAGCGCTGGGAAGGGGGGCAGGTGGAATAGGTCGAGCCCACGAGAGACCCCTTGTCGCCCTTCATCTCGATGCGCTCCGCCCCGCCGTTGCCCCGCTGCTCGATCAACTGGTAGCGAAGGTCCTCGATGGTGTGGGTATCCGCATCCTGGTCGCCATGCGCACGCTCGGCGACGATGCGCATGCCCGAATCCTGGTAGCGCACGCTGCCCTCTGCGACATAGGTGCCATCGTCGCTGCGGTAGGACAGGCGATCGGTCCCCAGGAACTGGTCACCGCGGCGCAACGCGACATTGCCCTGGAAGACGGTGTTGTCGGTTTCGCTCGCGTCCAGTGCGTCACCTGAGATGTCGGTGGGCTGGTCGATCCGGATGCCCTCCGTCCCCGCAGGTGAGGGCGCGTCGTCAAACGCCGGTACCGCATCCTCGATCGGGCACAGGCTCCAATCGTCCGAAGCGCGCGCGGAAAGGGACGGCAGCGCCAGGGCGATGCACAGCGATAATGGAAGCAGACGGAAACGGTTGCGCACGCGGCGATCCGGAAGGCACAAAGCGGCCGCTAGCTTGCCGCATCGACCGGTGCGCGGCAACGACTGGACACTAGCGCGGGACAATGTGCCGTTCATTCTGGTTCTGGCGCCTACTCACGTAGCAGGGCGCTGACATGAGCCACGCTGCACGTACGCAGGGCCGTCATGTCGTAGCCACCTTCCAGCATGGACACCAGCCTGCCGCAGGCGTGACGTTTTGCGATCGCCACCAGTTGCCCGGTCAACCAGTCGAAATCGTCCGCCTCCAGCTGCCAATCGGCGAGCGGATCGCGCCGATGACCATCGAATCCCGCGGAAACCAGCACCATCTGCGGTCGAAACGCCGCCAGTGCAGGCAACAACGATTCCAGCCACGTCGCTCTGAAGCGCTCGCTGCCGGTGTGCGGAGGCAGCGGCCGGTTGAGCACGTTGCCGACCCCCACCTCACTGGCAGCACCCGTGCCGGGGTAGAGGGGAGACTGGTGGGATGAGAGATAGAGCACACCCGCATCCGCCGCGAAGATGGACTGGGTGCCGTTGCCGTGGTGGACGTCGAAGTCGACGATGGCAAGCCGCTTCAAACCATGGGCTTCGATTGCGTGAGCGGCGGCGATCGCAATGTTGTTGAACAGGCAAAACCCTTCGGGCCCGTCTGCGCCGGCGTGATGGCCGGGCGGACGGACGACACAGAAGGCGCGCTGCGCATCACCGGCGATGACCGCGTCGACGGCGGAAATTCCCGCGCCGGCGGCGTGCAAGGCAGCTTCGGCCGACCCTTCGGAAAGCACGGTGTCGTGATCGATATGGATCGGCTCGGCATGGCCCTCAAAGTGGGTATCCAGTACCAGCGCCACGAGCGTGGGATGGTGGACACGCAGCAATTGTGCCCGTGTGGCGGCGGTCGGCCGGTGCCATGGCAGGTCCGGCCATTCGCTCGCGATGGCATCGAGCACGGCCTCGAGGCGCGCTGGACTTTCCGGGTTGATGTCGCCCGGCCGGTGGGCCAGGCAGGCGGGGTGCGTGTAGAGGCGCAGCAGGGGAGCGCTCCCGCTCACGCCCGAATCAGCCCTTGCGGCGTTCGTGGTTCCACACCACTTCGCCGTGGCCGCTGGCCCGCGCGAGCACCCGCGAGAGTACGAACAGCAGGTCTGACAGGCGGTTCAGATAGCGGATCGCCTCCGGGCGCACAAGCTCGTGCCGTGACAGCGTCACCGTCTCGCGTTCGGCGCGACGGACGACCGTGCGCGCGATATGGCAGCGTGCACCGGCTTCGCCCCCACCGGGCAGGATAAATTCCTTCAGCGCCGGCAGATCTTCGTTGAACGCGTCAAGGTGTTGCTCGAGACGCTCCACGTCGGCATCGGTGATGGCAGCGTGGCCGGGGATACACAGCTCGCCGCCCAGGTCGAACATCTGGTGCTGGATCGACATCAGCAGGTCGCGGATGGCCTCGGGAAGCTCGACGGCCAGGACCAGCCCGATGGTCGAATTGGCTTCATCCACGGTGCCGTAGGCGTTGACCCGGGCCGAATCCTTGCCGGTGCGGGTGCCGTCGCCGAGACCGGTCGTACCGTCGTCGCCGGTACGGGTGTAGATGCGGGAAAGGCGGTTGCCCACGTAGCTACCTCAGACCGTGTGCGGACGCAGAGCCGGAATGCGCGAGCGCAGCAGCGCGAAGCCACCGAACAACACGGCGGAGTAGAACAGGGTACCCAGCACGCTCCATTTGAAGAACGGGATGCCGGCGACGTACGCCGCGGCGAGCCCGGTGACGGTCTTCGGGTACATCGGATCGAACGCGAAGGCGCTGAAGTTGGTGACCAGGAAGAACAGTACCGATCCGGCCAACGAGTAGCCGAGCACGGAACCGCCGCTGACCTTGCCGCGCAGACCGAAACCCAGCGCCGTGGTCAACACGATGCAGCCATAGACGATCCAGATGCCGGCGCCGCTGAACCAGCTGGCATACAGGCCACCGTTGAATCCGGCGAGCACCAGATCGGAAACGAACAGGGCAATCAGTGGGACCAGAAATGCCCAGCTGCGATTGGCGAAGTAGGCGCCGCCAAACAACGCGATCGCGGTGATGGGGGAGAAGTTGGGCGGATGCGGCAGTACCCGGGTCAGCGCGGCGAGAACGATCAGCCCCAGCAGCAGGAGCGGGCCGGCGGTCATCAGGGAACGGGAAGAGGAATTTTTCATCGTGACTGGGTGCGGAACGACGGAGCCGTTAGCATAGCGCAATGGCTGACCCGACCCGATCCCCGCCCGCCGGCAGCAGCTTGTCGAGTGCTGCCCCGTTGATCATCCATGACGTACTCATCGTCGGTGGCGGTCTTGTCGGCTCAAGTCTGGCTATCGCACTGGCGCCGTTGGGAATCAACGTCGCCCTGGTGGAGGCGGTCGCCCCCGGGCCCTCCGATGCCAGCGTGTTCGACCAGCGCAACCTCAGTTTCGCCGAAGCCACCGTCAACGCGCTGACCGCGCTGGGCGTGATGCAGGAACTTGCCTCCCCGGGCGGGCCGATCGAGCGGATCCATATCACCCGTCGCGGTGATTTCGGGCGCACCGTACTGCGGGCGGCTGATCACGGCCGTAGCGAGTTCGGCAGGGTGGTGGTTGCGCGCGAGTTTGGCGACGCACTGGAGAAGCGACTCGACGGGCTGCGGCAGCTCGTCCGCTACCGTCCAGCGCGCTTCCTGGGGTTCACTGAAAGCGGGCAACCGGACTGCCGGGCCGTGCGGCTGGCGGACGCGGGCGGAGAGCGCATCGTGCACGCGCGTCTGGTGGTCGGTGCCGACGGCACCCGCAGTGGCGTGCGCGCCGCGCTGGGCATCGCGACCACTGAGCACGACTACCAGCAGACCCTGTTTGTCACCCGCCTGCGCACGGCGCGTGCGCCCGACGGCACGGCGTATGAGCGGCTGGGCGACGATGGTCCTACCGCGCTGCTGCCCCGCGGCGATCGACATTACGGGCTCGTGCATGCGGTGGCGCGGGAAGATGCCGCCTCCGTCGCCGCGTTGGACGAGGCGGCGTTTCTGCAGCGCGTGCAGAGCCTGTTCGGCTGGCGCGCGGGTCGTTTCCTGGCCTGTGGCCCGCGCGTGGGCTATCCATTGGTGCGCGTTCTGGCCGAACGGGTCGTTGCGGAGCGCGCGGTGCTGGTTGGCAACGCGGCGCAGACCATCCATCCACTGGGCGCGCAGGGATTCAACCTGGGCCTGCGGGATGCGTTGACGCTGGCCGAGTTGATTGCCGCCGGGCGGCGGGACGAAGCCCAGCGCGATCGCGCGGATCCGGATTGCGCGGATCTTGATTGCAGAGAACCGGATTCTGGTGACCCGGCACTGCTTGCGGGTTATGTGAGCGAACGTGCGCAGGATCGCGAGCGCACACTCGCGTTCTCCGACGGTCTTGCCCGGGTCACCGCAAACCCTGCCGAACTGCTGCGCCCGATGCGGAGTCTGGGCATGTTCGCGATCGACCAGATGCCCTCGTTGCAGGCGGAAGTCGTCGCCGGCGCACTGGGATATCGCGCCGGAACCGGAGTGCCATCCCTGTGCCGTCCGCCGGAGCTGCGCTCATGAACCGTCGTGGCGTGCTGGATGCTGTGGTCGTCGGTGCCGGCGTCGTGGGTACAGCGGCGGCGCTTGGCCTGGCCCGTCAGGGACTTCAGGTGGCGCTGGTGGAGGGCCGTGAACCTGCGCCCTGGCGTCCCGACGTGCCGGACCTGCGCGTCTTTGCTGTCGCGCCGGACAATGTCGCCCTGCTGGATCGGCTGGGGGCGTGGGACGCGATCAGGGACGCCCGCGCCCAACCCTATCGAGCCATGAAGGTGTGGGATGCTGCTGGCGGCGGCCCGCTGGTGTTCGATGCCGATCGTCTGGCCCGCCGTGAGCTGGGCTGGATCGTCGAGAACCGACTGCTGATCGATCGCCTCTGGAAAGGTGCCACGGCCGCCGGCGTCGAACTGCGCTGCCCGGACAAGGTGATTGCACGGGAGGCGGGTGAGGACGGTCGCAGCGAA
>RCMY010002548.1_pt1 | contig 16469 bp, 16 predicted proteins | sample 2041341 | NCBI WGS metagenome assembly RCMY01 (sample SAMN09708234, study PRJNA481090) | Marine sediment metagenome, whole genome shotgun sequencing project. | reverse complement strand
CTCCCCGCGCCCTTGCGGGGAGAAGGTGCCCGAAGGGCGGATGAGGGGCGCTCTTGCAACAGCATCGCAACAGCCGCACCCCTCACCCTGCTTCGCTGCGCGAAGCTGTCCCGCGCTCTGCGCCCCGGCCCTTGCTGTAGGGCGCAAGGGCGTTCGGTAGTGTGCGGACCAGTGGTCCGCAAGCAACACGTCCTCACCCCCGCAAGCGGGGCGAGGGGGTAGTGCCGCAGCACGATTGATCTTCCTTCTCCCCGCGCCCTTGCGGGGAGAAGGTGCCCGAAGGGCGGATGAGGGGCGCTCTTGCGAGCAAGCATGTCGCTCCCCTGCCCGGTCCGCGCTTGGCGCGCCCTGCATACCAAGCCAGCTATAAAACCTCCGGCAAGCGCAGCATCCGCAACGCTTCCACCCGGCGGAAAAAACCCACCGCGCGCTCACGCCTGCCCGTCGCCCAATACCAGACCAGGCAGAGCAGCACGTAGGCGCCCAGCAATAGCGGCTCGGGGACGTTGGCGATCAGTGCCAGCCCACATAGCAGGCCGCAGACGCAGCTGAACAACGCCAGCACCATCGCCGACCGCGTCGGCCCGAAACCCGCTTCCCGCATCAGATGATGGATGTGGTTGCTGTCGGCAATAAAAGGCGACTTGCGCATCTTTGTCCGACGGACCATCAATACGATCGTGTCGAGCACTGGCACCGGCAATACCCACAGCGCCAGGATCGGGCTGACCTCGTGGGCCGGATTCTGGGTGAGGCGGAACGACGCCCAGGCAATCGTGAATCCCAGGAAAGCGCTGCCAGCGTTGCCCATGAACAGCTCTGCGCGCGGCCGCCACGGTAAACGGATGTTGTAGGCCAAAAACCCGGCCACCGCACCATCGAGTATCGCGATCAGCAGGGCCAGCAAATCGTTGCCCGCATAGAGTGCCGCTGCCGCCAGCATGGTGAGCGCGGCGACCACCAGCGAACCCGCCAGGCCGTCCGCACCGTCGATCATGTTGATCGCATTGATCAACCCGACCGTCGCGAATACCGTAAAAGGTACCGAGAGCACGCCCAGTTCGGCATTGCCGGCGCCAAACAACGGTCCAAGCCGCTCGATCTGCACGCCACCCAGGTAAATCATCAACAACGCCGCGATCACCTGGACACCAATACGGATCCACCACCGCAGATCGTACTTGTCGTCCAACAAGCCCGTCACGATCAGCAGCCCCGAACCCAGCAGGAAGCCCAAAAGCGCGTGACTGGCGTCATTGACCAGCAATAGCGTCACCACCAGCGCACCCAGGGCTATCGCCACGCCACCGGTCACGGGTGTCGGATGGCTGTGATCCTTGCGGCCCTTGGGATGATCCAGCAGGTCCAGCCGTTTTGCGACCGGCCGCAGGAGCCACTGGATGAGACAGGTCAGCAATGCGGCAGCAATGGCTGCGCCAGCGATCAATGTGGCATGCGAAAATGACACTACGGACACGATCCCAAAAATGCGCCCCCCTGTAGGCCGGCTATGACCGCCTATTTTGCACGATCAGACCCGGGCTAACACCCGCTACCAGGTTTTATTTCCCGACGCGCCTCCAGACCTCGCTGGCGCGCCTGCCGGAAACAGCGCCACTCACCACAACGCAGCGTTCAGTGCGCTGAACGACCCACGTCGACCAGCTTGCCGTCCTGCAGCCGCAACACCCGATCCGCCAAGGCCAGGCTGGCCGGCCGATGGGTAATCAGCAGCACCGTGTGTTGACTCAGGATGTCGTGGCAATGCTCGATGAATTCACGCTCGCCTTCCGGATCGAACATCGCCGTAGCCTCGTCCAGGATCAGCACCGCCGGATCCTTGAGCAGCGCACGAGCCAGCGCGATGCGCTGCTTCTGCCCACCGGACAGCTTCACGCCCTGGTCGCCAATAATGGTGTCGTAACCTTGGGGCAACCCGCGCACGAACTCGTCAGCCCGAGCCGCCACAGCCGCATTCACGATCTCCTCGTGGGTGGCGTCCGCGCGCCCGTAAGCAATGTTTTCGGCCAAGCTGGCATTGAACAGCATCACCTGTTGCGCAACCAGGCCGATCTGCCCGCGCAGCGCACCCAGCGTGAACTCCTGCAAGTTGATGCCGCCAATGGTGATGGCCCCTGCCTGCGGTTCGAGCAAACGCAGCAACAAGTGGACCAGGGTGCTCTTGCCGGCGCCATTGACCCCGGTCAACGCCACTGTTTCGCCTGCGCGAATGGTCAGTTCGAAGTTTGAAAACAGCGGCGCACGCCCCGGGTAGGCAAAATCGACCGCGTGATAGTGGATGTCGCCGTCGCGTGGAAGCACGTCCAACGACCCGTGATCGACTTCCGGAGAGGCCGACATCGCATCCAGCAACCGCTGCGCAGCGCCACGCGCGGAATGGGTGCTGCCATACACCCGCGCCAGCTGGCTGACCGGGTTGACCAGCACCAGGCCATACAGGAACAGGCTGACCAAGGCGCCCATGCCCATTTCCTGGCGGATGATCTGGTGGCCCGCCACTCCCAGCAACAGCAGGATCAAGCCTGCGCCCACCACATGCACCACCGGGATGATCGCCCCCTGCCATCGCGCCTGCCTCACTTGGCTGGCATACACCGCCTCGGCACGGCTGCGATAGCGTTCCGCCTCGATCGTGTCGGTGGCAAACGCCTTGATCAACGGCAGCATTTCCAGATTCTGTTCGGCCAATGCCGATTGCTCTGCCCACGCCTGGTTCACCGCGTGGCCCAACGGACGCAGCCAGCGGCCGGCCAGCCTCAGCATGATGAACACCAGCGGCATCAGCACCGCCACCGCAATGGCGATCAAGGGCGCCAGCCGCAACATCATCGCCAGCGCGCCGATAAAGGTGAACACCAAGGGAATCAAAGGCACCAGGGTCCCGGTGACAAAGCCACTAAACCGGTAGATGTCCCCCGTCAGCAACGACAGCACATCGCCACGCCGATGCTCCTGGTGCCAGGCCAGCGGCAACCCCTGCAGGTGCGTATAGACGTGGCTGCTGGTATCGACCACCAGGCGCTCCGACACCTTCTGCAACTGCAAAGCGACCACATAGCCCAGGCCCGCCTGCGCACAGATCAGCGCGAACAGCACCCAAAGCAAGTTGGCGAAGCCTTCGCCAAACATCAGCCGGTTGGTCAGCACCCCGCCCAGCCACGGTTGGGCCAAAGTGGCCAGGCTTTGCGCCAGCATCAGTACGACCACCAGCAACAGTGCAGGCAGGTGCGCCCGCAACAGCCGCAGCAGCAGGGCGCGGGCCCGCATTTCCTCTTTACCGTCGTTGCCCACTCACCTACCCTGTTCCAATGGTGATCCAGCCGTTGGCCAAAGCATGACCGCAACGCTCCCAGCCGTCACCCTTGCCAGCCGGATCACCCGATCCGATGAGGTGCTGTTCCAGGAAGTGGGCGGCGAAGCAGTGCTGCTGGACCTGGCCAGCGAGCAGTATTTCGGACTGAATCCGGTGGGCACGAGGATCTGGGATTTGCTTGGAGAACACGCGACGCTGGCGCCCATCGCAGAAGCACTGGCACGCGAATTCGATGCCGATTCCGCCTGCATTTCCCGGGACCTGGTTTCACTCATTTCCGACCTGCTGGCGGCCGGATTGGTCAAGGCGCACTGAATCTTGGCATCGCGCTACCAGCGCTGGCGGGCACTACCATTACGTGAGCGCTGGCAGCTGTGCGTGCTGGCGATCGCTCAACCGGCAGTCTCTTTGGCGCTGCGTTTGTTCGGATATAAAAGCACGCTCCGACGGCTGGAACGGCATAGCCAACATCCAAGTCCACACCCGGCGAGTGACGCGCAACTCGCGGAGGCCGAACGCCTTGCGCAACTGGCCGCCATCGCCGGCCGCCGAGGGCCGCTCCAGGTCACGTGCCTGCGACAGGCGCTGACGATTTACTGGTTGCTGCGTAGACGCGGACTGCGCCCGGAGCTGAAATTCGGCGTGGATCGCCTCGGCTCGACACCCGACATGCATGCCTGGGTTGAGCTTGAGGGCGTGTCGCTGGGGCAGGTCAACCCGCGTCATCGTCCTTTTCAAGCTATCGAACCCTCCTCCACAGCATCAACCACGGTTTCTCGCTCATGGTTGCGACGTAGATAGTCCAAACGCCGCATACCAGGGAGCGTAATTTAAATACCCATCAAGAAATTGCAAAAAACCTAGCTTCCCCAAAGAACCTTGTCCTGATTGTGCTGGAGCCAATATTCGAGCAACAGTATCTCATTCAGTTGAGCAACATCCGCCACGCCCCCCGCCTTCCATCGCTCCGCCAAGGCAAGGACGCGCGCATGATCAACATAGCCTGAGACGGCAGCATTTCCGAGAGGCAGGTCCCTTACGAACCTCTCGAACACCGGCTGCAGGACGACCCGGTCAAACCGCGTCCCGATGTGTGTCTTGTCCGCGCGCCATGCTATTTCGTGCGGCAGGTACCGATTCATGGCCTTGCGCATAGCCCACTTGGTGCGCCCGTTCTTCATCAGCAGGAAAGGAGGAATCCAGGCACAGAAGTCCATCAGTTCCCGATCAAGGAATGGATGCATCAACTGCAAGCCGTGTTGGGCAGCACGCGCACCCATGCGGCGAATCCCATCCAGTACGACGGGATTGTCCATGCCGGAGCGCTGCGGGCGATTGGCAATGTTTTTACGATAGTCGTGCATCAGCCCCAGGAAGTCACCGTAACGCGCACGGATGTGCCATTTATCGATGGCGTCCTTGGCGAGAAGGCTGGCATGCAGGTTGTCTTGCAAGCCCTTTCGCGCACGCAACAGCGTCAGCGCACCGCGCAGCGAGCTTGGAATCGTCAAACTCGCAATTGCACGAGGCATCGTCATGTATGGGTGCGGAAAACCATTCGACAGCCGCTTGAACTTGCGTGCATTGCCCCGCAATTCGCGCCAGCGGCCCTCTGCGGCCCACGCGCCCATGCCGCCGTGTGAAAAAAGTGCATCCGCATCCAGCCCATCCATCACGCTATCGACACCCAACTGGCGGGCCCTGGCGAAGCTCAAATGCACCAAAGCCCCGCGACCGGCCAGGTATCGCGGCGATTGCCACAGATACGGACGCACCTGCTCGGCATCGGCCTCCGCCGACGCGGAATCGATCAGATGGGGGCGCGTCGAAACCGCGGCATTCATCACATTTATCGCCCGGGTTTCCGGGCAGCACAGCGACGCGCTGTCGATCAGCGAGAACGTATCGATTGCGGCCGCGCGCGGAAGACCGGCCGCCACGCCCAGCACCGACGAGGAATCCAACCCGCCGCTGAGTAGCACCCCCGGACGGCGCGACTGCGCGACACGCTTCCTGACAGCCTCTTCGAAGTGCGAGCGCAGGCCATCGATCCAACCCGAGGCATCTTCCCGGGCAAGACCCGGTGCGCGGGCGCCAGGTGTCCAATATTTCCGCGTCGTCAGTTTGCGCGACTCGACCACGATCGAGTGGCCCGCTTCAAGCCAACGCGTACCGGAAACCAGCGGGCTCCAGTTCTCAAGCACCTCCAGTGGATTCACCAACTGCTCGACCAAGCGCGATTCTGGAATGCGCGTGTCTTGTCCAATCATTTGCGCCAGCTTCCATGCATCGGATGCGAAGCTGAAATGCACACCGGGGACGAAGGCAAAATACAGTGGCCGAACCCCCGCTGGATCAGTCGCTGCGAAGACTCGCTGCCGTCCTGCGTCCCAGATGACGAAAGAAAAGTCACCATCAACCCGATCCGGGCAGTCCGTGCCCCACGCAAGATAGGCTTGGAGCACCTCCTCAGCGACCGAGTTGGCCCTGGGCCTTGCAGGTGTTACCGCCTGGTAGAACGTCGCATCTGCCGCAACCATGATCCCGGTGTCCGGGTCGGCAACGACCGCAGCAGACCCCTGGAGGCCCCGAGCGGCACAAGCGACCAGACCATCACCCTGCCGGCTGCCCGCGACGGTTACCCCATCTTTGCTGTCGGCAATGCCCGCTATGCATTGCTCAAGCGCCTTGGCAGCCGGTCGTACGCCGTCAAAACGAATCTCTCCCGCAATGAAGCCCATTCGCACACGTCCCCATTCCGTTATCTGCGCAGCTTGACGGCCCGACCCGGTAGGCGCTAGTGTGACGCAGTTCGTACTATCACGAAATGACATTCGTTTCTTCGTGACGCATATCTCATCTACTACTAATACGCAGGGGTGCAATCCATGTTCAGCTACAGCGCATTATCCAAGATCGTTGTTGCTGCTTTAGCGGTTGGTTGTGCCGCTTATGCCACGCCTGCGGCCGCATTGGAAAAGTCTCAATCCAACTACCAGAATCTCGGCGGCAACTGCCATGCGGTATCCCCGGCAGATGAGATTTTCAATATGAAGCGTAGTGAGCTTGGGTACCGCAATATCCAAGCCAACAACCAAGCTCCCGATCAGAATGCAGTCGTCGTATGCAATCTGACAGCCAATGGCTATGCAGTCTACAAGAATGGTTTCGTCAAGACGATCCAGCTGTATGCGCGTAATCTCCTTACTACCACCGATTCGACGTTGTCCTGCACGGTTACAGCCAGTTATGCCACCGCCAGCAACGTCTACACAAACACCAAATCGGTACTCCTGACAACTGACGGCAAGCAGAAGACAATTTTCTGGCGCAACACAACCGACAACGGTGGTGATTATTTCCCCGCGCCCGTCTCGGTAGCATGCAGTGTTCCAGCCGGTGCGGAATTGAACGACTCCGAGTTGACCTTCACTGTGGATGTGGGTGCTTGACGATACTTACCCGGGGCATCAACTCGGGGGCCCGGCTACGATGAACGCGTCCAGCAGCATGCAGAAGCTTCTTCTGATTATTGTGTCATTGCTGCTTATTGGAAGCGCTGCTTCCACTTACTGGCTTTCGGCCAGGCTCGGAGCGATTGAAAATCGCATCGGTCATGGGGATGTGAATAGTGGCGATGTGTCGGCGGATCCTGGTGATCCGCGATCGGCATTTGCGATGACGTATCCTGAGAGTGTTGGAAATACGCGAAAATCTCCCGCGCGCATCGCCTTCGATGCCACGGCTCCCGGGATGGATGGAATATCCAAGGCCGAGGAGATCAAGCGGGATACTCAATACGTTCCTCCCGAACAGCTCATACGGTCGATGGACCGATTGATGGTCAGCGAACCCCGGAATCCCGTACTGGAAGCCAAGCAGCAACGCAGGCTGAAAGATGCAGCAACCGCGACGGTAGGCGATGACGTTCCCAAGGCACAGGATGTTTCAACTGTATGCCAGGGACATAGGTGCGTGGTAAGCGCCTACTTCTCCGATACCGGATCTGCCCAGGAATGGGCAATGCGCTATCTGCTAATATCGGGCGGCCGTGTGCTCCCCAATTCCCGGACAGTCATCGTTCCGGGCACTGGCGGTGCATCCACGTCCTTGCAGCTATACTTGTTTTGACAATACGAGTGGGTGACCATTCAATCGTGGCGCCATCGATCCAACCTCAGGAATCCATCATGGACGTGAAGACACAACAAATTGAATCAATGCCTTATGCGACGCCGTGCCTGACAGTCCTTGGATCTGTGAGCGAACTCACGGCATCTGGCAGCCTCGGCAATATTGAACCAGGCTGCACCACCGACTGCTTCGAGCGCCGCAGTGTGTGATGAAGTTGTAAATCTGCAGCAAGCTTGATCTGGAACTGGGTTAGCGATGTATCGAGCCAACACACTCTAACCATCGACTGCAAACTGTTGCCGAAAATGCGCGGTTGACGCTACGCGTCACCAGGGCACGTCACGCTTGAACCCGTTTTGGCCCATTCGGCCATCGTCATGCATTAACTAGTCGGCAATGACGTCGCGCTCCTGGATCTTTCCAGGGAGACGTACTTCGGGGCCATGGCGAACAACGTGGCTGCCACAGGCGCTAGCGGATCTACTGATTCTTGTACAAAGGCCGCCTCGATCCTGAGTTGAGGCTGGGCATGGATTGCATCGACACTACGTCAGCCATGCTTGCCTGGGGTGAACTCGAAGGCGTGCCAGTTGGGCAGCCCTGCTGGTGACATCAACCCACATCAGCCATTCCTGCCCGCCACATCCTCCAGGATGGCCTCTACCACGCTTTCCAAGACGTCATAGCGCCGCTGGTAGGCCAAGCGCCGCATTCGAACCTCCTGGACCAAATTCGCGGCGACCTCCATGTTGCGACGCAGAACCTGTCCATTGCGCAGGTCAAGGACGAATGCGTTCGCGGTCCACGCCATCAACTGCCGGGACGGTAACATCGCTTCAATGGCGGGAAGGTCCCCCATGCTGTCGCCCAGCACGTAAACGTGGGTCAATCTCGCCGGACGATCCTTATAAGGGAACGCATCCCCAGCCATCAACCGCGGCTTGGGTGAACCGGGGACGATGGTCACATCCCCTCGGCCGAGGAACTCCGCACTGTCTGTCCACAGCCTGACATAGGCAGCATGTGGCTGCACCCAGATGCCTTCGTGTTCGATGCAAAGATGGAGGCAATCGTCGCTCAGGAAAGCGCAGCCGCGTCGCGCCAGTGCAGCGGTCAGCGTCGACTTGCCCTGGCCGGAGGGCCCGAGAAAACCGATCGCCCAACCATCCACCACCACTGCCGCGCCGTGGAAGACGTGTTCGCCCCGCATGGACAGGAGCAATGGCTGCACCTGCTGCTCGAAAACACTGCGCCATGCGTCCCCTGACCCAGGCACCGGCACGCAGCAAACTTCACCGGTACCCGATATTCGGAAATCAGCCACAGACGGGAAGCGAACCAAGAAGTCAGCACGGTCGCTTCGATAAAACTCGGCACTGGCCCGCTGCGCGCTGTCATTCCATTTCTGGAATGGCGGATCGGGCTGTGGGTCCTGTTCGGCAGGCGGCAACACATGGATATCGAGGGATTTCACGAATTGCTCATTCACTCACGCCTGCTGTCCAGGCCAGGGCATGCATTGCAACATAGGCAGGACGTCGTTGAAGGTTCCGCGGCTCCCTGCATGACCTGGCATCGGTAACAGGACTCGACGCACACCACGCGCGCAATCCACGCCGAACCGCGCCAGCCCCTCCTGCAAGACGCCACGCGTGCGCTCAACTGCGATTCGCGAGCCGCGCAAGCCCGCGCCTCAACCGCCGCCATAACAAAACGGTCAATCCGGCATCCCGGCCATGCAATTCCTGCAGGTGGTCGTGAGTCGGTACCAGGCGTTCCCACAACCAGCGCAGGCGCTCGCGCAGTGTTCGCAATGCCTTGAGGCTCTGCCACTGCATGTAGCGCCAATCGTGCAGACGGTGGTAATCAAGGGGTTCTGCTTCGGCACATTCTCGCAGCTCCTCCATCGCACTCGCAGGGACAGGTGTGGCGAGTATCTCGATCGCATCCTCGATCGAACGCAGGCAAACCCCGCAAATGCCCTTGACGCGCATCATCGCGATGAACGCCTCCCACGCTGGTTCATCCATCCGCGCCAACATCAGGTGGATGTCGTAAAGCAGCTTAAGCCGATCCGGCTCTTTGTTCTGCAAATCCAGTGCGCGATTCAGGCATGCATTGGCGAGCGCGTGGTCAGGTGCCAGCGCCTTCAGCGAATCATCTATCCCGTCGAGCAGAAACGACGGGGTCCACAATTCTTCGAAGCTGAATATGTCCGCGTAAAGAACAGAATTGATGAGACGAAAGTGGAGATCCAGCTCCGAGCGACGGATCCCTCGCGACGATAAGCGACTTGTCATCTCGTAGTTCATGCTGCCTGGGTTATAGGCCAACTCGTAACCCAGCACCACTAGTGCGTTGGCGGCTCGATGGGCCTCTTCTCTGGAAGCAAACAAAAGATCAATGTCGCTCGTGGCGCGCAAATACGGTTGCGGGTACAGCCACAACGCAAGCGCATTGCCCTTGAGCAGGAGTGCGCGCAATCCCGTCTCGGCAAGGACCTTGGAAATACGTTGTTGCTCGCTTTCCCGGAACAGCGACCGAATTGCCGCCGTGCGGGCACCCTCACCTACCGCGCGGCGGAACGATTCAGGCAAGCCCTCCCAGCTGACGCCATTGCGCAGGCGCCACTCCAACAGTGGCAGGACGTGCTCGTACTGGGCAACAGCAACAAGCTCGTCAACTCCCAAGCCGTCTAACTGCCGGCACACCGTGCCATCCCGCAGCGCTGCCGCAATCCAGTCGCGTGGTGAGCGAACACAGTCCAGTGGCATGGCGTCAATCGTCATTCATGAATTATGGCCCTTCCCTATCATCCCGGCGCCCCTGCCCGTCATCCCGCCGCCCTTGCCCGTCATCCCGGCAAAAGCCGGGATCCAGCCTTCGGCCCCTGCGACAAGGATACAAAAGCATCTCGTTCCAGCGCGGGCTACGCGATACAACGCCTGGCCGCTTGACACTTGCTATCGCGAGGCAGATCGATGGTTGCCCGCCTCTCTGCAAGGTCCTGGGCGCGTCGTCGAGGTTGCTGACATGGCGCTGAAGTGGACTCACGTCATTTTCCTGTCTCTGGACTCATGCCCGGCAGTGGCACCGGCGAACAAGGGGGCGTCGAAAGAAGCAAAGGATCACGGGATTCGGATCAGTTTCCCGGGGCTTGGCCCGGGCGCCATGCTCGTCGGATCAACCCAACCAGTGTCAATCCGATCGCAAGGCCAATGAGATCATTCAAAACGTCGCTCACCCGTGCCGTTCGCCCCGGCGCGAGTAATTGCAACGTCTCGGAAACAAGACCAAGGGTGCCACCCAGCAGGATGATCGACCAGCGCGACCATTGCGGTGCCAGTGCGCACCACAACGCTGCGACCCAGGCATAGAAGATGATGTGGAGCGGGTTGAACCACGGCAACAGCGCATCAAGCGAATCCCAGGTCAGCGCGAACAACGGCACCTGCGTTCGCAGCCAGACAATGACAGGCTGCGGTACAACCGTCCCGACAAACACGACGATCACGCTCAACCCCAGAATCATCCAGGCAATGCGTCGACCCGGCTTCATCAATGAGAGTTTCGAAGACATGCCAGCAGAGCCCATTGGTCTACCATCAATCCACCGTCGGTGAAGCGTATTGCGGCGATCCAAGCCGCGCGATGATCTGACCGACGACACTCGCCGACGAGAACTGCCGATCCGCCAAAGCCAGACTGCGCTTGTTCATTTCCTTGCGCAGCCCTGGATCCAAAGCCAGCTCCCTCGCAAACTCCAACAAACGCGATTGCTCGTCTCCGGCCACGACCCGCCCTATTCCTTCGTTGTTGATCAAGCCTTCCAGATCATTGCCCGAGTTGATCCGCGCCAGGACGGGCAACCCTGCGCGCAGGTAACTCAACAACTTGCCGGGAATATTGTGCGTGGTGTGGCGAGGATCCAGGGCAATCATCCCGATATGGGATTGATCGAGGATCGCCGGGATCTCACCAGAATCCACTTCATCGATAAAAACCACGTTGGACAATGCCTGCGCATCAACGCGCGCCTTCAGTCGCGCCACGTCGCTTCCCCGGCCGACAAACAAAAAGCCGACCTGATCGTTAACTTCAAGCCCGGCAGCCAATTCGATCAGGCAGTCCATGCCTTGCGCCGCCCCCATGTTGCCGGTGTAGACAAAAATCGTTCGCCCAGCGAGAGGCCCGACAGACAAATCGACACCGGTCGGCGATCGATCCGGGGTGGATAACCAGTTGTTCAACACCTCGACCTTGGCGCCGCCGCGTCGCGCATCCTTCTCGACCAGGGGGACATTGGCGGGCGTCTGCACACCGATGACGTCGGCTGATGCGTATTGATAGCGCTCAACCCACTTGAAAAACCGGTAGGCGAGCCCCTTGCGCATGACTCCAGCGTCCACCGCCCAGTCCGGAAACAGATCGCGAAGGATCAAATACCCACGACAGCCGCAGCGACGCTTGATTGCGCGCACCATCGGGCCAAAAAATATCGTGGGCGAATACCAGACCACGCCCTGCCATTGCACATCGGCAAGCGGACTGCTGCGTAGACCACGCAGCATCGCGAACGGCAACCAGCATTCGGCCAATGCGCGACGGATCAAGCCGACATCCTTGGTCTGCGGCGTCTTTACCCGAAGCACTTCAACGTCATCGATGTGCTCGAGTTTCCACGGCGTTTGCAGATCGGGCGAGGCCACGATGACTGTTGGCTGGTGTTGTTGGGCAAGCAGCTCCCTTGCCAGGTCCCGCATCTGCAGCGCACCGGAAATCCGCGCCGGCACATAAGTGTCGACGATCACGAGTATTCGCATCAATATTTTTTCCAGACCACGCGGTTCACGTAGTCCGTGTAGCTGTGCAGGATACGGACCACTTTGTCCGATACATTCGGCATGCTGTAGTCGGCCACCTGCCGCAGCAGGCGATCCTCTCCTACGTGCTGCGAAGCAAGTATGTCCAGCGCCTGCATGACGCGCTCCACACTCATCCCTGTCATCATCACCGCCGCCTCTTCCATGCCCTCAGGCCGCTCGTGGGCATCGCGCAGGTTGAGCGCGCGGAAGTTCAGGATCGAGGACTCCTCGTTGATCGTCCCGCTGTCGGACAGGCTGGCCCAAGCATCAACCTGCAATCGGACATAGTCACTGAAACCCAGCGGCTTGAGCAGCTGCACCCTGGGATCCAGCCGTACATCCATCGCCTCGATGCGATTACGCGTGCGCGGATGGGTCGACACGATAATCGGCAAGTCATACTTTGCGGCCACGGCATTGAGGATGTCGATCAGCCCGCTGAAATTGCTATCCGAATCGATGTTCTCTTCGCGATGCGCACTGACCACGAAATACTGCCCGGGTGCCAGGCCCAAGCGGGCATGTACGTCCGAGGCCGCGATGCGCCCTACATTGTGAGCTAGCACCTCGCACATCGGACTGCCCGTCTTGATGATCCGATCCGGCGGCAAGCCTTCGGCCAGCAGGTATTCACGCGCGATGTCGCTATAGGTCAGGTTGATGTCGGCGGTGTGATCGACGATGCGCCGATTGATTTCTTCGGGTACCCGCATGTCGAAGCAGCGATTGCCCGCCTCCATGTGGAAGGTGGGGATCTTGCGACGTTTCGCCGGGATCACAGACAGGCAACTATTGGTGTCGCCCAAGACCAGCATGGCGTCGGGCTGCACTTCGCCGAGCACCTTGTCCACCGCGATGATCACCTTGCCAATGGTTTCCGCGCCGCTGGCACCGGCCGCCTCCAGGAAATGATCCGGCTTGCGGATGCCCAGGTCATCAAAAAAGATGCCATTGAGCTCGTAATCGTAGTTCTGGCCGGTATGGATCAGCACATGCTCGCAATGCGTATCCAGTTTCGCCAACACCCGCGACAAGCGGATGATTTCGGGGCGGGTGCCGACGACGGTTGCGACTTTCAGCTTCTTGGTGCTCATGGTGGACGGCTCAAACTTTGCTGGCGACAGTATCGGGCTTGGCACGGTCAAAAATCTCGTTGGCCCACAACATCACGACTAATTCGTCTTCACCCACATTGGTGATGTCATGCGCCCAGCCTGGGATGGTCTCGACAATCAGGGGATCCTCGCCGCTGCTATCGACTTCATAACGCTCATCGGTAAGCAAGTGGCGGAAGCGATAGCGTGCGCTGCCCTTGATTACCAGGAATTTTTCGGTCTTGCTGTGATGGTAGTGGCCACCACGGGTGATGCCGGGATGCGCGGTGAAGAAGGAGAACTGCCCGCAATCCGGCGTCTTCAGCATCTCCACGAACATTCCACGGGCATCGCCATGTTTCGGGACGGGGTAACAGAAGGCTTCGTTTGGCAGGAAGCTGACATACGTCGAATACAGCGCACGCGTGAGGCCGGTGCCCACGCGCTCGGTGACCAGGCTGGTGCGCACGTCACGGAATGCCTCGATCTGCCCGGCCAGTTCGCCCACGGTGCTGGTGTACACCGGCCCTGCATCGGGAAACTGGACACCCTGCCCCGGGTTTTCCAGGTAACACAGCAGTTGCTGCACCACATCGTCGATATAGATCAGCCGCACCGGCGCGGAAGGATCATCGATCCGGATCGGCAAGCCGCGAGCGATGTTGTGGCAGAAGGTCGCGACCGCCGAGTTGTAGTTGGGCCGGCTCCATTTGCCGAAAACATTGGCGAAGCGATATAGCGCGACCGGCGCGCCGCTACGGCGGCTGTACTCGGCCAGGTGGTCTTCCGCCTGCCGCTTGCTCAGCCCATAGGGATTGTCGCGCTCGGCCTGGATGGAAGATGCAAACGCCACCGGCAGCGCGCGCCCACTGTCCAGCAGTAACTCGCACAGTTGCGCGGTGAAGTCCGCATTGCCACTGGCAAACTCGGCCGGATCTTGCGGACGGTTGACGCCGGCAAGATGGATGACGGCATCAGCCTGGGCCACGGCCGCGCGCAGCGCAGCGGTCGTGGTGTCACGGGTCACCGGCAGGACGGCCATGCCCTCGCGCTCGGCCAATGCGACCTGGAGGTTTTTGCCTATGAAACCATCGGCGCCGGTGATCATCACGTTCATGATCAATCCACCAACTGGGCCGGGCGCCCGGCCACCAGGTCCTGGATGAAGTCGAGTTTCAGCAACAGCTGCTTCATGCCCTCAACATCCAGGCGCTGGGTATTACCGGAAGTGTAATCTTCTGCCTCGCTGATGCGTGGTTCACCCTTTTCCACGAACTTGCCGTAATTGAGGTCACGCAGGTCCGGCCGCACCCTGAAATAGCCCTCAAGGTCCTGCGCATGGGTGCGCTCCTCGCGGCTGAGCAGGGTTTCGTGCTTCTTCTCGCCATGGCGGGTGCCGATGATGCGGATCGGATGATCTGGCTTACCCATCAGCTGGACCAGTGCTTGCGCCAGCACGTCCATGGTGGCCGCCGGTGCCTTCTGCACAAAAATGTCGCCTGTGTTGCCGTGCTCAAACGCGTACAGCACCAGGTTAACGGCATCATCCAGCGTCATCATGAACCGGGTCATGGCCGGGTCGGTGATGGTGATCGGCGTGCCGGACTGGATCTGGTTGACAAACAACGGAATCACCGACCCGCGCGAAGCCATCACATTGCCGTAGCGCGTTCCGCAGATCGTGGTCTTTGCGGGATCTACGTTGCGGGACTTGGCGACAAATACCTTTTCCATCATCGCCTTGGAAATACCCATGGCATTGATCGGATACACGGCCTTGTCCGTACTCAGGCAGATCATCCGGCGGACCCCGCATTGCACCGCCGCCTCGGTGGCGTTCTCGGTGCCCAACACATTGGTCTTCACCGCTTCCATCGGGTGGAACTCGCACGACGGCACCTGCTTGAGCGCCGCAGCATGGAACACGAAATCCACACCGCGCATCGCGCCCATGATGCTTGCCGGATCGCGCACATCGCCAATGTAGAACTTCAGCTTGTCAGACGCATAGCGCTTGCGCATGTCGTCCTGTTTTTTCTCGTCGCGGCTGAAGATGCGGATCTCGCGCACGTCGGTCTGCAGGAAACGGCGCAGCACGGCGTTGCCGAAAGAACCTGTGCCGCCGGTGATGAGTAGAACGTTGTTTTCAAACACGGGAAACCCCTGAAGCTGATTTGGTCATCGCAATTGACGACACTCAGTATTGCGGAACGCGCGGATCGGGAGCGCCTGGACCATTTGAGCGTTTGAGTGGCAGTCGGCCAGTAATCCGAATCTCACGCAACTTGTATTCCCACAAACGATAGACGTCACAGCGCAGGCGCGACCACGCATATCCGACCCACCCGGCCTTCCATGCCCCCATGATGAGGTAGTGGTAGAGGAACATGGCTACATAACGGAAGGGGAACTTCATGTAATGCCTTTTGATCCACATCCGTCGCTGCAACTGTGTACCAAAAAGCTTCGGATGGTCTGCCATCTCGGCATTCTGGTAGGCCGCAATGGCTTCTGCAGATGTGTACTTGTTCTGTTTGTCCAACCAATGATCCAGGTCTGGGCTGTCGTGATGCTCCAGATCACCAGAAACATGTCGCATTCTGCCCTCGACAACAGGATGTTCATTGACCGCCACATCGGTGAAGCGACAGCGGCCCGTGCGCCATACCCTGACCAAACTGTGCTTGACAGGCAACGGCCGCGTCATGAACCACAAGCGGCGATCAAAACTGAGTCCGTCGACATCATCTTCTGCGATCGCTGCAGCAATTTCACGTTTGAGCTGATCGGTCAAACGTTCATCAGGGTCCAGCTTCATCGTCCATGGCGCCGTAATTGGCAATCCACTCAGCGCAAAGTTCCACTGATCGCCGAAACCAGAGAATGCACGTTGAACAACATGCACGCCGTTTTGCAGAGCAACTTCAACCGTGCCGTCATTGCTGTAGCTGTCAACAAGAAAGACTTCCTGTGCCCAGCCTTTCAGGTTTTCCAATACAGCGGTCATGTTGTGGGCTTCGTTTAGCGTGATCATGACGACGG
>RCMY010002547.1_pt1 | contig 16472 bp, 14 predicted proteins | sample 2041341 | NCBI WGS metagenome assembly RCMY01 (sample SAMN09708234, study PRJNA481090) | Marine sediment metagenome, whole genome shotgun sequencing project. | reverse complement strand
CGCATGACCAAGAGACGCGGATGATCGACCACAAACGCTATGCTGCCGAAGCGTTTGCCCGTGCCAACCGCCCCGACAAACGCGTCCTTGGTAAACAGGGTGCAAGGATCGGCTTTGTCGCCGCCGGAAAAAACTGGCTTGATCTGGTCCACGCGCTAAGCCTCCTTGGTATTGACGACGAGGCCGCGGGCCACCTTGGGATCACGACCTACAAAGTGGGCCAGGTGTTCCCGATGGATATGCAGTCGTTTCGCGACTGGTCCGAGGGGCTGGAGCTTATCGTTGTGGTCGAGGAAAAGCGCAAACTGATCGAAGTGCAGATCAAAGAAGCGATCTTTGACGACCGCCGGGGCAGGCGCGTGTACGGCTGGCACATGACCCCGCCGGGCGGCGCGCGTACAGAGCTTTTCCAAAGCCACTATTCCCTTGATCCCGTTGATATCGCCGCAAAAATTGGCGACATTCTAATCGAAGAGGGCCGTGGCACCGACGCGATCACGGGCGCGATGCAAACCATTTCCGCCGCGCAGGCCGCTGACAACGCACCGGAATTAGCGTCGCGTCTGCCGTATTTTTGCTCGGGCTGCCCGCACAGCACCTCGACCAAAGTGCCGGAGGGAAGCCGCGCTTACGCCGGCATCGGCTGTCACACGATGGTCTTATGGATGGACCGCGAAACCAACGGCTACACCCACATGGGGGCGGAAGGCGTGAACTGGGTCGGCGAGGGGCCGTTCTCGAAAACCGACCATGTGTTCCAAAATATGGGCGACGGCACCTACAACCACTCCGGGCTTCTCGCCATCCGCGCGGCCTTGGGGTCGGACGTCAACATCACCTACAAATTGCTCTACAATGACGCCGTTGCCCTGACCGGTGGCCAAGTCCTGGACGGTGATCTGACCGCCGACCGTGTGGCCCGCGAACTGGTGGCAATGGGCGTGGAAAACGTCGCTGTTGTATTCGACGAAAAAGAAGAACCAATCCGCGCCGATTTCCCCAAATCTGTCGAATGGCATCCGCGCGAAGATCTCGGGGCGGTTCAGAAAAAATACCGGAAAATCAAAGGCGTGTCGGCCATTCTTTATATCCAGACATGTGCTGCCGAAAAGCGCCGCAAACGCAAACGCGGTGATTTCCCGGACCCCGACAAGCGTGTTTTTATCGACCCTGACATCTGCGAAGGCTGTGGTGATTGCGGGGTGCAATCGAACTGCGTCTCTATCGTGCCGCTTGAAACTGAACTCGGCCGCAAACGCGCGATTGACCAGTCGTCGTGCAACAAAGATTATTCTTGCCTGAACGGGTTTTGCCCGTCGTTTGTCACCGTTGAAGGCGCGAAACTGCGCCGAGACACCACGGCAGAGGTCGACACAAGCACGCTCAGCGACCCCGAACCGCCAAAGATCACCGGGCTGACCCACAACGTCGTCATCACCGGCGTCGGCGGCACCGGCGTCATCACTATCGGAGCCGTTCTTGCGATGGCGGCGCACCTTGATGGCAAAGGTGCAAGCATGATGGAAATGGCGGGTCTTGCGCAAAAGGGCGGCGCGGTTCACATCCACTGCCGCCTTGCAAACGCGCCCGCCGACATCAGCGCGATCCGCGTCGCAACCGGCGAGTGCGACACGCTTATTGGCGGCGATCTGGTCGTCTCGGCCGGGTCCACCACCATCGGCCTGATGACCCCGAACCGCAGCAAGGCCGTGGTGAATGCGCATGAAATTATCACCGGCGCGTTCACCCGCGACACCGAATTCCGCATCCCAAGCGCTGAGCTAACCCTGTCACTTCAGGCCCGCCTGCAAGACAATCTGATGCTGTTTGATGCCACTAAAATGTCAGAGCGCCTTCTTGGAGACGCCATCTACGCCAACATGCTGCTGCTTGGCGCGTCCTGGCAATCGGGCCATCTGCCGCTGCCACGCGCCGCAATAGAGGAGGCCATCGGCATCAACGGCACGGCGGTCGAAGCGAACCTTAGGGCCTTTACTTTGGGCCGCTGGATCGCGGCGAACCCAGATAAAGCCGCAGAGCTTGACACGTCAAAGTCATCAAATAAGCCCAAGACATTACAACAAAAAATTGATTTCCGGGCGGATCACCTTGCGGACTACCAATCGGTGAAACTGGCGAACCGCTACCGCGCCTTTGTCGATGGTATTTCCGACGAGGCGCTGAAAGCCGCCGTCGCTGAGGGCTATCACAAAGTTTTGTCGTACAAGGACGAATATGAGATTGCGCGTCTTTTGCAATCGACCCGCGCCAAGGCAGAAGCGGCTTTTGACGGCGACCTGAAAGTCACCTACAGCCTCGCGCCGCCGTTCCTTTCGGGCAAAACCCCCGATGGTCGCCCGAGAAAACGCAATTTCGGCCCGTGGATCGACCGCCTCTGGCCGCATCTCGCCCGGATGAAGTCCTTGCGCGGCACACCTTTTGACCCCTTCGGCTACAGCAAAGAACGTCGGATGGAGCGCCGCCTGATCCGCGAATACGAACGCGATATCAAAGCGATGTTGAAGACGTCTCCGAAAAACATACAAGCGGCGATCGATCTTGCAAATCTGCCCCTGAAAATAAGGGGCTTTGGACCGGTGAAACAGAAAAATGCGGACGCCGCCGCGGTCGAACGCACCGCACTCATTGCGGCCCTGCAAACCCCACCGCAAAGCGCCAAGGCAGCGTGACATATGGCGCACGCGGCGTCGCGCGATCTCTGGAAAGGTGTCATAAATCTTCGCCATTGCGCGTCGAGGCCGGGTATAGATAAAGAAAATCCGGGCATCGTATGGCCACATTAGAAAAAGACGTCGCACGCGATATTAGTTACGCCTATTCGGCCCAGACACGCGGGGGCCGGGCGGTTATTCGCGCCCTTGAAAACGCCACGGGACGGTTGAACCTCATGCGACGCGCCGCCGGGTATCAGGCAGAGGTCTCGCAAGGCGCGGACTTCTGGCAGGTGATGGTGAAACGCTACGGCCTCAGCCTTGAGATCGTGGGCGGGTCTCTTGCCAATTTGCCAATGGACGGCCCGCTTGTGGTGGTGTCTAATCATCCTTACGGCATCCTTGATGGCCTGATGATGGGCCACATACTTAGTACCGCGCGGCAAGGCGATTTTCGCATTTTGGCCAACGACGTTTTTCGCAAGGCCGAGGACCTCGACCGGGTGATCCTGCCTTTGTCATTCGATGAGACCCGCGACGCGATGGCGTTGAACCTTGAGACGCGCAAAGTGTCGCTTGATTACCTCGCGCAGGGCGGGGCAATCGGCATTTTTCCGGGTGGCACCGTGTCGACATCTGCCAAGCCATTCTCAAAACCGCTCGATCCGGAATGGCGGTCGTTTACGGCCAAGATGATCGCAAAATCCGGCGCTACCGTCGTGCCGATCTACTTTGAGGGCGCCAACTCGCGCCTGTGGCAGATCGCAAGCCACATGCATGCAACCCTGCGGTTGGCGCTGTTGATCAAGGAATTCAAACGCCGCACGGACGAGCCAGTCAAAGTGGTGATCGGAACGCCCATCCCGGCGGACGAGATTGCAAGGCGACGCACCGATGCAAAAGCCATGATGGACTTTTTGCGCGCATCAACCTATGCCCTCTCGCCAGATGGCACCCGCACCCAAGGGTACGGGTTCGAATTTGAGGCGAAACATAAAAAGGACCGAGGCGATGGCGGTCGGCATACTGGATAGCGGACTTGGTGGGCTTACCGTTTACAAAGCGGTCAGCGAACGCTTGCCCGATCTTCCCGTCGTTTATTACGGCGACAACGCGCATACGCCCTACGGCACCCGCGACGCGGACGATATTTTCAACCTGACCACGGTCGGAACACAACGGCTGTTCGATGCGGGGTGCGATCTGGTGATTTTGGCCTGCAACACGGCGTCGGCGGCAGCGTTGCGGCGGATGCAAGACAGCTGGGTGCCGGAAGGCAAACGCGTCCTCGGCGTGTTTGTGCCACTGATCGAAGCGTTGACCGAACGGCAGTGGGGCGACAATTCTCCGCCGCGCGAAGTGTCGGTAAAACACGTCGCTTTGTTCGCCACGCCAGCCACGGTTTCCAGCCGGGCGTTTCAGCGCGAACTGGCGTTCCGGGCCATCGGTGTCGATGTCGAAGCCCAAGCCTGCGGCGGGGTGGTCGATGCGATCGAGGACGGCGATATGATCCTCGCCGAAGCCTTGGTACGCAGCCACGTTGATGCAATGAAGCGCAAGATGCCGGTCCCGGATGCGGCTATTTTAGGCTGTACGCATTACCCGATTGTCGAAAGCATCTTTCAGGACGCGCTTGGACCGGACGTCAAGGTTTACAGCCAGGCGGACCTCGTGGCTGAAAGCCTCGCGGATTATCTTTCGCGACGCCCTGAAATGGTGGGTCCTGGCAAAGTGTCGATGTTCCTGACCACCGGAGATCCCCGCCGTGTCTCTGATCAGGCCACGCGTTTTTTGCGACGACGATGCGATTTCCACGCCGCGTGATTGCAGCGCGGCCCTGCGACCGTTACATCGTCATCAAAGTCTCAAAGGAGCGGGCCAAATGCCCCACAACATCGCCATTCTGGGCGCCAGCGGCTATACCGGAGCCGAACTTGTCCGGCTGATAGCCACCCATCCAAGCTTTCGGATCATGGCACTGTCAGGCGACCGCAAGGCCGGTCAGCCGATGGCGTCGGTTTATCCGCATTTGCGCCAAATGGACTTGCCGGATCTTCAACGGATCGAAGACATCGACTTTTCCGACATTGATCTTGCCTTCTGCGCGCTGCCACATGCAACCTCGCAGGTGTTGATCGCGACTTTGCCGCGCGATTTGAAGGTGGTGGATCTGTCTGCCGACTTCCGCCTGCGCGACCCGGAGGCCTACGCCAAATGGTACGGCAAGCCGCACAGCGCGCCTGAATTGCAAAAAGAAGCGGTCTACGGTCTTACCGAATTTTACCGTGTCGAAATTGCGGAGGCGCGCCTTGTCGCTGGCACCGGATGCAACGCTGCGGCCGGCCAGTTCGCGCTGCGTCCCTTGATCGCGGCGGGAGTTGTCGACCTAGACGACATTGTCATGGACCTCAAAGCCGGAAGCTCGGGTGCGGGGCGGTCGTTGAAAGAGCATCTTTTGGCCTCGGAGATGTCTGAGAACGTCAAAGGGTATTCGGTCGGCGGCACGCATCGGCATCTGGGCGAGTTTGATCAGGAGTTCTCTGCCGTGGCGGGGCGCGATATTCGGGTTCAACTGACACCACATCTGATCCCGGCGACCCGCGGTATTGTCATGACATGTTTTCTTAAGGGCGACGCGGAAACGGCGTTCAAGACACTTTCGGCAGCCTACGCGGACGAGCCGTTCCTTCAGGTTCTGCCATTTGGTGAAATGCCACAGATGAAAGACGTGCGGGCTTCGAACTTTTGCCATATCGGCGTTGCGGGTGACCGCGTTCCGGGGAGGGTGACGGTCATTGCGACCCTTGATAACTTGACCAAAGGGTCTTCGGGGCAAGCAATCCAGAACGCGAATTTGATGCTGGGAGAGGATGAGACGTCCGGTCTCATGGCGGCCCCGGTTTATCCATGATCTTGTGGCGCTGCGGGCTTTGCCCACACCGCGATTGGCGAAGGGCGTCGCCCCTCGCGCTCCCCAGAGTATTTTTGCCAAAAAGAAGATGTGATGAAGGGACTTAAAAAACAGCGCCGGATACAGGTCATCGTGTTGGCGTTTGCCGCGATGGTCGCGTCGTTTGTGGCGTTTTATATCGCGGCACCTGATGCGTTGCAGTTCTTTCGCGCGCCGTCTGAGGTTGCCGCGTCCCCGCCACCACCAAACGAGGTGTTCCGCATCGGTGGGTTGGTTGAAGACGGCACGCTTATCCGCGGGCAGGGCGAGACCATCACTTTTGCCGTGACCGACGGTGGCGCGTCGATCCCCGTGTCCTACACCGGTGTGCTGCCCGATCTGTTTGGCGAAGGCGAGGGCATGGTCGGCACCGGGCGTTATATCGACGGGGTGTTCATCGCGTCTGAAATCCTTGCGCGGCATGACGAAACCTACATGCCGAGCGAGGTCATCGACGCATTGAAAGCACAGGGTGTCTACCAAGAACCGAACGGTTAGTTTCTGACCCGTTAACCCTTTTCCCGGACGTTCTGGCGCGACACTTCTTGCCAGAAAGCACCGGGTTTCATGCCAACAGTCACGTCCATTGCAGATGCCATTCTAAGCCGCGAAGGTGGTTTCGTGAATGACCCGTCCGACCCCGGTGGGGCGACAAATTTCGGCGTTACGATCCATACGATGCGCCGTCTCGGCCTTGATCTGAACGGTGATGGGACCGTCAGTGAGGCGGATGTGCGGCTGCTCACGCGCGGCCAAGCCCGGCGCATTTTCATCGACCATTACTTTACCGCTCCCCGCATCGGGTGGTTGCCCGAACCGCTTCACGCAAGTGTTTTTGACATGAACGTCAATGCAGGCGCCTGGTCAGTGCGGCTTTTGCAGCGACTGTTCACCAAGATGGGGTTCGCGACACGCGACGATGGCAACATCGGGCCGATCACGCGTGACCGCGCGCTGGCGGTTTACAAAGCAGCGCCCGATCATCTTGTGGACGCTTATGGCATCGCGCGGCGCAGCTATTATTACCAACTTGCCGACCGCCGAGCGGCCAGCCGCAAGTACGCGCGCCGCCGTGATGGTGGTAAAGGCGGCTGGATCATCCGCGCCGAGGAATTCATTGATCCGCGTTTTCATTTCAGCGACGCCGACCACATTGCGAGGACAAAATCATGGGACTGATCGGAAGCCTTTTCAGCGTCATTTTCGGTGGCGGGCGCAACGTTGTGACGGAGACTGTTGAGGTGTTTCGCCCCAACGCAGAAGCCGATGCTACGCGCGACGCTGCCCGCTACACCGCGTCACTTGCACAGTTCGCGGCCGAATTTGTCCAGCCAAGGCGCGGTTTTTTTGATCGCTTTATCGACGGTCTGAACCGATTGCCGCGCCCTTTTCTGGCTCTTGGGACGTTGGGGCTTTTCGTAGCCGCCATGTTTGACCCGATCTGGTTTTCTCAACGTATGCAAGGGGTTGCCCTTGTCCCCGAGCCGCTTTGGTGGCTGATGGGGGCGATTGTGTCGTTCTATTTCGGGGCGCGCCACCAAACGAAATCTCAGGAATTCCAAAACGGATTGGCCGCAACAATAGCGCGCGCGCCCGAAGTGGCTGCCAATATCGAACGGCTGGCGCGGCTTGCAGGTCCGAGCGAACCGAATGCGCTTAAATCTGCGCACGACGACAATGCAGCCGTCGCCGAATGGAGGGCGCAGCGTGCCCAATAGTCAGGTTTTTGCTCTTGTCGCTGAACACGGACCTTGGGTCGTGCTGGTGTTCTTTCTTCTTTGGCGCGACGTCCAGAAAGAACAGGCCACGCGCGCTGTTCTCGACAAAAATGCCCATGTTCTGACTGAGATCGCGACCGTCATTCGCGAGCGGATGCCCAGAGCATGACGGCGCTTTTACGCGCCTTGCGCCACCGGCTTCGCTTTGCGTTGCTCGGTCGTGCTTTGTCGATTGCCCTGACGGAAAATGACACGGCGCGCGAAGACCTTGACCGCGCCATACGTGAAACATTGCAGCGATGATCCCGTTTGATGCCCCGCAGTTTTTTGCATTGACGAACGACACTGTGCCCCTAGCGCACGCAGCGATCGTTCTGTTTTGCCTGACAGCCGTTGTCTTATGCCTCACCGTGATCAAGGGCGCAGCCGACCGCTTGCCTAGGTTTTTGCCAGCCTCGCCCACGCTTGCGTTGGGTGCGGCCGTCATCGTCTCATGGTGGTGGGCCAGCCTTATCATGACCAAAGGCACGGCGACGGATGCCGCGCATTTGACGCCGGTGGCAATGTCTGTCGCCCTCGGCCTTGTGATTGTTCAGATCACTATGTGCCTACACAAACAGGACCGGATCATTCCGGATGACGGCCTTATCCTTGGGGCGATCACATTGATGCCGCTGACCGTTCAACTGCTCGTTTAAGGCCACTTTTACCGCGCGCGCTTTAACACTTTCTAAATCACCCCTCACTTACCCGCGACCAAGCGCCCCGGACCCTTGGCGTGCCTGCGCGCGTGGCGTACAGTCCGCCAATGATCATAGAGCTTGGCCACTTCACCCTGATTCTCGCACTTTTCGTCGCCGTCGTGCAAACCGTGATGCCGCTGGTTGGCGCGCAGAAGGGGTGGCGCGGCTGGATGGCCGTCGCTGAACCGGCCGCCACGGTGCAATTCCTGCTTCTTGGCTTCTCATTCGCGGCCCTCACATACGCCTTCGTCTCTTCCGATTTCTCGGTCCGCCTTGTCGCCGCCAACAGCCACACCGCGAAGCCGATGCTTTACAAAGTCACCGGAGTCTGGGGCAATCACGAAGGCTCGATGCTGCTGTGGTGCCTGATCCTTGCCTTTTTCGGAGCGCTTGCGGCACGGTTCGGGGCGAACCTGCCGGATCGTTTGCGCGCCCGCGTCCTTGGCATCCAAGCCTCTGTCGGCGTTGCGTTTTTGACGTTTCTTATATTCACGTCGAACCCGTTTCTGCGTCTTGAATTCCCACCGCTGAACGGCCAAGACCTCAATCCGCTCCTTCAGGATCCGGGTCTCGCGTTCCACCCACCGTTTCTCTACATCGGTTACGTCGGTCTCTCGATGAGCTTCTCCTTCGCCGTCGCGGCCCTGATCGAAGGCCGCGTTGACGCAGCTTGGGGTCGCTGGGTCCGTCCTTGGACGTTGCTGGCGTGGCTCAACCTCACCATCGGCATCGCGCTTGGCTCCTGGTGGGCCTACTACGAGCTTGGCTGGGGCGGTTTCTGGTTCTGGGATCCGGTGGAAAACGCATCCTTTATGCCGTGGCTCATCGCGACTGCACTTTTGCATTCGGCCATCGTTGTCGAGAAACGTGAAGCCCTGAAAAGCTGGACGATCCTGCTTGCCATCCTTGCGTTCGGCTTCTCGCTTATCGGGGCGTTCATCGTGCGCTCGGGCGTTCTTACATCCGTCCACGCCTTTTCCAATGATCCCGAACGCGGCGTGTACCTGTTGATCATCACCGCCATCTTCATGGGCGGAGCCTTGACCCTTTTCGCCGCCCGAGCAGGCCAGCTTCAGGCAAAAGGCGTCTTCAGCCTTGTCAGCCGCGAAAGCGCGCTTGTCGCCAACAACGTCCTTTTGGCCGTCGCGACCTTTGTCGTTTTCCTTGGCACGATCTGGCCGCTGGTCGCGGAAATTATCTGGGACCGCAAACTTTCCGTCGGCCCGCCGTTTTTCGACGCCGCTTTCACGCCCTTCATGTTGGCGCTGGCGGTGATCCTGCCCATCGGTTCGATGCTGCCGTGGAAGCGCGCGAAACTGGCGAAGACCATGCGCACCTTGTGGGTACTCTTCGTCGTCGCCGCGGTTCTTGCCGCCCTGATCTGGACGTTCCAAACCGAGCGCTCGCTCATTGCACCAATCGGCGCGTCCTTGGGCGCATGGTTAATCTTCGGCGCTGCGACTGACCTGTGGCAACGCACCGGGCGCGGCAATGCTGCAAGCAAACTCGGTCGCCTCATCCGTCTGCCACGCGCCGATATGGGCCGCGTCACGGCGCACGCTGGCCTCGGCGTCACCTTCATCGGCATCGCGGCAATGACGGCTTGGCAAATCGAAGACATCCGCGTTGCGACCCCCGGCGAAAGTTTCCGCGTTGGCGCCTACGACGTCACGCTTGTTGATGTCCAACAGCTTCAAGGCCCGAACTACATCTCGACGATGGCAGAAATGCGCGTCGACAAGAACGGGACGGAAGTCACCACGTTGTTCCCCGAAAAGCGCATCTACCCGGTCGCCAATATGCCCACCACCGAAGCCGCCATCGACAACGGCGTGTTCCGCGACCTCTACCTTGTCATCGGCGACCCGCAAGGCAACGGGGGCTGGTCGGTGCGCACGTTCATCAAACCATACGCCAACTGGGTCTGGGCCGGCGCGATCATCATGGCCCTCGGTGGCCTCCTGTCCCTGACCGACCGGCGTTTTCGTGTCGCCGCCGGGGCGCGCAAGGCCGTGACGCCAACAACCGGTGTCGCCGCCGAATGATCCGCGCTGCTTTCTTCACCCTTGCACTGGCGCTTGCGACGCCCGCCATGGCGGTGGAACCCGACGAGATCCTCGCCGATCCCGTCTTGGAAGAACGCGCCCGAGACATGTCGAAAAACCTGCGTTGCCTCGTGTGTCGCAACGAAAGCATCGACGAAAGCAGTGCTGAATTGGCTCGCGACCTGCGCCTTTTGGTGCGCGAACGCCTTGTTGCGGGGGACACCGACGCCGAGACCATCGATTTCATCGTCGCGCGCTACGGCGAATACGTGCTGCTGACGCCGCGCGCCACGGGCTCGACCCTGATCCTTTGGATCGCCGGGCCGGTCATGTTGCTTGCCGCATTGTGGATCGCCGCGACCTATATACGCCGCAGACGTCCCGAAACCACCGCCGACACGCTCTCTTCGGACGAAAAAACCCGCCTCAGCCAACTTCTTGACGACTGACGCCGCGTTTGGCCTTTTCCGAACCGTTTAGTTCACTTATGAGATGAGCAAGCGTTCGAAAGGGAACCCCATGGACTATCAAACCATCCGCGTCAGCGAAACGGACGGCTACGGCGTCATTGCTTTGAACCGTCCGGCGGTTAAAAACGCCTTCAACACCCAGATGCGGGCGGAAATCCTCCATGCTGTGAAGGCTCTGGGCCTGACCATGCGCGTGCTTGTGATCACCGGCACCGGTGATGCGTTTTGCTCGGGGCAAGACCTTGGCGACCGCGCGACCGTGGCCAATACCGACCTCGAACGCACGCTTCGCGATGAATATATGCCGATGATCCGCGCCCTTGTGGACTGCCCGGTTCCGGTCATCGCGGCCGTCAATGGGGCTGCCGCCGGGGCAGGGACCGCGCTTGCGCTGGCCGCCGATGTGATCATCGCCACTGAAAGCGCGATATTCCTGCAAGCCTTCGCCCGCATTGGCCTGATCCCCGACGCTGGTGTGACGCATTTCCTCCCCGCGCAGATCGGCATGGCCCGCGCCATGGGAGCGGCCCTGTTCGCCGAACCCGTCACCGCGCGGCAAGCCGCAGAGTGGGGCATGATCTGGGAAGCCGTGCCGGACACATCCTTCGAGGCCCGCTGGCGCGACCGCGCCGCCAAACTGGCGTCTGGTCCAACGACATCCTACGCTGGCATCAAAGAGGCCTTGCGGGCCAGCGCGGAAAATTCGCTTGAAGACCAACTGCTTCTGGAAGCCAAACTTCAGGGCCGGTGTGGCAAAACACGCGATTTCCGCGAAGGCGTGATGGCCTTTATTGAAAAACGCCCGGCCTCTTTCGAAGGCCGATAGGCACGCTCTGTTGAGCAATTCTTAAGCCCCTAAGGCCCATTCTTTGGCTCTAAGGCGTTAGCAAAACCCTACCTCAGCGAACGGGCGCACCGACGTAATACCGACGTTGCACCGACGTTGCACCGACGTTATTAAAGCTCCAGATGTGTGATAAATTACAGCGCACTAAGGGGTGATCTTAAAGTAAATTCGGCGACCAGATAAATACCGCACCACCGACGCGATCTTGGAACTTCAATGGTGCGTGATGTGCGGGTGAGATCAAAAAAGACGCGGGGTTATGGCGTCAAAATCGTGGGGCAATCTCTTGTAGTCCTACAAAAGACAAAGCCCGCAGGCGCCTGAACCAAAGCCACGCGCCTGCGTCATAGTCGCTGGGTAAACACCGTTTTTAGCGGTCCTCAACTTCCACATAATCTCGGTACGTCGCACCGACGTAAAGCTGACGCGGACGGCCGATCTTCATCTGCGGATCTGCGATCATCTCTTTCCACTGGCTGATCCAGCCAACGGTCCGTGCAACCGCAAAGATCGGCGTGAACATCGACGTCGGAAAGCCCATCGCATCCAGGATAATGCCGGAGTAGAAATCAACATTCGGATAAAGCTTCTTCTCTTTGAAGTACGGATCTTCCATGGCCATCCGCTCAAGTTCTTTGGCGACCTGAAGCGTCGGGTTGTTCTCAATACCGAGAAGCTCAAGCACTTCGTCCGCCGATTGCTTCATCACTTTGGCGCGCGGATCAAAGTTCTTATACACCCGGTGGCCAAAGCCCATCAGACGGAACGGATCATTCTTGTCCTTAGCGCGTGCGATGTATTCTGGGATGCGATCCACAGTGCCAATCTCGCGCAGCATCTCAAGACAGGCTTGGTTCGCGCCGCCATGTGCGGGGCCCCAAAGGCAGGCGATACCGGCGGCAATACATGCAAACGGGTTCGCACCGGACGACGACGCCAAACGCACGGTCGATGTGGAAGCATTTTGTTCATGGTCCGCGTGTAATGTGAATATCCGGTCCATTGCGCGGGACAGAATTGGGTTCACTTCGTAATCTTCTGCTGGCACCGAAAAACACATCCGCAAGAAATTCGACGAATAATCGAGATCATTGCGCGGATATACGAACGGTTGGCCGATCGAGAATTTATACGCCCAAGCGGCAATCGTCGGCATCTTGGCGACCAAACGGATCGTCGCGACTTCGCGCTGCCAGGGGTCGGTAATGTCTGTGCTGTCGTGGTAAAATGCCGACATTGCTCCAACGACACCGGTCATAATCGCCATCGGGTGTGCGTCGCGTCGGAAACCACGATAGAAATAAACCATCTGTTCGTGCAGCATCGTGTGCTGTGTCACAAGAGCCTCAAAATCCTCAAGACGGTCCGCCGTCGGCAAATCGCCATACAAAAGGAGATAGCAAACTTCGAGGAAATGCGACTTCTCGGCCAGTTGATCAATCGGATAGCCACGGTGCAGCAATTCACCTTTGTTGCCGTCGATAAAGGTGATCGTGCTGTCGCAAGCGGCGGTCGACGTGAAGCCGGGGTCGTAAGTGAAGACATCGCCCTGCGCATAAAGTTTGCGGATGTCCAAAACATCCGGGCCCGCGCTGGGAGAGAGAATTGGCAGTTCGATTTCCTTGCCGTCAAAGCTTAGTTTGGCCGTTTTCTTGGTGTCTGCCATGGTCATCCCCGTCGTTTCGGTCCGGTCCAAAGGGCCGGTCGGTTTGTCCGTTGCGTCGCTGCGCAGGATCTGAAGTTCGGACACCGCGCGTATGGCGCAGGTGCCCTGTTTATTTCGCGGCCTCTGTCAGCCGTGCAACCGTTTCGTCGCGGCCAAGAACCAGCATCATATCAAACACACTCGGACTTACCGCTCGACCCGCCAACGCCGCACGAAGCGGACCCGCCAGCTTGCCAAGTTTGAGGTCGTGTGCCTCTGCCAGTGACTGCACGACGCCCTCCAGAGCGTCGCGGTTCCAGCTAGCATTTTGCAGGTGTGGCGTCAATTCACTCAGTATACTACGGGATACTGTATCAAGCAGTTTCGCCGATTTCTCATCCGGCACAATGGGGCGTGCGTTTAGAATAAACGACGCCTTTTCAATAAGTTCCGGGTAAGTGCGAGCGCGATCTTTAAGGCAATACATGGCGCGTGACAAATCACCACTTTGGGCATCCGTCAACTTTTGTTGACCCGACGCCGTCAGATATCCGCCGATCTCTGCTACGAGTGCAGCATCGTCCATCACCGCGATGTGCTGCCCGGAAAGGTTCGCCAGTTTCTTGGTGTCGAACCGGGCGGGGGCCTTGCCAATTCCGTCCAGCTCAAACCAGGCAAGGGCTTGCTCGGTCGAGAAGAACTCGTCGTCGCCGTGACCCCAGCCGAGCCGCGTAAGGTAATTGCGCATCCCCGCCGACGGATAGCCATCCGCCTGCCAATCCTCGACCCCCAATGCGCCGTGACGCTTGGACAATTTCTTTCCGTCCTCGCCGTGAATAAGCGGGATATGCGCCCAGATTGGCACGTCCCAATCCATCGCCGCGTAGACCAGCATCTGCCGCGCGGCGTTGTTCAAATGATCGTCGCCGCGGATCACATGAGTGACGCCCATGTCGTGGTCATCGACGACCACGGCCAGCATATAGACCGGTGTTCCGTCGGATCTGAGCACGATCATGTCGTCCAGCTGATCGTTGCGGATCGTCACATCGCCCTGCACTTTATCGGCGATCACCGTCACACCCTCGCGGGGGGCCTTCACGCGGATTGCAAACGGCGCTTTCGGGTGATCGGCCTCTGCCACGTCGCGCCAAGGCGAGCGAAACAGCGTCGACGTGCCCGCAGCCTTCGCCGCTTCGCGAAACGCCGCAATCTCGTCTTGGGTCGAAAAGCACTTATACGCCGCGCCTTTGGACAGCATTTCAAGGGCCACCTCAGCATGCCGCGCCGCTCCGTCGAACTGGCTGACAGCCTCGCCGTCCCAATCCAAACCAAGCCACTTCAGACCACGAAAGATCGCCTCCGTCGCGTCAGGTGTCGAACGCACGCGGTCCGTATCTTCGATCCGAAGCAGGAACTTGCCGCCGCGTCCGCGTGCAAAAAGCCAATTAAACAAGGCCGTCCGCGCGCCCCCAATATGTAGATACCCCGTCGGAGACGGCGCGAAACGGGTCACAACGGGGCGTTCGGTCATTGGGCAGGCCTTTGATATTAAGCTTATGGAAACCATGTCTAAGGTAGCGTCGCGGATGTGTAGTCAACCCAAGTTGGGGAGACAAGGGCGCGGCCAAAGATGTTTGTTTCCAAACTGATCGACCAGCAGCGCGGCCACCTGTTTCCGTGGGCGCCGGTGATGCTTGGCATCGGGATCGGAGTGTATTTCGGAGTTAAAACCGAACCCTCGTCAGGCCTACTTTGGGCGCTGCTTGCCGGCGCGTTGGCCTTGGCATTCATTGCGCGCCACTTTGGCTCTGGGTTGCAGGTTTTGAGCGTCGCGGCGATCCTCATCGCCCTTGGCTTCACGCTTGCCGCATACCGCGCCCACGATATCGCCGCGCCAAAGCTTACTTTTCGCTACTACGGCGCCATCGAAGGGCGCATCATCAACATCGACCGTTCGCAATCTGACGCGGTGCGACTTACGCTGGATCAGGTCGTTTTATACAACGTTCGCCCCGCGCGCACTCCCGGCAAGGTGCGGGTCTCGCTCCACGGCCAACAGGGTTACCTAGCGCCGGACGTCGGCCAAGTTGTTGTGTTAACGGGGCATTTGTCCCCACCGGGAGGTCCGGTTGAACCCGGCGGTTTCGACTTTCAACGTCAGGCCTGGTTCAAAGGCCTCGGCGCGGTTGGATATACACGCACTCCGGTCCTTTTATGGCAGGCCTATCGTCCGGGAGGGTTTCGCCTTCAAGTCACGCGCCTACGCCTCAAAATGTCGGCCGCCGTACAAGCGGCCCTGCCGGGACGCGCTGGCGCCTTTGCCGCCGCCATCACCACGGGAGACCGGTCCGGTATGGACCGCGAAACACTCGACAATTTGCGCGCCTCAAACCTTGCGCACCTCTTGGCCATTTCGGGTCTGCACATGGGGCTGCTAACGGGTTTCGTGTTTGCCGCCGCGCGCTATGGACTTGCGATGATCCCGGCCTTTGCCTTGCGCGCCCCGGTCAAGAAAATCGGGGCGGTTGCTGGCCTTATCGCGGGCGCTGCGTACCTGTTGCTTTCGGGCGGCAACGTCGCAACCGAGCGCGCCTACATCATGGTCGCGGCGATGCTATTGGCGATTCTTGCCGACCGGCGCGCGGTCACGATCCGTGCTGTGGCACTTGCCGCGTTGATCGTGCTGACGTTGCGGCCGGAAACATTGCTGGGTCCGGGATTTCAGATGTCGTTCTCAGCCACCATCGCCTTGGTCGCGGCATTCGGTTGGATGCGGGATCACGATTGGTCGCAGTCGCGTTGGCCTTGGCCATTGCGCGTCGTTGTCGGTGTCGCGTTGTCGTCGGCCGTTGCGGGCTTTGCAACTGCGCCCATTGCGGCGGTACATTTCAATCAAATCCCGCACTTTGGGCTTGTTGCCAACATCCTCTCGGTCCCGTTAATGGGCGCGATCATTATCCCCGGCGCCGTGCTTGCCGCTTTACTTTGGCCGATTGGATTTCACTGGGTGGGCCTTCAGATCATGGAACCCGCAATCTTGTGGATCCTCAATGTCGCGGATTATGTCGCCCATATCCCAGGGTCGCTTAGTCACATTTGGTCTCCGGTTCCGATTGTCCTGCCGACGTTCTGCCTCGGATTTCTCTGGCTTGTGCTTTGGCAGGGCCGCACCCGAGTGCTGGCCGTACTTCCAATCCTTACATCCGTTATCCTTTGGAGCACGAGCCCGCGTCCCGACCTTCTGGTTAATGAAACCGGAAGCCTCGTTGGGCTATTGACGCCCGAGGGACGTCATTTGTCGAAATCGCGCGGCAATAGCTTTGCGGCCATGAGTTGGCTTGAAAACGACGGCGACCCGGTCGATCAGGTCGCGGCATTC
>RCMY010004375.1_pt1 | contig 16474 bp, 16 predicted proteins | sample 2041341 | NCBI WGS metagenome assembly RCMY01 (sample SAMN09708234, study PRJNA481090) | Marine sediment metagenome, whole genome shotgun sequencing project. | reverse complement strand
CGGTGTTCTCAGCCCCGCCATTCCGGCTCAAGGAGTGGCGAAACTTCGGCCTTGCGACTGGCGCGTCTGGCCGCCAATCTGCACAACGGCATTATTCAGCAGACTCCTAGGTCGGGGGGCTTGGCGTTAGGTGCCTATCATTTGGGCCGTGCTTGCTGAACTTGTGCTGACTCCTGGCTTGATCCTTTCGATGTGGGCAGGCGGGATGGCTATCGGAGTTGCCTTCGTGGCCCGCTGGAAGATCGTCGGCCCAGGGTTCTTCTGGGTCGCCGGGGCAACCGTGCTGCTCGTCGGCGGATGGACAGTCCCGAATGGAGGCGTCGGTACCTGGCTGGGCGCGATCGGCACCTTGGTTGGCCTGGCTGCCGCCCGGCATCCCGGCTTGGCGGCGATTGCCTTCGGATTATCGGGAGTCGGATTCGTGTTTGAAGCGTCAACCTACGGGAGCGTGCTTGTCGCCGTCTCCGGTGCGATTGCACTCGGTGGGGTGACAGACGAAATGTTGCTGGGGCATTGGTACCTGGTCGACCCGAAGCTGCCCCGTTGGGCACTGCAACGCCTCGACCTGGTCGCCGGAGTTGCGCTTGTGGCCGATGCCGCATTGTTAATCGTGGGAGGAGCCGGACTGGATTCAGTGGTGGGATGGGCTTTTGTCGGCCTGGCTGCCATGAGCGTGCTCCTCATGGTCGGCGTTTGGTTTTCACTCAAGGAACCGGCCTACGCCGGGGTGATGGCCGCAACCGGATTGTCATATTTGGCGGTGCTCACCGCGCTCGGTGCCGCAGTGGCTGGCCGCTCGCTTATCGGTGATGCGGCCAATCAACTGGCGGCGAGTATTCTCGGCTCGTGAAGGTTTACACACGGACAGGTGACGACGGTACGACCGGCCTCTTCTACGGCGGACGCGTATCAAAAGCCGACCTCGGTCCCGAAGCCTATGGCACCGTGGACGAGGCCGTGTCGGCCCTCGGGCTGGCCAGGGCCCACGCCACTGGTGAGCTGAACGAGGAAATACTTTCGTTGCAACGCCAGCTCTTCGTGGTGGCAGCTGAACTCGCCACCGACCCGGCAAATCGTCACAAACTGGTGCCGGGCGTAAGCCTGACTACCAATCAGATGATTCTCGATCTGGAAGCGGCCCTCGACCGATTGATCGCCGATATCGGGGCCCCCGATGGGTTCATGGTGCCTGGTGAAGCTCCGCTGTCAGCCCACCTCGACCTAGCCAGAGCGATCATTCGTCGAGCAGAACGACGTTGCGTCGCCTACGCCGATGCCGGCCAGTTAGAAGGATCGTTCGTCGTTCCTTATGTCAACCGACTCGCCGACTATGTCTTCATGCTCGTACGTGCCTCAGAGGCTAATTGGCAACCATCAAAACAGGAGAGAAAGTGACCCTTACGATTGCTGCGACCACGGAACCGGGAATGGTTCACGCCATCGGTGTCTACGAAGGCAACGAAGTATCGACCGATCCTGAGGTTTTTGATCGACTCGGCACAGGCCAACTCGCACTACTTGCTGCTGCGGGTTTCACTGGCAAGCTGTCCCAGGTAACCGCCGTCTCTGAGGGCGAACAAGTTGTCTATGTGGTCGGACTCGGCGCCGAGCTGGATCACGAACGCTTGCGCGAAGCAGCTGGATGGCTTGCCCGCTCTGTAGGGCGTGTTCCGGAGTTGACGACCTCGCTCCACCGTGTAGATCTCGACGGAGCGGCCCAGGCAGTGGCTGAGGGGTTTCTACTCGGCCAATACGATTTCACCGAGTACCACGCCTCCGATATTCCGGGCACCGGTGCGCTCCTAATGGTCGGTGAGGTGGCTGACGCAGAGCTCGACCGGGCGCGCTCAATCGCTACGACTGTCAGTTGGGCCCGCGATCTCGTTAATCGGCCGCCTCGCGACAAATCTCCGCAGTTGATCGTTGAAGCCTTCGAAACGCTGGTCGGCGATTTGCCGATCGACATCACAATCTGGGACGTCGACGATCTCATCAGGGAGCGGTGTGGCGGCTTGCTGGGTGTGAATGCCGGATCCACCGCGCCCGCCAGGATGGTCATCGCCGAATACAACCCCGAGAGCTACACCCAAACCCTGGCGGTGGTTGGCAAAGGGATCGTGTTCGATTCGGGCGGCCTGAACATCAAGACGTACGAGTTTATGAAGACGATGAAGTCGGACATGGCCGGCGCCGCCGCCACACTGGCCGGGCTGGTGGCCATTGCTCAGGCGAAGATCGCTACCCGGGTTCGGATCTATGTTCCACTGACGGAGAACATGCCGGGCGGGGCGGCGAATCGGCCAGGAGACGTGCTTACCGCCCGCAACGGTAAAACGATGGAAGTACTCAACACCGATGCGGAGGGCCGGCTGGTCCTGGCGGATGGCCTGTCATTGGCTGCCGAATCCAACCCGGATCTCATCGTTGATCTGGCGACATTGACCGGCGCCGCCCATGTCGCGCTCGGCTCTTCGTACGCCGGTTTGTGGACCAACCTGGACGCCGCCGGGCAGCTAGTCGAGGCGGCTGCGGCGCAGGCGGGCGAACGAGTCTGGACGATGCCGCTTCCCGCTGACTACCGAAAAGCTATCGACTCTGAGGTGGCTGATATGAAGAACACCGGAGATCGGTATGGGGGAGCCATTCACGCGGCACTCTTCCTCGCCGAATTCGCTGGCGACGGCCCCTGGGTCCACCTTGACATCGCCGGGCCGGCCTGGGGTCACGAAAAAGGCGGCTATCTGCCTATCGGGGGAACCGGCTTCGGAGTGCGCACCCTCGTGGCGTTGGCATCGATGATGATCGACCCGAACCCCGAGACGTAAGTAAGATATTGCCTTATGCGTAGGAGATTCCTTCTCTCCACGGCCGCAGCCGACCTTTCTGCGCTCTTTCTCGCCCTAGTGGCCGCCTCGTATGTGACCTTCCGGGTAGCTCCCTGGCAGGTTCAACTCAGTGGGGGCCGGTCGATCATGCCACTGGCCGGATTGTTCGTTGTCGGCTCTTTAGTCGGCTCGTTCATTTCGGCGCGTATGTGGGCGGCAAGCGCTCCTCGTCCGAGTTATGGCCGGGGTGTGGCGATCGTGGTGTTCGGGGTGGCGTTCACGGCCCTGGCGGTGATTGGCAGTGCCACCTACTTGTCTCGAACGTTCTTTGCAGTCACCGCAGTCGCCTGGCTGGCGGGCGGGATTGCCCAGCGGGCGATTCGGCGCCGCCGACCTTGGACGGAGGCGATGCTGGTGATCACGAACGAAAAAGGCCTGATCGATGACCTCCGGAATGCCGAACACACCGAGGTTTTAGGCCTCGTTGATCCATCCTCTGCCGGTGAACTCGACCCTCCGGCGCCCGGCGCCACGGTGGTTGTCGACTTGCGGGCGGTGTTATCGGACCGCATGGCTCAGTTTGTTTCATCAGTAGCCCTGGCAGGGATTCCGGTCCGAGCGCTCAGCTCGGTCTACGAAGAACACACCGGACGTATGCCCCTTGTGCACCTGGCCGAAGGGTGGGAGTTGTCGACGCCTGTCACGAAGACGGCTCCTTACATCGGAGGCAAGTTCGTTTTCGATGTACTGGCCGTCGTCCTGTCAGCGCCGCTGGCGATACCGCTCGGTGCCTTGATTGCCCTGGCGATTCGGATTGATTCATCTGGCCCTGTCATCTTCCGCCAAGTTCGGACCGGACGGAATGGGGAACCATTCACCTTGTACAAGTTCCGGACAATGGTGCTCGACGCTGAAGCGGCTGGGCCGCAGTTCGCTTCGAAGGAGGATCCACGCCTTACGCGAGTGGGTCGGTTCCTACGTCGATTCCGGGTCGACGAGTTACCGCAGCTGTTCAACGTCCTCAGGGGTGATTTATCCCTGGTTGGTCCTCGGCCTGAACAGGTCACGTTTACCGAGCGGTTTGCGCGTGAGATTCCGTTCTACGAGCAACGGCACCTGGTCCGACCTGGCGTGACCGGCTGGGCTCAGGTCAATTACGGGTACGCGGACGATCAAGCTGAGGCAGTCGACAAGCTCACGTATGACCTCTATTACGTGAAGCACATGTCCCCGTGGCTAGATCTGCACGTACTAGGCCAGAGTGTGTGGACAGTTCTTTCCGGCTTCGGAGCCCGCTGAACGTCTGGGAGTTATCGGACCAGGCAGGTTTCGTCGTAGTCGACGATTGCCGGTAGGGAAGGTCCGCATGACGGACAGTCGGCGTCTTTGCTGATGCGCAGTTGAAACGTCTCTTGGGATAGCGCATCGTATGTGAGAAGTCGGCCTCGGAGTGGCACACCGATACCGAGGAGCAGCTTGATCGCTTCGGTCGCCTGGAGGCATCCGATGACGCCTGGCAGGACCCCGAGAACACCGGCATCCTGGCAGTTGAGTGCCAGCTCGGGAGGCGGCGGCTGAGGGAACAGGCATCGGTAGCAGGCCCCATCATTGGGATCGAACACAGCCACCTGGCCCTCGAAGCGGAAAATGGAGCCGTGGACCACAGGGATGCCGAGGTGCTGAGCGACATCGTTGATGAGATACCTGGTGGGAAAGTTGTCCGCTCCGTCAACGATCACATCATATCCGGCCAGCAGCTCAACGGCGTTGGCGGCCACAATGTTCACAGGATGACTATCGACCGTGACATCGGGGTTGAGGTTGGCGATCGTGCGCTCGGCCGAGTCGGCTTTTGACTGACCAATCCGGTCGGTTCCATGAATGATCTGGCGCTGCAGATTGGAAACATCCACCCGATCGGGGTCGAAGATGCCGATGGTTCCGACCCCCGCAGCAGCCAGATACATTGCAGCAGGCGATCCGAGACCGCCCGCACCGACGATGGCCACCCGTGAATTGAGAAGTTTCTGTTGGCCCGCCAGGCCCACCTCAGGAAGGGCGATGTGACGGCTGTAACGGGCCATGCTCGGTATAGACATCGTGGCAGGAATTGCCCACGGCTGGCCAGCTGCCTGCCAGGCCGCAAACCCGCCTGCCAGGCTTCGCACGTCCGCAAACCCCATCGAGTGAAGGGTGGCAGCGGCGAGAAGTGACCGCTCGCCGATTGCACAGAAAGTCACGATCGGCTCATCGTGGGAGAGGTGACCGACTTCGGACTCAAGCACGCCGCGCGGGATAGTGAGGGCGCCGTCGATGGTCCCGAGCGCGATTTCGTTGGGTTCCCGAACGTCGATCAGAACGGCTTCGCCAACTGCGAGGTCGGCTGGCATCACCTCTCGTACGCTCCGACGGGCATCAGCGAGCATTTGCTTGAAGTCCACGGGATCATGGTAGGCCGATTTGCCGTTTTTGGGGTGGGGCTAGGATTATGTGATGGTCGTTCCAGGACTCACACCCTCTATCGAATTTGCTCTACTCGCCGACGGAGTTCAAGCTATGGGTGGCAAGTTGTTCGTTCTCGGCGGTGGATGGGACACGATCTGGGTTAGGTCATTCCCGGCTAGGCATCACACGATGGGGATCGGAACCCGAATCAGGGTCCCGTGGTCGTCAGAGTCCCAAACGTTCGAGTTGACTGTGCAGCTGGTCGACGAGGATGGCCAGCCGATCTTCGACACTATTCGCCACTCGCTGACTGCCGCTCCGCCCAAGGGTGTCCCTGATGGGCTCGAGCATGGCGTTGTGCGAGCGTTCACATTCAACAACGTGCCGTTTCAAAAGCCCGGTGAATATTCGTTTGTTATGGCGATCGATGATGTGGAGACTGGCCGGTTGCGGTTTTCGGTCAGGGAGCGGCGGACGGAGTCCACCTGATGGACACGGAGTTGACCTGATGGACACGGAGTCCACCTGATGGAATCGATGCGGATGTTCCCGCTTGGAAGTCCGCTCATTCCGTTCGCGATGCTATCCCTGCGCATCTTTGAGCCTCGATACCTGCAAATGATCGGTGAATGTGTTGATCAGAAGGCGCCATTTGGGGTCGTTCTGATCGAGAGAGGTTTTGAGGTCGGTGGCGGCGACGTTCGATCCACGATCGGCACGGTGGCTCAAATCGTTGACGTCTCCGACCTGCCGAACAACGAAATCGCCATGGTCGCGGTGGGCGTAGAACGAGTCGAGGTCGTCGACTGGCTGCCGGATGATCCTTACCCGATCGCCCTGGTCGAGCGGTTGGGGGAGGATGCGTCCCCAGCAGCAGCTGGTCGCGTGAACGAAATCGATCAGAAACTGCGATCAGTTTTGGCGTTGGTGTCCGAAGCTGGCATCGATACCGGCCCCCTCGACTACGAGTTGTCTGGCCAGCCCGAAGTGGCCTGCCATCAGCTATGTGCACTCGCCCCAGTCGGGCCCTTCGACGGCCAACGCCTGCTGGCTTCGCCGTCGGTTGATGAACGACTCGATTTGTTGTCAACGCTGCTCGACGACCAGCGAGACTTCCTCTTGGCTCAGCTCGGTGGCACCTGACGTTTCTTTAGTTCGATCCCCATGCGTAGAAGAAGCCATCTCGGGAGCCGACGAAGATCTGCCCGTTGAAGACGGTCGGGGTGGACTCGATGCAGCCAGATCCGAGAGGCTGTTCCCAGAGTTGTTGCGGCGCGAACGGGTCTTGCACGTCGTAGGCCCGGAGCGCGCCGCCGGCATCACAGTTCACGGCGACGAGGAGAGTTCGATCGATGAGGATCGGTGACGACCATGCGTGCCAACCAATATTTTCACGCCATCTGACCTCACCGGTGGCCGTATCGATGGCGAGGAGTTCACCCGGGTGGGTACTGGCGTAGAGCACTCCGTCTCCGAGCGCCGGGGTTGACCACAGGCCACCGTCGCCTCCATCTACCCCGGGAACCTTCACCGACCACTCGATAGGGTCTCCGTCGGTGAACGGGTTGAGCTTCACGATCTGACCAACGTCGTCGGCTCGGCCAAGGAATCGTTCTAGCTCGGCGCTGATGTAGACGAACCCGTCATCATCGACAATCGGGGTGGCGTCGATGTCGTCGCCTGCCCAGAAGTCAAACACGATGGGGGCTTCACCCTCGCGGATCCGACTGAGATCGATCCCGACCACCCGACCCCCGGAGTTGGTGAAGTAGGCGCGTTGATTGTGGATGGCGATGGAGCTTTCGATTGAGGCGTTGGAATCTCCCACCGCGTTGATCAGCTCCTGGTTCCAGCCGGGAACTTTGGCAAGAATCGTCGGCGCCACCGCCACCCGACCGGCGTCGTACGTGCGGTTGAGTTCGATGGCGAAGAAAAAGCCGTTTTCGCCGCCTTCGTACATGATTCCGTCGACAATCGACGGATTCGAGTCCCAGTCGTTGTTCCAGATGCCCGGATGATCGGCCGAGTCAAGGCTCCAGATTTCGTAGGGAACGTCGGTATCGAGTCCCAGGATTCGTAGCTTGTTGTCGCGGCTCCCGAAGTACAGAAGCGGAAAACCGTCGGGATCGAGGGTTACCGACCCTTTGATCAAATCCCCGGTAACAAAAGGCGGGCGGGTGTCGAGACCGGTTTGGGCGTCGACGAAGTGAACGGCCCGGTCGTAGGCGCCGAAAATGACTTCGGTTGTGCCGTCAGGGCGTTGCCAGACGACCGGTTGCCCGGTCCATCCCGTTCCGCACCATTGGCGCGTCTCGGAGCCGACCGATGAGCTCGAGCACATGGCCGTATCCGGATAACGCCACAAGATCTCGGGCCTATCGGGGATGGGCCCCGAGCCGTAGTAGTTGCGTTGTGGGTTCCCCCGAAACTGGAGTACGCCGTTGACCGAACCCCACGGTTGTCCGACCGAAACCGACGGCACAGTCGTGGTGGTAGTCGTCGTTGGAAGTGGCGCAGCCGTTGTTGCCGTTAGGGCTGGTTGTTCTTCGACCGTGGTGGTCGACCTGTCGGGGTACGGATCACCAAGGAAATCGCAGGCACCGATGAGGAGCAGGACTAGACAAAACGAGGTCCACCGCATCGGGGCAAGTTAGCCGGGGGTTGTTTGATTTGTGGGTTTCTCGCCTAACCTGCCCGTCATGGGTGCAACGATGCGAAGCCGGGTGGACTCGTCCGTACCGGTTCGGTTCTTTCGCCGCTTGGGAGCTGCCGGGCCGTCAGTGCTAGCGGCGGCAATCGCCTACAACCTTTTTTTTGCCCTCGTGCCGGCCCTGGCTTCAGTGGTGGTGGCTGCTTCAGTTTTCGGGCGGTCCGATCAGGTGCTCGAGGAGAGTCTCGCCACCCTCAGTCGGGTCGCTCCATCCGAGACGGTGGTCTTTATCGGCCGGGTCCTCGAAGATGTCGCAGGGTCGGTAAATCGGGCGCAAGACGTGGTCATCGTCGCCACCGGCATCGTCGCTTTGTGGCTTGGATCCCGAGGGATTCACACGATTCAGGAAGTCCTGGCCCGAATCGCCGAGGTCGAAGAACGACGACCGTGGATTATTGCCAAGCTGATTTCGGTGCTCCTCACGGCAGGGATCGCCGTCACCCTCGTCGTTTCCTCGTTGTTGGTGGTGGCTGGCGCGACAGTAGCCGAGCGCCTCGATGCAGCCGTGGGGGGTGACTGGCCAGTTGAGGTATGGAATTTGGCGTCTGTTCCCGTTGCTGCCTTCTGCTTTTTCTTGTTTCTGGCGGCGCTGTACCGGTGGGGTCCACCACAACGATTTCCCCGAATGTGGCTGGCCTCGCTGCTGTCGACGATCGGGATTGTTGTCGCCTCCCTCGGATTTCGGTTCTATCTCGACCAGGCCGGCGCATCCGGTGCCACAACACTGGCGATCTTTGGCGCTGTGGCCGTCATGCTGCTCTGGCTGTACGTGATTGCCTACGTAATCATTGTTTCTGGGTCAATCGCAGCCAGCGTGGCTCGTCGGGCCGCCCGTCGAGCTGGCGACCTGGCTACGGCCGCATCGGAGTTGGCGTTGGCAGATGATTGACCCAGGGACGCGACGCGGGCTGCGTCTTTTGTTCTCCTTGCTTGGCAGCTACCGGCGAGAAGCTGTTCTGTCGACGGTTTCGGCCCTCGTGTGGATGGTGATGGTCGTCGTCGGGCCTTACCTGACCAAGGTCGTGATCGACCGCGCAATTGATGGTGGTCGGCGTGATCTCCTGTTGCCGCTGGTTGGAGCGGTCCTGGCCGCCGGCGTTATCAAAGCCCTCGGTGTTGGCGGGCGTCGCTATTTTGCCTTTTTGCTGTCATATCGTGCCGAGACGGATCTCCGGAATCGGATTTTTGAGCATATCCAGCGGCTCGAGTTCAACTATCACGACGAGACCCCAACCGGCGAACTGATGTCGCGTTCGTCGAGTGACCTTTCCCAGGTCAGGCTCGTTTACGCGATGTTGCCGATCACGATCGCCAATGTGGTGATGTTCGCCGTCGTGGTTGCCGTGATGGTGGCGATTGATCCGACCCTGGGAGCGATCGTATCGCTGGCGGTCCCGCTGCTGCTTTACGTGGCCAACACCTACGCCCGACGGGTCATACACATTGCCACCGATGTACAACAGAAGCTTGCGGACAACACGGCTGTTATTGCCGAAGCCATAGGCGGAATCCGGGTCGTCAAGTCCTACGGGCAGGAAGCCCAGGAGACGGCCAAAGTTCACCTGGCCGCGATCGGGATCTATGAACGATCCATGGAGCTCATCAAGAACCGGGCGATATTTATCCCACTATTCGAACTCGTCGCCCCGATCGCCACTGCGTTCATCCTGGCGATGGGTGGATTGCGGGTCATTGAAGGTGCCATGACACCGGGCGAGTTCTACCAGTTTGCCGAATACATGGTGATTTTGAACTTCCCGCTCCGCTTGACCGGGTGGTTTTTTGCTGAAATCCCACGTGCGTCAGCCGCCGGAGGACGGGTACTGGACCTCCTCAAGACCGCCCCAGAAATCGCCGACCCGACTGACCCGGTTGACCTTCCTCCCGGCCCGGGCGATGTTCGCTTCTCGGGTGTGAACTTTCAGTATCCGGACGGTCCAGCGGTCCTCGACGGGTTCGACCTGCATGTACCGGGTGGCCGTTCGATCGCCTTGGTCGGGGCTACCGGATCGGGAAAGTCCACTGTTGCCTACCTCCTGGCCCGTTTCTATGACGTCTCCAGCGGCACCGTTTGCCTCGATGGGGTAGATGTACGCTCGGTCCGACTGAGCGAGCTGCGCAATGAAGTTGCTGTTGTGTTCGAAGAAACATTCCTCTTCTCAGCCTCGATCCGTGACAACATCTCGTTTGGAAATCCAGATGCAACCGACGACCAGGTTCGGCTGGCGGCTCGCCTTGCTCAGGCACATGGCTTCATCTCGGAGACGGCCGACGGCTATGAGTCGATGATTGGAGAACGCGGATATTCCCTGTCGGGGGGGCAGCGTCAGCGGATAGCGCTGGCTAGAGCCGTCTTGCGTGATCCCCGGGTTCTCATTCTCGACGATGCGACCTCATCGGTGGATGCGGTCACAGAAGACGAGATCCGCGACGCGCTCAAAACGGTCATGGCGGGACGCACAACGATCATCATTGCTCACCGGCCGTCGACTCTCGCTCTGGCGGATGAGGTCATCTTCATCGAAGAGGGAAAAGTCGTCGCGGCTGGTTCACATGCCGACTTGCTTGAACGGGTACCCCGCTACTCGGCGATCCTTGCCAGTTCCGAGGTGGGCTGATGTACGCTCGCTTCGGAGCAGGTGAAGGTCGGACCGAGGGCACCTGGGAGCTGCTGCGTAAAGCCGCCTCATATGGCAAGGGTCTTGGATGGCTAGCCCTCGGGGCATTGCTGGCCACGATCATTGCCACCGTGGCGCGCCTTGCTGGTCCGGCGCTTGTGCGTCAGGGGCTAGACGCGGTCGGGATTGCCGACCGGCAGGCCTTGTTTCGAGCTGTCGGGTGGTTTGTCGTCGCGCTCGTCCTCCAGTACTTCAGCCAGGCGATCTCGCAGTACTGGGTGTCCGGGGTGGGGGAGCGGTATCTCGCTGACCTACGGGTCCGAGCCTTCCGGCATCTCATCGACCTCGACGTTGACTTCTTCTCGCGTTCCAAGGCTGGCGTGCTCGTCAGTCGCCTCACGTCGGACATCGAAGCGCTGACCCAATTCGTAAAAGAAGGCGCCATCAACGTGGTGACCTCGGTCCTGACGGTTATCGGTGTGACTATCGCGATGTTCCTGATTGACACGTCTCTGGCGCTGGCGGTGCTCGCCTTGATGCCGATTCTGCTTGCCATATCGGTCGTGTTCCGTATTTATGCCGACCGCGCCTATGAGCAGGTTCGAGAACACATCGGGCGGGTGCTCGGAGCGATTCAGGAAGGCATCTCGGGCGTTCGGGTCGTTCAGGCATATACCCAGGAGCAACGCCAGCGGATCGAATTCGGTCGGGTCAACGAACGATATTTCGACGCCAACATCGCCGCAGCCAAGGCTATCTCTACCTACTTCCCGGCAGTCGACTTTCTGAGAACGGCTGGCCTGGCATTGATTCTCGTGGTCGGCGGCAACCGGGTCCTCGACGGTGACATGAGTTTCGGTGCGCTGGTGGCGTTCCTGCTTTACCTGAACTGGTTTTTTGAGCCGATCGTGCAGATCTCGAACCTGTACAACCTTCTGCAAGCGGCACTTGCTGCGCTGTCCAAGCTGCTCGGCATTCTCGACCGAGAGCCAGCGGTGCCAGAACCAATCAATCCCATCGCGCTCCGAACGGTTGAAGGGAAGGTCACGTTTGATTCGGTCAGTTTTGCGTACGATCCCGCCGTCCCGATCCTGCACAACATCGACCTAGAGATCGCGGCCGGTGAGCGAGTGGCGATCGTTGGAGAAACCGGATCCGGGAAATCTACGCTCGCCAAGTTGGCTGTCCGGTTCTACGACCCGCTCGATGGGACCATTCGGCTAGATGACGTCGAACTAACTTCGATCGGTTTTGACGATCTCAGGCGTGGTGTTTCCCTGGTGCCGCAGGAGGGCTTCTTGTTTGCTGGGACTCTGAGAGACAACATCCGGTACGCCCAGCCTGAGGCAACCGACGATGCGATTTGGACGGTGTGCGCCACGTTGGGCATCGCCGATTGGGTCGGAAGTCTGCCAGATCAGCTCGACACCGAGGTACGTGAACGGGGATCCCGTTTCTCGTCGGGTGAGCGTCAGTTGGTGGCCCTGGCCAGGGCGTTGCTCGCCGGTCCGAGTGTCATTGTTCTGGATGAGGCAACCTCCAACCTGAAGGTGTGGTCGAGGCGGCGCTGGCGACATTGCTCGAAGGGCGCACGGCGATTGTCATTGCCCACCGGCTCGCCACGGCTCAACGGGCTGACCGGGTCGTCGTAATGGATGACGGTCACATCGTCGAAGTTGGTCACCACAGCGAGCTGGTCGCGGCCGGTGGGGTGTACGCCCAGTTGAGTGCAGTGTGGGAAGCCGCCCACGGCAACGGTGAAGACTGATCGACCTCCGATACCTGCGCATTCAAGATTTTTGAACCAACACCGATAAAACCACGGTAAGTGAAGTTATGCCAGGTTTCGGTGTAACACGACGGGCGTTGGTGGCACTTAACCGGTGACACCTAAGGGAGTAAACAACGATGCTAAAAAAGGTTTTGACAGGGGCTGTGGCCATGTCGGTGTTGATGGCAGGCGCACTGCCCGCCTTCGCCGAAGGAGATGACGAAGGGCCAGTCAAGGTCTACGACGAGGAAAATCACATCCTCATGTTCGCCGTCGAGGGCGAATGTATGCTCGAAGCCGAGGTCGACATTATATTCACTGTCGAAGAAGACGGTTCGATCAGCTTCCTAGTTGACGAGGAAGAGGGCACCAGCGCTGACTCAGCCTTCGCCCCCGAAGCGGAGGTCGAAGGTGAAGATCCGTTGGAAGGATCCGTTCTCGGTCGAAGGACCGAACGGCCAGGTCAACCACGGCACGTTCGTTTCGAACCTCATGCACGCTCTTAAAGAGATGGGCATCAAGGGCTCCGACAAGAAGGAGTTCAAGCAGGCCCTCAAGGGTTACGGCAAGGGCGACATGAAGGTCAAAGCCAACGACGATGACCGCGAGATGGAAGAGAGCGAGACCTCTGAGGTCAAAGAACTCAAGGTCAAGCCGGCCAAGGCCGAGAAGTCCAAGAAAGAGAAGTCCAAGAAAGACAAGCCGAACAAGGGTAAGTCGAATCGCGGCAACAAGTAGCGATTACGGACAGTGATATTTGAGCAATAACGAGTGAAGGGGTAGTCGAGTGGCTGCCCCTTCCCGTTTTCTTTACGCGGTGGGAGTTTCAAGGTAATGTCGAGGATCGTGCATGGATAGGCTGGGAAAGCTTCTAACACCCTTAGTGGTGGTGGTCGCCCTTTTGGGCAGCCTTGCGGCGCCCGCATTGGCCGCCAGTCTCACCCTCGCCACAGACGAATTTGTGCTCACGTTCCCACAGCTCGACTCAGAGACACACTTCCTGTCAGAGTACGGCGTCGGTAAGCCAGACGGCAGAACGCATCGGGGCGTCGATCTTTTTGCGACACGTGGCACCCCGGTCGTGGCGGGAGCGGATGGATTCGTGCAGAAAGCCCAGCGAGGCAGTCGGGCCGGGTTATACGTCGTTCTTACCCACAGCGATGGCTACGAGACCTGGTACCTGCATCTCGGGTCGTTCGCAGAAGATCTCGAGATCGGGGATCCGGTGGCTGCCGGCGACATCATCGGGTACGTCGGATCGACCGGAAACGCTGCTGGGACCTCTCCGCACACCCACTTTGAGCTCCATCGGAACGGTCGCCCCATCGACCCCTATTCGTACCTGAGGAATTCGTTTGAACGCTGGATCCTCTCACAGCAGATTGAGGCGGGCGAGACCCCGTTCCGATAGTCCGGTCAGAGGACCGAGTTCAGGTCGGCTGCGTCGTCGAGGGCTACGACCCGCTCGGCGACCGCATGATCCGTCTTCTCGTCACTCGGCACGACCGCGATTTCACGTGCGATAATCTTGGCGCCCGATCCGACGGATGACGGGTTCTCGACCCAGATAATCCTCTGCGCGCCAGCCATGGTGATCGCTTCTTGCCACTGGTCGAACACGTCTTGAGACGTGACTGCGAACGCTCGCTCACGATCGTCGGTGGCGGCCGCAGTGATGAATATCATGGAGAAACAATTGAGTCCAGCCGCCCCAACATGGGATCCGTCCGAGATGTCCCCGATAGCTACTTTGACAGACTTAGCTTTCAGGCTGGCTGCGGCGCTGAGATCGGATACAAAGCAACGGAGTTCGCCCTCGCGATTGGCGAGGGCTTTGACAACGGCCGCTCCGATGGGAGTGTCGGCACCGACGATGAGAACAGGCATGATTTCAAGTCTACTTGGCCAGAGTATGCGCATAAGCGAGTAGTATGCAGTCCGTGGAAGCCCGATTTGATAGCTTTTTGTCCGCACGGGCGCCGTTTGTTGACCTCCCGTTGCATGATCAGACGTTGCATCGTGATGCATGCGGAGTCGGATTTATTGCCGCCCGGGATGGTCAATCGAACCACCGGATGGTGCGTCTCGCGGTCGATTGTCTCAAACGACTCGACCACCGCGGGGCGAGAGCAGCTGACGGTACTGGCGATGGCGCCGGGATTCTGACCGAGATCCCATTTGAGATCTTTCGGCGAGAGCTTCGACATCGGAACGTGGTCGTCCCTGAGCGGGCAGACTTTGGCGTCGTCATGGTGTTCCTCACGCCCGGACGGGAAGAGGAGGGGCGCGAGCTCGTGGAGGGTGCACTCGATTATGAGGGCATCACCGTGCTCGGATGGCGTACAGTCCCTGTCGACCCAACCGCGCTCGGTAGACAAGCAGCAGAATCCATGCCGGTTATTCGACAGGTCATGGTGCTGGCACCTCACGACGTGGTTGATCAGGATGACTTTGAAAGGCGTCTATTCCTGGCCAGGAAGTACTGCGAACGACAGGCCGAACCGCGCCAGCTCCCGGGATTCTCGATCGCATCGGCGTCCAACCGGACGATCGTCTACAAGGGACTGTTTGCCGCCCAGTACATCGCCGACTTCTACTGGGATCTGCAGGACCCCGCCTATACGACGTCGTTTGCGATATTTCATCAGCGATACAGCACGAACACGGTGCCTGCCTGGGAGTTCGCCCAACCGCTTCGAACCCTTGCCCACAATGGTGAAATCAACACGGTGATGTCCAACCGGGCCTGGATGCAGGCACGGGAAGTCAAGGTGACCTCACCGATGTTTGGGGAGCGCGCCAGGGATCTACGCCCATTCTTGGAGAACCGACAGTCTGATTCTGGGAGCCTCGACAATGCCTTTGAACTGCTGGTTCGTTCGGGTCGCAGTCTGCCGCACGTCAAAGAAATGCTTATGCCGGCGGCCTGGGAGAACGTGGCGGATCTCGACCCGTCTCTCCGAGCCTTCTACGAGTATCACGCGTTTCTGACCGAGCCGTGGGACGGACCCGCGGCCATCGCCGCCACGGACGGTACCGCTTTGATCGCTGGAATGGATCGTAACGGCCTGAGGCCAGCCCGATGGACTCTCACCCCGAACGTCTTTCTCGTGGCATCGGAAGCAGGAGTTTGCCCGGAGGAAGAAGCTGACGCTTTGAGAACCGGGCAGCTTGGTCCGGGCCAGTTCGCCTACTTTGATCCCACCTCTGACACTCTGGAATTCTCGGCAGACATCCTTCCCGAACTGGCGGCTAAACAGCCATACGCCGAGTGGATCAACACCTCGACGTTCTACGTTCAGGATCCCTTCGACGCGCTCCAGGATGATCGTTTTGATGCGGAGCGATTCGGCCGGGTGTTCGACTACACACCGGAAGAACGGCGCATGATTCTCGAGCCGATGGCCGAAGGCAAGACGCCGACTGGTTCCATGGGGTCCGATACTCCTTTGGCGGTTCTTTCCGAAACCCCTCGCCGGCTATCGCATTTCTTCCATCAGCTATTCGCGCAGGTGACCAACCCGCCGATGGATCCGATTCGGGAGAAATTGGTGATGTCGCTGCGAACCTATCTCGGCAAGCGCGGGTCGCTTCTCGAGGAAACCCCACAACAGGCATCGCTCATCGAATTGGCGTCGCCGATTCTTTCGGACGCCGAGCTTGAGCACATTGTTCGCCTCGACGACCCACGATTCTTCTCTTACTGGATAGCCTCCGTATTCCAGGCCAAGGCTGGCCCCGATCGGCTCGAAGAGCGGCTGGCCGAGATCTGTGATGAGGCGGTCGAAGCCGTCAGGGGTGGGGCGACCATTGTGGTTCTATCTGATCGTGAGGTCGATGCCGAATTCGCTCCGATTCCCATGCCCCTCGTCGTGTCCGCCGTGCATCATCGGCTTATCACGGAAGGGATTCGGCTCGACGCCTCCCTGGTGTCTGTCTCAGGCGAAACCCGCACCGATCACGATTTAGCTGTCCTATTGGGCTGCGGAGCCTCAGCCGTCAACCCGTACCTTGCGATTGAACAAGTGAGAGAACTCGCTGCGGCTGATGCCGTGGCCGTCGATCCGGTGGTGGCACAGGAGAACTATCGCATGGCGCTGAGAAG